>ENA-ORXT01006064-ORXT01006064.1-marine-metagenome-genome-assembly--contig:-NODE-6064-length-11467-cov-3.562511_pt1 | contig 11467 bp, 7 predicted proteins | sample MGYA00237868_ERZ511482 | MGnify/ENA metagenome assembly ERZ511482 | reverse complement strand
TTCTTATCGGCATTACCAAACTTACGAGCAATCTCAACAAGAGGAAGATGATCCACTTGATAATTTTAAGGCAAGTTCTTATCAACGTTATCAAGGAGCAAAATTGCGTAAGCGTTTCGAACCATTATCTTACCTAAGTTTGTCCAAATCAATGGATTCTCAAAATGTGGGCAGAGGGAGAGGAGGTGTGAAGAAGGCCTTGCTAGGTATTAAGGCGAGGACGCTTATTATTGGAATTAGCTCAGATGTTTTATTTCCTGTAGAGGAGCAACAATTTCTGGCGAAGTATATTAATGGAGCTCAATTGGAAATCATTCAATCTATTTATGGGCATGACGGATTTTTAATCGAATATGGTCAATTAACGTATATTTTATCTCAGTTTCTATTGGATTACCCGATTCCGTAGATGGGATAGATTTCTTTAGAGAGTGGGAATTGGATTTGTTTTTTTGCAAAAAAACAAATCCAATTCCCACTCTCTAAAGAAACTTTCTGTCAAATATATTTAAGCTAAAAACTAAACAATACTTTATGGCACATTTCGAAACAAATGCAATTCGGACGCAGACCGAAAGAACGCAATATAAAGAACATAGTACGCCGACTTTCCTTACTTCTAGCTTTACCTTTGATAATGCAGAGCACATGCGAGCTATGTTCGCAGGGGAAGCAAGTGGGAACATATACAGTCGATACTCCAATCCTAGTACAAATGAGTTAGTGGAGAAAGTGTGTCTAATGGAAGGGGCAGAAGCTGGTTTTACGACTGCATCAGGCATGTCTGCGGTATTTACAAGTATCATAGCCTTTTTAAAACAAGGAGACCATGTGATTGCTTCTAGAGCTGTTTTTGGTTCTACGCATCAGATTTTGACGAATATTCTTCCTCGCTGGGGCATCACCTTTACCTATGTAGATCCAACTGCGGTAAATACTTGGGAAAAAGCGGTGCAGCCGAACACGAAGATGTTGCTGGTAGAAACGCCTTCTAATCCCGGTCTAACATTAATAGATATGGAAGCGGCAGGTAAATTTGCGAAAGCACATCAACTCATTTTTAATGTAGATAATTGTTTTGCAACGCCCTATCTACAACAACCTATCAAGTATGGGGCAGATATAGTGGTACATTCTGCTACGAAGTGGATGGACGGACAGGGTAGGGTACTAGGAGGACTTATAGTCGGCAAAGAAGAATTGATGCCAGAGGTACAGACTTTTATTCGACATAGTGGGCCTGCTATGTCTCCGTTTAACGCATGGTTAATTTCAAAAAGTTTGGAAACCTTAGCCGTTAGAATGGATCGACATTGCTCGAATGCCCTGCGCTTGGCTAACTATTTAGAGGATCATTCAGAAGTTAATAAAGTCTTATATCCGCATCATCCGAGTCATCCCCAATACGACTTGGGTAGAAAACAAATGAACCAAGGAGGTGGGATTGTTACTTTTGAGGTGAAGGGGGGTATAGAACGAGGGAGTCGATTTATAGATGCGATTAAAATGATTTCAATTTCGTCTAATTTAGGAGATGCTCGTTCTATCGTTACGCATCCTTCTTCTACCACGCATTCTAAATTGAATACAGCGGAGTGTTTAGCGGTGGGTATTACGCCCGGTTTGGTTCGTATCTCCGTTGGTTTAGAGCACATTGATGATATTATTGGAGATATAGGTCAAGCCTTAGCAAAATCTAAACAGGTATTGAAAATTGCTATTTGAGAAAAAGAGGTCAGAAGTCAGACCGAAAAATAAATTTTTCTGTCAGAAGTGAGACTTAGGACGTGTAGAAAAGAAGTCAGAAGTCAGAGCGTCAATTACATTGACTGTCAGAAGTGAGATTTATGACGTATTCTGGACGTGAAACAGTGCGTCTAGTACACGTCATAAATCTCACTTCTGACAGTCAATGTAATTGACGATCTGACTTCTGACTTCTGACTTCTTAAAAAAAGTAAACCACAGCTTTTATCATTTATTAAAGTGAGTTCTCAATGTTGAATGAAGAATTTCGAATTTTGAATAGGTATTCGACTAAACTAAAGCCTTCACGTCCTTTTACGTTCCGTTTCATTCAAAATTCAATCATTCAAAATTCAACATTGAGTATTTACTTATTAAACCCTATTGTATGTCTAATTATAGATACGAAACGCTGCAACTACATGCAGGACAAGAAGAAGTAGAAGGTACGACTATGTCAAGAGCAGTACCTATTTATCAAACGACTTCTTATGTTTTTAAGGATAGCGAACACGGCGCAAATTTATTTGCGCTAAAAGAATTTGGTAACATCTATACTCGGATTATGAATCCGACAACAGATGCTTTTGAAAAAAGAGTAGCGGCTTTAGAAGGAGGCGTTATGGCTTTGGGGGTTGCGGCAGGTCAAGCAGCTCAATTCATTGCCTTAAATAATATTTGCCAAGCGGGAGATAATTTTGTTTCCTCGTCTAACCTTTATGGTGGCACGTATAATCAATTCAAGGTTGCCTTTAAAAGATTAGGAATTGAGGTGCGTTTTGCAGCCACAGAAGATCCACGAGATTATGCAAAATTAGTGGATGAAAATACGAAGGCGATTTATTGCGAAGCAATCGGTAACCCAAGTTTTAGAGTACCTGATTTTGATAATTTGTCTGCTATCGCTAAATCTGCGGGCATTCCGTTAATTGTTGATAATACCTTTGGTGCCTGTGGCTTTTTATGTCGCCCAATTGATCATGGTGCCAATGTAGTTGTTCAATCTGCTACTAAATGGATAGGTGGGCACGGTACTTCTATTGGTGGAGTAATAGTGGATGCAGGTAATTTCAACTGGGGTAATGGTAAATTTCCTCAATTTACAGAACCTTCGGAAGGCTATCAAGGACTTAAATTTTGGGAAGTGTTTGGTTCGGATGGACCATTTGGGAATATTGCTTTTGCAATTAGAGCTAGGGTAGAAGGATTAAGAGATTTTGGTCCTGCTTTGAGTCCATTCAATTCTTTCTTATTATTGCAAGGTTTAGAAACCCTTTCTTTAAGAGTACAAAGAACGGCAGATAATGCAATGGCGATGGCCACTTGGTTAGAAAGTCACCCGATGGTAGAGCAAGTATGGTATGCGGGTTTAAAAAGTCACAAACGCCATAGTTATGCTAAAAAATATCTAAGAAATGGTTTTGGTGGCGTACTTAGTTTTACCATAAAAGGAGACAAGCAAAATGCAGTAAATTTTGTCAATAAACTAAAGCTAGTTAGTCATTTGGCGAATGTTGGAGATGCAAAAACCTTAATCATCCAACCTGCTGCTACCACGCATCAGCAGTTATCTGCTGAAGCGCAGTTGGCTTCTGGTGTACTGCCTAATTTATTGAGATTATCCGTAGGTATCGAACATATAGAAGATATTAAAAATGATTTGCAGCAAGCATTTGACACGATAGCTATACCTGCAGCAGTAGGATAGAAAGATAGTAAAAGGCGATTTCCATTGGAAATCGCCTTTTTAACTAATTTTAGTATTGACTTACATTTTACGACCCTTAATCCTCCTTCCCAAGTTTAAGAAAAATTTAGCATCCTTCCTCTCTCCAAAGAACAATTAAAAGAATATACTAGTCGTTAAAAAAAAGTCTATAATCTTGACAAGTTTATTAAGGAACCAGTTTCTTAACTGGTTACAATGAAAATTAAATTATGCGATTTGTATCTTGTCTTATTCTTATCCTACTGAGCGCTGGGTTTTCTACAATAAAAGCTCAGGAGGAAACCGAATTTTCCTTTTCCGAAGCAGCGGAAAAGTTAGCCGTGTTATCTGAATCTATTATTAAAGATTCTTTGCTAACGGATCGAGAAGCTGCTCATAAAGATTTTGAAGCCCTATTGACTACCACGCTTGAACAACCAAATTCTTTTGATTATCCTTTTGAGGAGGTGCAGGCGGTCTCTATACAAGTACCTGAAGATAAGAGCTTCCGTATTTTTACTTGGCAATTATTTGTAGATAATAAGACGTATAAATATGGGGGCTTAATTCAAAAAAATACCCCAACGCCAACCTTGTATTCATTGAGCGATCAATCGGCAGAACTTCCCCTTTATGATATGGAATATGCGACCCTAAGTCCAGAAGATTGGTATGGGGCTATTTATTACAATATTCAAGAGTTTGATAGCTTAGAACAGAAAAAGTATTTACTCTTCGGTTATGATGGTTTTGAATTTTTTAATAAACGGAAAGTAGCGGAAGTTTTATCTTTTGATGAGGAAGGTGTTCCTGTATTTGGCGCACCCGTATTTTCAAAAGCGGTAGAGGGCTATGCTGCATCTACCAAAAACAGATTGTATCTAGAGTATGATGCTTCTATTGCTGTACGCTTGAATTATGATGAGAGTTTAGGGGTCTTAATTCATGATCACTTAATTCAAATGAAGGGGCAGTATCGAGGACAAGGGATGGTGAATGTGCCAGATGGTAGCTATGAGGGCTATTATTATAAAAATGGTGTATGGAACTACAAAGAAAAGATTTTCGATTTGGTTTCAGAAACACCGCCTCGCTCGAAACCTGTTTTGGGAACCATAAAAAAGACTTTGTTTGGAAAGAAAGTAGATAAGAATTAAATGATAAATGGTAAATGGTAAATGGTGAATGATAAATGGTAAATGATAAATGGTGAATGACATTTACATATAACGTAATTTACCATTTACCATTTACCATTTACCATTTATAATTTACCATTTACCATTTACCATTTAATTCCCCGTAATAACTTTTATTTTATTTCTTTTTTTAGAAAGGCAAGTACTAATTTTTTCCATCAACTCATCAGGACCAAAAGGTTTACCTACATGCTCATCCATGCCGAATAATTGCGCTTTTTCTTTTTCAGATAGATAAGCGGAAGCCGTTAAAGCAATAATTGGGACCTGACTGATTTTAGGGTCGGTCGATTTTCTGATTTCTGCGGTAGTTCGGTAGCCATCCATTCTAGGCATTTGAATATCCATTAAGATTAAATCAAAGTAGGTGCCTTTTTCCATAGCATCTAAAGCCTCCAAACCATCATTTGCGGTGGTAACCTTCATACCTATTTTTAGCAACATTTTTTTGACTACTAATTGATTAATCTTATTGTCCTCTACGACCAATACATTTTTGCCAACCATGAAATTATAAGAAATCACTTTCTTGCCATCATCTAGTGCTTTTTTCGTACTTGGTAAAGCTTTAAATGGTAAGAACATTTTGAACAAGGTTCCTTTTCCTAATTCACTAGTCGCTTCAATTTTACCATTTTGTAAGTCTACTAAACGTTTTGTAATCGCTAATTCTAAACCAGAAGTACTCACCCCATCGTATAAATCTGCATTGGGGTCACGAGTAAAGTTTTTGAACATTTCTTCTAACTTCTCTTGTTCTATCCCTTTACCATTATCTTCCACTTCTACCAACAAAGTCAGCTCATTGCCATTTAGTTGATGTAAGTTAATTTTAGTGTTGATAAATCCATCTTCTGTATAGTTTAACGAATTACTAATTAAATCAGTTAGTATTTGATTTAAACGAACAGGATCGCCCACTAAATTTTTAGGTATTTTTTTATCTAGATCGAAGTTGAGTTCTACATTTTTTTCTTTTGCTTGAGTAATTGACCAGTTGCGCACTTCCGCTATTACTTTCTCTAAGCCAAAAGCTCGATTTTGCATCACCAACTTGCCAGCCTCAATTTTAGAATAATCTAATACGTCATTGATAAACACAACTAGATTATTAGCAGAAAACTGTAATTTTCGCAAAGCTTCTTTTTGGCTATCATGTGGATTGTCCTCCAACAAGATATGAGTCAACCCGACTATGATATTGATAGGTGTACGCATTTCGTGACTCATCATTGCTAAAAAGCTATCTCTGGCAAAGGAAGATTTTTCCATAGACTCTCGCTCTGCCATTTCATCCACTAGCTTTGTATTTAATAGATCTAAGCTGGCCGCTTTTTCTTCTAATTGCGTATTCTTTCGGTCAATTTCTTGCTTTTGCCATCGAATTTCTTCGTTTTTCTCCTTCAATAAGTAATTAGCTTTTTTCTTTCTTTGGAAATTGAAAAACAACATACCTAGTACACTTGCAATTAAACCAATGACTGCAAATAAAAACCACTTTAAGCGACTACTCGCCGATTTATCTTTTTCTAATAAAGCTATTTTCTTCTCTTTCTTTTCTGCATCCAAAGCGGAAGTGTGGCTAACGGTAAGTTCATAAAGTGCTTTTGCTTTCTCATTAGCTAATAATACTTTATTAGTAGCAATTACTGCAGCCTGTGCTTTATGGGCTTCTTTAAATTGTCCCAATTTTACATAAGCCTGTTCAATTGCTTCGTATATTTCGGGAACCCCTTTTCTTACTTTAATATCTTTTAAATATGCACTAGATTGTTTAAGTTTGGCAACTGCTTGCTTCGTATTTTTTTGAGCTAAGGCAATTAAACCAGCGTTTTTGTAGGTCTCCGCCAAACCGAAAGTATCTTTTAGATCTGTTCTTAGTTCAAAGGCGATATCGTTCCGTTCCTTCGCTTCTTCTATATTGCCTTGTGCTAAGAGTGTGGTAGCCATATTATTGTAGTCAATGGCAATATTCGGTAAATCTTCTAATGCCCCATTCAAATCTAAAGATTGATTGAAATAGGTCATTGCGGCATCATATTCTCCTAAATCGGCAGATAAGGTACCTAAAAATCGAGCGATGCCAGAAGCTTTTTTATATTGTTCTTGTTCAACGTACAAATCAAATGCTTGGCTATAACTAGCTTTTGCTTTACCAACAAAGTTTTGTTTATAGTACACATCCCCTAAAGTCTTTTGTACATCAGGCATTTGTTTTCTATTGCCTTCCTTTTGGTAAGTCTCTGAAGCTTGATTCAAATAACTGAGTGCTTGAGAATACTCATTTTCTAAATAATAAACCGTACCGATGGAATGATTTGTTTGGGCAATGCCGACCTCATTTTCTATATTTCGCCAATAATCTTGGGCTTTCAAATAATACTTCACCGCATTGGTATAATCAAAATAGGACTGAGCAACTTGTCCTAATGATTGATTGGCAGTAGCCAATTCTTTCTGGTCATTGGTGGTAGTCGCTAAGGTTAGTGCTTGGGTTGCATATTCTTTAGCTTCTTTTAGTTGCTTGGTTTTAATTAACTCCTCTGCAAGTTGGTTATAAATGCTAGGATTATTTTCTTTTTCAGCCTTTGCCTTTAACTTATCTACGTTTATTTGTTGCGCTAAGCAAGACACACAAATAATGAATAGATAAATTACTGTAAGTATGGTACGATTCATTGTGTAGTATTTTAGAGTTCTATCGCAAAAAATCCGCCAAATCCGCCCTGTAAGTGCTTATTTTAAGAAAAGAGAACAGAGAAGCGAGAAAAGAGACAGATTTCGTTTTCATACAAGGAAATTTCGTTGTTTTTTAAATGGATTTCCTCTCTATTTTATGTTTTCATCTCTCTATTCTTAAAACTCTATGGTTTTTAAAGTACAACTTAACGGAGAATTAACTATTTTAGCGACATACTTGCATGTAAATGAGAAACTGTCAATTTTGTCAAACGGAACTTCAAGCAAATGCTCGCTTTTGCTACCATTGTGGTGCTAAAGCGGAGCAAACACTTCGTACCTGTGTTCAATGTCAACACAAGAATCCCTTCGATGCTCAATTTTGTATCAACTGCGGTAGTAGTTTTGGAACTATTCCCATGGAACAAGTAAAAAGAGATCCCAATTACGAGGCTATTTATCCCTTAGATTTTCGAGATGTTAAAGGCTTAGGTGCTACGATTCGGCAATATTTTGTTGTTGCTTTAGATAAACGCATTAAGGAAGTTCACAATCCCAATCAGAAAGAAGCCTACCTCAATCAATTAATGCAGTCAGATTTTCAAGAGATATTTAAGTTGCGCACAGATCAACTAGCGGAGGAAGCATATACTATCCATTCTAGGCAGTCACCTACTATGGAACGAGAAACAGATGCGATGTTGGATCGTGCTTTTGAGGGTTTATTAGATTTCTTTTTAATTAAATATTGTAAGGATATTAATGAGACGACTATTCCAGAGGCGGGTTTGAAATATGAAGGGGCAGCATATAGCCAAACGAATTTGTACCAAATGGTGATGGATTATTTGGTGCTAGCAGAAGAGGATTTGGTCGTTTATACGGATTTTCTGAAAATGCCCTTGGTGAAACTCCAAAATGCAGGTCGATATTATTTGTTTCCAGCAAAAGACGAGAAAATACTTTTGATTTGTGATCAAACCGTTTTCGGTTCTTGTAAGGAGGGCTTTGCTTTAACGGATGCGGGTATCTATTGGAAGGCACATTTTAAGCCAGCCGAACAGGTGCTGTATAAAGATTTGCATACGATACAGCGTGTCGATGATCATATTCTTATCAATAGTCATTTTTTTAACGCTGGTCTTTCTTTAAATACTAAAATGATTTATTTATTGAAACGCTTGCAACGAATGTTTTTAAATAATTGAGAATTTGATAGACGTGTATTAGACGTGAACTAGACATTTTTTTGAAACACAAAAGGCACAAAAGTTCACAAAGGGTTTTCACAAAATTTTGATTAATTGGACAAGTTTATCCAAAGCATAAAAGTAGTTGACAGTTTTTAATTTCAAAATCAATCTCAAATTCAAATTCAAACCGTGACGTTGCCCCAAACGTCTGGTTGCGTCATGGTTTGAATTTGAATTTGAGATTGATTTTGATTTTGAAGTTAAAACTGTCAACTGATTAGATAAACTTGTCAAATTTTTTGATTAAAATTTCTCTTTATACCTCTAATTACAATTAACAAAGTAATGAACAAATACAATTTACTATTCCTGTTACTAGGAATCCTTTATTTGCTTCCCGCTTGCAAGGAAGAACAGCCGACAGTGGCAAAAATTAAAGTAGAAAAAGCAACAAAAGATCGCCCAATAATACCGGGTCCAAGGACCTGTTTTTGGACAAGAGGGCCCGTTAGTAAAGATCCTTATATGAACATTGCCTACCCCGATGCAGGAGTCTTTTATTGGGCAGCCATGTTTACGATTCCAGAAGGAGCAACCTTGACTTTAGAGGGAGATTTTCCACATTCCAGATATATGTCTTTCATAAGCTACGATGCTAGAGGCGCACCTATTGAGTCTATGACAGATTATTTGATAGTGCCAGACGAAGGGGGGGTGAATCCTTTTGTTGCAGGTGCTGATAGAACCTCAACAAAAAGAAAGTACGAAGTAAAAATTCTAAATGCCCAACCCCCAAGAGGAAAAGTAGAAGGTTCTAAAGTAAATGCTACGGCCCAAGTAGAAGACTCCAATATCCAAAATAGTTTAATCAATACCTTACATGCACCTGCTTATGGCCCCGGACAACAAGCTGTTTTATATAGAATCTATGTACCAGATCAAGGAACTGATCCGACAGGAGGAGTCGATTTGCCTGAAGCTGTTTTGACATTAAAATCGGGGGAGGTACTAAAAGGGGAAGCAGCCTGCAAAGCACTAACTTCTAGCCAACCTTTAAGAATTACTCCCAATGCAGTAGGTGTACCAAAGGCTAAATATTATGAATTGGTGAACCAACCTGATAAGCCTGCTACTCATCCAGCAACAAATCCACCTACTTGGTTTATTCAATATGACAGAGCGTTTTTATTAGGTATTTACAATGGTCAAATGCCTGAAAATCCAAGAAGGAGTACGGGTGGTTTTTATCCAAATTTAGATAATAATTATGTGCGTGCTATTATTAATCGAAAATTTGGGGAGGTATTTGTTTTGAGAGGAAAATTGCCTAAAACACCTAAAACACTAAAAGGGGATGCCACGATGACCGCAGGAGATTTAGTTTATTGGTCGCTCTGTTCCAATCAAGGTTTTTCCCATACTAGAGTCAATGATTGTTTGTATGATGAACAAGTACCTGTTGATGAAAATGGTATGTATATGATAGCAATTAGCCGAGCAGCAGATAGACCGAGAAATGCTTATCCTGAGTGTGGTATTGGCTGGTTACCAATGGCAGATGATGGAGATGGGTCGTTTGATGAAGATGTAACGATTATTCAGATTAGAAATATGTTGGCTGACCCAGCTTTCAAAGAGTCTATTCAAAACATTCCAGGTATCGGTAAAGAAAAAGAAACAATGGGTGCATACTTACCGAATGCTTATTATACAACTAAAGGCGCATTCGAGGTTTTTATACCTTGTTTTGATAAATAAGGAATATATTTATGTTATCTTCGTTTAGTAACGATGAAAAAGTAAATGGTCGTTTTTAAAATGACTGACTATTTATTTTTTTATCAATACTTAATCTGGTCTTTAGTCTTTAGTCTTTAGTGGCATCCTGCCAAGCTCAAACATACCAAGGACTAAAGACCAATGGCTAAAGTCCAGTTAATATCTTGAGATTCACAAAAACAAAATATTTTGATAGCATTTTTCAAACCAAGAAATAAACGAAGACCATTTTTAAAGAAAAGACCACCCAGAACAAGACTTGGTAAGCGGTTTAAAGACCCATTTGGAGATATTATTCCAATTAAGAGGGTTTTGATAAGTTTGTTGGGCATAGTGAGTTATCGACGGTTTAATATCGTTAATAGAATGAATGTAGTGGGAATGGAACATTTAAAGGGTTTGCCTAAAACAAATGTACTGTTTATCTCTAATCATCAAACTTATTATGCAGATGTGATTGGCTTATCTCATGTTTTTTGTTGTGCCAAATGGGGTTTGAAAAATATTGATTTACCTATTTATTTATTATCTCCTCGTGTCATAACTTTTTACATAGCCGCTGAAGAAACGATGAAAAGTGGCGTATTACCAAAGTTATTCTCCTACGCAGGTGCGCTCACTGTTAAACGTGCCTGGCGAGCAAATGGAAAAAATGTGAAAAGAAATTCAGATTTTCGAGCGCCTGCGAAGATTAAAATGGCATTAGAATACGGCTGGGTCATTACTTTTCCACAGGGAACTACTGCACCCAATGCGCCTGTCCGAAAAGGAGCAGCAAGTCTCATAAAATCTTATAAACCCATCGTTGTCCCTGTAAAAATCGATGGTTTTAGAGAGGCTTTTGGTAAAAAAGGCTTAGATTTTAATAAAAGAGGGGTCAAATTATCTGTTAAATTTCAGGCACCTATCCAATTTGACGAAGATAAAAGTGTAGAAGATATCCATCAATTCCTTGAAAATCACCTGATTTCAGAATGATTGCCAACAAGAATCAATTTTGCTAAAACTATGACACTCTAATTTTATAGAAAAATCTAAAAAAGTAATAACTTCATACTTTAATTAAATTTAAATAGGCATATTTCAAAAATATCCCCCTCTGGAGCGTCTAGCTTTCTTTAGGAAAGAAAAAGTAAGGCATTGTGGGGAGGACTCCAATAGAA
>ENA-ORXT01006063-ORXT01006063.1-marine-metagenome-genome-assembly--contig:-NODE-6063-length-11467-cov-15.678578_pt1 | contig 11467 bp, 9 predicted proteins | sample MGYA00237868_ERZ511482 | MGnify/ENA metagenome assembly ERZ511482 | reverse complement strand
TTTGAAATATACACTCTACATATCAATACTCATTCTTCTATGCTCATGTAATTTGGAGCAAGACAAGGAGCCTGTTATAACAGAAGCACTCCCTAATGTCGCTAATATACCACAGAGACAAAAGATTGATTTTAGTGATGAGATACCTCATAGTCCTATAGCGATATTGCATTTAGATCTCTGGGAATTTGAATCAGAAAAGTTAGATAGTGCCATTGTGGATGTTATTCTGCGTCCTCTTAATCCTGATACATTCAAAAGAGGTTTTGTCATAGATTATCATAAAAGCGAAGAAGGGACCTATGTCAGCATACCGATAGTAGACTCCTTACGTAAAGCATACATCAATATCAATGCATTAAATTACAAAGGCTACTCTGAAGATGTGATATTTTATCCAGGCGACACAGTCAGTATTGTCAGATCACTCAGGCCACTATATCCCGATTCTACACAACAAGTCATCTTGGATGGATACAACAAATGGGTCAAAGTACAAAATGAAAAAATAAAAGATTATCCTAATATCCACCCAGAAATGCAAATTCAAAAACAAAATAATATCAATAACAAATAACAAATATTCATTATGAAAAATTATAAATCAATACCGTTACTTATATTATTATCATGGCTGACTTTATCACTCACTGCTCAGAGAAATACAGGTGTAGAGGTAGAGTCAAGTGACGATGATGCTATCGCTATACCTCAAGATAGAGTGAAACAAAGAAAAGTAGCCGCCAAACTTCTCATAGAACTTGATAATACCCCCAAAGCCAATAATAACAACAACGGCAGATCTAATAAAGACAGATGCTGTGCGGATGAAGTAGTAGCCCCCAGCGACTACCAAGTTATAGCCTTCGGACTGAGTACAAGCTGGTACCTCTTCCAAGAAGGGGTAGGTGATATCGGTGTGCCCAATCCCATACCATACCTACAGAGTATCTCACCTAATTGGGATGTGGCACTCTATGACAATGATGTAGAAGTCATAAGTAATAAGGCCGTTTTCATACAAGATAATGAGCTCCTGCTCAGTATAGATGGTCTACCGGATGGGCGATATTTTATTGAGGTATCTCATGAGGATAATATTTATGCGACAGGCTTTACGATAGGTGATGCCGTGCCCACGGCGCCTACCATTAGTAATCAGCCGATGACAGAAAGCATCCAATTAAGAACAGTCGCCAATGATAAAAAAAGAACTGTCGCCAGGAAGCTCCTCGTAGAACTCGACAATATCCCTAAGGCCAATAATAGAAACAATGGTCGATCTAATAAGAGTCGATGTTGTCAAGATGAAATAGCGGCACCCAGTAATAATGAGATACTGGCCTTAGATATAAATACCAGCTGGTACTTGAGGGGTGAGGAAGATGGGACTGTTGCCATCCCTAATCCCATACCTTACTTAGAAAGTATGTCCTCGAGTTGGGCAGTGAGTCTCTATAATTCCAATGCGGAATTTCTCCATGAGAAGACGGCTTATATTCAAGACAATGAGCTGCTGCTGTCTACTGATAATCTATCCGATGGCAGATACTTTATAGAGATAGAGCATGATGGTGACTATTATGCGACAGGATTTACTATGGGAAGTAGTACTGGACCAACAAGTTCCTCATTAGGAACGCAAGGACATTAGAATTAATATGAAGAAATAATATGATGAGGTATTCTTAGAAATAAAAATCAAAGCAAAATGAAAATTATACACAATTATATAATCACATATATACGGAACGCCGTTTTCGTTGGTATGATATTTTGCTTTTATATTAACCCTTGTCAGGCACAGTATGATGTCAATCATACCTCGGGCGAGATCAATACCTTTTCTGATGTATGGAATCTGGAAGTAGAGAATCTCAGTAATAATAATACCTCAATATTCTTACAGCTTGAGTTAAAAGATGAAGGCAGGCAAGTCTACAAAGCCAGTACTAATCTATATCCTCTACAAGCTGGTCTGAATGTTATTTCATCGGCTATGGCGATGCCCTTAGTAGAGTATGCAGAAGAGCGCTTATCATCAAATAATTATATGTTGGAGTTGAGAATCTTGGATGCGAGTAGTAGAGCTATTATATATTCTGATCGTTTAAGAGTGAGTCATAGTTCTGAATTAAATGCAGATACTGAAGATAGAGCTTTAGATTTTCAGTACAGCGGACAAGGGCGTATCTATGGTCAACTGTCTTCCATGCAAGGTGCCGGCTCATCAGTACCTGCTAATTATCTGAGAGCAGAATTGTTTCCAGATTTTAGTATTAATGAGATTCCGATAGGGATGGATGTATTATTGTCTACAGAGCAAGATGGCTTTAAGCAGAGTATTAATCAGGTGGCGATCAGATTTGATGTGCAGACATTTAAGAGAAATATGCAGCGTAAGTTATATGCCAAGGTTAAGGAAGTAGAGGCCATAGGTGACATAGGAGAAGTCTCCAGTCTCACTGATCTAAAAGATAAAGCCATAGCCAAGAAGTTTCCAAAACTCAAAGAATGGGAAGCCCAGCTAAGCGATCCTGAAATCATGCAAGGATTAGAACAACTTAAGCAATTAGAGAATATCGAAAGTATATTACAAAGTCCAGAAATAAAGTCAGCAATAACTTCCTTAGCCACAATTAAAGCTAAAGAAGCGATCACTAATTCTGAGAAGTTGGAGATGGAAAGACTGCAATCATTCATATCAGAAATAGAAAAACTAAAAGCAAAAGCTGAAAATCTACAGGCAACAGCTAAAAAGTATGAGCAGTATAAGGATCTATCTTCTAAGATAAGCGAAGCCAGAAAGTTTGCAGACAAAGGTCTGATACAAGATAAAGATTTTCTGAAGGATGGATTAAAATCATTAGACTTAATGTCTAAGGGGCAGGAGATATTAAATGGATTTCAGGCCATAACAGTAGGCGTAAGTTATCCTTACTATTCTAAGCTATCACTCAATAGTCTCTCTGTTAATGGTGTACATATAGAATGGAATCCTACTAATTTCTATATCGCGACAACCTATGGACAATCTACCCGTCAGACATTTAACATGACTTTTAATAAGCCTTTGTTGACATTGCCTCAGAATACTTTTGGTGTAAAATTAGGCTACGGCTCACCTCAGTCGTCACATTTTCATGTAAGTTTTATTGACATCAGAGATAGAACTTCTGACCTACAATTCGGTACAGATGTCACACCACAAAGCAATAGAATCGTAGGATTAGATGCAGAACTTTCTGTCCTTAATGATAAAGTGACTTTTGGGGGAGAAGTACAGAGTTCTTTATTCACCCGTAACAAAACTTTACAGAATAGAGATGATACACAGGAGTTTAGCACAAGCACGATTCCAGTTACTCCATTATTTGGCAATGCTAATAATTCATCCAGCTACGACGTAGCATGGAGAGCATATACAGCGATAGATATTTTTGGCAATAATACCAAGTTTAAGGCATCGATTGATAGAGTAGGGGCAGAGTATTTTACATTAGGTTCACCTATACTATTGAATGATCTCCTGAGATGGAAGGCAGAGTTCAGACAATCGTTCTTAAGTAATCAAGTTACAGCATCATTATTTGCCAGAAGGGACAATAATAATTTGACACCAGAACTGAGTTCCGTTCAGAATACCACAACCTCATACGGGATCAATGCATCTGTCAATTTTAGAAACATGCCTCAATTTATGTTCTCCTATGCCCCTTATGCTCAAAGTAATAATGTTGTCGCAACGCAAGAGGAATTTAACAGTGACAGTAGAATTCTAAATGTAGTCGCTTCATATCCTTTGCAGATATCCAATGATATACAATCTCACACTCAGTTGACATTCTTAAATCAAGATTTAGATTCTAATATTCCAGGCATTAATCATTCCTTATCTATGTATGGATTTAATCAAAATATCACTATAAAACGATCTTCACTATCCGTATCTGCAACTTACACACCTAATCAAGTGATAGGGAACGACATCCATAAGATAACCACCTTAACCGGATCAGGATCACTACAGCTTTTCGAAAAATGGAATAATACCTTCGGCATTCAATATCTAAACTCAAGTTCTATAGAAAACAAGACAGGCTATTTTGTAAATTCTACTTATCCTGTTAATCAATACTTAAGTGCTGAACTAAGAGTCCAAAGAAACATCTATAATGCAAATGCTGATGTATCTAATAGCTTTAGAGAGACCATTGCTTGGGCAGGATTATCAGTGAGGTGGTAGATTTTGTTATCTTGAATTAGGTGTTGTTTGGTGATTTAGCATAATGGTATGATAGTCTTTAAAATTAAATATCCCCCATAATACCCCCCATTACTCTGATATTTCATTTATTTGCAGACCAATAGAATCTACTATCAGTACGCAATTAGATATCATATTACCATTATATAATCCTGAAGAAGGGTGGTCTCAAGCGATTGTAAGGCAATACTATGCTTTAAAAGACAGATTGGGAGAGAACTATATCTATAGATTGATCATCGTTAATGATGGAAGTAGTGCCTCACTGGAAGAGGGTGCAGCCTATATTCAAGCCGAGATCGCTGAAGCAGAATGGATAGGTTATAAAGTCAATAGAGGTAAGGGATATGCTTTGCGACAAGGTGTCAAATCAAGTCAAGGCGACATCATTATGTACACCGATTATGACTTTCCCTACACCTATGGCAGTATGGTCAATATGATCCATAAGTTAGAATCTACTAATACTATTGCCGTCGTAGGGAAGCGTGATGATAGTTACTATGCACATATCTCGCCACGTAGAAGACGTATCTCACAGTATCTCAAAAAGGTCAATAGAATACTTTTCAGCCTTCCAACGGATGACACACAATGTGGTCTCAAAGCATTTACTAAAGAGTCCAAAGAATTATTTCTATCCACTAAGACAGCCAGATATCTTATAGACGTAGAATTCCTTAAGTTATTAGCAAAGAAAAATGCCAAAGTCGAAGTGCAGATGGTCAAGCTCAGGGATAATGTCATCTTATCTAAGATCAGTAATATGAGATTGGTTAAGGAGATGATTAATTATATGAAGATTATGTTGAGTTAGTTAAGTTTTGTTGCGTTATATCGACTCACTATCTATTCGGAATATCGATTCTTAATGTGGAAATTTTAATTCTTAATATTTTGTCTCGCCGACGGCTTTCATTTTTCCTTTGATGAAAAACGAAACAAAAAATCAAGCCAAATTAATGGCTCTACACCATGCCGCTCCCACCACCCACCGTAATTTGGCATGGCTCGGCTTCTAAGGTGGCGTGGTCGCATTATATCTCAATCTTGTCTAATCTTGTAATCCTATATATCGTGTTCAGGTCAAGAATAGTAATAACATCCTATCTTAGCACCATAATCAAAGAAGCAATACAACCAGGTATTAAGATATATGATAACATCAATCCAAAAATATAATACCCATACCATTGGTTTTGCCATATTGTTCTTTATTAACCTCATTATCTTCTATATCGCCTTCGGCCCCAGATTTCTTAATCCAGATGATTTCCTTTTTACCAATTCTTATGATGGCATTAAGAATTACTATAACTATATCTATCACACAACGATAGGAACAGGATGGTTAGAGTATACGGGGATGAATTATCCGTTCACGGATCATGTGCTATTTACAGATAGCACACCTATATTAGGATTTTTTGTCAAAGCATTTGGCTTAAGTAATTTTGCTATTCCTATCTATAATTTATTTTTTATAGTTCCTTTTTTATTGGCTGCGCCTTTAGCATATGGGATAGGACGTGAGCTTAGGTTTGTACCCTTATTGAATGTTGTTTTTGCACTGAGTGTTGTATGGTTACATCCCATGTTATTCAATATGGGGGAGTGGGTTAATCTATCTATGTCGATTTACTTTTTGTTAGGCATCTATTTTTATATCCGATGGATTAAGAAAGATGGTCTTGGAGTAAAGTATCTTATAGCATTGTCTATTCTTGTGATAGTGTCTTCACTGACACATTTATATTATCTGCCTTTAATTTTGTTTTTGGTCGGGCCTGCTATGGCCTATAACCTTGTTTTTGGTCCGAGGGTCAAAGCGATTATAGGATTAAGCACATTGTTATGTAGTGCATTGTCGGTTATATTATTTGCAAAGTTGACAGATCCATTGGCAGCATTGAGACCCACAGAAGTATTGGGTTATAATTCTCCAGGATTGACATGTGCATGGTCTGATTATCTGAAGTCATATGAGTGTCTGAGTTTGCCAGCTTTCTTTGAGCAGGAAAATTGGAATATCGAGAAATTGACATTTTTGGGTTCTGCCTTTCCATTGATACTATTGATAGCTGTAGTTGTCATATGGATAAGTAGAAAATCTATAGCTTCGTTGTTTTCAGCACATGAACATAGAGTTATATGGGCATTGGTATTGGGAGCATTGATATGTTACTTTACATCATTGGGAACGAAGTTGGAAATGTTTAATGATAGTTTCAAGATTTATAATTTTCTGAATCCACTCAATATCCTTTCTGAAATAAGTGTCTCTGCTAAGAACTTCAGGAGTATGGCGAGATTCAGTTTGCCAGCCTATACAGGATTATTGTTATGTGGTTTTTATATTTTAAATGTATTTATACAAACGCCTAAATATCGGGTTCTTAAAATCGGTATAGTAACGATTATAAGCATCATATATATCATCGATGTAGCACAGATGACAATGCATACTATAATCGCAGCTAATCAACCTAATATATTTAATGAAGCACATAATGCATCACTTCCACTTATAGATGAAAGCACATATGCTGCATTATTACCACTGCCATATTACCACGTAGGTACTGAGAAGAAAGGTTGGATCATTGATGATAACAATTTCTGGAGTCGGGAAACTTATAGACGTGCATTGCATTACAAGCTTCCATTGATGTCTTGTAAGATGTCAAGGACGCCACTTTATACGGCGGAGAAATTATTCTCTCTTTTTGGCGATAAGCCTGATGCCGAATTAGTGACTCTTATAAAAGGAAAGAAGATTCTTATATGTGAGGATACAGTCTATAAGAAAATGAATATAGATACAGAACCTGCAAAAACCATCGCCGTCAGCCATGAGCAGTTTATAGAAAAGTGGCAACCCACGTTCTTACTTGAGAAGGATGGTGTTAAGTATTATGAGTTAGAGTTTTGATCTATGTTATTGTACTATATTCAAAGTTTGGCATTTTTGTATATTATAGCATATCTTAGTACAAATTATCCTTATGATAGTGAAAGAGAAATTATATGCAATAATCAACAATATCCAAGATGAGAGAAAGCTTCAAGGTTATTATAATCTATTAGTAGGTTTAGAGAGCTTAAATGATGGGGATTTATATAAGTCATTGACAGTAAATCAGAAGAGTGAACTTGAATTGTCCTACACAGAAAGTTTTAATGAAAGTCAATTATTGGATCATGATAACGTAAAGTCTAATTTTATTAAATGATACTAAGAGTTAGCTGGACGAAGCGTTCTGTTAATCAATTTGTACAAATTCAAGATTACTTAGAATCAGAATTTGGCCTCAATATTAGAAATGCCTTTACCAAGAAGTTTTTTGTAATTCTTAAGAATCTTCAGACCTTCCCTGAGCTGGGAACTTTAGAAGTAAGGGATAAAAAAATTAGAGGAATTCTAATTACTAAACACAACAAATTATTCTATCGCTATAACTCTACACAATTAATCATATTAGCTCTTTTTGATACCAGACAAGACTCTTCAAAAGTATATTAAGCTTGTGTATCCCAGCCTCGATTGATATTAAGATTCATTCGCTAGATAGTAAGGCTTATTTGCATAGTTTTTGAACTTCTCGATCAAACTTATTTACCATCCTCCAAAGCATCCCAATACTCCACCGCTCTACGTGTATGCGGTATACATATTGACCCTCCCACAAGATTAGCTATAGAAAATACTTCGAATAATTCTGCACTTGTTACACCTATCTCATGAGCAGTTCCGATGTGGTATTTGATACAATCATCACATCGGAGTACCATAGAGGCGACGAGACCTAAGAGTTCCTTAGTCTTTTCATCCAAGGCACCTGCTTGGTAAGTCTGATTATCAAGGCTGAAAAATCGCTTCAGTACTTTATTGTCTTCCGCCATGATGCGGTCATTCATTTTCTTTCTGTAATCGTTGAATTCTGTGACTTGACTCATAATGTTTTTTATTCTGTTCCTTTATTTATTTTTCTCCATATAGACATTAGCATCCTGAATGGTAACATGAAGTTACATATAAATGCAAATGCTAAAAAGAAGATCATCTCTGTCCTAATATATAGTAGCATATTGGCTTGATTCTTATAGGGCAATACCGACAAAACATCATCGAATAATCCATCATCATAGAAGCTCTGAAAATCATAGAATGTACCGATGATAAACAGAAACGTAGGTATAGATAATACCATGAAGAATGCCTTAATATAATTACTTAAAGTAAGCCAATGATACTTCATGAAAAATATGTAACGTGTCCATGTTATAGCAATCACTATTATAAGGATGTTATCTCTATAGAAAGGGTAGGCTTCTCCGATGTTAAGATATATCGGTAGCAGTATCAGTGTGGCGATGACAGCTGTGATCACCCACCATAACACTTCGAAGTTAATTTTCTGAATCAAAGTTATCTTGTTTTAGTTGTGCTATGAAGTGATTGTAGACGATGTAGTTATTTGATAATTCTGACCAAAACAATTTATTCTTAGAAGTGATAAGTGTATGGTCCATAGTTAATTTCTCAGCGCTGACTGTCCATTTTAATTTGCTGGAATTAGGAGGTATAATCAAGTCACGCTTTATTTGTACCCAGTTATTAATGACTTCCATTCTTTTCATATCCAGATCTCTGTAATGAATGTCAGAGATAGTATTTTGTTTATCATCTGTCAAAGTAATATTGAATTTTGGTACTGAAGAATTATCTACATCGATCCTGAACCATGTGGACAATGTAATCGTATCATTCTGAGATTCAGCTACTTCTATTTCTGCTAATATTACATTGCCATCTACATATAGACTGCCCTTAGAGTATAATCCATTGTCATTATTGCTTTCGTATTTGTTATAATAAATTGGCTTTTCTATTTGCGGTAAGCTATCCTTCTTTATATAAGTAACAGCAGATAAGGAATCAATAGATGTAGAATATATGTTGATATATTTTGTCTCTCCTAAGAAGCTTGACTTTTGGGCAATATCATTATAGATAGCGGCATCATCTTTTGCTATAAGTGTGATAACATTTTTTCGATTGGGTAGATCATTTATGATTTCTTTATCTACATACGAGGAGCTGCCTAGCTGATATTGTTTTAGGATTCTTGATAACGATGTTCTTGACATATAAGCCCCTATGATCGGTAATCCACTTTGGTATGCATAAGGAATGCCTTGTGTCTTGGTGAACCAGTTGTCAGCAGGTGTGACTTTCTCTGCACCTTCCATGCTTACGGGTAATGGTAATATGGCTTGAAAATCCTCTATATTAATTTGAGTACCGATGGCGTTGCTGATAGCTTTATTTTCATACAATTCATTTTCGGCCTTATATCGATTCATGTTTTTTCTGAAGCTCTTTGTGTAGTAAAGTCCATCTATAAGCCACATGCAGATTATAAAACTAAAGAGTATAATCTTTGTAATTCTGTTATTAATATTGTCAATAATTCTATACGCAAAAATTGACAAGCTAATAAATCCAACATAGTAATATGGCCATGCAAATCTTCCCAAAGCTCGGAATTGTTTTAACGTAGATATCCAATCTAAAATCTTATGATCTGTAATTAAAATATGTATGCCCATACTGAATAATAAAACCAATAGTGCTGATAATATTGCTGCAGTCGGGAAGGCCCTATCTGATGATTGGGCTTTCTCTTTTTTTAGTTTTTTGTAAATAAATAATATCGGAAATAAAAACATCAAAATCCCTAAATATGAATAACCTTCATGGTATACCTGTCTTAAAGATTTAATAGAAGATAACACTTCAGCAAACCAACCATAGAAAGGAAATAGATCTCCTACCTCTGTCTTATATTGCCATGCTCCCCAAGGATTCCGAGGCCTATCAAGATAGGGATCTAATAAGTTGTTAGATAAGAGATATAATATTATCGGTAGTAATCCAGCGAGTAGAATGGGCCATTGGAATTTTTTATAAAATAGCTTAATCAGAAATATGCCAACTAAAAATGATGAACCAATAAGTAGATGATATGGATGCAGATAAGCAAATAAGAGAAGTAGAATGCTACTCAATAAAGAGAACGCAATGGCATTCATGCGATTACTTTCATATCTGATATACAGATACCATATCGATGGAAAACAGAAAAGATATCCTAAAGCAAAATGTGCATTGAACCTAAAAATCTGCGGACTGAGCATTACACACGCTGTAACTGTGATAATACTCCACCAATTAGGAATCTGATAATGTTTCATGATCTTATGCAGGAAATAAAATGCCACAGACATACTTAGTATAGGAAGTACCTGTACGATCAGTAGCTCATAACCTGACAAATCAATTCCTATTTTCTTAAGACCTATAAATATCATTGTCATTAATGGTTGTCCATCTGCATAGGCAAGCATATCTCCATACGGGTATTGCATGCCTCGGAAGAATAGTCCATCTTCATTCTTATACTGCCAAGCAAAAGCAAAATAGTTCTTAAACCCATCACCGCTTCTATCCAGTTGTACCGTATTAAGTTGGAATAGGATATTACCCATCATATGGTAGGAAATGAACAGCCCACCGATGAGATAGAAAAATGGTATTGATATATAGGATAATGTCCGATTCACTACAAGCGTACAGATTATAATGATCAAAGATATCTGAATACTTCATTTATACAATGAATCCAAGAATATTGAGGTTGAAGATGATTATTAGTGAATAAGAATTGTTTTCATTATTGCTATCTTTATCGTGATGAATTATATCATAATGATGGTATTATTGAGTAACTAATATGATAAGAGAATTTGTTATGGAGACGGTGTTTATCGGGCCTTAGTCATTTTAGCGAAATCATTTTTTTATTGCGTAAAAAACAATGGCCGGTAGGCAGGTTTGACGACCATAGGGAGGAGTTGGCGCTTGTTTAGTAATAAAAAGATTATTTGGCGTTAAGAAATGGGTATAGCCTTGAATTCTTTGTTTCGTTTCTTTTTCAAGAAAGAAATGAAAGCCCCTCGGCGAGAGAAATATTAGGAAAAACTAATACTGATCAAGAAATTATTGTAGAGAAATATTTTAATATTTGCAAGCTCAATTATGTAGTGAAGTAAAATTTTCATTCATCATTATTATCATCCAAGATCGAAAAAATTGTAATGGATAAATTTCAAGTATACCTCAATGACTTTACGAAT
>ENA-ORXT01006061-ORXT01006061.1-marine-metagenome-genome-assembly--contig:-NODE-6061-length-11469-cov-8.729284_pt1 | contig 11469 bp, 8 predicted proteins | sample MGYA00237868_ERZ511482 | MGnify/ENA metagenome assembly ERZ511482 | reverse complement strand
ATTGACCCATGGTGTAATTGGTAACACACCAGTTTTTGGTACTGGCATTCAAGGTTCGAGTCCTTGTGGGTCAACTTTTCAAACAACGTAAACGACTGGTTTACAACCCTTAATGACCATAAATATAACACAAGTTGTCGTATTTGTGGTCGTTTTTTTTATATGAATTACTTTATTCAGCCAAAACTGGCGGAGACTGTCACGACTATAACTCCTCGGTTATGTACGGGGAAAGAAAGCTATCTATTCATTTAAAGGGCTATTAGTACGCATTTAAGCCTTTATAAGAGTTATTAGTATAGTTACAATAGCTTTTCCAATGAAACAAGTCTACTTACCTTGTATAGTAGGTAGATTGTTATTCCCCTGTACAGGATGGAGAATGTTTCTTTTCAGGCAGATACAGTCAGTACAGCAAGATAAAGTGAAGCATAGTACACAAGAACTAGTATAAGTATTCTACTTTTTACGATAGCAAGAGAAGAACTCAGTCTAACTCACAAAATCAGGTACGGGGATGTTTGAAAAACCAATGTGGGGTATAGGGGATCATAATATGACCTCTATCTACCCGATACATATGTTATATTGTGACTAGCAAGACCAAGACCAATAATATAATAGATTAATTTGCTATTAGAATTATAACTTTTTAGAGATCATCTTTATAATATATCTCTAATTATGATATCTTATTATATAAAACTTTACCACTATGAGAATTACACCAGGGGTTGATAACACAGGAAGAATAAAATATCTGGGAATGGATATATATAGATACTTCAGATGGAAGCGTAAAACAGGCTATAGAGATATACTTGATGTTGACTATGCCAAGGCGTTAATGTATCCTCTCTTTAATTTCAAAGTTAAGAAGATCGACCGAAGCACCGAATTTGTAGAAATAGAATCTATTTTATATACATCAGATTATAAATTGTTGGATAAAACCATCTCTGGAGGTTTAAAAGTTGGCAGTGAGTTAGGTTGCTATGATTCAAATTACATAGTCGAAGAAATATTGTTTTATTATTCAGAGACTGTATGGCCTTCTTTTGATGATAAGACTGCTAACGATAGCCGAATTGGTGTAGAAATTCCTTATAATATAAGTATAGATGTAATCATGTCTAAGATCGGTGATTTTGTTAGAGCTAAACCTGGTATTAAGATAGCAGGAACAACCTATGGCCCTTTCGAAAATGAAATACAATTTACCCCTTATAAAAAAGCTTTAAATTATCCAAAACACAGAGTCTGCTATGGAGATTTTCTATTTAGTGGTGAGAATGTAATTTTTGAGTCTTCAGACTATAAACAAATTTTTATGATATTTGGAAATGGGATAAAAGAAGGAGAGATATTTCGATTTGAGAGCGAAAAATTTGAGATCATCGACATCAAAATACTTAGATATGGTAAATTTATTAAAGAAGAAGATTCTTATGGTATGGCAACTGATAAAACTGTAGGAAATAATATGCCATTTAATTTAGATATATGTATCAATGTCAAAAAATTGACTAATCCTTGAACATATTAACAGATTTAGTTAAATATTATGAACAACAATTTTATAGTATTGAAATGAATATAAAGATTAGATTATTTATTAGAATGATATGAGTAATAGTGAATTAAGAATTAATCAAATAGGAATGTTAAAGTATATTATAATCACATGTATAATTCAGTTTCCCTTTAATAGCACAGGTCAATTATTTATTACTGAATTATATGATCCAATCGCAATCAGCAACCCTGACGCTGATATAACAAAGAAGCTAATGAGTATAGAAAAAATTGAACAAGTCAATAGCTTTTGGTATGGAAAATATGATATGCTATTAGATCAAAATGGATTCCAGCAATTTAAGATGGTTATTTTAGATGAGGTCGAAAGTTCTGCAACAAGGTGGAAATGGAAATGTATATTAACAGATTCGACTACAGATTATGAGGAACATTGTTACGCAACAGAGACTGTTTATATGAATTATAAAAGGAGATCATATGAAATCCAGTGCTCTTATTCAGGAATTCATGTAAAGTGGAGGAATATTAAATTATGACAATAATAAACACAAGTATTACTTTTTATTTAATACTCCCAGATCACTTTACAACAGCTCTGGAGAGCTTTGTGGTATAGGTTTTTAAGGCAAATAAATAAGGTGGTTTGAGAAATGGAGTAGCGTTCGAAGCTACTTGAAGTTCAATTACATTAATAGCATTTTCAATGTTAATTGATCAATAAAAATCCAAGACAGACAAATCATAGCCGACTTAGCACCACAACTGTTAAGACAACTCAGATCAATGGTAGCCAATGATGAAAAAATCAAACAAAGTGCTATCTTCCTGATAGATAACTATAGCTCGACCTTGCACAAGCCTGAGAGCTACCCGTTATCAGCAAGTAGGTACAGACAAATGAAAGAAATTCTAAATAAATATGACAATAAAGCCAGCAAAGGCTTTAACCTATATGAAGTTGCTAAAGCACTTAGAGAAAAATTCGAAAAATTTGAGGAAGGTACGGATGAACTAATTGAATATGTCTCACTTCAATTCGCAGAAAACTATTCAAAAGACAGCATAGAATCTTGGGGAACGTATTTTGGTCCTATGCACTTCCAATCATTTGGAGATGGCACCTACAGAGAATTCCCTTCAATTAAAATACTTAATGAATCATTTCTCGCCTATTGGCTTAAAAGAAAAGATGAAACCAGTAACCCAATTTTAAAATCAAGATACTTAGGATTGATATATGATTTCTCATCTACAATAAGCAAAAAGAAACCTGACTATAAAATTGCAAAAGAATACATAGACAGTTTAATTGAATTCTCAACTCAAGATTATTCAACAGATCGAGGTCTAATTCTAAATGCATACCACAGAGCCTTAGAAGTAGTCACTGTTTTTGGTCAAAAAGATAAAGCAATTGAAATATTTGGTCATTTGATGCAGTTTCAAGATGATAACCCAGAATGGTATGGCGTTGAATTTGATTCAATAATCAAACACAAGTTTTGTGATGAGGAAACTGAACAAGCAATTGTTGAAAGACTAAGTAAAACTTTCGAAGTATTAAAAGATAAGGCAATTGAAGAAAACTATCCTTGGAATATAGAAAGAGTTGGTTGCAGACTTGCAAGATATTATAGATCAAAGAATGATCACGAGTCCATTGAAAAAATACTAACTGAAATAAAAGAGGTTTTCTTTACTACTTCTGCGAAAGCGAGCGGGCTGCAAGGAAGCGGTTGGTTAGAACACTTAAACAAACTATATGTTGACTTTAATCTTGGTCATAAAACCGATGATATTGTCACAACATTAAGGGAAAAGCAAAAAGAAATTGAATTATCAACTGTTACTACAGAGGGAGAAATTTCATCAGAAGAAATTGATAAATATCTAAACGAAATACTTGACACAGAGTCTAAACAAACTATCTACAATATTGCTCAGAGCTTCATACCCAAAAAACAATCATTGCTTGACGGTATATATGAGTATGTCCATGATCCAATCATGAAAATATTTTCAATCAAGAATATAGATGACGAAGGTAGAACCCTTTCAAGTATCGGGTCAATTGAAGAAGATGAAGAAGGCAATGTGATAAAAGCTCTTATGGAGAATATGCCCATTTCACATTCCTTTCTTAATTTGGCATTGTATAACGCCTTTCAAAAGAAATTGATTAGCACGGATGAGATAATAAAAATACTTGCTCATTCACCTATAATAGACGACGATAGAATAGAAATACTATCAAAAGGATTAGATGCATATTTCGACTCTGATCATATCCAAGCTATTCATTTAATTATTCCACAAATAGAAGATGCGATTAGAAACATATTAGAACAGCAAGGAGGAGCAGTTCTTAAAAGAACAAGATCAGGTTCTTATCACTTGAAAACATTCGATGAAATCCTTCGAGATCAAAAAGTCATAGATGTGTTAGGTGATGACTGCTGCCTTTATCTTAGAATGGTGTTCACAGATCAAAGAGGGTTAAATTTAAGGAATGACATGTGCCACGGAAATATGAAATCAGTAGTTTTTAATCAGGCGATTTCAAACAGAGTCGTACAATGTCTTATGGTATTATGTTTAGTTCAAGAAAAATCAGCTGATAACACATGATTATGATGGCATACCCTTCAGGATACACCACATATCATAATTACGTTACGCTAATTAAAAATAATTAAAATGGAACCAACAACATTTCAAATCATCACTTTGGGAATTGCAGGATTTGCAGCAATTCTAAGTATGATTTCAATTATAAAGTCATCAAATGCTCGTAGAGAGATTAAAGAGGCATTAAAGAGTATACATTTCACTGAAAAGCAAACTGAATCCATAAAGACGAAACAGTATTTTGAAGATAAAATGATAGATATCCGTAATAGATTACCTTACGATGTTACTCAACCAAATTGGATGCCTTCTGGTGAACACAAAAAAGCTGTAAAGGATTACTGGTACTTTGTAAAAGAGGAATATGAAATTTGTATGAAAGGGAACAAAATATTAAAAGACATGTGGGATGAATCTTATTCCGAAAGAGTAAAACATGGCATAGCTAAACCTGGATTTTGTGAGGAATTAGAACAATTAGTGAAAGACCAAAATACTCGCCTAACTACTGAACCTTTCTTTAGTGAGATTAAGAAGTTATATAAAGATGTAAAAAATAAAGATTTAGGATGATTAATCAAACATTTGAAACTAAATCGATTAACTCATTCTCAGATGTTCACAAATTCTGGAAAGAAAATGGAATACGTGTATCAGATATAGGTAGTCTTCATGAAAAAGGATACAAAGACTATTTCTCAACAAACCAAGATTATTTTATTGGGATGTATAATAGAGAAAAGATAATTGGTTCATGTGTGTTATTCAATGATGGAAGAAAAACTGGGATTTATAGATTATGTGTACACAATGATTATCGAAAACAAGGAATAGCAAAAGCTTTAATAAAATCATGCGAAGCCCAAGCTGATAAAGATAAAATTAAAACATTATATGCTCTTATTGAATGTAGTAACATTCATTCAATGACTCTTTTTGATAAGGCTGGTTTTAATTCTTACCCAAAGATCAAGTATTTCGTAAAAAAGAAAAAAAGCGATAACACATGGTGATTAAGGCATACCCTTCGAAACAGCCTTAATTAATCAAATATACTAACTGCTTCGACTTAACTGATTTCACTGATTATCATAATCACAGGATTAAATGAATTCAGCATTTAGAATATTTTATAGAAAGGCAAAGTGGAGGAGTAAGTTATAATGTAACAGAAGTGCCCCCAGATCGCTTTAAAATGCCTCTGAGAGCATTATATAATTGTTCCTCAAGTTGATTATAAGTATAGTTGATTAACGAATCACTGCTAATTAAAGTAAGTAGCGTTGAACGCTACCTACGATATTCAGAATCTGTCATTCAATTTTATAGACTTTATAAATAGATGAGCTGTTATCTGATTTAGTAATTAATAAGAAATAGATTCCTCTATTCAGATTAGATACGTCAATCTCATTTGATGTAGATAGAGAAGTAAGCCTCCTACCTAAAGGATCAAGTATTTCAACTTTGTAAGATTCGTTATTAGATGTAGAAATGTAGATTTTATCTTTTGTTGGGTTAGGGTATATAAAGATATTACTACTTATAGGGTCAATTGTACTTGTGGATATTGAGGAGCTACAGTCTAAGGGGCTATCTTGAAAGTAAGTTCTACCAACTAATGAGCAATCTAGTATAAAAGGATTAACCTTGCCTTGCTGATAGACAGCTTTCAATTCATTCCGTATTATCTCTAATGAGTCAGTAGGATCATTTAAATGCCATTCATACAATTGATCTTTCATCAAATCAAAGTACTCTGAATCTTCTGTATCAGCTGCTTCCTTGTACATGGTGTAGAAGTAAAACACAGCTCTTGCTATATCACCTTTAACAGATTCACGAGGTTCAAATCTGCCTATGTTTCCAAACCCACCGTTTAGCACCTCACTATACAAACTCTCATCGTCAATGGGAATATCTCTCAAGATATCAGTCTTATAGAACCATCTATCTGTATCAGTATCATCTATCTCAGCAAATGGATAGTTTGACCTAGCTTCATTTACTTGCCATATAGCAGGGATCAAATGGTGCATATCTCGTCTTGCAAATCCTGCGCCTGCTCCTTTGGACTGCGGATATATGTGTTCTGCTGTTATGCCAATGGGGTCTTCATTATTGTATAGGTACGCTGATGGGTCAACGTTATCAGATAGTTCTATTGTATGTCCTGTATAGTAGCATTCTACAGAACCATTCTGAAGATATACATTCCTGTACATGGAATCTCTTGCGTCTGCGTATGTTAGTAAAGAGTCTGGCTTATAGTCTATGACTAATGGCTTTAACAGTTCAGAGTCATATAGATTAGGATAGATGCCATCTTGACCGTGCGATATATTGATTAGAATAGCAGATATTAATGTTATGTAGATAGACTTTTGCAAATTGTATAATATGATGCTAAGATATCATATATTAACGATAAAAAATTTTACAATCTTTAGATTAGCACCCTAAAGAGCTTAGTAACATTATTAAATAAATAAGTTTAGAGAGTGTAAAAGGTTATTTGAAACACTGAATAATATATGATTGAAATAAGAGAGTTATGCATAAATAAAATTAATGACTAATAGTACATCTAATAACCCGTATAACAATTTAATTTGTATAAAGCATATTGATGAAAAACATATTGAATCCTATATAAGGAAAAATTACAAAGATGGGATATGTCACTATTGCAATCAAAAGAGGAAGGTTGTAAAACTTGGAAGAATTACAGACTACATGCAACTTGGAATTGATAATTTCTATGATGACGCTGCAAATTGGATGTCTTATAACTCTCAGGAAGGAGGGTATCAAGGAACAACTTATAGTAATTATGATATAATAACTGAATTAATTGAAACAGACACTTGGAATATCACAACTGATATTATAAGTCTAATTGAAGATAAAGCTTGGGCCGACCGATATGAAGGTATAGGGGACCCTGCTGATAATAGTGTATATGATTGGGAATATTTTAAAGAAATTATACTACATAAATCTAGATTTCTTTTCTTTAATGATTATGTCTCCAATGAATACTATTTTCAGCGGAATGCGTCTGATATTTTAAAGGAAATAGGTAGATATCTAACTGAACTTGGACTTGTTGAATTATTGCCAAAAAGAATCAAAATCTTTAGATCAAGACAGCATGGCGAAAAAGATAATATCACAGAACTATGTAAGATTGTATCTCCACCAATAAAGAATGCAATATTTCCAAATAGATTTAGTCCAGCAGGAATCTCAATGATGTATTCAGGATTTAGTAAGGAAACAGCAATAGCAGAAACATTAAATTTGTCTGACAGGGAAAGAAATTTTATTACGACGGCTGAATTCGAAACTGTAAGATATATATATGTTATAAATTTTAACCGACTTCCTTCTTTGCCAAGTATATTTGATACTACCAAGATAGATAAATACTTTATAATTGCTTTTATAAAGAGGCTGGTAAGAGATTTCACTAAAGGAATAAGTAAAGATGGAATGGAACATATTGAATATATTCCAACTCAGGTTGTGACAGAATATATTAGATATAAATTCAATAGTAGAAGAAAGAATAAGATTGAAGGTTTAATTTATAGCTCAAGTAAAAATAGTGAAGGGAATGCAATGGTTAATTTTTGGGATAATGAAGAAAGCCAGAAGAATTTAAAATTAGTAAATATTGAAAGGGAAAGAATAGATATCTATGCTTAACACTTTGCAAGAAAAGTCATAGATACCCAGCAATCATGACATTTTTACTTTTGTTAACAAGAAGATAACTATAATGCTTCCTTTGTCAGCAATAAGGTTATCACCGATACATAATCTCTTATAAAGAAATAGAAATGTTAAATAACGAGGAAGAAATAAGATCGAAAATTTTGTTACCATATATAAGCGAATTAGGGTTTAACCTATCTGAAATATCATTAGAAAAATCTTTCAAAATAAGATTAGGTAGATCTGAAAAGATAATACGTGGAAGATCTGATATACTATGTCGAAAGCATGATAAGAATCTATTTATTCTTGAAATAAAAAAAGATTCACTCTCAATTACCAAAGATGATGTCAGTCAGGGCATTTCATACTCAAGAGCATTAGTAGGTAATATAGCTCCGTTTACAATAATTTCGAATGGAAAAGAGACTAAAATATTTGACACAATTACTAAGCGTGAATTAACAGGATCTAAGATAGCACAGGAATCAGAATTTTGGAAGAATGGATGTACAATAGCTTTAGACGAAGATCTTAGAATACGCTATGAAGGGTTATTAAACTTTATATCTTTCACTGATGAAAATATGAAAATATTTTGCCATGAGCAGGTGAACGACAGGATTAAGCTAATATCTGGCAGTATTTCATCATTAAAAGCAAAATATATAAAATCTCTTCATATATATAGGCCAGACCTTAGACTCATTTTTGAAAAATTCATTAATTCTAATTGCTCTGTATTTGGAATCATAGGAAATGCTGGAGTAGGTAAAACGTGCTCAATGTGTACTTTGGCACTAGAGTCATTGGAAACAAATTTCACATTATTCTATAATGGTACATTGATTCAAGAGTCTGTAATTGATACAATATCAAAAGATTTAAACTTATTTTTTTCAGCAAAAAATGAAAGAGGAATCGTATTAAATAGATTAGACGAGATAGCAAGGTTTACCAAAAAGAAAGTTATAATCTTTATTGATGCAATAGATGAAGTTCTCTCTTCTAACTTTGCCAACGAATTAAGTGAAATTTCTTATTCACTTGGCAAATTAAACAATGTGAAGCTTTGTATTAGCTGCAAATTAACAGTTTGGGATAGATTTTTAAATACAAACGAGACTATAAATCATACATCTGAAGAATTGAGTAAATTTAGTTGTAAGCCAATTGGGCAAAATCTACCTGGATATCACCTTAAAGAATTTAATGATATAGAAACGAACAAAGTAATTTCATTATATAAGACAGCTTTTAACTTCAAAGGGGAAATAACAAAATCTGTATTTGAAAAACTAAAAAATGGCTTTTTCTTAAGAATCTTTTCAGAAATTTATAAGTTTAAAGAAGTTCCAAATGAGATTAGTGATATTGAACTAATTAGAGAATACATACTTCAAACTTTAAAACGAACATCTTTAGACATTCAAACAAGTTTTAGAATTCTTGCCCAAATAGGTGAATCAATTTTAAAACACAATATAGGTAAACATCAATTTAGTCAAGAGGGAATTAGCATAGATAAATTACTTGACGACCTTGACGTGCCTCATCAAAATCAAATACCACAGGAATTATTTGACAGAAACATACTTATAAAATCTAAAGAAGAAATCTCATATCACATTTCCTTCTACTACTCAAAGATTCGAGATTATATAATTTGCTATCATTCATTCAAATTAGATAAAATTGATAATAATGAGTTCTATAAAACATTAGGTGAATTTTTTGAAAATTATGTAGGAGAGAGTGCTATAAAGTTTTTTATTGGTAATGCATCTAATTCAAAATTAAATACGTTTCAAAATTTTAAGATTGAAAAATTAGTAAACTATGCTAAATATTATAACGAATATTTAGACAAAAATATGGACAAAATTAAAATTAGTTTTGTCCCTAAAACAAATGGTAATATTGGAATCATAATTCCTGATGATCTAATAAATAAAGATGGTTATGCTTTAGTGCCAATAGAACAAAATTCTACAAGATCCTATCAAACTGATAGCTTTAATCATTCTATTTCTGGTAGATTATATGATAGTCTTTTTAAGAAAGGTGTATTAACTGTACACAGCTCAAACTCAGAACTATTGGTTAGGGATCAAGATAAAGTAATAAAAAGGAATATTTATAAACAACTAAAAGAAATAATTGAAGAAGGTAAGCTGTTTGAAGACGGATCAAATATATTATTGATTGAAAAGGTAGTAACAATTTTATATTATCATAATAACAGATTGAAATATCCATTAACTATTGAAGATATACTAATGCCAAGGTTTCATCAAATTTATCCGATCAATTTGAACTATTTACGTGATAAGCTATATAAATTCAGAGCTGCTCACTACTATAATAGAATAAAAAAAGAGAGGTCAATAATTGAAAAATTAGTGACAGCTGCATTTAATAAAAAAGAAGAAATACCTGCTCTAAATATAACAGGATCATTTCCACCATATGAGGAACTATATAGAATAGTTAACTTATTAATTTCAAGAGGAATAACAAAATTGGAAAAACACTATTTGCCTGCACCAGATAAGTCTATTGAAGACGTTAAGAAAGAATTTTATAGTAATCGTCAAATGAACACAGATGAAACTAAAAGATTTCAATTTAGTAGTGAGAGAGTGAAAAAATACATGAAAGATTTATTTATAATTATTGATAAAACATACCGAGAACTTGTAGAATCTTGTTTTCCTACAATACTTGCCCAGTTAAATTTCTATAATAATATACCACATGTATATCATATTTATGCAGAAGAAAAATCAAATTTTAATATTGGCTGGTATGGATACAAAAAATCAAATACTAAAACAACAGAAGTCATATTTAAACCTTTTAGAGAAAATAGAGATGCTTGGTCTAAAGATGGAATTCCAATTTTAAGAGCTTTTCGTTTTAGTAAGTTTATTCACATATCAAATTCTATACAAACCGTTCCTAAGTTTAATACACCAAAGGTTAACGAAAATTGTATAATTAGAAATACAGTCTATGATTTGATAATAAATGATTTTAGATCTATTTTTAAAGAATATAGTATTCATATTTAAAGGCGACGATATATTTAAAACATATAAAGGAAAGACATTACGCAGTTTTTCTAATTCCTCCAGATCGCTTAAAAATGAATCTAATGAGTAATTCATTAATCTTAATATTATATTCCTCAGACTGAAGTTGAGGATGGATCGGCGCAATCATCGGGCAAAGCAGCCTTTAAACTAACTGCTTCGACTTAACTGATCTCACTGATTATCATAATCACAGGATTAAATGAATTCAGCATTTAGAATATTTTATAGAAAGGCAAAGTGGAGTGGAAGTTATAATATAACAGAAGTGCTCCTAGATCGCTTTAAAATGCTTCTGGAGCCACATTTGTCGTGATTATTTAGCTGAGAGATTTAGGATTATTGCCAGATCAAATAAAATGTTTTACCTTACAAAAAAGAACATTTCCACTTGTGCCTAAATAATGGATTATGAAAGAAGTTAGCCTTAGAATCATTTGGATATTTTTATTTTTACTACTCAATATTTGTGCAAAGTCACAATCAT
>ENA-ORXT01006060-ORXT01006060.1-marine-metagenome-genome-assembly--contig:-NODE-6060-length-11470-cov-4.251558_pt1 | contig 11470 bp, 8 predicted proteins | sample MGYA00237868_ERZ511482 | MGnify/ENA metagenome assembly ERZ511482 | reverse complement strand
GCTTGATCTAAAGACACTTTCAAAATGTCATTTCCAGATCTCCCTGACACGAAATGAGAAGTCAAAATATCCTGTACTCTATTTCCGTTTGCAAACGCATCTTTTAATCCTTGGGGAGCCTCAGATTCATCAGCTTTCAAAACATAAAAATGTTCTTGTTGGTCTGTATTTAATCTTAGGTAAGTAATACCAAAATCGACGTGTAAAAGATCTCCGTGTTGAATAACATCTTGATCAGGTCGTTTTGAAAATGACCTTAAAAATTCATTGTTTCCCATATCTGCTCTCTGTACAGAAACAGACGGATGGAACCAGGTATTCAGGCCTAACTCAGTCACTCTTTGTCTCAGCCACCAGACGACATCATCTGTTGTTGTAATGCCAGGATGAATTGCTTTTTCTGATAATCCATCTCTCAGAATTAAATGCCCCATTCTTGCAATCATCGGATAAATCGCTAATTCTTTTTCTGAACGAGTCTCTAACCATGCGATCGCTAAGTTTTCTGCCGACATAACATTGTCATGAAATTGTTCGGGTAGCTGTGACATGAATTCATCATATTCCGTTTTTACTAATCCATCAGACAATGCAAAATTGGTAGAATAATTTAATCCAATTTTTGACGGATTTTTTTCTGTAATGATATTCATCAATGCTTCCCATTGATCTGGAAAAACGTCGACATCCCATTGTCCTTTCAGTAATTTACCGACGCTGTATCGAGCTATCGCGATCTTGTCAATGCCTTCATCTGTATTATGAAAGACCATGATCGTTCTTCGTCTAGCAGAAAGCCATGTCGAAGGTAGAATCGTCTTCATGACAGGATCTTCATTATACTCTCTAGAGATAAGAATCCACATGTCAATACCTGCTCGTTCCATTAGTTTTGGCAATAAATTATCGAGACGATCTTCTAATATATCATCGACAACTTCTGCTCGATCACGCTCATTTAAAATCCCTGGAAATTTATGTTGACACAGACCGATTTGGACGAAGCTCAGATTTAAAAATAGTAGCGCTAAAAATCTTGACATGGTGTTTCTATTTATGGTCTTAAACTACTAAAAATAGTGGATATCAAGTCTTTTGACATGCTTCAAGCCCTTCTGTATTCTGGTAAAAACAATAAAAATTGAGTATATTTTAATACTAAATTCAATAATTATTTGTTGTTTATCAATAAATATATATCTTTGATCATGAATTAATTATTGAAATTTAAAAAGATAACTATGAAATCAAGTCATTTAATCAAACACGTTACCACTCTCATCAGCATCTGTCTGTGGTTGGCAATAGCATTTTTAGTTTTTACTGTTGGGTCCTACTTTTATAGTTTCTCTGGTAATTTTGTAGGTGCTTCATTAAAAATAGATAATAACTATTCATTGACTCATGATGAAGTTGATCAATTGATCAACATGGGATTGCCGTTGACCGATTCTAGAAGCTACATTATTAGGGATGGAAAGAAAGAAGTCTTACAATTTGAAGATGATAAATCAAGATATTTCATTAACAATCATTTCTTAGTTGCGCCTAATTCTTGGCAAAGATTTTTAATGATATTGAGTTCCATAGTTAATATATCAATCTTGACCTATGGCATCTTTCTGCTTCGAAAATTCTTGATTAATACAAAGAATAGAGGCCCGTTTTTAAGAGAGAATGTTTTACACATCCGCCGCATCGTTTACCTCATATTTTTTTATATTTTCTTCTCTTGGCTATACAATGGGACTATCATTGGTCTAATAAAAAACAGCTTTAACAAAAGCCAAGGAATACCATTCACTATTGATTTTAATACTCAAATTATTCTTGCATTTTTGGTGCTAATATTAGCTGCCATTTTTGAATATGGAGTTACTTTAAAAGAAGAGTCTGAATTAACAATTTAAAAAAGAGTCATGGCAATCATAGTAAACCTAGACGTCATGATGGCAAGACGAAAAATGTCATTAACAGAGTTATCAGAAAAAGTAGGTGTCACCATGGCAAATCTGTCTATTCTTAAAAAAGGAAAAGGTAAAGCCATTCGGTTCACAACATTGGATGCCATCTGTGAAGCGCTTGACTGTCAGCCCGGAGATATTTTAGAATTTCGGAATAATCAAAATGAAACCATCAAAGGTTAATAAATCTTCTATCATTAATAGAGATCAGATCATAAATACTAGGCTGCTTTGAATACCTCTTGGTTTATACTTTTTTTCAAGTCTATTGAAACACTCAATCTCAGACATTTATAGTCGGTAGACCATCCATTTTAAGCAAGATTTGTTATTGAAAAAGCAACCCATTTTTATTAGTTAAAAACTAATAAAACAAGTAAATAAAAATCTTTTTGACTACTTTGCATATGACGTTTTTACTCATAACATCTTACTCAAATGAATAAATACTTGTTAATACTATTTTTTACTAGTCACCTTGGACTCTCAGGTTTTTCTCAAACTACATTAACTCCTGGAGATATCAGTATAATTTCAATAAGTGGCGACAACAAAAGTTTTCGGTTTGTCCCATTAGTTGACTTGAGCGTTGGTACTGAAATCTATTTCACCGATGCTGGTTGGGTTGGTCCTGGATTTAGACCAAATGAAGGAGCTGTTAAATATACTGCTTCAGCATTAGTGGTGGCAGGTACAAATATCGAATACATTTCAGGCGCTTCTAATTTTACCATTGCTGATGACAGCAATGTAGGAACTAATGGATTCCTATTGAGTACTGGCGGAGACCAAGTGTTAGCATTTCAAGGAAGCACTGCTGCACCCAATTTTATTTTTGCAGCACAATCAAATAGTACACAATGGCAAGCAAGTGCAACTAATTCTAACGATTCTGGACTTCCACCAGGATTGATAGATGGTATTACTGCAGTTTGTTATGGCTCTGGTCCTGGTGCAAGTTCTGAATTCGATAATACTTGGTATGATTGCTCCGTGACGACTGGCACACCTGCAACAGTACTGGCAGCTATTGCAGATCAAAATAATTGGATTGGAAATAATACTACGAATACACCTTGTACGGATAATTTCTTCGGGGTTCCTGGCGGAGGTGGAACCCCCATCGCAGTATTCATACACGAAGTGCAGGGAAGTGGGAATACTGTTACAAATTCTGGGACACTTGTTCAGATAGAAGCTGTCGTTATTGGTGACTATCAAGCGGCAGATGAAATTGGTGGCTTTTTTGTTCAAGAAGAAACAACCGATGAAGATGGAGATCCTGCAACTTCTGAAGGTATTTTTGTCTATTGTAATACGTGCCTGATTGATGTCATGGAAGGAGATCTAGTACAAATTGAAGGAATCACTGGTGAGTTTTATGACATGAGCCAAATAGACGTTTCTGGAGCGGATGGCATGGTCTCAGTCATGTCATCTTCCAAGATAAATTTAGTTACTCCAGCCAATGTCAGCCTACCAGCTTTGACTGCAACAAATGATATAGCCACCTTTGAATCTATCGAAGGTATGTTTGTAAATTTTGTAAATACGCTCACCGTTACAGAGCATTTTCAGCTAGGTAGATATGGTCAACTAACTCTTTCGGCAAATGGAAAGCAAAGACAGTTTACACAAGATAATTTACCCTCAGTGGCTGGATATACTGCCCATCAAATAGACAGAGAAAAAAGTAGAATTATTCTTGATGATTATAATGACAATGAAAATATTGATCCAGTCATACACCCAGAAACAACAAATTTTTCAGTGTCAAATACGGTAAGAGGAGGATCAACTGTGAATAACCTTCAAGGTATTATGCACTGGTCTTGGTCTGGAAACTCAGGCACAAATGCTTGGAGAATTAGACCAATGAAAACGAATCCAGTTACATTCATAGATAGTAATCCAAGAACAGCTGCACCAATAGGTTCAGAAGACCTACGCATTATGAGTTTTAATGTATTAAACTACTTTAATGGCAATGGTGTAGGCGGTGGTTTCCCAACATCTAGAGGAGCGAATAGTCCTGCTGAACTTGTCAGACAGACAGATAAAATAGTGTCAGCTATGCTAGCTACAGATGCAGATATCATAGGTTTAGTTGAATTAGAAAACGACTATTCTGATGATGCTAATAGTGCAATAGCTAACTTAGTAGATGCACTTAATCTAGCCATTGGAAATACTGCGTATGCTTATGTTGATCCAATAAATAATGTTGGTTCGGATGAGATTACAAACGGGTTTATTTATAAAATATATAAAGTAAGTCTGCTTGGAAATTATCAAGCCTTGACCTCACAAGCATTTTTAGATCCAAACAATACAGGACAAGATAGAAACAGGCCTGCTATAGCTCAGACATTCGAGATTAGTGACCCCACAAATGATGGATTAGGAGAACGGTTTACTGTAGTGATAAACCATTTCAAATCTAAGGGAAGCTCCTGTGGTGGAACTGATGATGATCCGACGACTGGTCAAGGTAACTGTAATGGTACCCGTACAGGCGCATCTAATGCACTGATCTCATGGTTAGATACTGATCCGACTAATAGTGGTGATCCCGACTTTGTCATCATGGGTGATATTAATGCATATGGTATGGAGGATCCAATAACTGCGTTTACTAATAATGGATATACGAATCTTGTTGATGCGAATGTAACTGATGCCAGCAGTTTTGTATTTAATGGTGAATGGGGCAGTCTCGATCATGCGCTGTCCACTTCTTCCTTTACAAGTCAAGTCTCAAATGTCAGCATTTGGAATATTAACGCTGATGAATCGTCACTCTTAGACTATAATGATATTATTAAAGACCCGGGAGAACAAGCATGGCAAGCAAAACCAAGTACGAATCCATTATTTAATCCAGATGAATATCGATCATCTGATCACGATCCTATTTTAATCAGTCTATCATATGGTGTATGTCCGGTTACTTTAGATATCTCAAGCACTGTTTCGTCTAATATTTATGAAGCTGGTATCTTGATCACATCAAATGGTCAGGTGCCTAGTCCAAATAATGTAGATTATTCAGCTGGGGACTGTGTATTGATGAATGCTGGATTCGAAGTGGAGCTTTATGCAAATTTCCATGCATATATCGACGGCTGTAATTAACCAGACATTTAGACAAGATCGTGTATTAGAAGCATATTAATAATTGATATTTTTGCCTTCTACTCCTTCGTCAGTAGATTTAGATAGTTCCTTATTTGACCTTCTGTCGTTTTTAATTACAAGCCATGGCGCAATAAAATGTCAGCTGGAAAACTGCATATTTCAATTTATTAATAGTCATAAAAATGTCGCTTTAAGCGTATAATTCGCGGAAATTCTGGAATACTATCAAGAGCAATGTCTTAATATCGAAAAGCTCAGACATGAAAAATGTCGCTTTTGCCACATAATGTTAAAACTCATGACATTATGACCCAGAAACCGACCACTTTTCATGTAAATTCGGTCATAAGTGCAGAAGATATCTATTGGTACTGCATTTGTGCATAAAGAATAACTTGTAATTTTTAAAACAGAGTGATGTTTGAAGACTTTTTTAGATTGAGTAATCCTAGTGATGAAGGTGAGTTTGTGCCCATGTTTTCGATTGTAGACGACGAAGATGAAAATACTGATAATGCGAAAGGTATGCCAGATGAATTACCCATATTGGCTTTAAAGAATACTGTTCTTTATCCTGGGGTTGTCATTCCGATAACAATCGGTCGAGATAAATCAATTAAAGCAGTTCAAACTGCATACAACGGAGACAAGATTATCGGGGTGTTGTCCCAAAAGGATCAAAATGAAGAGGAACCTGGGACCCATGATCTACACAAAACGGGCACAGCTGCTAGAGTTATTAAGCTTTTGAAAATGCCTGATGGCAGTTCGACAGCCATCCTTCAGGGTCGGGCTAGAATTAGTCTTCTCCATATGACTCAAGAAGACCCTTACTTGAAAGGAGTCGTTAATTATCGGACATCATCGGCTGTTGAAAATGATATGGAATATACCGCCAAAGTCGCATCCATTAAAGACATGGCAAAGAAGATTATCGAACTATCACCTAACATCCCAAGTGAGGCAGTAATGATGCTTCAAAACATCAAGAAGGACGGATTTTTATTAAACTTTATCGCTTCGAATCTAAATCTTGAAGTCCCCAAAAAGCAAGAACTATTAGAAGTTGATTCTTTAGCAGATAAGGCAAATACGATCATGACTTTATTGACTGAGGAGTTGCAAATGCTGCAGCTTAGAAATAAAATTGAGAATAAAGTTAGAGGAGACATTGAAAAACAACAGCGAGATTATTTTTTAAATCAACAGCTAAAAACCATCCAGGAAGAATTAGGTGAAAATCCAAGTAAGGAAGAGCTGAATGATCTAGAGATCAAAGCTAAAGACAAAAAATGGCCACAGCATGCGAAGGATGCTTTTGAGAAAGAACTAAATAAAGCTAAGCGGATCAATCCTCAAATGGCAGACTACTCAGTGACATTGAACTATCTAGAAATGTTGCTGGAGCTACCTTGGGAAGAATATACGGAAGACAATTTTGATCTTAAGAATGTGCGTAAAGTATTAGATGCAGATCATCATGGCTTAGGAGATGTAAAAGATCGAATCATAGAACATTTGGCAGTTCTAAAACTAAAAGGAGACATGAAGGCTCCAATTATCTGTCTGGTCGGTCCTCCAGGAGTCGGTAAAACAAGCTTGGGTAAATCCATTGCAAATGCCTTAAAACGAAAGTTTACCAGAATGTCTCTCGGAGGTCTTCATGATGAAAGTGAAATTAGAGGTCACCGAAAAACGTATATCGGTGCGATGCCTGGAAGGATTATAAAATCCCTTAAAAAAGCAAAATCTTCTAATCCAGTTTTCATTCTTGATGAAATTGATAAAATTGGAAAAGACTTTAGAGGAGATCCTTCTTCTGCACTATTAGAAGTATTGGATCCAGAGCAAAATGGGACCTTCTTTGACAATTATTTGGACTTAGAATACGATTTATCAAAGGTTCTATTTATTGCTACAGCGAATTCATTAAGTACAATCCAGCCAGCATTATTAGATAGAATGGAAATTATTTCAATCAGTGGGTATTCGACTGAGGAGAAAATTGAAATTGCTAAAAAACATCTGATTCCGGAGCAAAGAGTGGATCATGGCTTAAAAGCAAAAGATGTCAAAATTTCTGATAAAGTGTTACGAGCTATTACAGAAAAATATACGAGAGAGTCTGGCGTCAGATCTCTGAATCGTCAAATTGCTGGTGTCATGAGAAATGTTGCAAAGCATGTCGCGATGGAAGAAGAGTATAATGTGGCTGTGAAGGAAGAGAATCTAGAAGATATGTTAGGTCCCTCAAAGTTCAGCAAGGATTTGTATACAAAAATAAAAACGCCTGGAGTTGCGGTAGGACTTGCATGGACAAGAGTCGGCGGAGATATATTATTTATAGAGGCGAGTCTCAGTAAAGGAAAAGGCAAGTTGACTTTGACAGGAAACTTAGGTGATGTGATGAAAGAATCTGCCACCACTGCATTGAGTTATATTAAAGCGCATCACGAGGACTTAGGTATAGACCACAAGATGTTTATTGAAAATGATGTCCATATCCATGTGCCACAGGGCGCGACTCCAAAAGATGGGCCGAGTGCAGGAATCACGATGATGACGGCGCTTTGTTCAGTTTTCAGAGGCAAGCCAATTAAGCCTGGTATCGCCATGACTGGTGAGATTACGCTTCGAGGTAAAGTCCTTCCAGTAGGTGGCATCAAAGAAAAGATCTTAGCAGCCAAACGAGCAGGTTTAAAAAAGATCATCATGTGTCAGGAGAATGAAAAATTAGTTAGACAGATTGATCCTTCATATATCAAAGATATGACCTTCGTATATGTGGAAGAAATGAAGGAAGTGTTGGAGGAAGCTTTGGGTATACAGTAGGCATTTGATAAAAAAATCCAACTCGATTGTATGATTCATTTTTTATGAGAGATGGGTCATTCTAATTAATTTGGTAATGTTTAGCTAAGCTCTCAAAACTTACTAGAGGAGTTATCGTTATGGAGGTTCAACTTTTTCCAAAGACAGGTTAAAGCCTTGTTAAATCACACCATCTAAGAATGCATCTCATCGAAAAGAGGGTTTTTATTGTAGTTTTGATCACATAACGATAAATCTGATGTTGAATAAATCTATTTTTCTATCCTGTCTGTTGACCTTTGCAAGTCTAGGAATTGTCTATGGACAGAATGAAGACAATAGTGATATTGTTCAATTTTCAGGTGTCATTACATTTCAGGATGGTGATGAAATCTTACCACTCCCTGGGGCGACAATAAGTGTAAATGGGACGAATAGAGGAACCTCCACGACTTTCGAAGGGTTTTTCTCATTAGTGGTTCAAAGAGGTGAAGTTTTGAGTATCAGATTTTTAGGTTTTAAAACTGAAGAGATCACAATTAGACAAGAAGCTAATACTTATGAGAATGTCATATTGACAATGATTCCAGATGCGATCGATCTACCAGCAATTACAATTTATAACATACCGAGTATTGAATTTTTTAAGCAAGAATTTTTAGCAATGGAAGTGGTGGATCCATTCGGCGATAGAGCGCGCGAGAATTTATCTGCTGGATTGATGCAAGATATTTTAGAAACGTTGCCCGTCGATGGCACTGAAGTCTCAAGAGCAAATCTGAGACAAACTGCCCAAGCATATTATTACGAAGGACAATTTAGACCACAGAATATCTTTAATCCATTGGCTTGGAAGAAATTTATTGATTCTTGGCGAAAGGGCGATTTTAAGAAAAAGGATAAGAAATAATCATTCCTTCTTAGTATAATAACACCATTTCAAATACAGGGATTCTTCTATAATATCCTTTATGATTGTTGTAAATAATATTGCACAATCAAGTAGATAAATCCGACTTGGATTGATAATCTTATCCAAGATGATTAATTCCTTTTGTCAATTTCTTTACGCACTATACAATTTCAGGCGCATCATTTTCCAATCAAAAAGCTTATCTTTCATGACTATTATAGCGGATGAATCAAAGCTTTACAGATCAGGAAATCATAACACATGTCAAAAAAGGAGGCAAAGACTTTGAGGATGTTTCTCTTTTTCTTTTTCATCAATTTAAGGGCTTCATTAGCAAAGTAAGGTCTAAGCTTCATCTTTCACAAGAAGAAATGCAAGATGCATATGCAGATGCATTAGTCAAACTAATCAGACACTTAAAAAACGGACAGTTTAGGGGAGACAGCAAGGTGTCAAGTTATTTTTATACAATTTTTTACAATACTTGTGTTGATGTTTCAAGAAAGAATACGTCTCATAAGAATATGCCAACGCAAGAATTATTTGAATACGATGCCAGAGAAACAGATTTGCTGCATCTCATGGACGTAAAAGATGAAGCTCGCCATGTCATGAGACTGATGGAATCGATGGGAGAAGCATGTAAAAACATTTTAATTGATTGGGGATATTTTGGCTATCCGATGAATGAAATTGCGATCAGAAACAATTTGAGTAATGCAGAAAGCGCGAGGAGCATGAAATATAAATGCCTAAAAAAATTAAAAGGCATTTTATCCAAACAAGATATCAGAAAATGAATCAGGAAACTGTAGATAAGTTTGTACAATTATTTGACAATTATTTAGATGGTCAACTCAATTCTATTGATGAATCAGCATTACAAACTGCGCTAACAGAAAATCCACAATTACAGTCTGCCTTAAAAGAACATATCGAATCAAGAGCGAATATTAGGCTAGTCGGAGAAGACAAATTGAAGAATCTCTTTCTACAAGAATTCGACGCAAATCAATCGATAAACGAGACTAACCAAACTGAGCCCACTGCCAAACAGTCAGATGTAGTCAAGAACAAACCCAACCATGCTTTAAAGTACGTACTACTAGGCCTACTTCTAGGAGCCATGATCATGGCTGCATATTTTCTAACATCCAAAACGGAAAGCAAAAATAAAAAAGAGCCTTTGCTAATTGCAATGGTAGAAGATCCGTCTTATGAACAACTTAGAGGAGAAACAGATTCACTCAGTGCCAATAACTGGCGACAAGCGGTTCAATCATTTATAAAACAAGACTACCAAAACTCTCTTTCACTTCTTGAGACAATTAATGGCGAATCCGAATTTATGATAAAACATGGTGGGAAATATGAACTGATGAATGGAGTCGCCAATTTAAAACTAGAACAGTTTGATTCTGCTGAAACTGCATTGCTTAAAATCACGAAAGAAAATCCATATTACGATCAAGCTGAATGGTATTTGGCCTTAGTCTCATTTTTTAATAAAAATGATCAACGCGCAAAAGAGAGATTAACCAAGATTGTCCAAAATGAAAATCATTATAAGGTCAAAGCTGCAACTCAACTTTTAAGTCAGTTGGAATGAAGCAATTTTACACTTTCATTTTATTAATTATTGGTCTTAATTGTTATAGTCAACTTTATATTCAAGGCATTGCAGTAGATTCTATCGATCAAATTAAAGATAGAGCATACGAAAACTCAAATACAAATCTAATACAGGAATCGCTATTGGGTTTTGATAGTCTACGTCAATATTGGACGAATGAAATTATCAATAATCAATCTAGCAAGAGTCTACAGAATTATTATTATTCTACTTTAAAACCGCTTCAGATAAAACAGAAACATAAATTGTTTGAGAAAGATGACTTAGAATATATTAACAGTCTGGAGAATGAAATAAATGGTAAATTAAAAAAGAACAATAATGTTCAAGGTATGTACTTCTCTTTAGCATCAAGAGTTCAAGAGCGTTCTACTGAAAAAGTAAAGCAATCAATTATCTACAGTAAAAAGGCTATTGATATTTATAAAGTAAATTCTTCCGACAACTTCACACTATTAAGCAAAGAATACAGTCATTTAGGTGCTCTATATAAAAATCTTAGCAATTATAAAGAAGCCGAAGTTTTTATGGATCTGGGTATAAAATATGCGAATAAGATTAAAGCAAATAATCAGTCTACTATATTATATGCTCGATATGCACGGACTGACATTTATCGTCTGCAACGTAAAAATAAAGAGGCACTAAAGGAATTACTTGACATACTTGATAAAGCAAAATTAGAATTAACTGAGGATTTGCTTAAATTAAGAGATAAAGTTACACCTGATGAATTTATCCAAGCATTAGAAAAGATGGATTTAAAGGCTATTTTAGATGCAAAAATAAAACAACTATTAGCGATTCCCAGTTCAGTATTTTTAGAGATTTTCTAACCTTTAGGATGTATACGCTAGAGAAAAGCAGAAATGTGAGGTAAGAAAAAAGCTTAACAACATTATAAATATCTAAGTTATATTGCTTTTGCAAAAATAGAAAAAACGTGCCAGCTAGTCCTCTCCTAACAAAGCCTTGACTGTAATTAATTAGCCATTCCTGAAAAACATAATC
>ENA-ORXT01006059-ORXT01006059.1-marine-metagenome-genome-assembly--contig:-NODE-6059-length-11472-cov-11.643879_pt1 | contig 11472 bp, 9 predicted proteins | sample MGYA00237868_ERZ511482 | MGnify/ENA metagenome assembly ERZ511482 | reverse complement strand
TTTTATAATCCGTGAGGTCAGCAATTAATGTTTTTGCAGTGGCAGTAGGCGGCCTAGTAACTGTGTAGTGATTATCAAGAATTTCCCGATCCTTTAGTATGTTATACACTTCTTCCTCTTCTTTTTTTAAGGCTGCTAAAGGCTCTTCTTCACTAGGGGCGTAGGCTAAATATATTAAATCCATAGATCTTTGTTTTCATACTGGGTTATACCGTTAAATTAATTACTGTGCATAGGTCATTTATGGCTAGCACAAACAAGTAAGCTAAATCATTTAACAAATGAATTTATCCTTGTAATAGTTTTCTCTAAGTATGTGGAATAGTAGTGGTAGTTTAGCAATAATAATACCTCCATCTTAGCCTCAAAATGAATGTATTAGTTACTAAATTTTCTCGTAGATAAGGTTGTTATAAATAAAAGCGGGTGAATAGATATATCAAATAAATGTAAAGTCGAGGGTATTTGCAAAAGGATAAAAATTTTCTTTCTAGTCAATTAGAAAGAAAAATCCTTCGTTTTCATTTTAATAGTTTTTGGAGTAGTTTGGTTTGGTGTTATAAATATAGTTAAAATATTTTAATTATAAAAATAACTATTCACAAATAACAATATTTAGTAATTTACTAGCACTTTGGTAGCTTGATTGGGTGTTGTTTTTTCTGAAACACAAAAGGCACAAAAAATCACAAAAGGACTTTCACAAAAAAGAATTATTAAAGCCTCTTGTATTTCAAAAAGTATTATAATCTTTTGTAAAAACCCTTTTATGTCTTTTGTGCCTTTTGTGTTTCAGAAAAAAATAATACACACAATTACGCTAAAATCTGTGCGGCGTGATCTTTCGTTTTTACCTTATCAAAAACCTTTTCTATCGTGCCATCCGCACCAATAATAAAAGTAGTTCGATATACCCCTTCAAACTCCTTACCCATAAATTTCTTTAAGCCCCATACGCCATAGGCTTTAATGGTACTAAGGTCCGTATCCGCCAATAAGCTAAAAGGGAATTCAAATTTTTGAATAAATTTCTGATGCTTTTTAGCATCGTCAGGGCTTACCCCTAATAATTCATAGCCTTCCTTCCGAAGGACCTCATAATTATCTCTAAGGTTGCAAGCTTCTGCGGTACAACCAGGCGTATTATCCTTTGGATAAAAGAATAATACTAGCTTTTTTCCTTTAAAGTCCGCTAAACTTACGGTTGCTTCTTTCTCTGTACTTCCTGAAAAATCAGGGGCTTTATCCCCTACTTTTAAGTGCGTCATTTAGTTATTATTTATATAAATCGAAGAATTTAAATCATGATGGTTTTTAAAATCACCATGATTGGCTGTTCAGAATTACGGAGATATAGGTTTTTTTTTACCCCGTATTTTTGAGTTTGCGAAAAATCATAAATCATATATCTTACATCATAAATCATACATCCACTCTAGTTGAGTCCCTTGTGGATATATGATTTATGATTTATGATTTTTCGCAAACTCAAAAATACGAGTAACTTCACCTCACATTCTGAACAGCCTATCATCATGAATTTAAGCGAACTACTCCAAGCCAATCACCAAAGTACGAACCCGCAAATCTGCGGCTTTTGCTTTTGGGTTACTAGAATCAAAAAGCGCATCTCCAATTAAATCTGGATATAATGCTTCTGGATTATTGGCTTCTAAAAAAACGGTTACTTGCTTATCAATATTACCTCCTTGCCAATTATTGGCAATCCCTGCATAGTCCCATTCAAAGCCAGCAAATTTAAAATCTTTACCATTGATAGCTTGCAGTTGAGCTAAAGTAGTACCCACTCCAATGCCTTGATCTGTCTTCCAAGCTGCATTTTCTTTTTCTATCCGAGTTTTAGCAGGTTTTTGGAAGGCTTTATCTTTTTCCCATTCAATAATCATTTCATTATCGGTATCTGGAAAAACAACCGTTCCTTCCGTGGTCTCTCCTTCCCCTAAGCCAATAGTTCTTCGGATAACATTATCTTTTCCGTAAGCTTGGATAATATCCGCTTCGGTACTCGTATTTTTAATTAAACCCACTTGTTTGCCCGGCACGCATAGCCATTTAGGCGCAACCGCAGGTGGTGCACCTACATTTTTGGTGGCCGTGCCTGAACGAGGTTGGGCAATGGTAGAGGTCGTTCCCTCTGTATTGGGCGCAACTGCACCGGGAGTCGTGTTGGTGGTGGTAATTTCCCCACAAGAAACCAATAAATAGGTAAGCATTGCAAATAATATAAATCTCATAGCTAAATTGTTTTTAGTAACTCTTTAGTAACGGTGAAAAAATAAATTGGTCGTTTTTGAAATGGGCTTTTTTCTAATGGGTTGAAAACATATTAGAAAAAAGGTCAATTCAAAAACAAAAAGACCAATTTATTTTTCCATCAATACTTAGGACTTCTTTTTTCTTGAAAATTTTCAATTTTCAAGAAAAAAGAACCTCTCTATATAATTAATAACTTTGCTTTAGATTATTCAAATGATGATAATGATGATAAATCATCCAAAGCATTAGTTCTCTGATAGTTATCTTCCCTAATAACGGATGTGCAACCAAATAATTATCCAAATCCTTCTCCGACCACTTTGTAATTATCTTTTGTAAACGTTGAATTTGGATTTGAAAATTAACTAACAAGCTCTTTTTTCCTTCTTTAGGATGTTTTTTTCCAGCGGTAGTTCCTTGTTTCCCATCAAAATTCTTTAATTTTTCTTTATATCGAGCTACAATCCCGTCATAATCTCTCCCTTTTCTATTTGGTTTGCCAAAGCGCCAGCGTATAATAAATTTAGGCAAACGGAGGACTTTATTAATTAAAACAACGGCTTGATGTAGATGATCAATATGTTGGCTGGTGTCCCATTTGTTGGCAGGCCCTTTTGTAAAGCGATCTTCTGGCTGTTGTTCTACCCAAGTAATTACTTTTGTAGCACTGGTGTGCAAGCCTTCAATTATCTCTTCTTTGATATACATGGTACTAGTAGGGTTAAAAGGTGATGGTTTGCTTATTATTGAGATTTATTGAATTTTGGAGGAAATTAAGCAATCCTTTTTAAAAAAGGAAGAAAAGAGAGATTTCTATTGCGGGACGGGTTGCAATTTCGGTAGTGTAAAAGGTAGGTATATGCCATTTCTTTTAAAACAAAAAAATGTATAATTCACTTTTTCTCTTCTTCGTTTTCTTTTAATTTTTCTATGTTCGTAACATATAGGCTTTCAAGCAATGTTTCTGAATCTTTAACTTCTTTATAAGCGAATTTTTTAAGTATTGATTTACGGAGTGAGTCGGCAAATTTTTTAACCCATTTATTGCTTTTATTTCTATCTATAAAAACACCATCATTATCCTTAAAATGAAGCTCAAAGTGCCAAAAATTACAGAAAATTGGTTTATGGTGAACAGTTGCAATACTTTCAAATGGTGACTTAGTATTATTTATTGTCCTTTCAAAAGGAAACTTTTTTTTATGTAAATCATTTAGCTTAAGAAAAAAACCACTTCTTTCTGGTGTGAGTATAAAATCACTAGCATTGACTTTTAAGGGTGACATACCTTCTGCCCAATCCTTTAGTAATTTCGCCGAAGTCACCTTTAGAAAAATATCATCAAATAGGAATACTCCATATAAATTACATGATAGACCAAAAAAATCTTTTTTATTTGGTAAGGCTATATCCACCTTTAGTTTATCTAACGTATCCCATATATCTTGACTGTCTGTGTATCTTAATAAGTAGGAATTTTCAGGTAGTTTATCAACATCAATAATGTTATAATTTATTTGAGGGAGTAACCTTTCAGGGTAAGACATTAATTTTAAATAAATAGTGGTTGTTTAGATATTTCTTTAAGTGCTTCTTCGATCTTAGATTTAACAGAATCAAAAGGATAAATTCCGGTATCAATCATATCATTACCCTCATAAAGAGCAAAGAAGGTGTTTTTTGTTCCGTCACTAAAATATAGTTCTATGTGTAGTTCCACATCGATTTCATCAAAAACACCAGTAATAAATATAGTTTTATCATTAGTGAATTCAATCCCTACTTTATATTTCTCATCTGATTTGAATATAATATTAAGTGCTTTTTGATACCTATCAAATGCAATAGGCTCAATAATATGGTTAAGTTTTAACTTAGCTTTGTTTTTTTTAAACAGCTTTAAAGTATTGATATATTCAATATGCTGTTTATAGTCATAATTAATAAGTGTTTGTCTTTGCTCCTTCATTGGTAAAGCTGAATAAGTAGCAAGAATTAGAGCACTTTGAGAGAATCCTTTAAAATTCATAACTATTTATATTTAGCGTTATATTTATCTAGTAAATCTTTTTTGATTATTTTAACGAAATAATCTTTTTCTACAACATGGCATTTGTCTATATAATTAAGTACTTTTTTTAAATCATAGCTAATTGGAGTGTTAAAAGAACAATCAATATCCACAATTGAGCCTTTCTTATTCTTATTTACTGTATTGTTTTCGATATTAATAGTGCAAAGAATATCGTCTTCTACTATAAAACTAGAAATAATTTGATTAGCAATAGGAGGAGGAGTGTCGAATTTATACGATAAATCAAGCTTAAGATGTTCACTAATAGTTGTAATATCTTCAAAAAAATTGATATAACGAAGTCCTATTCTAGATATTTCATCAAAAATATCTAAGTTGTCAATTTTATTGAAAAAGTTTTTTATTCTGGAAAAAATTTCTTTCCACCCTAGATAGCCTTTGATAGATGTAAAAGATATAATGTTAGAACCAATATTTATCGCAAAAGATTCATCTAATAAAGCATATTTAGGATGCAGTTTGTTAGTTTTATTTTCCTTATGCTTCTGAATTGCAGGATATTGGTCTTTTATATTATTGTAAATCATACCGAAAAAGACATCCAGAGGTATCTTAGGTGAAAATCTTATCTCTACTACTGAAAAACTAATAGGGTCAGGTGTTAATTTTATTAGTTTAGACATTGTTTTTATTTTCATGTAGCATCAAAAATAGTGCAATTATCATATAATACGCCTTTTATATTCAAATATTTATTTCCATAATGCAATTTTGATTTGTAATTTATTTGGTTTTGTTGAGCTATATTATTTCTAAACACCCCCACCCCCCTACTCCTCCTCCCAAACCTGCACCAACTCCACCAAAGTATCCACCACCTTCTCCATATCCTGCACCGTCACCCATTCTTGCGGCGAATGAAAAGCATGACCACCCGTAAAAATATTCGGGCAAGGCAAGCCCATAAACGACAAGCGAGAACCATCTGTTCCCCCTCGAATAGAGCGTTTTTTAGGATTCATACCTGCACGGCGGATAGCGGTTAGCGCATTGTTGACCACTTGTGGATATTGGTCTAATACCTTTTTCATATTTCGGTACTGCTCCTTAATTTCTAAGGTAGCGGTAGAATTTGGATAATTGGCGAGTACCTTATCCATTGCTTCTTGCAACACTTTCGCATGTTCCTGCAATTTTTCATCTATAAAATCTCGAACGATAAATTGAATAACTGCCTTTTCTGCGTTGCCTTCTATCGTAACGGGATGAATAAAACCTTCCTTACCAGAAGTCGTTTCTGGAGAAAGCCGATCTTTGGGCAATGCCGCTAAAATATCTGCGGCAATTTTAATAGAATTCTCCATGCGCCCCTTTGCATAACCGGGATGAATCACCACTCCTTTTACCGTAATCGTTGCCCCATCCGCCGAGAAAGTTTCATCTTCTAAACAGCCTCGTTGCTCGCCGTCCACGGTATAGCCAAACTCCGCGCCTAGCTTTTTTAAATCTACATGGTTCGCCCCTCTACCTATTTCTTCGTCAGGTGTAAACAAGATTTTAATCGTTCCATGTTTAATACTTGGATTATTGATTAGTTGATAGCACAAATCCATAATCTCCGACACCCCTGCTTTGTTATCTGCGCCTAATAAAGTCGCACCACTTGCCGTAATTAAATCATGCCCAATTTGGTCTTTTAAATCAGGATGGTCTTTCATTCTAATCACCTGTTCTGGATTATCTGGCAAGGTAATATCTGCCCCTGTATACTTTTTATGTATAATCGGCTTGACATTTCTTCCACTGCAATCTGGCGAAGTATCCATGTGCGAACAAAAACAAATAACGGGTACTTGCTTCGTACTATTGGACGGAATGGTTGCGTAGATATAGCCTTTGTCATCTAAATGTGCATCTGCAATGCCCATTTCTAGTAACTCTTGCACCAATAACTGCCCAAGGTTCTTTTGCTTCATCGTGGAAGGAACGGTCTTAGACAAAGGATCTGATTCTGTGTCAATTTGAACGTAGCGTAAGAATCGTTCTAAAAAAGTATAGTTTTTAATAGTTGTCATAATTTTTTAATTAGAAGTCAGAGGTCAGACCGAAAAATTACATTTTTCTGTCAGAGGTCAGATTTGGGACGTGTTCCCAGACGTACCGCTGCATAAAAGACGTTTTTTTAAAACACAAAAAGAAACAAAAGGGTTTTCACAAAAGTTTTTTGCTTTTTGAAGCATACCAATAAAACGTAAAACATACAGCAATCTTTTGTGAAAACTCTTTTGTTCCTTTTGTGTTTCAAAAAAAACGTCTAATTACGTCTAAGAACACGTCATAAATCTGACCTCTGACAGAAAAATTTATTTTTCGATCTGACCTCTGACTTCTTTTATTGAATAGTACCTGCTTTAAACTCCAAAGTCATCAAAGCGCAAACAGGCTTTTCTTCCCCTTTGGTGTTAAAAACCACATATAAATCATGCGTACCATCCGTTTTTTTAATAGAAGCACTAAGCGTTTCCGCACCCATATCCATCAAACCTTGTACCACTTCCACAGAACCAATCAGCGGACCATCAGGCGCATCTACATGCAATTCTAAAACACCACCACCAAAGTAAGCAGCAGCTTGAAGAATGCCCAAGTCAATAGTAGTAATGCCTGCCAAACCAATATTTTCATAAGCGACATAGCCGTCTTTATTGCCTATCACAAAATTCAATTCTTCTTCTATCCCAGGAGCTTGCCCAGGTTCTACTTTCATTTTCATGGCTTTTTCAATAGATGTAAAATCAACAGCCGCTAGTTTAGGGGAACGTAATTCTAGCATTTTTCTAGCGGTTAACGGACCGATCACTTCTCCACCTTTATCGGTATAAGAGGCCGTTAAAATATACACACCGCCTGCTTCTTTTCCAATATGTTCTTTCAAGGTATACCTACCTTTATAAGGCAAACCTTTTTTATCTCCTTGCCAGCCTTCTAAAGAAAGAATATAGCGAACCATTTGCTCCGTTTCATTTTGGCTTAATTGCGGGTGCGCTGCCATTGCTTGGTCGCCCCACACACCACCGCCACCTTTGATGATACGACCTGCTAAATATTTCACGGCATTTTTATCCGTTTTGTATTTTACCGCAATATCTTTATAAGAAGGACCAATTGATTTTTTCTCTAGTTGATGACAAGTCACACAGTCAGAATTGTCCATTAATTTTTTACCCAAAAAGAAATTAGATGCTTCTAACATCGTCTGGTGGCCTTGTGCAATTTCTGTAATGTCGCTACCTCGTTCTAAATAATCAATAGAGACATTAATTCGATTGGGGTCAATACCATTTCCTAGCGTACCGTCTTCCTTATCACTCACTGCCACTTCATAATTTAATACTTGATTATCTAAGTAAAAAGAGCTGTTGCCGTCCATTTTCCAAGCTAAATCAGGCATTTCATTGCCAACTAAAATAGTCTGCTTAGTGGTGGAAGTTTCTCCCTGTCCATCATTTATGGTGAGCTTCACTTCATACTCCCCGGGTCGTTCAAATGTATGAGCAGGATTAGCGGCTGTAGACTGAACCGTTTCGCCGTCAAATATCCATTCATACGTAATGTCGTCCCCATCTGGGTCTTTGGAAATATTGCCTGTAAAATCTACCTTTAGCGGTGCAGCACCTGCAATAGAACTTGCTTCTAAATTGGAAACAGGCATTCGATTACCTGCCACATATCGCAAGTGAACCAAGCGAGCATCTGGATTTTGGGAAAACCAAAGCGTCCCATATTCTAACATATAAATATCCCCAGTCGGACTCCAAACCACATCCATTGGATTGTTAAATTTCATACTTGGTAAGAATCGCTCCATTTTCTTTAAATCCCCATTTCCTTCCATTGTAACGGCTATAAACCAACCCCGCATCCAGTCATAAATAAATAGTTTTCCATTGTAGTAAGAAGGAAAACGTTTATCCGTGTCTTTATAATCATCGAAGTAATACACCCCTGCTGCCATTGCGTTTCTACCACCATCCTCAACTAAAGGAAAATCAGGAGAAGTAGAATATGGATACCATATATAAGCAGGCTGCGCAGGCGGTAATTCTTGGATACCTGTATTATTAGGAGAATTGTTTAGGGGATTTTGTGCGTTAAAAGGATCGGAGGATTTTTTAGTTTCAAAATCGTATTTATTATAAGCATAATTATTTCCAACAAAATAAGGCCAACCAAAAAAGCCCGCCCCTTTTGCTTGATTGACTTCGTCATAGCCTCTTGGTCCACGTCCCAAACTATCCTTCCCTGCATCCGGTCCAACGTCTCCCCAATACAAATAGTTGGTTCGTTGATCAATCGCAATTCTATAAGGATTCCGACAGCCCATTACATAAATTTCTGGGCGCGTATTTTCGATGCCTACTGGAAATAAATTTCCTTCAGGAATGCTATACTTACCATCTGCTTTCGGTGTAATTCGCAATATTTTTCCTCTCAAATCATTAGGATTAGCAGAAGAACCTTGTGCATCCCATGGAGAACGACCTGCTTGTTCATCACTAGGAGAAAAACCATCTGATTGATGTGGATTTGTATTATCTCCTGTGGATAAAAATAAATTACCATCCGGTCCAAACTCAATAGAACCGCCTGTATGACAACATTCGGCTCGTTGGGTTTTCACCTCCAGCATCACTATTTCTGATGCAGTATCTAGCACTCCGTCTTTGTAAACGAAACGAGATAAATGCTGTTTGGCTTCTTCTCCAACAGGCGAATAGTAGAGATATATCCAGTTGTTTTGTGCATAATTCGGGTCCAATGCAATCCCCATTAAACCATCCTCATGTGCGGTATGAACAGGTAGTTTATGGACCACTCTAGTTGCTTCTAAATCTGGTTCATATACCATCAATTCTCCTCTACGTTGCGTAAATAATAAATTGCCATTGGGTAATAATTCCAACTCGGTAGGTTCAAATAAATTATCTGCCAATACCTCTTTTACAAAGCGGTTTTCTTCTGGTGCAACAGAAGCATTATTATAATCCACTGGTTTGCCTTCCCCTGCGGCATAGCTAATTCCTCCCCACAAATGTTCTAGAAATAAAGGGTCTTCAAAAGCTTCTGCTGTATGCCCTAAACCTGTGTACCAAGAACGCCCGCCATCAAACTCATGGAACCAAGCTATTGGATGATTCTCCCCATTTGTTCCCCCTTCATAAGTGGTTTCATCTAAATTTAGCAAGACCGTCATATTGGGATTTAGGTTTTTGTAATTATACCATTCGTCCTGCAAGGTCCAATCTTCGGGTAGCATATTGGTTGATTCATGTTCTTTATGGATACAGCGCACCACCGCCTCTCGCACATTCGGATCGCTTGGATGGCCGTTAAAATAAGCCCCTACTAATTCCCCGTACCAAGGCCACTCGTATTCTGTATCGGCAGCAGCATGAATACCGACAAAGCCACCCCCCGCTTGTATCCAACGATTAAATTCTAATTGTTGGGCATCGTTCAGAATATTGCCCGTTGTAGATAAGAAGACGATGACATTATATTGTTTTAAGGTTTTTTCTTTGAAAATGTCTGCGTTTTCGGTGGTATCCACCGTAAAACCATGCTGCCGTCCCAATGCCATAATCGCTTGTTGACCATTGGGAATGGAGGCATGTCGGAAGTTTTCTGTTTTAGAAAAGACGAGTACATTGATGTCTCTTGGGGTAGGAAAAATAGATTTACAACTCCACCAAAGGAGGATCAATGAAAGGAATAGGAAGAGCACCTTTTTCATTCGTAATATTTTTATTTGCTATAAGTAACTCAGGCATTGTATGTCCGTAGCTTAGGCATCCTGCCTGAGTAGCGTCGCTGAGAATATTCAAGATGTGCCAGATTTTTAAAATCTGGCACATCTAAGTTTCATTAAATCAGTTACTTGCAAAATCGTAAAACCTATTTTCTGAGTTTGCGGTCAGCCTGCTAAGCTACGGACGGCTTCTCAGGCAGGGATGCCTAAGCTACGGACATACGATGCTTAAGCGACGTTTGTTAATCGTTTTGAAGATTAAAGATAGTAATTGGAATTTAAAAACTAATATATGTGGAGTGATTATCAAATAAGAGATTGAAAAATGTTAGACTTTTATCTGAATAATTAATTTTAATTTCCTTTCTCTTTTATTTACATTTCATTACTTACTTTTGTGAAGCTCGTCTAAAAGAACGGACTTAAAAATAAGTTTCATGAAGATTTACATTACTCTTTTTATATACCTTTTTACCTTAACAGTCGTTTTTGGTCAATCCAAAATTATTGCACCCAATGATTTTTTTCTAGAACCAATGGGCGAGCATTTTTATCCACATCATTTAATTGTTGATTATTTTCAAATGGCGGCTAAAGAAAGCCCCAATGTACAGCTAATAGAATATGGTCGAACGAATGAAAAACGACCCTTATTATTAGCTTTTGTGTCTTCAGAAGAAAATATAAAAAACTTAGAGGCTATTCGTTTAAGTAATTTAAAACGGGCAGATTTGTATAGAGGGGAAGTGGAAAATGTAGGGGACAAGGCAATTGTTTGGTTAAGTTACGGTGTGCATGGCAATGAAGCGAGTAGTCCTAGTGCGGCGGTTAATACTTTATATCAATTATTAGGTACGAATAGTGAGGCGGCTAAAAAGTGGTTGGACAATACCATTATTATTATGGACCCTTCTGTTAATCCTGATGGCTATGCACGGTATGCAAATTGGGTGAGAAGTGTATCTAATACACCTTTGAATACAAACCCTATCTCTAGAGAGCATCAAGAACCTTGGCCAGGTGGGCGAGTCAATCACTATTTATATGATTTAAATAGAGATTGGGCTTGGTGTACACAAGTGGAAAGCCAACAACGTTTGGTGCCTTATCGACAATGGTTGCCCCATGTACACGTAGATTTTCACGAGCAAGGCCATGAAAGTCCATACTATTTTGCGCCTGCGGCAAAACCAATGCACGAATACATCAGCCAATGGCAAAAGGAGTTTCAAACAGAAATTGGAAAGAATAATGCGAAATATTTTGATGAAGAAGGTTGGTTATATTTCACAAAAGAACGTTTTGATTTATTATATCCTAGCTACGGAGACACCTATCCTACTTTCAATGG
>ENA-ORXT01006058-ORXT01006058.1-marine-metagenome-genome-assembly--contig:-NODE-6058-length-11473-cov-4.042032_pt1 | contig 11473 bp, 8 predicted proteins | sample MGYA00237868_ERZ511482 | MGnify/ENA metagenome assembly ERZ511482 | reverse complement strand
GGGGGGGGGGAAGGCGCGCGGCCACCCACCGGCGCGGCGGGGGGCGGTCAGAGAGAGGGGCCGACGCCCGAGCCGGCGGGACGCGGCGAGAGGTGGCGTGCCGCGAGGGGGATGAACAGCCGCGGCGGGTGGGTGGGCGGCAGCAGCACGGGCGGGGGCGTCCAAGGAGACGGGAGGGTTGGCGGCGCGGGTGGGTGCCGTAGCTGGAAACGGCAGGCACACGGACGCTGGGGCGCGGCGCGGACCGCGCGTCGGCCCTTTGGGGCGGGCGCTTCGACTTTTTTTCGGAGGTTTGCACCAAAGTGCTGGGTCCTTTTTCCACGTGCGTGGCGCGCCGACCAAGCATTCTTCAAGTATTCGCCGCCAATTGCCAACCCAAACACCCATCCGAGTCGTCGGCTCCGCTGGGCTCCCCGTGCAAAGGGGGTCTACCGAGCGCAGCCTCCCCGCCAAAACGGATCGGGCGGCCAAAGCGGTGCATCCCGCGTGGAGCCCCAAACTCGCGCGCGGCGCCGTGTCCACCACCTTGGAAGCGCGGGCCGGCGGGCGGGCGGCCGCGCATTCCTCGTCCCCCACGCCGCGCGGCGCAGGCGGCGGCAGGCGCCTCCCGCGCCACACGCTGCCGCAGGCGACCGTGGCGGGCAAGCTACGGCCCTCCGAGGCATACCAACACCTGCTGCGGCGGCTGGTGGCGGAGCGGTGGTTGCCGCCGCCGCCCCTCTTCTTTTGTACGCCTCGACCGCGTCGTCCCGTCGTGCGGCGCCGCGTCGGCCTGGTCGTCGGCGATCTTCAGACAGCGCGTTTCGAACGCATCGGGGTCTTCGCCGGGCCGGCCGTACAACTTGAGGCCGGTGTTGGCCGGCAGCTCGAGCGACAACGTGCGTGTCAACTGATCTTTGATCTCGCGTTCCACCTCATTCCAGTACGTCTTGTTCGCAATCTTGGCGTCGGTCAATCGGTAGACGGCACCGTCCGGAGCGTTGGTCTGCAAGTCGCGATCGTCGTAGTCAACTTGGACGATCTGAGAGGCATCGATCTGTTCACGAAGCGGGAAGAGCACAGCTTCGTACTCGTCGTCGTGGACGAGGTCGGCCTTGGTCTCGTCGTAGCGCAGCGCGACTCGGGCGACCACAGCGGCTTCGAGTCGGGTCCCGCGGGTGTCGCCACCGACCTCTTCGAGCCAGGGTGCGGCGACGTCGACGTAGCGCACCGGTGTGCCGTCGCCGACGTCGGGCATGATCGCACTTTCGTCGCCAGCCAGTTCGGGCGCTGGGGCGGCCGCTGCGATCGTCGGCGCAGCCTGTGGGGGAGCGGCAACTCCGGCGGCGGCTCCTGCTGCTGAGACGGGATCAGGAGTCGCGGCGCTGTCGTTGCGCGCCGGGCCCATCATCGTCTCGATCTGGTCACGGGTCATCGGTCCGCGGAGATACGACATCGCCCATCGAGTCGTGAAGACTTCGGGAGTGTCCTTGCCCGCCCGACGGAGCATGAACTCGCGTTTGCCGAGCCCAGAGATCGTGTCACCGATCGCCTTGATGTCGACGCCGCCCGCAGCAGACGACATTCCATCGAGGAGCCGAGCCTTGTCACGGTCGGTCTGTAGTCGGCCGATCATCCACGTGCCCGCGTTCGAGATCGCCTTGTAGTCGATGTCGACCGGGTTCTGTGTCGACAGCACGACGCCGACACCAAAGGCGCGCGCCTGCTTCATCAGCAGCATGATTGGCTTCTTCGTCGGCGGATTGGCCGTGGGTGGCAGGTAGCCGGCGACTTCGTCCATGTAGAGCATCGCCCGGAGGTCGGTCGTGCCGCTCTGGGCGCGCATCCACGTGACCAGCTTCGATAGCACGAGCGACGTCACGAACTGCCGCTCGGTGTCAGACAGGTGAGCGGTGGTGATGATTGCACAGCGCGGCTTGCCGTCAGGCGTGAACATCATCGACTGGATGTCGAGCGGTGCGCCGGCACCCCACGCAGCGAACGCGGGCGAGGCGAGCAGGCCGTTCAGCTTCATGGCCAGCGCCATACGATCCTTTGCGGGGAAGAACTGGTCGATCTCGAACACGCCGAGCTTGCGGATCGGAGGCGTCGCGACTTGGCCGACCAAGGCCATCAGGTCGATGTCCTTGCCTGACTGCCACGAGTGGTTGATCAGATTCGACAGCAGAATGTGCTCCCTGCTGGAAAGTGGGTCGGCGTCGATGTCGACGAGGCCGAGCAGCCCGGTCACGTAGCCCTCGATCTCGTCACCGACGACTTCGGCGTCACTGAGGTCGGCCGGCACCCGGAGCGAGCCGACGATGTTCAGTGCCACGCCCGACTGCGAGCCGGGTGTGTAGATCGTGAAGTCGGTGTTGGCGCGAAGCTCGCCGATGTCGGAGCCATCGAGATCCCAGCCGCCCAGACCCTTGCCCCAGAGTTCCGCCTGGCTGTCAGCGAACTCGTCGGGTGTCTGGCCGGCGTTCTTTGCCTGCGCATCATCGATCCAGGGGCGAAAGTCGGTCGCCGCAAGATTCGGAAAGGTCAGACACAGATTGGTGAGGTCGCCCTTCGGATCGATCGCGATCACGGGAAGGCCCGCCCCGAGCGCCTCTTCGATCACGATCACTCCGAGCCCGGTCTTGCCCGAACCGGTCATGCCGACGATCACGCCGTGGGTGGTCAGCTTGTCGGTTGCGACGGAGAGGTGGCTCGTCGCGTCGTCGGTGATGCGCTCGTGTGTTGCGGGATCGATCGTGCCGCCGAGGAAGAGGTCTGCCATGAGCGACACCGTAGTTCCGTCGGTCGAGTCCGCCTGTCTCGCGAAGGATGTCAGACTGAAGCCATGGCGTTCTCCGGTTTCCCGCTCGAAGCGATCCAGTTCTACGAAGAGCTCGGCGCGGACAACTCCAGGGTGTTCTGGGCGGACAACAAGCAACGGTTCGAGCAACTGGTCAAAGCACCGATGACCGAGTTGACCGAGGCGCTCGACGACTTCGGCCCGTTCAAGATGTTCCGCCCGCACAACGATCTGCGGTTCTCCAAGAACAAGCCGCCCTACAAGACGCATCAGGGAGCGTTCGGCGAACTCGAGGGCGGCAGCGGCTACTACATGCAGTTCTCGGCGGCCGGTTTGATGGTCGGCGCTGGCTACTACTTCATGGCCAAGGACCAGCTCGAGCGTTTCCGTGCTGCTGTCGTGGCCGAAGACACCGGTGAGGAAATCGAAGCGCTGGTCGCCGATGCGACGCAGCGTCGTTACACAGTCGCTGCAATCGACGAACTGAAGACAGCACCACGGGGCTACGACCGCGAGCATCCGCGAATCGAACTCCTCCGGCGCAAAGGGCTACTCCTCTCGAAGGAGTTCGGGTCGCCGAAGTGGTTGCACACCAAGCAGGCAGAGAAGAGAGTTCGTGAGTGCTGGGACGGAGCACGAGATGTATGCGACTGGCTCGACGCCCACGTAGGGCCCAGCACCGAACCACCCGGCGATCGGCCGTTCTGACCGGCTCGAACCATCAGCGTGCGCAAGCCGAGGACGGCCACGATGCGCGATGCGGATCGAGTTTCCGGAGATGAGTCTGGCGGCCCGCTCCGAGACTTGACAGAATGTTAAGCGTGACAAGCATCGCCGTCGATCCAGTAACCGCGTCAGCGCTCGAGAACCAGTTCGGTCTCGCTGACCGGGTCGTCGACGAAGCCGCACTCTCGAACAGCATCCAGCGTTTCCGTGAGCAGGGCATCACTCTCCCGACGTTCGCTCAACTCGCTGACCCCTCGACGTTCGACCACGCCGAAAAAGTTGGAGATGCCGACCCACAGGGGCCCGACGCACGCAACCTGTGGCGCTGTCACTGGTACAACGACCTCGAAGGCAACCGGGTCGATGTGCCCGAGCATGTCGTGCTCCCGTCGACGTTGACTGGCGTCGACGCCCCGATCATCGTGGTGTTCGGTGACCGTTTCCCGATGATCACCGCGCACAAGGTGTTGGCGGCGTACTCGTGCTTCGCTCCACGTGTCGTGACCGGCCAGTTCGATCCGACGGTGCACCGCGCTGTCTGGCCGTCCACCGGAAACTACGCCCGCGGCGGCATTGCCATCTCCAAGATCATGGCGAGTCGCGGCGTCGCAATCCTGCCCGAGGGGATGAGTCAGGAGCGCTTCGACTGGCTCGACCAGTGGTGCGCGAATCCGGAAGAGGACGTCATCAAGACCTTCGGTACCGAATCGAATGTCAAGGAGATCTACGACGCGTGCAACGAGTTGGCGAAGGATCCGGGCAACTTCATCCTCAACCAGTTCTCCGAGTTCGGCAACCATCTCGGCCACTACAACGTCACCGGCAGAGCGTTCCAGCACGTCTTCGAAACCGTCCGCGACGAGTACGGCCTCGTTGGCCGCGAACTCGAGCTTGCAGCATTCACCTCGGCAACGGGTTCAGCTGGAACGATCGCTGCCGGCGACCGCCTCAAAGAGGAATTCGGTACCAAGATCGTGGCCGTCGAGGCACTCGAGTGTCCGACGATGCTGGAGAACGGCTACGGCGAGCACAACATCCAGGGCATCGGCGACAAGCACATCCCGCTGATTCACAACATCGCGAACACCGACCTCGTGGTCGCAGTGTCCGACAAGGCGACCGACGAGCTCGACCTGACCTTCAACACCGACGCTGGGCGCGCGTACCTCGCACAGTCCGTGGGCGTGTCGCAGAGTCTCGTCGACAAGCTCGAGCACTTCGGGTTCTCCGCCATTGCGAACGTCCTTGCAGCAATCAAAACGGCCAAGATGCTGAATCTGGGGGAGGACCAGGCAGTCCTCACTGTCGCCACAGATGGCGCAGCGCTGTATCCGAGTGAGCGGGCCAAGTTGCTCGAGAAGCGGTACGGGAACGAGTTCACCACCACCGATGCGGCAGCTGCGGTTGGCGAGCACCTCGTGGGAGCGTCGACCGACAACATGATCGACTGCACCGACATGGATCGCCGCCGCCTCTTCAACTTGGGCTACTTCACCTGGGTCGAGCAGCAGGGAACGCCGTTCGAACTCTTCGAGGCACGCCGCTCACAGGATTTTTGGCGTGGTCTGCGCCGCTATACCGCGATCTGGGACGGCATGATCGACGACTTCAATGCTCGCGTCGCGGCGGGCTGACGAGATCGACAGAATGCCGACACCGATGTCTGGCGGGCCGAACTCGATGTCGGTCACCGGATGGCGCTGCGCCACCTGTGGCAACGAAGTACCCATCTCGGTGACCGGGGCCTTCCGCTGTCCCAACGCGGCAACGCTCGACCCCCGCCACGTGCTCCAAATCGTCGCCAGCAGCAACGTCGCGGCATCTGACGAAATTCGACACCAGCCTGCGACGTGGGGGCAACAGACGTTCATCGATCATGACAACGATCTGGCGTGGGCGGCACACGCCCACGCGCACGGCATGACCCGAGAGGCACGTGATGCCTTGGTGCGCGACCTCGACGCAGCGATTGCTGCAGTCGGCGGAGTCGGCTTCGCTGCGACACCGTTTGCCCGGTCCGAGGTGTTGTCCGAGGAATTCGGGATGATCGCCGACGGCGGTGTCTGGGTCAAAGACGAAACCGGCGGTGTCGGCGGCAGCCAGAAGGCTCGGTTCCTGTTCTCGACCCTGCTGCACCTTCGCGCTGCCGAGGACCTCGGACTCCTCACCGCCCGCCCCCCGCTCGCTATTGCATCCTGCGGCAACGCCGCCCTCGCTGCAGCCACGCTCGCCAAAGCGGCCGATTGGCCGATTGACGTCTACGTGCCGACGTGGATGAGCGACGGCTTCGGGGATCGACTCGATGAGTTGGGTGCGCGCGTGCATCGCTGCGAACGTCGACCCGGCGATCCGGCGGGCGATCCGGCAATGCTCCGGTTCCGCCAGGCGGTCGCTGCTGGTGCGGTGCCATTCACGGTGCAGGGGCCCGAGAACGGACTGTGCCTCGATGGCGGACGAACCCTCGGTTGGGAGATCTGTGAACAAGCCCGAGCCAGTGGGGCCGGACCGTTCGATCGACTCTTCGTGCAGGTCGGTGGTGGCGCATTCGCCGCAGCGGTTGGCGACGCGGCCAACACGGCCTGTGGCCCGATTCCGTTGCACGCTGTCCAGACAGAGGGGTGCGCCCCTTTCGAGCGAGCGTGGCAACGCGCGGTCGGCATTGCGAACCCTGCGGTGCACTGGGCGGAGATGATGACGGTCTGGGAGGACCCAGAGTCGCTCGCCGACGGCATCCTCGACGACGAGACATACGACTGGGTGGGAGTGCTCGACGCAGTACGCGCCAGCGGTGGTCGTCCCGTCATCGCGCCGGAACCAATGGTGATCGAAGCGCACGGTCTCGCACACCGAGCAGGCTTCGATGCGAGCCCGACCGGTTCGGCAGGACTCGCCGGAGCCCTCGCGATTCGGTCCGACATCGGTGCTGACGAACGAATCGTCGTGATCATGAGCGGCGTGACGCGCTGACCTCGCACGTTGCGCCGGCGAGGTGAGTCTCGCCCCAATTCTTACGGTTCCGGAGCCGCCAGACATCACAACGTCGGTGCCGCTAGGGTTTCGATCACGTCTGATCAACTGATTTCCAGGTGGGCCCGAGTCGGTGCCATCGGTGTACTCGGCGTGGCCTCGATCGGCCTCGTCGATCTGTTCGGCGCGCCCACCGGTGCCCAATCCGCCGACGTCGTGGCTGAACTCGTTTCAGCCGGGTCGGGTGGCACCCCGCTCGGTGGCGCCAATGTGCACCCGTCGGTGTCGAACGACGGGGCGACGATCGTGTTCACCAATGTCGCAGCCGGTACCGATGGCGGCTCCGACAACTACGACCTGGTCGTGAGAAACCGCACCGAACCGGTCAGCTCGTTGCCGATCGCAGTCGGCAGCGACAGCCTGATCCAGGCCGCGATCAGCGGCGACGGGTGCACGGTGGCCTATTCGGTTGTCGTCCCGATGCTCGTCGTCGTCGACCCAGAACCTGATCCCGACCCGGATCCTCCAGACCCCGATCCTGATCCTGATCCTGATCCTGATCCCGACCCGGATCCCGATCCCGATCCGGACCCAGACCCCGATCCGGACCCAGACCCCGATCCGGACCCAGACCCCGATCCAGACCCAGACCCCGATCCAGACCCGGATCCGGACCCTGATCCCGACCCCGACCCTGATCCCGATCCAGACCCGGACCCGGACCCAGACCCAGACCCGAATGGTTTCGCAGCGGCCCAGACAGCAATCGATGTCATCGAACTTCGCATCGTAGATCTGTGCGGAGCTCAGGGAATCGACCCGACGACGGTGGTGCTGGACCGCATCGAGGGAGCATTCGGCGAGGTGACGCCACTCGCTGCGCCAGCATTGTCCGACGATGGCAGCGTCATTGCCTTCCCCGCCGACACCGCCGTGCTGGTCTACTCCGAGGGTTCGACTCCCGAGGTCCCGTCCGTCATCGAAGTCGCGCCGCCAGACGCCGGACAGTTGGTCGGTGACCAGCTCGACATCACCGCCGATGGCGGAACCGTCGTCTTCGAAGCCGGGCTGCTTGCCGCCGGTTCGATCGACTCCAGCGTCCATCTCGCCACGGTCGGCACGCCGGCCCCAGCAGACGAAGCTCCGGTCGTGACCGGGGAACTGTTCGCCCCGAGCGACGCCGGGTCGTCCTGGCCGAGTATCTCCGCTGACGGCTCGCTGGTGGCCTACCAGTCCGATCAGCAGTTGCCGATCGATGACATCCCGGACGAAGGCGACTACGTCGTCATCGCCGAGCGTGACGGCTCGACGGTCACCCATCGTCTGCTCACCGACCTCGCGGTCCGCCCGAGCCTGTCGCCCGATGGCTCATCCATCGCGTACGACATCTTCGGCTCGATCCAGGTGCGACGGTCCGAGTCGGCAGTGCCCTTTGAAGAGTTCAGCGAACGAATCGTGAACCCGAAGATCGACGTCGAGTTCGAAGAGGGCGCTGGCGTCTCCGTCACGGGAGCAGTGCTTTCAGCCGACGGTGCCACGGTGGTCTTCGATCAGCCCGCATCGGTCGCTCTGCGCTCTCCCGTCCTTCCCGGAGCGCACGTGTGGGCCCAAGAAACCGAACCATTGTTCGCGCCGCCGCCGACTTCTTCCACGATCGACAACACCACGACCACCACGATCGCTGTGACGCAACCAACGGTCGCAACCACACCGAACACGACGCGCAGCACGACGCGCAACACGACTCGAACCACCACTCGGCGCACGACCCCGAGAACCACTTCCAGGGTGACCACGAGCACAACGTCCACGATTCCGCCGGTCACTCGGCCCGTCGCCTTCGTTCCCGCAGCATTCGAGTTCGCGCCGACCATCATCGACGCAGGTCGACGCACGGCCACGATCGACCTGAGCAATCCGACGTCGAGTTCGATCACCGTGTCGAGCATCGAGGTCGATACTGCAGGCGGAGCGGACTTCACCATCGATGGTTCGGCATGCACCACCATCGCCGCCGGGGCCACGTGCACCATCACCGTCGTGTTCGCGCCGACAGCCACCGGGGAACGAACTGCGAGCGTCGTGGCAACGATGTCCGACGGGATCACGGCAACCGTTGCGCTCCGCGGCGTGGGCGCTGCAGAGCCTGTGATCGAAGTCGTTCCCGGGGTGGCCTCGAACGGTCAAGTCGTTGCAGTGGTCGGCTCGGGCTTCCCGGCTGGAGCGACGATCGAACTGAGCTGGCATGAAGGGCTCCTCACCGAGAGCCTCTTGATCAATGATGTGGGCGGTTTCACCGAGACCCTGGTGGTGCTGCCGAACACTCCGAGTGGCCCAGTCGACGTCACGGTTGCCGGGCAGACGGACATGTTCGGCGACATCGCCACGACCATGTTGGTCTCTGATGCCTCGACCCGAGGGAACACTGCGGTATTGAGCGGCGGCGTCTCCGGAGCATCGCTCGGCCGCTGAGTCACCGTCAGCCGGCTTGGTCGACGAAGCCGATCACGGTTGCGCCGACTGTGCAGGACTCGTCGTTCGGACCGGCTGCCGCGCATTCGAGGACGAGCTCGACCGTGGCCGACTCATCGAAGCGGAACGGTGCCACGAAGTGGAGATCGAGGTCACGGAAGTTGGCCAACTCCGACTCGAGGAGGACCTCGCCATCGCGCAACAACATGACCCTCCCGGTCGCGCCGGCGGGGTTCTGGAACACGACGTCGGTGATCGACAGCACGCGGTCCGAGCCCACGGTGAACGACTCGTTCGCCGAGCCACCGGGAGCGGCTTCGACGTTGAGGCGCTGATCGACTGGCACGCCCAGCGGGAGCTGTCGGGCACGTTCGCCCGCAGCCTCGAGTTCTGCGATCTTTTCGTCGAAGGCACCTTGTTGCTCTTCCAACGCTGCGGCTGCACGATCGTCTGCGATCGAATCGACGGCAGGTTTGAGGAGAGCGAACCAGGCAAGTGTGCCGACGGCGAGTGCGCCGATCATGCCTGCAGCGGCAGGCAGGAACCACGGGCGGACACGAGGACCCTGTTCGAAGACACCTTCGAGTTGCAGTGTCTCGTTGTCGCTGCCAGCGACGTCGACGGTGAACGGATGTTCTTGCGGATCGCCGTTCCAGAAGCGAACTTTGGGATGCACCCGCAGTTCGACCTTGGCACTGGTGCCGGGGTCGACGTTGAGGAGCGGGGCAGCGAGTTCGATGTCGACGAGGTCGTCGTGCGGGTGGGCGCCGATCTCGACCATCATCGGGGTGTTACCGGTGTTGTCGACCACCACCTGGTGCTTGCCGCTGCCACCCGACGACGAGCGTGCTGGAAGCAGCGTGACCGAATACGCGACGGCGGACTCGACAGCAATCGTGGCCTCGGCAGTGATCTTCGTGTCGGCCCCGCTCGAGATCTCGATGCCCGACGTGTGCCGGCCTGACAACATCGTGCTCGACACGTCGACGATCACTGGGACCTCGAAGGATTCGCCGGGGTCGAGGTAGATGGTCTCGGACTCCAGAACGGTCTGTGCCGCAAGGTCGCCGAGCGCCTTCAATTTGACGACGGCCTCGGCATCAGCATCGTTGTGCAAGTGAAGCGTCAGGGCCGCGGCGGAGCCGGGCGACGACGAGATGGTGGAGGGTTGAAAGGTGGCGGTCACCGTCATGGCCCGCAGGGTAGTTCGTTCACCGTGAGACCGTCGTGCGCCGATAGCCTGATCTCATGTCGGACTTCTCCCCAGCCCACGCGACGAACCCCGGACCCCTCGCCCTCGAAGGCGGCTTCGACCCGCGCTCAGCGGTGTTCGACCGGTTGCTCAAGAACCGCGTGGTCATGTTGGGATCCGACGTCAACGACGACATCGCCAACCAGATTTGCGCTCAACTGCTCTACCTCGAGGGCGAAGATCAGGGCGCGGACATCTGGCTGTACGTCAACAGTCCGGGTGGCTCGGTCACCGCAGGCATGGCGATCTACGACACGATGCAGTTCGTCGGGTGCGACGTCGCCACGGTGTGCCTCGGACTCGCCGCCTCGATGGGGCAGTTCCTCCTCACGGCAGGCGCAGCCGGCAAGCGCTACGTGCTGCCGAACGCCAGGGTCATGATGCACCAGCCCCTCGCTGGGCTGCGCGGCCAGGCATCTGACATCCAGATCCAGGCAGAGCAGCTTCGCTACACCAAGCAGCGGATGGCTGAGTTGATTGCGTTCCACTCCGGCAAGGATCTCGAGCAGATTCAAGCGGACTCGGAGCGTGACCGCTGGTTCACGGCCGAGGAGGCCAAGGACTACGGCCTGTGCGACAGCGTGATCCTGCGTCGCGGCGAAATTCTCAGCTGATCATCAGCCGTCGACCGGATCGACGTCAGTCGCCCTGTGCGACGATCGTGAAGACCGGCCCGATGTCGACAGCACAGTTGGCTTCGAGCCACCGATCCACGGCGGCAGCGGATTTCTCGGTCGAAAAGATCGACGCGAGCGCGATCTGCTCCGACTCCGGATCGCCCGGAACCACGGTGCTGGCGGTCTCGTAGGCCGTCACCAGCTGGTCCCAGTCGGGTTCGATCGCGAGTGGTGCGAGTTCGCCGATGTCGCGGTAGAGGTCGAGCAGCGGTTCGATGTCACCACTGAACTGCAGGTCCGGCTGTGTCAGTCGGTCGGTGTTGAGTTGCACTTCGCCACAGAATCGCTCGGCGTTCCCAGCGTCGTCGTCAGCACATGCCCCGAGGCTCGCCGCAGTGGCTGCAACGAGGAAAGCACAGGCGGGTAGGCGGTGAAGCATCGGCTGCATTGTTGCACGGCGGTCGGCCGAAACAATGGCGTCGGCGAATGGTGAGGGACCACTGGCCTCTCGCAACTCCGTGACAGCGCTCGGGTACATTGGAAATGTCGATCAGCTGCAACCCGTGATCGGCCGGTCGTGGGGCCGGATCTGCCCCTCCTTGTGTCCACTGCGGTTCGCCGCGTCACCAAGGAGGCGCCATGTTCGCTTCGATTCCATCA
>ENA-ORXT01006057-ORXT01006057.1-marine-metagenome-genome-assembly--contig:-NODE-6057-length-11473-cov-8.191471_pt1 | contig 11473 bp, 10 predicted proteins | sample MGYA00237868_ERZ511482 | MGnify/ENA metagenome assembly ERZ511482 | reverse complement strand
GGGGGGGGTGGGCAGGGACCGCCGTGGCGGGCGCCGCGTCGGCGTGGCGCGGCGGCGGGCAGACGGCGGGGGCCCGTCGTCGGGCGGCGGCGCGCGGACGTGGTGGCTGACGCGGGTGGCGCTCCGTGGTCCCCCCTTGCACCCGTCGCGGCGGTCGCAGCGACTGTGAGGCGCTCGGGCACGTTGGCTGTGATGGCGGGTCCGCGTTGAACCCTTTGGCCGCGACTGGCACCACGCGCACAAGCGGTGGACCGTGGAGGTCGTTCGGCCAGTACGGGTGACATCCACGCCCCTCAGATGAGCGGAAGCTGGTCTCTGTCGTCTCCAAGGATGCGAGAAGCACCTCATCGCATTGGTACACCGGTACTTTCGTTGGGGGGTGGTGGTCTGGGGTTGGATACTTGAGTCTTGTATACCCTGCGTAGACTGCCCTGATGGGCAGTGAGGTGGGTTAGGACTGCTGTGGGGCAGTCTCTGTGTACGACCGCCGTGTAACCAGATACAGACAATATGTACGGCACCGTGCAAGACTCATGCAACAAGTCGGTGCGCTCCGTGCAAGCGTTGAAATAAAGTGCGTTTTCTTGATGCCCCACTCGGCGGGGCTAGTCCCCAGCCGCGTGGCGTCCAAATAAAGGGGTCGGAGGCGAGCCGCGGCTTGGGCGTGCGCCCAGCGGCGCATCCCCGGGCCGGCACCCACCCCGCGCGTCCGCGCGCACCCGTCGCGCTCCTCCTCCTCGCCAAAGCAGGCATAGCCCCAAAGCAGACACAATGCATGCAACCCCAGAAGGCGTCCTCACGCTGTCACCCTCACGTGGCGCGGCGCTGCCGGCGTTGCGTGGCAGCTCCAGCCTGCCACCGGCAGTGTACCGCACGCGGCGCGGGTCGCCCCGCCCCGAGCGGTCGCGCATCCGCGAGGATGACGGGTGGCTTGGCGCCACCCGTCAGTCGGGAATACTCGCAATTCACAATTCTCACAATTCTCACAATTCACAAGCGTCTTGCAAGGGCCATACAAGAACTTTGTACGAAAAGCACCCGATCCGTACAAGAAATCGAGGCTTGTACAGTATCAGCTTGTACAGTATCCAATTGTATTCAAGCAGATACAAGATCTTCCAGGTACATGGTCTAAGCCCCACTGTGCTGCCATAAAGGTGTCCTGCTGTGCTCCAACTCAGTCAGGGGGGGGAGACGGCCCACGTGCGCTCCCCAGGCCAAAGAGTTCCTGACGTCGCTGCATCGTCTGAACTTGCTGCGAAGTGCTACGTCAAAACTGAGTATTCTTGCGCTCACTCGAAAGGTGCAAAGCACGCAAAGCTGCGTTCGTCCACCGGCAGAGTCGTAATGCCTGCGGGGTCGTAGAGGCCGATTGGGAACTCTTTTCCAACTGCTGGAGTGCGGGATTTTTCGGAGAATGGCTGTATCCAATTGCGTCTATGCAATTTCTCCAACCGCAAGTTAGCTGACCCACCAGCTGTCTCTGAGTGCCATCAAGTTTCATACGGTTTTGGGACCATCGATTAGATCGGTACGGCCGAGCTGTTAACGGCAGGAATTTGGGCAGCTGACGGCGATCAATTTTCCTCAGTTCCCGGCCGGCGCCAGCCACGGTCGCGGTCGCCGTGGTCCATTCCAGCACGGTCTAGGGCGCCGTCATCCCCGCTGTTCCAATCCCCCTTCCCCCCCCCAGACCTCCTTGGACTTGTTCCTCTCTGATTCTCAAGCCGGTCCACCACCATGGGTTCCGGGTACGTGACTGGGCTGTTCTTCTTGCTTATGCGCGTGATTTGGAGACGCTAGTCGTTGTTCGTGACGCGGCGTGTTCGTTGGTTGGCCGAGTCTTGGCGTGACCGCACTTTTGTGGCGTTCGCGGAGCGTCGTTGCCGTGCTACATTTGTGGGTGGGCGTGTGAGTGCCAGACGTGCGTCTTGACGTGGTATCATTTTGTTAGTTCGGGAGCACGATAGTGAGGCGATGCGTCGGTGCCTGCGGTGTGCACTCCCTGTGCACCGTGCTGACGCCGAATTGGTCCTCCGTGTCTGCATTTTGTCTGTATCTCCTCCTCTTGAATCGGTTGCAGGAAGCCCGCGGGTCTCCGCGCTGGCCGCAAGCTTAAGAACCACCGCCGGGAGCAGGTCTGGCACAACAAGAAGTATGCGCGGAAGCACTCTGCCACGGCCCTGAAGGCCAACCCCTTCGCCGGCGCCTCTCACGCCAAGGGCATTGTGCTGGAGCGGATCGGCATTGAGGCCAAGCAACCGAACTCCGCCATCCGGAAGTCGGTCCGTGTGCAGCTGATCAAGAACGGCAAGAAGATTGCGGCTTTTGTACCCCGGGATGGGTCGCTGAGCTATGTGGAGGACAACGACGAGGTGCTGGTGTCTGGGTTCGGGCGTGCCGGTCACTCGGTCGGTGATCTGCCCGGTGTGCGGTTCAAGGTCGTGAAGGTTGCTAATGTGTCGCTCTTGGCGCTCTTTTTGGAGAAGAAGGAGAAGCCCCGCTCTTAGACCGCTTGGTTGTGCGTCTCTCTCCAAAGCGTGTGTGTCAGGTCTTTTTTTTCTTTTCTTCGTGCGTTCCCGCGTGCCCGTGCGCTATGAGACAGTCCGTCTTGCTCCTCTCCTGTGCGCCTTCTCTCTTTTCCAGAGAAGTGCTGGAACCGCCCACGTCTTCCTCCTGTCTGGTCTGAGCCAACAGTCGCTCGCAGTTGAACTCGTCCTGTCTGACTATCGTCGGCTTCAGTGAAGCACTGGTCGGTTTTATGTCACAGCAGGGGACAACCATAGGGGACAACCACGGCGGTCCTCCGGAGAAATGCGAGCTCTGAGTGGGCAAGCGACAAAAACAGTGGAGCTGGCGGGCGGGTGGCAACTGAGTGTCGCACGTCGTACACGTTTGTCGCCGCAGTCATCTTGAGTCCATTGTGTTGTGTCTGCTGACAATTGGAACATTGAAGTGGGGTCCTCTTCTACGGCAGTGCTCTCACATAGCGCCGGAGAGGCTGTGTTCGCCTGGTCGCGCCAATGAACCCAACCCGTTGTACAGAATGCAGAGACACGTGAGCAACCCTTCTGACGTGACAATAACGACAGAGCACTGCCAGCATGTGCGCATTGTACAGTTACTTTAAACAAGCGAGAACCCACACGAAACAAGAGTCCCAAGAGACGAAAAACAACAGAAGCAAAGATTGTGGCCCAATAGGACTAACGAGATGACACAGAGGCACATCGTGCTTTCCCACGTGCCGCCGAGCCCAGGGCCCCTGCCGACGCTCGTCTTGGCAAGCTCAAGGAGCCCACGTCGGCGGACGTCATGGATGGGGAACCGTCGGCCGAGTCCGACGAGTCCATGGGTACTGAAGCCGACGAACCGCCACCCGGAGCGTCATCTGCCATCTTGACGAAGCGGCCCTTGACGCGTGGCCTTCCATCGGCCAACGCCTTGCGGACAGTGTAGCGGACGAGCTTGCCAAATTTCCGGTCCCGGCGCTTCTGGCGGAAGCGCAATAGCGCCGCCTCCCGTGTCTTCTTCTTGAACTCCCGCGTCAGCGTCTCCTTCTCCGACTCTTCCCGGTTCTTACGCTCCTCTTGCGTCTCCTTGGCGGGCAGCGCTGACGCGGCGGCAGAGAACTGACCTGGCTGCGGGGGCACCATCGCATTGGGGACGGTCGGATACAGACCAACCGATGCCGACTGCTGGTACATTTGCTGCCAATGTTGAAACTGCTGCATTTGCGCAGCCATTGACGCCGACGGCATGTACATGCCAAGGCCCGGCGCACCGTACATCATGGCCGCATATGGGGCCGGCATATTGGGCATGTTGGGCACGGCCATGCTCAGCGGCGCCGAGCCAGCTAACTTGGCCTCCGCATCAGGCGCAGCACCATCTCCAGGTATCCGGGGCGCCGTCGCGCCAACCGCCATCTGCGTCCCATCAACCACTGCAGCGGTGGTGGCGCCCTCGGCCGACGACAGCGCTTCGGGGTGCTCGGGCGACGCACCCGGGGGGGACGCTAGTGGCTTCGCCACACTTTGCCCCGATCCGTTGGCGCCCTCCTCCTTAACGGGTGAAGACGCGACGGCGGTCGCCGGGTCGGGCGTTCGGGCCTTCCGCTTTGGTGGAGGGGGGGGAAGCGGCCCGGCAGGAGCACCCACACCGGGATGGAAACCACGCGCCATCGGCGTCGGCACCGGCGGCGGCCGCCCCACTCCGGGAGTCGACGGCAGCAGAACACTCCAAGCCGGGGAGGGCAGCCCAAACCGCATGTGCCCGCCGGCCGACGACGGGTCGCCCAAGTAGGTGTTCTGGTACTCGCGCACAACCGCGTCCTTCGCCGCCTGTCGCAAGAAGGGTGATGACAGTACGGCGTCAGGCCGGGCGGGTGATGGCGGCACGTCCATTGCACCGGCCGAAGCGGGGGCAACCGCCGTCGGCACTCCGCTGGGCGCTCCAGTGGGTGGACATACTGCGGCCGCCGAGCCACCACGAACAACAATCGGCACAGCCGTCGACAGCACCGGCGTCGGTGCCGTGAAACGCGGCCCAAGCAGCGACGGCGACGGTACGACAGTGCCCGACCCAAGAGATGGAACGTCCAGCGAGGGACTGAACAGACTCTGGAACGAGTCCCGAATATGTGCCTGCCGCGTCGCCGGTGCGAGCCCCGTAGCGGCGCCGGTACCAGGCGTGCCGTTGGGCAACCACCCCCTCGATGCGTCCGGTGTCGACAGGTATTCCATCCCGCACGGAGGCGGAACGAGGGGTGAGAAGGAAAGGGGAGGGTGCGAAGAGGGGGGCCGCGACGCCCCCACCACACCGACCGCAGCCGGCGGTGGCGGACGGTGGAGCGCAGGAAAACGAACGAGGGGACTGCACGTCGCGACGGTCCGCGCGCGCGCGCTTCCCCGGCCGAACGCGCGCGCAGCGAGTGCAACGACACCGCGAGCCGTGCCGTTTGGTGGTGTACCGCGGCCCGGAGGCGGCAAGGAGGTTGTTCACGGTGGGCGTGGTCGGACGGTGGGGGGCTGAAGGCGGGTCGGCGAGGTGTCGGCGCCGCAAACGTCCCAGCTGGTGGTTGCGGGGAGCGCCAGGCGGCTTGCCGGGGCCCTGCTGGCACCTAAACGGCGGCGGACCAAGCCCAGGTGGGCACACGACCTCTCTCAGAACCAATGAGATGCTGTTGGACCACTAGATACGCTGCGTTGGCGCCCTGATGCTCCCGTTGAGGGCGGCGGCCAGGCAGCGTGAGGGTTGCGGGCCCCCAGAGACCCCTAATCGGGCCTTTCGCGAGGAGGACGACTCGAACCGGCCCGGCAATGAAGGGCCAGAAAACGACGAGGCGGGGCAATTGGGACGCCGAAGGACAGGAGGCTGGAGCAGTTGAATAGACGCCAGGCCGAGCCTGAGGCTGTCGTGAGTCGAGAGGCACGAAGAGTGGAAGGCACTGCGGCCACGGAATACAATGAGATAGCTTGAATATCGAATAGAACAAAAACAAACGCAGAACAAGAACATGTATTGACAGCAGAACGCAGCTTGGCATGGAGGGCCACTCTTTGCAAAGTGCGCAACAGTGTCTGGGCTCATACACGCGTCCTGTGGGCCACGAGTGGCCTCTCACCGTGAGACGGCGATGACCACCCGTGCTTGCGTTCCCGCCGCCAACCACAAACCAACCGTCGCTCGGGCCGTCAAGAGCATCCTCCTGCACCGTACGACCACCCATACCACGTGCTGCAGGCGATCTGCGCTCCTCGAGATTGTGGTCAGGCCAGAACTGAACTTTAGTGGTCACGGAACGCGCATACTCGCTGAGTTGCCCTGGCCCCACCAATTTATTGATGGCTGCTTCCAAGTAAAAAGGAAGTATTAAATTTCACGTTTCCTCGATGTAGCTGGGGGTGAAGAGCTTTCTGGTGACATCTAATGGTTACAGAACTGCATCGTGCACAGACTTTCTCAGAGGTCGGGTCGAAACTAGTTGTTCAATGACTATTCGTCTATCACCGCGCAAGCTTCTCGACCGTCGTTCTCGCGCGGTCCAGTTCGTCAACAATCCAGTCAACGTCAGGTCGTCATACTTTCTGTGCCGTAGACATCGGAGTGCGATGAGCAAACGCTGGGATGCTTTGGAAGACCGGGATACCCATGTCGAGATCCATCCATTCAGGCAAGGGCTGTCTCAAAGTCCGCTGATTGATGCGCTCAGCCATGCGACACTTGCCACCCAGACTTTTGATGTTCACGGCAGGAGCGAGATGGGGCTGCCATCAGGAACCACGCCAGGAGCTGTAGACGTGGGTCGTCTCGATGGAGACTGGTACAGTAGTAACGCGACGACGAAGTCATTGACAGCCGCATTTCACTGTCTGTGCCCTACAGCTCGCAGTTCACAAGGGGTGTCCAACATGTCAGGGAACTTTGACTGTCGAATCAAACAGGATTTTCTTATTCAGTTTTCACGAGCTGCATCTTGAAGACTGACCAGCGGTCATGGGGAGTCGAATTGTGCATCCAGCAGCTGGCTTTCGATTGTAGCTTCTTCACCCTCAAATGGACCGCCAAACGTGGGCCACACGATGGGTTCACAATATTGCGAGGGAGACGATTCCGTGCGAAACCGCATCATGACAGTCGGAACTGGCTATGATACACCCGCGGCTCTTCGCCGACGGCGGGCCACTACTACCAGCCTCACGTTCCCGGGTGGCCCGACTCGCATGAATGTCTGAGCAGCTTACTCGGGCCCAAACCCGTCCACTCGATGCCCCAACCGCAAGCCGTCAGTCGGCCGCTGTCGCCAGGCCCTTCGTGGCGCCAGGTGAGGCTGCTGGGAGGTGGGTTGAGGGCTGCGGTCCCTCGGGCCTCGTGGCGTCGTCGGTGGCCCGTGTGGTTTGTGATGCTGCTGGTCGAGCGAGGTATGCTGTGTGGGGAGCCAGGAAGCGGCCGACGTGCACGGGGGCTCGAGCTGCCCATGCGGGCACCTCGCGCACCGCTGCTGTCTCCGCCCGCGTAGACGTACTCGTTCGGTGACTGCTGTGTCGATTGCCTGTGTGGGCGGGAGCCGTCGGTGCGGGGCAACGCCGTACGGTGCTCGTGCGCAGGGCGTGTGCCCTTGGGGCCACGCCACCGACGGCAGCGGTGACGGTGGCGCTGCGTGCGTCGGCACTCTCGGAACGCACCGAGCGGACTCCCTCCCGCTCGCATATTCTTTGGCTTTTTTATGTTACATCGGCTGTGTCTCTAGGGCACCTGCCGTCTTTTGAGTATCTTCTTCTCGGGGGTGGCCTTTGGTGCGCATTTTGGCGTCGGCGTATGGTGTCTGCCGGGTTGGGCGGTGCCGACGCGCACATCCGGCGGAGGTAGCGTCGGCAGCCGGGGGAGAAGGCGGGTGTGATGCCCCCGTACCGGCGCAGGGGGGCTGAGTCGACTATTTGCGAGGCGGTTGAGACAGGGGGGAGGGAAGCGACTGGTGAGACAACGGCCGGTGTGAAGCGCCCGGTACGTGAAGGGTCTCCGACGTCGGCGTGGTTTCTTTGCTGGGAGCTGCTCCGGGTGGGTGCTTGGACCCTTGTCCTGGTTCCGGCGTTTTGCGCGGGTGAGGGGCGCCAGGGGAGCGTGAGGTGGAGAACACGCGATGATGGGGCGCATTTTGTGAAGCGTGAGGCGTGCATGCTGTCGGTTGCTGGCCTGTCATGCGTGTGTCGCGCGCTGTGTGAGATGGAGGAGCCATCCAGCGCGACCTGCCGCCCTTTCGCGATGACAGGGAGCAGGGCGCATACAGCCTAACACCTGCGGTCGGTGCGGTGCAGAGCACCGCACCGACCGCAGGTGCTAGGCTGTATGCGCCCTGCTCCCTGTGGTCGCGAAAGCGGCCGGCATTATGTCAACCACACCAGCGTGCAGCTCGGCGGATGGATACTTGCTGGGGTAGGAGTTGTGGATACACCTATGTAGGAGGTGACCTCGCTCTGAAGATGGCGACTGCATCCACGAAGTATGTTCAATATTTGGACGCGTTGCTGACGCATCTTTCCTTCTTCCGCTCCTTCTGGTCTGGTGCTTTGCCAAGTTTTTTTCTTCGTGCTCTCTTTCGCTGTGGTTATCTTGCAGTGGGAGAGCATTACACGTGACGTCAACGACTGCCCGCCATCGCTAGACATGGACGCGCTGAGCGGGGGCGACTTGGCAGACCTTCTTCTTAATAGTGGCGACGCTGATGGCGATGGCGTTGGCGGGCGGGGCTTGGACGTATCAACCCGAGACGATGGAGGCGCCAGCGGAATGGCACAGGTGCCACAGGCCGCTGCCGCTGATCTTGCAGATGCAGGCGGCTGTGAGCAGTCTGGCGACTCCGATGCGGCGGTGTTTGCCGGACTCGGCTCCTTTTGTGACGGCCCCGGCGTCGGGCTCGGCACGGACGTGTCGTTACGGCGGGGAAGTGGCGGCTTTGGGGTGGACAATGATATGCAACAGTTTATGATGATCGGCGGCGCAGCGGAGGCAGGTGGCGCTTCTACTACCGGGGCGGCTGGTGCACGTGTGGGGGGGAGCGCGGAGGCGGCAGACACGGCCGACCAGGCGGGGTGGTCCTCGCTTTCAGCGCTGGGGGTGGAGCTGGACGGTTACGGAGGGCTTCCATCGTTAGAGTACGACGTGAGTGGGATGGCACCGGCGTTCGCGCCACCGCCCGTGGATACGCCGCCTCCCGCGGCGCCCGGCGCTACGAAGCCGGAACCAACGCCCGTGGCAACACAGGCGCGGCTGCCCCCACGACTTCAATCTACTCCAGTACCAGTGAGCGGTGCGCCAAACATGGACGTTGCGCCGACGGGTGCTCCCGCCAACGCTCCTGCCGCCGCTGTGGCTGCGGCAGCGCTCCCTCGGCATTCCGGACCGGTGCCGGAAACGATGACAACGACTGCTTGTGGAGCTGAAGCGGAGCCATCTACGACAGCCGCCGCTGCCGGACACCCGTGGTTGTCCTCCCCGATGCGGACGGCACCCACGGGGGCGGCCGCCGTAGGCACGCCCCGTGGCCGGGCGCGGACTATCAAGGTGCCGCTGCTGCCGCTGGGTACCCCCCCCGCACCCATTGCTCCGGCTCCCGATGTCGATGGGCCGGGCAGGGCGGGGATGCCAATGTCGCCCCTGCCCTCGGGGGGCCCCAACACTCCCGCTCCGTCTCCACCACCCGTGCGGCCGTCGCCAAGTGGGACCACGTCGACTGGCCCGACGGGGCGGGGCCGTGCCGCGACGCTTCCGTGCGACGTTTGTGGGCGTAGTATCTCGACCAATGGGGCCAACTATCGGCGGCACCGAGAGGCGTGCCTCCGCGCTCGATCCCGCGCACGCGGGGTGGCAATCGCGGGCGGGGCTGCCACAGCCGCCGCCGTCGCCGCCACCGCCGCCGCCGCCTCTGCCGCTGCGTCACCCGGTGGATCCTCGCGGGGACAACCTCCGCCAACGCCGCCGCCGCCACTGCCCACCGCCTCGTCGGTGGCGGCGGCGTCCACCGCGGCCGCGTCACCGGCGACTACACCTCGGACGACAGTGCTTAAGACCGAAGATCCGACGGCGCCGACCCCAATGGTCCTCGACCCGTTCCCGCCGCAGCCACTCTCCTCCATCACGGCCGGAGATATCGGTAGCAGCGCCACGTCGGGGATCAGCTTGTCTCCGCCGCCGCCGCCGCCGCCTCCGCCGCCTACCGCCGCGTGCACCCCAGTGCTTTTGACGGTGCCGAGGGTCGGGGCGGCCGCGGCCTGGGAGACTGGTCACGGTGCGGCCGAGCAAATGGCCGTTGCGGCCCCGCCACGGCCACGAGTTGCTGTGCGGTCACCGTTCCCGCCCGCGGCGGCGGCTGCCGCCCTTGCTGCCGCCACCGCTGCTACGCGGCCCGCTCCGGCGACGCCCGCAGGGCACCCGCCCTCCCGGCGACGGCCGCCTGTTTCTCTTTCAGCCGCCCGCGTGTCGACGGTGCGGGACGCGGCGCTGGCGCTGTCGCTCTCTCGGCTTTCGGCCGCCGCCTCGGAGGCGCTGGACGGCGGCGGACGCGCGGCTGTGCGCGACGCGCTGCTCGCGCTTGCCCGCAAGGCCGAGGGCCACGGTCCTCCGTCGTCCCTCAGTGGCGTCGGGAGCGCCGGAGCGGGTCCCGCCCCGCCGGGCTTGGGAGGTGGTGGTCGCCCAGCGGCGCCGACCGCGCCTGGTGGCCGCCCGTGGACGACGCAAGACATCGTCTCGCAGTCGGCAGCGGAGAAGCTCGTGCTAAGGATGCTGTTCCTCGATCCAACGTCGGCCGTGTCGGCGGCTGCGACCGGCAGCGGGGGGGGAGGGGCGCCGTCGCAGTCGGGCGCGCCGCCGTCGGCGGCACCCAGCGACGCAAGAGGATCCGTTCCAGGAGAGAGCGCCACTGCGCCCGCGTCAGCCCCGACTTGATGCGCCGAAGGGTGCAGGCAAGGGTTAGGATTGGCTGCTGCAATGGCGGACGTGCTGCCCCTCGCTGTCTGTGGTCAAGTCGTTTTGTTGCGCTCTTTTTTTATTCTGTTTGTCCGCGCCTTGTCAATCCTTTTGGGCTTTCGGGTCCCTCCCGCGACCGTTTTCTTTCTCCTTTATTCTGCCTGCTCGCTCCTTTCTATGTCGAGTTGCTCATTCTCTTTACGCACCCCGTTCCGCGCCACCCTCGCTCCTGCTTTGCCTTCCTCGCATTTTTACCTTCTTCCACTCCTGTCCCTGTTGCTTGTACGTCTCACCACCGTCATCTCTGGCGGATAGCGCAGTCGCCGTGTACCTGCCTCATCTGATGGCGTCGGCCATTGCGGGCGGGGTTTTGCTCGGAGCCTGGGTCGTTCTACACCAGGGTGCGTTTCTGCCAAAAAATAATACGCTGAACGAGACATGGATGCGAACATATCCTATCATTGGCCGGATGACCCACGTACGGCATGTGTTTTTTTCATACTTTAGCGAACACGGTGCTCGATGAAACCAAGGTCGCTTGCAAACCCTGGTCAGCAGCATCGGGGCGGCCTCGGCTCTTTGGGCCGTCGTCGTATACGTGTGCGACGTGCGACCTGTGTCCCTGCAGTGGCCCTGTTGCGGGCGTCGTGTGTCCCTGCTGTCCGATGCGTCCATCACCACTGCGCAATGCTCGTCGTGACGCTGGCGGTGTAGCGGCGGGCAATGGGCGACGGCCCTGTGGCGGTGGGGTGGGCGAGCGTCGCCCCTGGTGTTGCCCGCGCGTGTGTCGGTGGCGGCGTGGGCGGTGGTGCCCCCCCCCCGCCCCCGCTTCCATCGGTAGTCGTGGCCGCGCGGTGATGCTGACGGCGAGCGGTGGGTAGGCGTCGAGCCGTCGGCGGTCGCGTGGACGTGCCGGCGGCAGACTGCGGGCCCACCGGCCGGCTGCGGCCGCGGGTGGGGGGAACCACCCGCTGCCGCTGCCGCTGCCGCCGCCGCCGCCGCCGCCGCC
>ENA-ORXT01006056-ORXT01006056.1-marine-metagenome-genome-assembly--contig:-NODE-6056-length-11476-cov-5.683569_pt1 | contig 11476 bp, 10 predicted proteins | sample MGYA00237868_ERZ511482 | MGnify/ENA metagenome assembly ERZ511482 | reverse complement strand
TCGGCGCGCTGCACGAAGGACAGCGCGATCCAGTCGGCCCCCAGACCGCAGGCGAATTCGAGATCCGAGCGGTCCTTGTCCGACAGCGCGGCCACGGGCAGCACGACATCGGGCAGGTTCACCCCCTTGCGATCCGAGATCGGGCCGCCGACCAGCACCTCGGCGACCACGGCGTCGCCCATCGCCTCGCGTACGGTCATGCGAATCTTGCCATCATTGACCAGGATCGTGGACCCTTCGGTCAGCGCGCCCAGGATTTCGGGATGGGGCAGGCGCACCCGGGTCGCATCGCCGGGTTTCTCGTCCAGATCGAAGCGGAACGTCTGGCCGACTTCCAGATCATGCGCCTCGTCGCCGGCGAAGACCCCGCAGCGGATCTTCGGCCCTTGCAGGTCGGCCAGCACGCCGATGGGGCGGCCCAGTTCGTGCTCGATCTCGCGGATCAGTTCGTAGCGGTCGCGCTGGTCGTCCTGCGTCCCGTGGCTCATATTGAGGCGAAAGACATCGACCCCCGTCTCGCACAACGTGCGGATCATCGCCCGGTCGGAGGACGAGGGACCGAGGGTCGCGACGATCTTGACGTTTCTGGACTGGATCATGGATTCGCTATCCGCATTTTCTTGGATTCGTGATTGGCTGTACGACGGACTTACCAAGGGTCGACGCAAAGATCACGTGCTGGAGTGCGAATTTTCTGTGTCTTTTCAAAAGTTACAAACAAGGGCTGCTATCATGAAGATTGTTTTTCTCGACCGGGACACCATCGGCCCGACCGTGACCATCACGCGCCCCGGCTTTGCCCATGAGTGGATCGAGCATGGCAGGACGACGCCGGATCAGGTGGCGGAGCGGATCGCGGGGGCGGATATCGTGGTCACGAACAAGGCCCCGATCCGCGCGGAACAACTGGCCGCCGCGCCGGATCTGAAGATGATCGCCATCGCGGCCACGGGGTACGACGTGATCGACGTGCCGGCCTGCCGCGAGCGCGGAATCGTCGTGTCGAACGTGCGCGGCTATGCGACGAATACGGTGCCGGAACATGCCTTCGCGCTGATCCTGGCGCTGCGGCGGTCGATCGTGGGGTACCGGCAGGACGTGATCGACGGCAAGTGGCAGGAATCCGGGCAGTTCTGCTTCTTCACCCATCCGATCAGGGATCTGGCCGGGTCGCGCCTCGGGATCGTCGGCGAGGGGGCGCTGGGGCAGTCGGTAGCGCAGATCGCCCGGGCCTTCGGCATGGAGCCGGTGTTTGCGGCGCACAAGGGCGCGACGGGTCTCGGCCCGCTCTATACCCCCTGGGAGGAGGTGATCGAGACGTCGGACGTCCTGACCCTGCACGCCCCCCTGATGCCCGCGACCCGGCACATGATCTCGACTCCGGAATTCGAGGCGATGAAGCGCAAGCCCATCCTCGTCAACACCTCGCGCGGGGGGCTGGTCGACGAGGCGGCGCTGGTCGATGCGCTGGACCGGGGGCTGATCGCCGCCGCCGGGTTCGACGTGCTGACGAGCGAACCGCCCGCCCCCGACAATCCGCTGCTGGCGGTGCTGGATCGCCCCAACGTCATCGTCACCCCCCATGTCGCCTGGGCCAGCGAGGAGGCGATGCAGACGCTGTGGAACCAGGTCGTCTCGCATGTCGAGAATTTCGAGGCGGGGACGCCGTCGAACACGGTGGGATGAGGCGCGCTCAGCCGGTTCCGCCGGTCCCGCCGATGCGCCGGGATGCGGGGGACAGGACCGGGAGCCATACGGTGACCTCGGTTCCGACCTCCGGTTCCGACCGCACGTCGAGGGACCCGCCCTGGTATTCCGTCAGGCTCTTGCTCAGGGGCAGGCCGAGACCGGTTCCCTCGAAGCTGCGCGCGATGGAATTGTCGACCTGCCGGAACGGCTTGAGCGATTCCTGTATCTGCATCGCGTCCATGCCGATCCCCGTATCGCACACCGTGACGGCCACCCCGTCGCCATCGGTGGTGGCGGCCATGCTGACCGACCCGCCCGCTGCGGTGAACTTGATGGCGTTGCTGAGCAGGTTCATGAGGATCTGCCTGAACCGCAGGGCGTCGGCGGTGATCGAGAGCGCCTCGTCGACCGGCGCGACGACGAACGCGATTTCGGCATTGGCGGCCTCCACGGCCATCAGGCGCTCCAGGATGTCGAAGATCTCCGATATGCGGACCTCTTCGAGAAAGAACGGCATCTCGCCGGTCTCGACCTTGGCCAGGTCGAGGATGTCGTTGATGATGCCGAGCAGGTGCTGGCCGCTGCTGTGGATGTCCTGAACGTAGTCTTGGATGCGCGGCGGCACCGGATCGCCGAAGGAGGGCGACGTGATGAAATCGGAAAACCCGATGATCGCGTTCAGCGGGGTGCGCAGTTCGTGGCTCATGTTCGCGAGGAATTCGGATTTGGCGGTATCGGCGGTCTCGGCGCGCTGTTCCGCTTCCTTGAGGTCGGTCACGTCGATCTCGCTGACGAGAATCGCCTCCTCGCCGGTCACGGAATCGAGGCACAGGCTCGCATTGATCTCGTGCCACCGGACCCCCCCGGCGGCCCGGACCCGGGCGACGGTCTTTCTGGTGCGGTCGTGTTCGAGTTCCGAGAGGAACTCCTCGCCCTCGATGCGCGAACAGAACCGCCCGACGAGACCGACGGTCGCGTCGGAGCGGGCGGAGCGGGCGGCGGGGTTGAGGTAGAGCGTCTCGCCACGCGCCGAGAAGAGCGAAATCTTCACCGGCGTGTGCAGCAGGGCCTGGGCGCTGCGCAGGGTTTCCGGCTCGCGGGACTGGTCGACCGATCCCTCGCACAGCATCGCGAGGCGACCGTCGGGCAGGGTGTAACCGGAAAAGCGCACGTTCATCGTCTGCGGGCGCCCCCGGGGGTACAGGGTCCAGACCTCGCCGAAGCTGCGGGCCGGGTCGGCCAGATCGGTCTGGTACTGGCGCAGGCGCGTGCGCACGGTCGACGACATGTCCTCGGACAGGTCGCGCGCGGCCAGCACGGCCATGCTGTCGGCGTTCCAGACCCTGCGCGCGGCGGCATTGGCCCAGACGACCCGCGCGTGATCGAAGTCGAAGACCCAGATCGCCGTCAGCAATGATTCGGAAATCCGGAAGAACTCGCTCTCCCAGGCGCTTTCCAACGATGCGGGACTGGACGACACGTTTGCGATCCTATGGCAGGGAGAAAGGAAGCGGGAGGCCAGTACTATTTCGAAAAGTTGAGCGATACCTTAAAATCTGTCGTATATTCAGGGTTGTGTACGGCTTTCCCGTGGTTGAGTCACCCCCCCTTTTTGGTCAGGTCACGAGGCCGTGTCATCCATCAGCGCCCCGGCATAGGCGAACAGCGCCGGTTGCCCGCCCGTATGCCAGTAGAGCACCCGGGGGCCGGCCAGCGCCCCGCGCTCGTGCAGGGTGATCAGCCCCGCCATGACCTTTCCGGTATAGACCGGGTCCAGCAGCAACCCCTCGTCCCGGGCCGTGCGCAGGATCGCGGCGCGGGTCGGGGCGCTCATCCGCCCGTAACCCTGCTCGCGCTCGTCGTGGAAGCAGCGCACGTCCGCATCGGGGATCGCGACGTCCAGCCCGGTCAGCGCGGCCATGTCCCGCAGGCGGCGGGCGACCCGGGCCTCCTGGATATCCGCCGCCCGGCGCACGCAGATGCCGCGCACGGGGGTGTCGATGCCCAGCGCGCGCAGGCCGAAGAGGATGCCGCAATGGGTCTGGGCCGAGCCGGAGGCGACGACGATCTCGTCATAGGGAAGGGGCGACCCGCCATGCTGTGCCGCCAGCTCCAGCGCCCCGACGACATAGCCCAGCGCGCCCAGCGGCGGGGAACTGGCCGCCAGCCCGATGACGTAGGGTCTGCGCCCCTGCCCGCGCAGGCCGTCGGCGATCTGCCCGATGGCGGCATCGGCGGCATCCTCGTCCTCGCCCTCCGGAAAGCCGTGGATGGTCGCGCCGAACAGGCGGTCGAGCAGGACATTGCCGTTGCGGCGGTGCGTGTCGTCGATATCGGGGACGCGCTCCTCCAGCTGCACGTGGATATCCATGCCCGCGCGCCGGGCCATGGCGGCGGCAGTGCGCACGAAGTTGGACTGCACCGCCCCGGTGATCAGGATCGTGTCGGCCCCCTTCGCCTGCGCCTCGCCGATATAGAATTCGAGTTGCCGCACCTTGTTGCCGCCGAAGGCGACCCCGGTACAATCGTCCCGCTTGACCGTCAGCTCCAGCCCCAGCGACGCGCCGAGGCGGGCCAGCGGCTCCAGCGCCGTGGGGGCGTGGGTGGCGGGGTGGCGGGGAAAGCGGGCGAGGGCCGCATCGACTTCTTCGGATGAAAACATGGGGCGGCTCTGTTATGGGTCGGAAAATTCAGGGGGAGAAGAACCATGACACGGAAAATCGCACTGGTCACGGGCGCGGCCCAGGGAATCGGCCTCGCCTGCGCAAAGGCCCTGGCCGAGGACGGCGCGCAGGTCGTGCTGGCCGACATCAAGGCCCATGCGGTGGCCGAGGCGGCGGCGGGAATCGACGGGGCCACGGGCATCGCGGTCGACGTGGCGGATCGCGCCGCCCTGCTCGCGCTGTTCGACCGGGTGGAGGCGGATCACGGGCCGGTTTCGATCCTCGTCAACAATGCGGGCATCGCCATGGCGCAGGATTTCATGGAGGTGACGGCGGACAGCTTCCAGCAGGTACTCGACCTCAACCTCCTCGCCCCGTTCATCGCGACCCAGCGCGCGGCGCGGACCATGATCGCCGAGGGAATCCGGGGGGCGGTCGTGAACATGTCGTCGATCAACGCCCAGGTCGCCATCCCCTCGATCCCCGCCTATTGCGCGTCGAAGGGCGGGATCATGCAGCTGACCAAGGCCGCCGCGCTGGCACTGGCCCCCCACGGCATCCGCGTCAATGCCGTCGGCCCCGGTTCGATCGATACCGAGATGATGGCGGGAGTGAACGCCAGTCCCGAGGCCATGCAGCGCGTCCTGTCGCGCACCCCGCTGGGCCGGGTCGGCGAGGCGCGCGAGATCGGGGACGTGGTGGCGTTTCTCGCCTCCGCGAAGGCCGGCTACATCACCGGCGAGACGATCTATGTCGATGGCGGGCGGCTGGGGATGAACTACACCTGTTGATAAAACGCGGAAACGCCCGTATCTTCAGGGCATGTCCGAAGTTTCCTCTCTCCGTGCCGGTGCGGCGACCGAATGCAGCATGACGTGGCTGGCCCAGGCGGGCCTGCGCCCCACGCGGCAACGCCGGGCGCTGGCCGATCTGCTGCTGGGGGGGGGCAATCGCCATCTGACGGCGGAGGCCCTGCATGCCGAGGCGCGGCGGGCCGATGCGGGCGTCTCGCTCGCGACGGTCTACAACGCGCTGAAGGCGTTCACGTCGGCGGGCCTGCTGCGCGAGATCGTGATCGAGCCGGGGCGCGTCTACTACGACACCCGCAGCGACGACCACCCGCATTTCTACTTCGAGGACGATTGCACGATCGCCGATGCCCCCGCCGGATCGGTGACGTTCGACACCCTGCCCGACGCGCCGCAGGGGATGGAGATCGCCTCGGTCGACGTGGTGGTGCGGCTGCGGCGGAAGTAGGCGCCGCCCTGCCCCGGGCGCAGCACGGGCCTTGCCTCGCTGAGCGGGTCACCGCTCGGCGAGGCCCCGGATCAGGTCCGGGGCAGGAGATATTCCCCGAAAACGGTCACTCATTTCCGCCGTCGGTATCAGATCGCCAGATACTGGTGGCGCAGGTCCTCGTCCTTCAGCACGCTTTCCGCCGTGCCGTCGTAGACCACCTCGCCCGAATCGAGGATCACCGCGCGGTCGGCCAGTTTCAGGGCGGCGACGGCGTTCTGTTCGACGATGATGGTCGTGATGCCCGCGTCCTTGATCTCGCGCACGATGCGCTCGATCTCCTGCACGATCACGGGGGCGAGGCCCTCGTACGGTTCGTCCAGCAGCAGCAGCTTCACGTTGCGGGCCAGTGCCCGGGCGACGGCCAGCATCTGCTGTTCGCCCCCCGACATGGTGGTCGCTTCCTGCTTGCGGCGTTCGGCCAGGCGGGGAAAACGCTCGTACAGCAACTCGATGGGCCAGCCGATCGGCTCGGCGATCTGGGCGAGTTCGAGGTTCTCCTGCACCGTCAGGCCCTGGATGATCCGCCGGTCCTCCGGCACGAGGCCGACCCCGGCAATCGCCGCTTCGTGCGATTTCATCCTGTGCAGCGCCTGCCCGTCCAGCCAGACCTCGCCCCGGCGCAGTTCGGGCGAATCGACCCGGGCGATGGCGCGCAGGGTCGAGGTCTTGCCCGCCCCGTTGCGGCCCAGCAGCGCCAGCACCTCGCCCCGGTTCACCTGAAGGCTGACGCCCTGCACGATATAGCTTTCGCCGTAATAGGCGTGGATGTCCTCGGCGGCGAAGAAGCGGTTCGTGCCGCCGATATGCGCGTTGTCGGTGGCGCTGGCGGGGCGGTTTTCGATGTGTGTGTCGGTCATTCCGCTTCCGTTCCCAGATAGGCTTCTTTCACGCGGGGGTCGCCCTTGATCGCTTCGGGCGTGTTCTCGGCGATCACCGTACCCTGGGCCAGAACCGAGACGTAACTGGCCAGCGAGAACACGACATGCATGTCGTGCTCGATGATCACCTTCGTCAGGCCCCGCGTCTCGCCCAGGCGCTTGAGCAGGTCGATGGTCGCGTTGGTATCGGCGCGGGACATGCCGGCCGTGGGTTCATCCAGCAGCAGGAGTTTGGGGTCCTGGCTCAGGCACATCGCCATCTCCAGCCGCCGCTTGTCGCCGCGCGACATGGCGTCGGCGATCTCGTGGCGCTTCTCGTAGAGGCCGATCTCCTGAAGCACCGCCTCGGCATGGTCCTGCACGTCCCGCTCGCGGTCGGCGCGCTTCCACCAGTTGACCTTGAAATCGCCGTCGCGGCTGGCGAAGGACGGGATCATCACGTTCTCCAGCAGCGACAGGTCGCCGAAGATCTCGGGCGTCTGGAACACGCGGCTGACGCCTGCCTGGTTGATCTGGTGCGGCTTGATCCCCAGCAGGGACTTGCCGTCGAACATCACCGTGCCGGTATCGGGCATCAGCCGCCCGACGAAGCAGTTGAGCAGGGTCGATTTCCCGGCCCCGTTCGGGCCGATGATCGCGTGGACCGTCCCCTCCCTGACGGAGAGGTTCACGTCGTCGAGGGCCTGGAGACCCCCGAAACGCTTGGACACGTTGCGGACCTGAAGGATTGCCATATCGGTGCGTCTCCTATTCCGCAGCGTGCGAGGTGGGGGGGGTCGTCGGGGGAGTCTGGCCGGATTTGGTCTGCTTCGACGCCTTGCGGCCCCCGCCGAAGCGGAACATCCTGCGCCCGCCCTCGACCACGCCGCCCGGCAGGAAGATCACGACGATCATGAACATCAGGCCCAGCGTCAGGTGCCAGCCCTTGCCGACGAACAGGCCCAGCACCGTGACCAGGGTATCCGAGACCCCGTCGGGCAGCGCCGTGAACCAGCCCTCCAGCACCGTCTTGTTGATCTTCGAGAAGATGTTCTCGAAATACTTGATGATGCCCGCGCCCAGCACCGGTCCCAGCATCGTGCCGGCCCCGCCGAGGATGGTCATCAGCACCACCTCGCCCGATGCCGTCCACTGCATGCGCTCGGCCCCGGCCAGCGGGTCCATGGCGGAGAGCAGGCCCCCGGCCAGCCCGGCATACATGCCCGAGATGACGAAGGCGGCCAGCGCGTAGGGGCGCGTGTTGACGCCGGTGTAGTTCAGGCGGTTCTGGTTCGTCTTGATCGCGCGCAGCATCAGCCCGAAGGGCGAGCGGAAGATGCGCATCGAGAGATAGAACACGACCAACATGATCACCGCGCACAGGTAGAAGCCCGCGTTGAACTGGAACTCCCAAGCCCCGTATTCCCACACCCAGGTCTCGCGCATCGGCAGGCCGAACAGGTGCGGCAGGTCGGGCATCGAGTCCGAATGGAAGATCTGCGGATCGCTGTTGTAGACCTGCAACCCCGTCTCGCCGTTCGTCAGCCCGCCCTGCAGGCCGAACATGTTGGTTCCCAGCACCGAATAGGCCAGCGCGAAGGACATCTGCGCAAAGGCCAGCGTCAGGATCGAGAAGTAGATGCCCGACCGGCGCAGCGAGATGTAGCCGATGGCCAGCGCGAAGATGGCGGCCACGATCACCGACAGGATGATTCCCGGCAAGACATTGTAGCCGAACAGCTTGAACATCCACACGCAGGCATAGGAACCCGCCCCGAGGAACGCCGCATGACCGAAGGAGAGATACCCGGTCAACCCGAACAGGATATTGAACCCGATGGCGAAGATGCCGAAGATCACGAACCGCTGCATCAGGTCGGGATAGCCCGCGTTGAACTGCGCGAGGCTCGATTCGGTCGGGAAGGGGTTCATCAGGATCGGCGCGGCGAAGGTGATGAGCGCCACGAAGATCAGGAGGAGGGTATCGTTTCTGTTGAGTCCGAACATCGGTTATTCCTCCATCACGCCCTTGCGGCCCATCAATCCCCTTGGTCTGACAAGAAGGATGATGATCGCCACAAGGTAGATGATGATCTGGTCAATGCCGGGGATGATCGCTTTGACCTCGTTCATGGATGCGAACGATTGCAAAATACCCAAGAGGAAGCCCGCAAGGACAGCGCCGGGCAAGCTGCCCATACCGCCGACAACAACCACAACGAACGACAGCACAAGGAAGTCCATGCCGATGTTATAATGCGGCGACAGAATGGGTGTGTACATCGCACCTGCAAGACCCGCGACCGCAGCGGCGATACCAAACATAATGGTAAAGCGGCGGTCGATGTTGATGCCCAGCATCCCCACAGTTTCGCGGTCAGCCATGCCTGCACGGACGACCATGCCAAACGTGGTGAACTGCAAAAAGGCAAAGACGGCGGCGATGATGACCATCGAGAACAGGAAGTAGACAAGACGCCATGTCGGATAGGCCACAGGGCCGATATCGATTGTGCCGACAAACGCGGATGGCATCGGTGTCTGGATCGGGTTCGCGCCGTAGAACGCCTTGATGATTTCACCAATGACGATGGCAAGACCAAAGGTCACAAGGATCTGGTCTGCGTGGGGGCGTTTGTAGAAGTGCTTGATCAGACCGCGTTCCATCGCGTAGCCGACAAACAACATCACGGGGACAACAAGAAGAATGGACAGTGGTACCGACCAGTCTTGGATCGCGGCGCCCATTTCGGGACCAAACCATGACTGGACATATGGCACCTCGACCTTCAGGGGATTGCCCAAAAAGTCTTTTTGCGTGTCGTCAATGATGGTGCTGCTCAGGCCAAGAATACGCTGCATCGTGACAGCGCAAAACGCACCGATCATAAACAGCGCGCCGTGTGCAAAGTTGACGACACCCAGCGTGCCGAAAATCAACGTCAGACCAAGTGCGATCAATGCATAAGCAGAGCCCTTGTCCAACCCGTTGAGAATTTGAATGAAGATTGCGTCCATGGTCCAAGCCCCGTTTGGTATGATGGAACACCCCGTGTTTTACGGGGCAAAGTGGACCGGCGATGAAACACCGCCGGTCTTTGTTTTGGTTGGCTTATGCGCCCGGGTTACATTCGCCCAAGTCGCCACCAGCAAACATCGGGTGATCAGGTGCATACTCGACCTGTGCACGCGGTGTCACTTCGACGATTTCCAGTGTGTCGAACTGGTTCGCAGGGTTCTCTTTACCCTTCATAACAAGCACGTCTTTGAAGCACTGGTGATCTTCCGCACGGTATTCTGTTGGACCATTGCCCATACCGTCGAACTTGAAGCCTTCAAGAGCTTCAACAACGCCGCATGGGTTGAATGTGCCAGCACGCTCGCAGGCATCCGCATAAAGCAGTGTCTGGACGTAGCATGTGTGCGCAGAACCGGATGGCGGGAAGCCATACTTTTCGCCGAATGATTTGACGAATGCCGCAGTACCCGCATCGGACAGCTGCCAGTTCCAGTTCATGGAACCGAACACGCCTTCGATGTTGGAACCCGCACCAGCGGCCATCAGCTCAGAGTACAGTGGTACAATGATCTTGAAGTCTTTGCCGTTAACCTGCTTGTCCTTGAGGCCAAACTGAACCGCTTGTGTCAGAGAGTTCACCATGTCCCCACCGTAGTGGTTCAGGATCAATGTATCAGCGCCAGAGTTCAGAACAGGTGCGATGTAGCTAGAGAAGTCGCCAGCACCAACCGGTGTCAGAACGTTCTGAGCTGTCTGCCAACCGATGGCTTCTGTTGACGCCTGCATGGATTCTTGCTGTGTCCAGCCCCATGTATAGTCAGCTGTCAGGTGGTAGGCGTTCCGATCAGAACCGTACTCTGCTTCCAGAACCGGACCCAAAGCCGCACCAGACATGTACCCGTTAAAGAAGTGACGGAAGCCGTTGGCTTTCTTATCTTTGCCAGTTGTGTCGTTAGAGTGCGTCAGACCAGCCATAAAGATGATGCCAGCTTCTTGGCAAAGACCCTGAACAGCGATGGCAACACCCGAAGATGACCCGCCGTTGACCATGATCACGCCGTCTTTCTGGATCATTGACTGTGCGGAAGCACGCGCCACGTCAGATTTCGTCTGTGTGTCGCCTGTGACGAATTCCACTTTCTTGCCCAAGATGCCGTTGCCTTGCAACGCTTTGGACGAGAATGTGTTCAGCATACCGCCGTCGCCTTCACCGTTCAGGTGTGCAACTGCGAGTTCTTGTGCGCGAAGCTCGTCAAGACCTTCTTCGGCGTATGGACCGGTTTGCGGTACGTTAAAGCCGATTTTCACAGTCGAACCTGTTGGCGCGTTTGTGTAACCAGCGTGGCTTGCAGCGCTCAGATACGTCGGCAATGCCAGAGCGGCGCCAGATGCGGCACCAGTCTTAAGCAATCCACGACGTGAGAAGTTGGATTTGGACATTATATCCTCCCTTTGGATTTATCATCACGCGGGCCTCCCCGCCTACGTGACGCGCACTTTACAATGCTGGCACTACTGTCGTGGCTGCGTATGCAATTGAATAGCATCCCCTTGACGTTAGACGCATTTTTTGTAAAGTTTTCGACATCGCGCTGTGACATTTTGTAAATTGATGTTCTCGCATCCGCAGAAAGCATCTGAAAAGGTTGGTTAAAATTGTCTAAAGACCAAAATCCGCGCACGGGGACGCGTGTGCGTGACAGGCGTTTGGATCAAGGCGTGCGGCAGGCTGATCTGGCCAAAGCGGTGGGGATATCGCCATCCTACCTTAATCTGATTGAACATAACAAACGCAGAATCGCTGGCACCTTGCTGGCGGATATCGCACGCACGCTGGATGTTACAGCAGCGCAGTTGACCGACGGGGCGGACCGCAGCGTGTTGGACCTGATGCTGGAAGCCGCCGCAGGATCAGGCATCGCCGCCGAGACGGACAAGGTGGCCGAAAT
>ENA-ORXT01006055-ORXT01006055.1-marine-metagenome-genome-assembly--contig:-NODE-6055-length-11476-cov-10.926923_pt1 | contig 11476 bp, 17 predicted proteins | sample MGYA00237868_ERZ511482 | MGnify/ENA metagenome assembly ERZ511482 | reverse complement strand
CACACATACACACAAGCTCAAGCCACTCAACCACTTCACCGTGGTCCCCCATCCCCTATCCCCACTGCGTTTCAACAACGGCCAGCCCTTCCGCACAGAGCTGGGAAACGGATGGCAGTCGTGCTTCAAAGAGCGCCGAAAGCGATGTGAACACCACGTGAACAACTCAGCGCGCGCGCGGGCCAGAACGTGTGCAGACCACGAAAGAGTGGGTCGGTTGCATTCATCAGCGGAAGCGCGCGCAGAAAGAAGAGCTACAGTGCGCAATCAGTGATCGCATGCCATAGGCCACATGAATCTGCCGCTTGTCAGCTGCCCACGCGTGCTGAAGATGGAGCCAGACAGGGTGCTACTTCAAGTCACGCTTTTTTCAGAAAAAAGTTTGAGCGATCCGTCGAGCCATAGTTTTCGTGATACATTCTTCTTTCAGAGCTTCTCCAGGTGAGATCCACGAACCGGGCGTGGGGCGAGCACCGTAGAACGGGCCCCCGCGCGAGGTGACCGTCCTGACGCCAGAGATACGTATGTCAAGTACGTGTCCCCTCAATGTCGGCCACGTTCCACCTCGCCCACGCCGCCACGCTCGCCGCAGCCGAGACCGCACTCTCGAATACGCTAACGAAGGTCAAGCCGCCATTGTGGGCCAGCTACCGTGGCGAGCGCGCGAGATGCCAGTTGGCCTGCAAGGAACGGAGGTTCGCCGGTGATTGGCCGTTGCTACGCAGCAGGTACGAAGATGGTGACGGACAGGTCGTGGCGCTTGGGTGGGGGTACGTAGAATCTGGCGCTGGCCTTTTCTGTGCGCGGTCGCCCGCATTTCTTGTTTGGTGTGCTTCTGCTGATTGCACGGCCGCTTGCGAGGCGTTGGGCGTGCTATGCACCAGGCGAGCACACTGTTTCCATGGCCCTTCTTCCTGTGAGCAGGGCGCCTCACTCAGCACCAGGGCCTCGTACGCACCGATTCATTAAAGGGAGCATGACACGCCGTCACTAGCTACACGGGAAGCCTACCATGTGCGCAGCAGTCTCTCGGTCTTGACATCACGCAGACATCTCTTGGCTACTGCTTCGGGTCACTCCCGCACCCGCGTCCCCAGCCCACCACCGCGGGACGTTACCACCAAACCCCCAAGATCCCTGCATCTTTCGTGAGTCTGCCATCCTTCTTCTACAATGTCCACCTCTTCGTCATCTGGTGGGGACACTGGCAGTGGCGGGAGCCGCCGAAGACGAGGACGTAACCCTTCTCGGCGCAGTACGCACGGCCGCCGGCCCTGGCGTGGGGGAGGAAGCGGCGGATCGTCAACCGGCACCAGCAGCCGTCAAGCGGACGCACCACATCCGGCTAAGAGGCTCAAGACAATTCATCGTACTCTAGGCGGCGCAGGCGACAGCGGGGGCGGTCCAGAACGATCCCCTGTGACGGCAACGGCAACGGTCCCGGCGGGATCGAGCACCAACCGCTTCACGCCATTCTCCCGCCTGATGGCCACGGTCTGGTCGTTCCCGCCCGCCACGCGGTCGGCAGTGACGTCGGCCGCCTCCGTTGTGCCTCCTCCTCCCCATCCGACACCATCGAACACTCCCTCATCCCACTTGCGCGCCCTGTCCGCCGCCCCACCGGCGGTGGACGCCGCTATGGCGCTGGACGGTGTGCCTATGGCCGTGTTCGCTCCCCGCACACACTCCACTCTCCACCTACCCTTTACCCCCCACCCCCCGTCTACCAACTCTCCCCAATTCCCCGTGCGCGCCCCGTCTGCCGCCCCGCCGGCGGTGGACGCCGCGATGGCGCCGGACGGTGTGCCTATGGCCGCGTTCGCTCCCCGCATACAATCCACCCTTCACCCCCCCTCTTCCCCTCACCTCACACCTGCAGCCTCCCCCCCATTCCCCATGCGAGCCACGACCGCTGCCTCGTCGCCGGCCGACGCGGCGGCAGCGTCGGACGCTGTGCCTCTGGCCTCGTTCGCTCCCGGCACGGGACTTTCTCTCGAATCCCCCCGCTCCACGACTCCCCCCACTCGCAAGCGAGTTAATTCCGCCAAGTCTCCCCGCTCTTGCCCACGCGCTGCGCCGGCAGTAGTTGTTACGATGGCGCCGGCGCTGTCGGCTGAAGGAGCGTCGGCAGCTACGGCACGCACCGTGAGGGCGCCGACAACAACGGCCGGCGCCAGCGGCGACCGACATGAGCAGCCCCGCCCCCGCTCGCCCACCGCGGCGTCGACGGCGGAGGCTGCAGCACCGGCGGCAGAGTTCTCCGCGGCGGTGACCGCGAGGCCGCGACTGGCTACCTTGCGTGCGGCGCCGAGTGCCGGCCCGCAAGATGGAGGCGCTCTTACTAGAGCCTTTGCGGCTGCTGGTGCGCTGGCCCGGGCTGCGCCCGCCATGCCCGAGGCGAGCGAAGCGGCCACGTCGGAGGACGAAGACGCCGAGGCGGCGGACGACGAAAACCGAGAGACGCTGGGGGAGGCTCTCGGCAAGGGCGGGTGCGGATGGATCCTGATGGCGGATGCTATCCCAGACGAGTGGACGGCGTTTGTACGCCGCGGTGCTCGACGCATGTCGGCGCGTACCGCTCAGCCCATCATCAACTCGCAGCTGCACGAATTGATGGAGGAGCTGGGCGATGCTGCTGATATTGGCCGGCGGCAAGTGCCTGTCCCGAGCGGGGGCCGTGGCCGAGGCGGCCGTCAACGTGCACACTTTGCGCGACAGGTCCGCCTGACCCTGGCGACGGTCGCAGCACGGGTAGGCAACGCGCTCGACGTCGCTTATGATGGAGTCACCCCGCATGTCCTTATTACGATGCCTCGCACACCTGCTCAGCTGGCGCACACTCATACCGGCTTATATGTCGAGGAGGGTGGGTCTGGGGCGACTGTACTGAGTGTCTACATCTCTTTAAAGGAGGGCACTTTTGTTGATGTGTGGCCTCGTATCTTTGGAGGCGCTACGGACGGGACTGCGCCTTTCGCGTTGCCGCAGCCCGTGCGTGTGGCTATTTCTGTCGGTTCTTGTTTGATTGTGCGGTCGGACTTGGTCCACCGCGGGACAAAGAACCTCCGGGCACGAGGACAACTACGGTGCCTTCACGCGTACTTGGCGGTTCACGTCGACGGGGCCCACATGGCCTACGCCGAGCACATGTCGTTTCTATCTCGGTATCTTTGATAAATTGGATTTTGTTCACGCACATCTTTGCCGCCGCCGCCCCGAGGCGCCGCATCGGGGCCGTCATGGGGCCTGCCGCCGCCGCCTCGTTCATTCCGTCCCCCGTGACTTTTATTTTGCCGGCGCGCGCTCAAAGCTGAGCAACAACGACGACTGGGCAACGGCCGATACGAAACGCAGGGTGCTCTGGGCATCCGCGCCGCCAGACCTGCCGCCGCCCGTCGGCGCGGTGGCCACTGCTAGTACAGCGGTGGCGGCGACAACGGTCGCCGCGGCGGCGGTGGCCTCTGCCGCCGCCGGCACCGCGCCGCCGGCCGTTGTGATGGGGTCATGGGGGCCCGCCGCGGCCGCAACGACATAAGCTGACTACGCGGACGCAGCGACCAGGGCACTGCCGAGGGCCGGCGCCGGCGCGCGGCCACGCGGCGGTAGCCGCCGCTGCCGAGAGTCGAAATCGGCGGCCGCCGCGGCTGGGTGCCGGCGTCGCTCGCCGCATCGGCAGCCGCTGCCGCAACTGTCAGCAGCGACGTCCACGGCGGCGGCCGCCAACCGCAATTGCAGCCACAGCGTTGTCGGCGAAGGTGACCGCGGAGGCGGGCCCCGCCCCCTCGCAGGCGGTGCCACTCGGGAACACTTACACGCCAGCAATGCAAGCACCGCGGGCAGCCGCCTGCTTCCCCCACACGCACCAAAATGGACTACGTCGCGGCGGTCCCGGCGCCAGCGGCGACCGGCACCACCACCACCGCATCCCAGAAGCCGACGGTGCCCGTGACCCACGCCAGCAGTCCCCTCGTGTGGGCGGCGACCACGACCGTTCGGCCATCAGGTGTCACGTCCGCCGCCACGGGCAACGTGACGTGGAAAAGGGGCGACAGAGCGACGTTGCCGCCACCCCCCACGCCCAGCACCAAGCAAACACGCGGGGGGAGGCTGCGGGGCAGACGTCGGGCGCAGGTAGGGGAAGGTGGGCGAGCAGCTGCACGGGGTGGCCCACGTCGACGGTGTGGAGGCATGTGTCGGTGACAGCGTCCCGCAATCACACCGCGCCGCCTGTCGAATCCGGCGCGCACAGCGCCGGGGGGGTGCAGGGTGGGGTACTGACAGCCGCTGTGGTGACGGCGGCCGCTGTCACGTCGATAGTGGCGGCAAGGGAGACGGTCAGGGCGGTGGCACGCGGCGGCGCGGGCCGCACGGACGTCACGGCCCCCACGTGGACGGCGAGAAAGCGGAAAGCCCGAACGGAGGGGAACAGGATGCCAAAAGTACGTTCACGCCATGTGATTGGCTAAACTACGTTGCTAACTACCAAACAAGAGGAGAATTACATAGCTCCAGACAGAGTACGAAGATCCCGTGTCGGCTCCGCGCAAACAAGTGAGAGCAGGGCACTGAGGTCTACGGCATGCGCGGCCACCAAGGGGTGGGCTGAGTGAAAAGCGCGAGAGGGCGGTCGTGACGCCGTCACCGCCGGTGAGGAGCCTTGAGCGACGGCGCCCAAGGCGGGGGGGCCGCAGTGGGCCGGGAGTGAGAGCGCGGCAACCAGTGACTGAGGGGGTCCAATGTCAATGGATCAAAGCGACGCGCGAGGCAACGGCCACGACACACAGACAAAAGCGGCGCATCAGTGCGGGCCATACTCCCAGATAACGCCCGTCACACGATCCCCAGCCCACAGCTCCGGCAGAACGCCAGTGCTCCACAGCCTACCCTTCAAGCAGAGCAGCGCGGTGCGGCACTCAAACGCACCACTTAGAGCGTGGGGGCGCCACAGTGTCCGGCCCGTACCGGAAAAGGCGAGCGGCGCACATAAACCGCCGCGAGCGCCCCGTCGACCACCACGTCCTACCCGTGCTCGTGTACCACCGGCGAAGTATTATACAATGGCCCCGCCGTGACCTTTCACCCCCACAGCAAGCCGGTAGCGCAGCAGCGGCAATCCCCCGTCCTCTCCGCACAGACGCGCCCCCAAATGGGCCTCATGCGTGGTCAGGGGCGCCCACTCCACCGCCGCGTCCGCGGGCACGCGCCATAGTGCCGCCTTGTAGCGGCTCTGAGCGGGTGAGGCGGCGGGCGCATCGCCGGCCGTCGCCGCTGCCGCCACTGCCGGGCGGTCCCTGATCGACAAGATGGAGCGAAAGTGGCTGCCGCCCCCACGGCCGTCGCTGTTGTCGGCGCTTCCGCCGAACGGGGCGGTGGTCGCCTCGGCAGCCGCGGCTGCCGACGCTAGCGACGTACTATCGTGCGCATGCACACAGCCGGCGGCGACCGCCCCCTCCCCCTCCCCCGGTCGGCGGGCGACTGCAAGGTGACGAGACGGCGGGAGTTCCCCCCCCCCCTGTCGGCTTCATACGTGCCCGGCGGCGGCGCGCTAGTGGCGTTTGCCAGCGGCCGGCTCTGGTCCGAGCCACCACCGCCGCCGCCACCGCCGACGCCGCCGCCGCCCCTGCCGCCCCCGCCGCCGCCGCCGACGCCGCCGCCCGTGTCACCCCGCCTGCGTCTGCCACTGACGGCCGCCCACTAGTGCCCCTCCCGGCGGCCTCTACCGCTTCTGCCACGTTTTCTGCCCGCGCCGGCCGCCCCAGACGCAGCCGCCGGGGAGTGGGCGCGTCAGCACCCCTGACACGTCACCGCCGCCGTCGCCGTGCTCGAGGCAGGAACCCAGCCGCGTTGGCGTGCTGCGGAAACGCTTGAGGTGTAGCGACAGGAGCAGCGGCGCCTGCAACTGTGCACTGCCGATGCACATGAGTCCGGTGTCGAGGTGGGGCGGGACCGACTCCGCCCGGCCGCCTGTGGCGCCGAACGGCACAGAGCCACCCTCGGACAGCACGCCGTCGCCGCCGCCGCCGACGCCACCGGCCCCACCGCCGCCGCCGTTCGCCATGTCGAACGCGTCGGCCCTCGCGCGCACGCTGAGCTCCGGGAGCACCAACCGCATGATGCTCCAACAGGTAGGCGGGGACAGCGACAACGGAGGTTACGTCGAGCGCCTCTTGCCGCTTCCTACCGTCGGCCTCCACCCGCACCTCTTGCTGCTCCCCGTAGTCACCCTCCCCCCGCGCCTCAGCCGCCAGGGCGGCGGCGGCGGCGTCGCCCCCCCTGCCCGCAGTTGGCGGCACGTCCACTTCATCGGCCGCCACCTTGCCGCCCGCCGTGTCGGCGATGCCGGCCGTGACCACGACCCCGCGAAGGGTGTCGGCCTGGTCGCCCGCCGGGTCGCGCCCCACCCCCCCCCTCCCACAGCAGGCGGAGCCCCCCCCCCTCGACCCCGGCGGGCCGGTTCGCCGCGCAGTCCACAGCGCGCGATGCCAAAAAGGCGTGCAGCGCGCCCATGTCGGCGGGCGTCAAAGCCGACAGCGCTAACCGCGCAAGCAGCCGGTCTAGGCGCACCCCCGCGGTGGTGGTGGGGAGGGGGTCCCCGCCGCCGCCGCCGCCGCCGTTGCCGCCGACCGCGGCCCAGTCGCGGCGGCGGTGCGTGGGCGGGAGCCGGTTCTCGCCAGGAGCGGGGTGCAGCGGGGGGGGCGACACAGGCGACACTACGCTGCTGCTGTCAGTTGTCGTGGGGGGTCGGGGGGAGCCCGATGGGGGGTGCGCCGGTGGAGGGGGGACTGCTGGGGGGAGAAGGGGGCGCGGCCGGCAACGGGCGCGAGAAACCCCCATTCAGAGCCCCCGCACGGTCTCTTCTCTCGCCGTTGGGAGTCCTCGACCTCCGACTGGCTGCCAGGAGGTGGAATCGGAAGAGGAAGAAGCCGCCGCCCGAGACAGCGAGCACCACGTCCGCGATGGCGAAGGTGGGGCAAAGGGGGGGAACGACCATCCGGGCGCCGCAGCATTGGGGGAAAGGGGACAGAGAGCGCCATGGTGCGCGGCGCGGGACAGGCTCCCGGGGAGCGCAACGGCGGGCACTGGGAGGGAGGGCGGCGGTGTGCGCGAGAGGCGGTCGGATGCCGCTGCCAGCCGGGCGGGGAGAAGAATGCGATGCGACTTCGCCGTGGCCCATGAGCAGCACACTTTCGAAGCCTGACATCGTCGCACGGCCCGCTCCAGCACCATCCGAGCAGATTTTCGTTTGAGCATTTAGCTCACTTGAAACCTGACATCGTCGCACGGCCCGCTCCAGCACCATCCCAGCAGATCTTCGTTTGAAAATTTGGCTCACTTGAAACCTGACATCGTGACGCCCCGCTTTTCAGCGCCTTCAGGGTCGGTTGGGTTGAAAGACACAGTCAACAGAGCGGTTTGAGAATTCTTGTTTGCCTTGCGTGCCGCAGTTCGACGTCCCCCGCCACTGTCCCCCGCCAACGTCCATTTCCTTTCGCCCCCCGCCCAGCCCACAGCAACATAACCCCAGCCAGGAGCCGCCGGAGCACCGCCCCAGCAACCGCCACTTCACGGCCGTGCCCCGCGGCGTCGACGAGACCGACGGTGACGTCGGTGCGCCGCTTGCCGACCGATGCCGGAGCGCCGGGGAGACCCGCCACGAACGCCCGCCGGTCATCCGCCGCCATGCCGATGCACGCCCGGGAGTACGAGGGAGAGGGGAGGGTGGCGCTGACGACACACGCGCTAGCCAGCGCCACCCCCCAAAGCGCCGGTAATGTGCGTACAACACGCCGTCAGAGCACAGGTGACCCCGACGGCATGGCGCCGGCGGCCCCCCGCCCTCAAACGTCGCACCCGGCGACGCCATCCAGTGCCGAAACCCGCTTTCATCCAACCGAGCCCCCCCATGGTCCTTCCCACACCCCCTCTCCTTGCAGCGCCGCCGCACCGTGTTAACGCCCTTGTGAACGCCTTTGTGGTCGTTGCACGCGCTGTCCGATGCTGCAGTCGTCTCGTCGTCGCCGTAATTGTTGTCCACCAACACAGGCGCGGGCGCAGGCGACGTGGCGGTCGCGGGCGTCGCCGCGGCGGTCCCGCACGCCGCTGGCCGGGGCTCGTTGCGTAGCTCCCCCCCCGCCGTCTCCGCGTCTCGTCTTCCTCTGGACACCTCAAATGGTCAGGCGCGAGATATAACAGCCGCCGCCGCCCAAAGCGTCGCCCAGGTTGACCGAGGTGCAAGGGGGGGAGGAGGGGGACGCCATCAAAAGCGCCGCCACCCCCCGGTTGGCGCAACCGCCGCTGCGGTTGCCGCCTCCCGCGCGGCACGAAGTGGAGACTGCCCAATAGGGTCCACAGCGGCGCCCTCCCCCCCCGCGTCCGCAGCTTGTGGAGCCCGTGGCGCCGGCGCCCCCCGCAGCCACCTTCGGCGGCTGCAGTGGAGGAGGGCGAAAAAGGAAAGCAGTTCCGGCGGCGGTGGTCATTGAAAGCAATGTCGAGGGTGTTTCGAAGAGGCGATCGGCGGCGAAATGGGTTCGGGTGAAGGCGCGCGCCCGCGAGGGGCGTGTTGCTGGTCCCCGAAGTTTGTGCTGGGGGACAGAGAAAGAGACTGACTGTGAATAGCAGCATTCTATTGGTCAAAAACGACAGTAAGAACGCATCGATGCCAATAGAAAGCCCGAATTCGATGCCATGACCTTGCATCCAGCCGAACTCACTGTATGTTGCCCCTTGATCCGATTTTCTTGGCACGGAGCAAGCTGCCCATGCGAGACCTTGAGATTTTCTACTGTCTCCTTGCCGGAAGTGCAGAAAAAAAGAGGAGCTGATGTCGATTTCCAGGCTGGGTGGGCACATGCAAGCAATCAGGCGCACCAAGTCAGTCCCAGGGGCGCATCTGATTGGTGGAGAGAGTCGGTCCGCAAGTCAGTCTCTGTCCGCCAGGACAAAATTCGGGGATCAGCAATATGTGGAAAACTTCTGGCATCGGACAAAATGGGGCTACCCGTCGGACCGATCGGCGATTATACCCGCCATTCGCTGTCCGATGCGGATCCGACGGGACGCAAGGACAGGGTGGGTATTATCAAGATATATTTGGCGCTCTCTCCAAAACGGTGTCGTGTTGGTAGCACCCATGTGTGACAATTCTTCTAGTCGGCGCGATTCTACCGAGTGCCCTCTCTCCACGTATGCCTGCCATTCTCGCAACAGGCAGTTGCCCGCCCTTTTGTTCCCGCCTTTTCAACCCGACGAAACGGCGCTTCTCGGAGCTCACTGTTCACCGGCGAGCTCCTAGTCAACTGCCGTCGCCCATGCCCCCGCCCTGCGACCCACGGGGCACCGCCTTCGCGCGCCTCGGCGCACCGAGTTGGCGCGTCTTTTTTGTCGCCACCACCGGGGGCCACGAGTGGGCGTGCTGTTTTATAATCTGCCGTGCAGTTGGAAGCTGCCAACAGTTCGGTCTGTCCTGCTTCCGCCGCCCATACGGAGCAGCCGGCAACAACCTCCCCCGGTCCCCGCATTCCCCCCCCCCGCCCTCTTTGTGCATGTCCACACCTGTCGTCCATCCCCTGGACCCCCTTCTTCCACCCCCACCCCCCCGCCCGCGTTTTTTTTTCCCGTCGCCTTCTACACACGCACACCTCGGTGCGCACGGCCCCGTGGGCGCGACTCGTGGTGCCGCTCGGAGAGCTTCCCTCTCCGCAGCCTACCGCCCCCATGTCGTCCTTTGGCGCCGAGACCCCTGTGGCCTGCCCGTCGCGTTGCTTTCTGGCCGTCTTCTGGGACGGGCTCGGCTGGTGCGGCCGTGCTCCTACGGGGCTGCCCTTCCTCTGCCAGTGCCTCCCAGCGGCGGCGCCCGCCGCTCGTCAGAGAGCAACTACCGGCCCGCCCGTTGCTGCTGCGGTTGACTGGGCGCTTGGCGGCGAGACGCATGCTCTTCCCGGCCAGGGTGTCGAGGGCGTTTTCGTCGACAAGCGGTCGGTGTTCATCCCCAAGGACTCCCTCACGTACCTGGAGAAGATCCTCTTCACCAAGTTCTTCTGGTGTGGGCTGGAGGATTGGCGCTTCAACCTCTCCCACGTTTTGGAATTCTCGGATGGGGCGTGTTGGACCCGCGACGGGCTCATCGACACGTTTGTCGGCGAGTTGTCGGACGAGTTGCCGCCCGTCAGTCCGATGAAGCCGTACCGAGTGCGAGCGGCTCGCATGGTCGCGAACTTCTGGGACCACCACAAAGCCAGCGAGGTGTTTGCCTGCCAAGAGCATGATTGGGATGGGAGCGCGAGCTTGTACGTCCAGTCGCACCCACTGTACTGCTCGTATGCTTGAGGGCGTGGCCTGGGAGACTGTCAGCTGCCGCGCTCCAATGCACGATTTCGGTCGGCGTTCGTACCCGAGCTTGTAGTACAGACGTGATACACTCTCCTTGCTTTTGGCTTTCGTATGTGTCCCTCTGTGGCCTTTCTTTTCCCTTGCTACGTTGCTGTTCTACATCGTGCTTTCCTCTGGCTCCCACAGAGCTTTCTTCTTCCACCTGTATCCACGCCTTAGGTGCTTAAACATGTTCCGGGTACACGGCAGCGTGAACAGTCATCCAAAGACGGTGCCCTCCCCTGTTTCGCGAGGCGACCAGTTGGGGGCGGATGCAGTTAAAGTGCGTCTACAGATGGCGCACAGCAGTGAGCGGAAGTTGAAAATGAACATCGAGGGCCATGTTGCGAACGAAGGCAGGCTACAACATGGACTTCTCTCATCTCAGAGGAGTTTTCTCGCGGCCGAACGATTTGATCTCGAACGGGCGATGAGCACTTGGGCACAGTTAAGCGCATTCAAGTCATGTATTGGGGGGATGTTCACTGTGCTCCAAGCGCGCGATCGCACGCGCTCTGCCACCCACACCGACAGCGGTGTCTCTGTCGTCGGCGACCTTCGCCCCGCCGTGACGCGGCTCCCCGCGGAGCGCGGCCTCACTGCCGTCCCTCACCGTCGCCCTGAACCTGCCTAACGTCACAGGTGCAGACCCCTTGGCTTCCCCAATCCTGTTCGGTGCTTGCCTCTCCTATGGTTTTGAGGCCCACAGGCCGTCGTCTCGCCCACAGCGAGGCGGACTAGCTCCGCCTCGGTCCTCCCTTTACTGATCCACACTCTACGATTGCCCTCGCGTCGTGCAAGGTATGTTTACTGTGCTCCCCGCTATGTTGTTGACGTGTGATGCTTTGGGACGTCGTGGCAGACTCTTCTCAACGATTTTGCACTCGATCCCGCTTCATGTACCTCATTGGACGTGCTAATGGAACTGGGTACTGACATGCCTGCTCTCCTCTACGGTGATACAATGCTCATTGTGCAATGCGATCGCTTTCTCTCTTCTTGTACTTCTTTAGTCACGGCATGCACGTTTTGAGCGCAAGGACATTCTGACGGCAACGACGTTTTGCTGGCAAGAGCCATGGAGCACTACTCCTTCCCGCCGTCATCA
>ENA-ORXT01006054-ORXT01006054.1-marine-metagenome-genome-assembly--contig:-NODE-6054-length-11478-cov-4.316376_pt1 | contig 11478 bp, 9 predicted proteins | sample MGYA00237868_ERZ511482 | MGnify/ENA metagenome assembly ERZ511482 | reverse complement strand
TGTTATTATAATGCAAAGAATTATTTCAAATTTTGAACAGTATCCTAAATGAAAAAATACATTTACCTATCTATACTTATGATGCTGTCCTCCTCTTCTTGTCAGGAATTAAGCGATTCTAAAGTAGCTTATTTGGCGCATACATTGCCCGTTTCACATCCTGTTCATCAAGGAATGGAAGTCTTTGCCGAAGAGCTTACCCAAATATCCAATGGAAAACTGACTGTTAAAATATTTCCAGATGCCCAATTGGGGACAGAAAGAGAGGTCTTGGAATTATTACAAATTGGGAGTATTGCTATGACCAAAGTTAGTGCCGCCGCCATGGCAAACTTTGCGCCTGCTTATAAAGTAATGGGCGTTCCTTATTTATTTAGAGATAAAGAACATTTGTTTCGAGTATTAGAAGGACAAACTGGTGAAGAAATCCTAGCAGCTGGAAGTGAGTTTTTATTGAGGGGACTTTGTTTTTATGATGCTGGAAGTAGGAGTTTTTATACCAAGAATAAACCAATCAAAACACCAGATGATTTAGATGGATTAAAAATTCGAGTAATGAATCACCAAATGTCGGTAGATATGGTTAATGAAATGGGAGGCTCTGCAACTCCTATGGCTTACGGGGAATTATATACGGCATTGCAACAAGGAGTCGTTGACGGTGCCGAGAACAATCCTCCATCATTTGTGACCTCTGGTCATTATGAAGTTTGTAAATATTATACCTTAGATGAACACAGTTCTATTCCCGATGTATTGGTCATAGGAACAAAATATTGGGATACCTTAAGCAAGGAAGAACAAAACTGGATGAAAGCCGCTGCCAAAGTTTCATCAAAAGCGCAGAAAGAATTTTGGCAAAAAAATGTAGAAGAATGTATGGTTAAGTTAAAAGCGGCAAATGTGGAAATATTCAAACCCGAGAAAAGTCCTTTTGCAGAAAAAACGAAATCTGTTTTAGAAGCATTTACAAAAGACTCCGAAATGAAGAAGTTGGTCCAAGAAATACAAAATCAATAAAATTGAATGATGACTAAATTATATAAAAACATTAATAAAATTATTGAGTTTGTGCTCGTCCTAATATTTGCACTATTGGTTTTAGATGTGTTGTGGCAAGTATTTGGTCGCTATGTATTGGGGCAGTCGTTTTCATTTACAGAAGAGTTCGCAAGGTTCGCATTAATCTGGCTTTCTATTTTAGGAGCAGCCTACTTAAATGGAAAAAGAGAACATCTTTCTATGGATTTTTTACTCAGAAAATTAAAACCCAATCAGCTAAACCATCGAATGAAAATCATCGAAATAATGATGTTTGTTTTTGCCTTTTTTGTAATGGTAATCGGTGGGGGAAATCTGGTTTATATCACACTCTATTTGGGGCAAATATCTCCAGCAATGCATATTTCCTTAGGGTATGTTTATGCAATCGTACCGATCAGTGGATTGTTGATAATGTTTTTTTCAGTTTATAACATTACAAATCATTACTCGAAAAAAGCATGACAATAGATTTAAGATTTTACCAACTTAAAAAGAAGCGTAGGCTTGCCTGTATATGGAGCAGATAGGCTTTTGAAGCATAAGCTAAATTTATCCTGGCGAAGGCAACGCAACAAGGGCTTCATATCAAAGTCATTACATCTATTATCTAGCATAACCAAAAAACCAATTTTATGCCTATAGAAATCATAAGTATTTTACTCTTATTCATTGTCTTTTTTGGACTGCTGGCTTATGGTTTACCTGTAGCATATAGTATTGGGATTTCTACAACAATCACCATATTGTTGAATATAGCAGCAATGCCAGGGCTTACAACAGTTTCACAAAGAATGACAACAGGGATTGACAGTTTTGCATTGTTGGCAATCCCATTTTTTGTACTTGCTGGAGAATTGATGAATAGGGGAGGGATCGCCAATCGAATCATTAATTTTGCAAAATCTTTAATAGGAAGTCTTCCTGGAGGACTTGCTTATGTCAATATTTTAGCTGCGATGTTGTTTGGAGCCATCTCTGGTTCGGCAGTTGCAGCAGCTTCTGCAATCGGAAGTGTAATGACTGAGAGAATGGAGAATGAGGGTTTCCCTAGACCTTTTAGCGCAGCATTAAACATTACTTCTTCGACTACTGGTTTGTTGATCCCACCAAGCAATGTCTTAATTGTTTATGCATTGGCAAGTGGGGGAGCGGCATCGGTTGCAGCCTTATTTATTGCGGGTTATTTGCCTGGATTACTGGTAGGTGTTGCATTGATGTTGGTGGCAGCTTATGCAACTAGAAAAAACAAATTTGCCAAAGGAAGTCGTGTTTCATTTGGGACGCTGTTTTCTGATTTTAGGAAAGCATTCTTTAGTTTGCTGATGTTGGTCATTATTGTGGGTGGAATTGTAAAAGGTGTTTTTACGGCAACAGAGGCGGCAGCAGTTGCCGTATTATATGCGCTGATTTTAGGATTCAGTTATCGAGCAATTTCATTGAAAGACCTCCCTAGTATTTTATTAAATAGTGCCAAGACAACCGCCATTGTCATGTTTTTAATTTGTACGTCAATGGCCATGTCATGGCTGTTTTCATTTGAAAGCATTCCTCAGCTGATGACTGGATTTTTATTAGATACTGTTAGCCATCCCATTTTAATATTTTTATTGATAAACATCACCTTATTGGTTGTGGGAACATTTATGGATATGACTCCCGCCATTCTAATTTTTACGCCAATATTTTTACCCGTTGTAACAGAATTGGGAATGGACCCAGTACATTTTGGAATCATCATGGTCCTCAATCTCTGTATTGGATTGTGTACCCCACCAGTTGGCACCATTCTTTTTGTCGGTGCTGGAGTGGCTAAAATATCTGTTTCAAAAGTCATTAAACCCTTACTGCCATTTTTAGCTGCTATGGTAATCGTTCTTTTCTTAGTAACCTTTTTTGAAGAAATTTCTTTGTGGTTGCCAAGTCTTTTGGGACTATAGGATTTCGAGAGTTCGAGACGTCGGGATATCGAGAGTTCGGGACTAAGAGTTTTTTTAAATGAAAATAGATATTAAAGTCCCGACATCCCGAGCTCCCGAAATCTCGAACTCCCATTACAAAAACAAAACAAAATGAGTATATTAAAATCTTTTGACCTAAGCGGAAAAACAGCCATCGTAACGGGTTGTAATCGAGGTATTGGAAAAGGCATTGCGCTTGGCTTAGCTGAGGCAGGAGCCGATATTATAGGGGTGTCTGCGACCATAAAATTACAGGGAAGTGAAACTGAGAAAGAAGTAACTGCCTTAGGAAGAAAATTCACCGCTTACCAGTCCGACTTTGCCAATAGAGAATCTATCTATGATTTTTTGGGTAAAATAAAATCTGATGGAACACCACCCATTGATATTTTAGTCAACAATGCTGGAACCATTTTACGTGCACCAGCGGCAGAACACCCCGATGAATATTGGGATAAAGTCATAGAGGTTAACTTGAATGCACAGTTTGTTTTAGCTAGAGAAATAGGAAAAGAAATGTTGGAAAGAGGTGTTGGTAAAATTATTTTTACGGCTTCGCTTTTAACTTTCCAAGGCGGAATTACCGTACCTGGATATGCAGCAAGTAAGGGAGCGATTGGCAGTTTGGTCAAAGCATTGTCAAATGAATGGGCAGGTAAAGGGGTTTGTGTCAATGCCATAGCTCCTGGTTATATTGCCACAGATAATACGAAAGCGCTTCAAGAAAATCCCGAACGAAACCAAGCTATTTTAGCAAGAATTCCCAAAGACCGTTGGGGAACGCCCGATGACTTCAAAGGTCCAGCTGTCTTCTTAGCATCTGATGCTTCGAATTACGTCAGTGGAGAAATTCTTTTGGTAGATGGTGGATGGATGGGGAGATAATCGGAAGACATCAAGACTTTTTATTTTTATTTTTATTTAAAATTTTCATTAAAATATGGAACAAAGATATGAATCTTCACCTAGAGAGGTGGAAAGAATGAACACTGCTGAACTTCGCAGTAATTTTCTAGCAGAAAAAATATTTGCCAATGGGAAAGCCAACTTTGTTTATAGCCATTACGATCGGATGGTTATGGGCGGAGTTATACCTACGACTAAGGCAATCACTTTAGGGAATTATGATGAATTAAAAAGCAAGTTTTTCCTTGAGAGAAGAGAGATGGGCATCATTAATATCGGTGGAAAAGGGACGATTACTGCAGACGGAAAATCCTATAAACTCGATAAATTGAGTTGCTTGTATTTGGGTAGGGGAGTGAAAAAAGTTTCTTTTAAATCTAATACTAAAAAAACAAGTGCTAAGTTTTTTATTTTTTCTGCTCCTGCACATACGGAATATCCAACTACTTTATACACCAAGGAAGAAGCATTGCCTTTTACATTAGGCGCAAGTGAAACGTCTAATCATCGAACCATTTATAAATATATTCATGGCGATGGCATTAAAAGTTGTCAAGTCGTAATGGGCTTAACTGTTTTACAAGAAGGGAGTGTTTGGAACACCATGCCTGCACATACTCATGACCGTAGAAGTGAAGTATATCTATATTTTGATGTTCCCAAAAACCAAGGAGTTATGCATTTTATGGGACAACCACAAGAAACCAGACATCTTTGGGTTCAAAATCATCAAGCAATCATTTCTCCACCTTGGTCGATTCATGCTGGATCAGGAACAGCAAGTTATTCCTTTATTTGGGCAATGGCTGGCGAAAATCAAGATTTTGCAGATATGGATTTTATTGAATTAAAGATGATTCGTTAAGGTAAACATAATTCTTGTTTGACAATAAAGTTTTTATTACTGTAGAAACATTTAAAGTGAATAGAAATAAGTCCTCGAAAAAAACTATGATGCTAAGGGACAAAGAATTAATAAGTGTCCGATTTGATTTCTTCATTATTATGTCTTACTTCGTTATTTTTTCGCCACGTAGCGGGGCTATGCGGCTCAAAAATGCCTTGTAAGACAAAATACTAAATTACCTCAAATCGGACACTTATTAATTCTCTGTCCCTAAAGAGATAGACAACTACAAATAAAAAACCACCAACTATGACAAATATACAGAAATCAACTTCTTTATTCTTCTTGCTGCTCCTGTTTGTTTTTGCCTGTACTGGTCAGAAAGAAACAGTCACGCCTCCTACCCCAACAGAACCTGTAGAAGAAAAAATCACCCTTAATGAACGGGGTTGTGAAATGTATGGAGGTGATGAAAGTAAAGCTAAGGCTGCTATTTCGCTTTATCGTGAAAACTTTAAAATGGGTAATTATCAAGAAGCATTGCCCAATTGGAGATGGGTGTTTGTCAATGCACCAGGGCTTAGAGAACAAACATTTAAGGATGGTGAAACAATGTATAAATCGTTTATGGAATCCGAAGAAAACACCACCCAAAAAGCTGCTTATTTTGATACCTTAATGATGATCTATGACCAACGGGCAATTTGTTGGGGAGAGAGTGCCTACCTTTCGGGTAAAAAAGCGTTGATGTATTATCAATTTTATCCAGAACAAGAAGAAGTCATTAAAGATTTCATTCAGAAGGCGGTTAAAAATGGAGATACCTTAACGCCTCCCAGTCAGCTTCGTTTGTATTATCGTTATCTAGTAAAAGACCTAGAGACAGAGAAACTAAGTTTAGAGGACTTCTCACAAGAATTGGATTTTATTCACAATATTATTGATTTTAATTTAACAAATGGAGAAGCCCGTTTGATGGCAGATTATGAAGAAGCAAAGGATAAAATTAAAACTTCTGAAGACATAGATACTGGTGGAGATAAAGGTTCGATTCAAATTACCAGTTGTGAGGATGTTCATACACACATTGTCCCTAAATATAGAGCCAATCCCGATGATTTAGCCATTATGAAAAGAGTCTATGCAGGATTTTATAAATTCAAATGCTTTAAAGATCCCTTGTTCTTAGAAGTACTTGAAAAACTATGTGCTGTAGAACCATCGCCTCCTAGATTGAGAACATTGGCAAGTATTTATCGCAGTCAGAAAAACCACGTTAAAGCCATTGACTATTACAGACAAAGTAATGAAGTAGAAACGAATCCTACGAAGAAAGCAGAAACATATATGAAGTTGGCTTCTATTTATGCTTGGGAACAAAGCAACAAAGATTTTTCTTCGGCAAGAAAAGAAGCACTGAACGCTGCTGGTCTTAAGTCCAATTGGGGCGAACCCTACATATTTATTGGAAGAATGTATGCTTCTAGTGGAAGTCTGTGTGGTCCAGGTACAGGTTTCGAGAGCCAAAAAGTATTGTGGCCTGCATTTGATATGTGGTATAAAGCAAGAAGCCTTGACCCATCGTCTGCCGATGAAGCCCAAAAGTGGATCAATCAATATTACCAATATCTACCAACCAAAAAAGACATCTTTCAAAGAGGAATCAATGAAGGTGGTCAGTACAGCATTGGTTGCTGGATTGGTGGAAAAGGAACGGTGCGAATTAAGAAATAGTTTCCATAAAAAAAGGGGTTTATAAAATTTAATTGAAAGATGTACGATAGCGGAAACTTTGTCATTTCATTGGATTTTGAGTTGTTGTGGGGAATGAGAGATAAAGTAACAATTGCTGAATATGGTGACAATCTATTGGGTGTTTGGGAAGCTCTTCCGAAAATACTTGATCTGTTTGAAAAGTTTGAAGTAAAAACAACTTTTGCAACTGTTGGCTTTCTCTTTGCTTACTCTAAAGAAGAACTGGTCCGCTATTCTCCCGTCAACAAACCAAAATATGAACATAAAAACCTTTCTCCCTATAATGGTCATTTTGATTTGATTAAAGAGAATGAGCTTATTGATAAATATCATTATGCAACATCGTTGATAGCATTGTTAAAAAACTACCCAAAACAGGAAATTGCCAGCCATACTTTTTCTCATTATTATTGTCTTGAAAAAGGACAGACAAAAGAGGATTTTAGAAATGATTTAATGGCTGCTGTGAACATCGCTGCTTCGAAGAATATTACCTTAAAAAGTTTGGTTTTCCCTAGAAATCAAATCCACGAAGACTATCTCGATGTTTTAGAAGAGGTTGGAATTTGTTCTTATAGAGGAAATGAAAAAAGTTGGTTTTATCGAGCAGAAAGCAACAATCAAGAAACTCTTTTCAAAAGAGCTATTAGATTATTAGATGCCTATATTAATATATCTGGTCACAATTGCTATGATTTAGAAGGAATTCATCAAAAGAAACCCTATAATATACCTTCAAGTAGATTTTTACGACCTTATTGGCAAAGCTTAAAAGCATTTGAGCAACTGCGCCTCCGTCGAATTTTAAATAGCATGACTTATGCAGCCAAAAAAAAACGGTTGTATCATTTATGGTGGCATCCACATAATTTTGGTATTTATCAAGAAGAAAATCTTGTTTTTTTAAGTAAAATCCTTACTCATTATCAGTTATTGAATAAAGAATATGGTTTTGAAAGTTTAACAATGAATGAGTTGGCTGAATCTATAAATGAGCGTTATGACTAAGATAATCCTGCTTTGTACTGAAGGAGAATCAACAACTTTTGTGTATAATGCTTTAAAAGATAAGCACCCAATTTCTCATATAGTATATGAAGAAAAGATAGACAAAAAAACGTTTCTAAAAAGAAGAATTAAAAGATTGGGCTATTTAAGAGTTATTGGGCAAGCAATTTTTCAATTAACCATTCCGAAAATTTTACAGATTACTTCTAAAAAAAGAATTGAGGAAATAAAGCATAATTATGGTCTTAATGATACGCCTATACTTGACGAATCAATTATCAAGCAAGTACGCTCTATAAATTCGAAAGAATGTATTGAATTTTTAAAACAAGAAAAACCTGATTTAATTATTGTTAACGGCACTCGTATTATTTCTAAAAAAGTTTTAAATGGTATTGGTGCAACTTTTATTAATATGCACGCCGGTATTACTCCTAAGTATAGAGGCGTTCATGGAGGTTATTGGGCGATGGTTAATAAAGATGTTGCGAATTGTGGAGTAACCGTACATTTGGTCGATAGTGGTATAGATACTGGAGGTGTGTTGTTCCAGCGGAATATTGTCCCAAATGCCGCAGATAATTTCGTTACTTATCCGTACTTACAAACAGCTGAAGGAACAAAGTTAATGGTCCAAGCAATTACAGATTTTTCTAATGGTTGTTTAAAGGAAAAAGAAGTCGCTTCTTCTAAAAGTCATTTGTGGTATCATCCAACAATTTGGTATTATTTATATATACGTTTGACAAAAGGTATTAGATAAGGGGTCGAATGGATAATTCCAACAGCAGATTCTGCTTTTGTATGTGCCATGGAGGATGTTTTAGAAGTATATTTACGTCCGTCGTGGCAACGAACCGTTACACTCGAGAGCTCGGATTTAGGAAACTGAGCGCACGGTTCGTCGCAAGATTGTTATAGTCCACCAAGGGTAGATTTGTGAATTTTGGCCGCATCTATATATGGATCTTCTAAAAAGAACTCGTCGACTACCCGTCTAATAAAAAATTAAGATCCAACATTAAAGCCCACAAAAATTCTGGGCATTTCACCTAAATTTAATCCTTCAAAATTTTCTTCAAAAACATCAGAGAGGCGGTAATTGACAACAAATTGAAAATTTGGCCAACCTATTCGTACAACAGGACCGTAATTATATCTATGTAGAAAACCTACCTTTTTATAGACTACTTTTGATTTCTCTTGATAAGGGGCAAGCTCTCCTGTACTTTCAAATTTTATTTTGAATTTTCTTACCAAATTAATACTTCCATAAAAACCAAGATCTAAAAACATTCCACCCTCATTGGATTTGTTAAAGTTTAAGCGAGCAAACAAATCAGTACCCAAAGAGTGCGTCGCAAATTTTTGTCTTTTTATATCGGTAATCGCAGAAGTCTCTATTGGAAACAAATTATTTTTCACATAATAACTAGAAAAATCGTAGTAATAACTCATACCCAATTTTAGCGTAGCTGGTTCTTTTTCACCAAATAAAGTTCTTCCAATAAGAGCAAACTGATCGGCATAAACCACCTCTCCGAAATTATAAGAGTTGTCTCCTACAAAAGTGCCATAACCATATAATCCAGAAGATTTTTGCTCTTTAGTTGAATCACTCTTCAAGTCAAAATTCCCAAAAGGGTTTTTCTGTGCACTTAACTGCACACTTCCTATCAACAATAAAAAAAGTATAAAAACCTGTTTCATTATAACTCTATATTTTAATTTTTATTAAATAACAACCCAAAAGTATAACATCTTGGTTAAACAAGTAAAAATGACTATCTATATTTAGGCAAACAGGTGATTTTAAGATCGAATTCTTTCTTTTGCTTATGACAGATAGTCGCTTAAGTAGAAACTGTACTTTTCAAAACAAAGTTCTTTTGTTTAAACAAATAATGGTTAAAAGCCCCATCATGCTTAAAATATTCCTTATTTTTGTGCTCTGAATTTTTAATATTAGTGGAGAAATGAGTTATTTAGAAGAATTAAATCCAATACAGCGAAAAGCCGTTGAACACATTGAAGATCCGCTAATGATTATTGCTGGACCTGGTTCTGGTAAAACAAGGGTATTGACGTACCGCATTGCCCACTTAATCAGTCAGGGAATTGACTCCTTTAACATACTGTCGCTTACGTTTACCAATAAGGCAGCGAGAGAAATGCGCAACCGTATTGAGAACTTGGTGGGTCCCGAAGCCAAAAACTTATATATCGGAACCTTTCACTCTGTTTTTGCTCGTATTTTAAGAATCGAATGTAATCGCATCGGTTATCCGAGTAATTTTAGCATTTATGATACGCAAGACAGTCGAAGTTTGCTAAAAACCATTATAAAAGAGCAGAATCTAAATCCAGATTTATATAAAGCAAACTCGGTTCACAATAGAATTTCAAGTGCCAAAAACAATCTGCTATTTCCCAAAGATTATGCAGCAGATATGCAAAGAGTCGCTGAAGATGAATTGGCAGGACGACCGAGAGTCAAAGATATTTATCGAATTTATGCGCAGCGTTGTAAAATGGCAGGTGCAATGGATTTTGACGATTTGCTGTTGAAGATGTATGAAATGCTGTTAAAGGATGAAATTACAAGAGAAAAATATCAGGAGCGTTTTAAATTTATCATGATAGATGAGTTTCAAGATACGAATGTTTCTCAATATAAAATTGTACAGATCCTCGCTGCTAAATACAAAAACATCGGTATTGTTGGAGACGATGCACAAAGTATTTATGCCTTTAGAGGAGCGACCATTCGCAATATTTTAAACTTTGAAGCAGACTATCCCAATTTAAAGGTTTATAAATTAGAACAAAATTATCGTTCGACTAAAAACATTGTAAACATTGCCAATGGATTGATCCAAAACAATAAAAACCAACTAGATAAAACCATTTGGACCGACAATGGCAAAGGCGAAACGATTAAGGTCATAAAGGCGGCAAGTGACAATGAAGAAGCCAGAAAAGTTGCCAGCATCATACAGGAAGAACAGTTGCGAAATCACTATAAAAATGCCGATTTTGCCATTTTATATAGAACCAATGCACAATCTCGTGCCATAGAAGACGCCCTTCGTTCCAAAAACATTCCGTATATTGTTTATGGTGGTTTGTCGTTTTATCAAAGAAAAGAAATCAAAGATATGTTGTCGTATCTTCGATTATTGGTCAATCCACAAGACGAAGAAGCTTTAAAGAGAGTGGTCAATTATCCGACCAGAGGGATTGGGGCAACGACCTTACAGAAAGTCGCTTTGATTGCCAATGAAAAAGGCATGAGCATGTGGGATGTTTTAATGAACATTGACGATCCAACTTATAAGTTTTCGAGTAGAGTCCTTAAAGCAGTTGGTGGGTTTACACTTTTAATAAGAAGCCTTTCTAGTAGTTTAGAAAAGAACGATGCGTATCAGGTTGCGAAAGATACCGCAAAACATTCGGGGCTACAACCCTCTTTACACAACGATAAATCGGTTGAAGGATTGAGTCGGTACGACAATTTTCAAGAGTTGCTCAACAGTATAAAAGAATTTGTAGAAGCCGATGAAGTAGGGACTTTGGGCACCAACGTAGAAGACAAAAGCTTGGGTGCTTATTTACAACAAGTATCTTTATTGACCGATCAGGATAAAACAAAAGAGAATGAGGATTCGGTGAAACTGATGACCATTCACGCAGCTAAAGGCTTAGAATTTCCTGTCGTTTTTGTCGTTGGAATGGAAGAAAAACTCTTTCCCTCTTTTATGTCGTCGGGTTCAAGAGAAGGTTTAGAAGAGGAACGTCGCTTGTTTTATGTAGCCGTAACCAGAGCAGAAAAGAAACTCACGTTGTCTTGGGCAACGACACGTTATAAATATGGAGACCTGCTGTATCCAGAAATTTCACGCTTCGTAGAGGAAATAGCGCATTTGGGAATCGAAAAAGTTGGATCTTTTCAAAAGCCTA
>ENA-ORXT01006053-ORXT01006053.1-marine-metagenome-genome-assembly--contig:-NODE-6053-length-11479-cov-19.012279_pt1 | contig 11479 bp, 4 predicted proteins | sample MGYA00237868_ERZ511482 | MGnify/ENA metagenome assembly ERZ511482 | reverse complement strand
CTCAAACGGAAACAATAGAAGAAAAAGCCGGTTTTAATTCGCTTATAAACCGTATTGACGATTTTAGCGGCTTTGGTGGTTTTATACTAAACTTTGGCTCCAATAGTAAAGATGGTTATGTACTTTCGGGAGGCGGTGGTGCAGCCTTGCTAAATAAAACCTATTACATTGGTGGTTTTGGCCTAAGTGGCAATATAAATGCAATTGATCAAAACCTTATCAGGCGATCTGTAGATATAAATTACGGCGGCTTTTGGCTTGGTTATATTTATAAAAAAGATATGTTGATACACCCAACCGGAAGTATAAAGTTAGGTTGGGGTAAGGCTACAATGCAAAACACGAATGTGTCTGATAATATTTTTGCCTTTGTACCTCAAGTTGGTGCCGAAATAAATATTACCAAATGGATTAAAGTAGAATTAGGGTTTAGCTACCAATTAGTTACTGGCATTAACTTAATAAACATTGATGCATCACAATTTAGAAAACCTCATATTGGCTTAGATTTTAAGTTTGGTTGGTTTAAATAACTGTTTATCAAGCTATTTTTGATACAACAAATTTCCTCATTTTAAAGTGAAAAAAATTGTAATCCGGCAATAATAAAATTAATAGCCACGCCCAAAATTAATAATATTAATAATTTTAGGATTTGGTTTTACCAACTCGTTAATGTTATAGACCAACTCCTCAAATCGGTATGGATCGTCCATTGGGCTTGCCCCTCTATGTGGTGAAAGCACTACATTCTCTAATTTATTAAATGGATAATTAAAAGGAAATTTTTGGCTTGCTTTATTTTTTTCTGGTTTGTAATTATACCAGACATCAATAGCTGCACCAGCAATTTTTTGTTCACTCAATGCATTGTACAAAGCCTCTTCTTCAATAACTGCGCCACGGCCAACATTTACTATTAAAGCATCATCTTTTAAAAAACCAATATTGCTGCTGTTAAGCAATTCAACTGTTGTTGGTGTTTGTGGTAAACTGCAAATTAAAATATCTATCTGTTTTAAAAACGAATTTAAGTTGCCGCTTTCATTAGAAAATAAAGCTATTTTATTAATATAAGTTTCATCAATATTATTACTGTTTTTAAATGCGGAGAAAGAGCAGTCAAAGCCTTGTAACATTTTAAAAACAAATTTTCCTATTGCCCCAAAACCAAGCAGACCAATATGTTTTTTTCTTAAAGAAATACTTTTAGCTTCTTTATCTCCGGTACGCCATTTACCATCTTTTAAAAAACTATGATGTAGTACTATTTTGTTACACAAACTTAACAACATAGCACAGGCGTGTTGTGCTGTAGCATAACTATTGCTATGGCTATTGGTAAATATAATGCCTTTTTGCTGCATTAAAGTTATCAGGCTTCGTTTATAATGTTGCACTCCTGCTCCCGGGTAAAATATGTATTTCAAATTTTTAGCAGTATTTAAAATAGAATCATTAATAACCCAGCCAGCTATTATGGTAGCATCTTTTGCTGCTTCTTTTATACCATCTACATCTTTTTTATCTACAAATACGAGCTCAATAGCATCATTAATTTTACTTTTAAAATAAAGTTGTAAGTGAGGTTCGGGTTGCCAGGTAAAAACACATTTCATAAAGAAAATTTTAATGGAAGTTTTATGATAAATCTAAGTTCAACTGATGTAATATAGATCACAGTTTTCAAAACAAAAAACGATTTCTTAGAGTTGGAATTTTTCCTGGTCTGAAATTAAACGTTTTTTTTAAACTCTGATCTTTTAAATTTTTATTAAATCAATTTGTTATGTTAGAACACTTCTACCTTTCAACAAAATGTTAAAGAATTTACAACCAATTTTACTTCATACTTTACAAATAATTTGTGTAGCAGGTAAAATAAAGAAAGATATGCCGCAACAAATGCTACGACATATCTGATACCAAGCTTTAATTTTTGAATATTTTTTCTGATGTGATATAAGTTTTACCGGAGACTTTATTGGTAATTAATAATTGAACCAAATATATATCGTGCGGCATGTTTGTTAATTCTACTTTGCAACTATTATTATCAATTTGAATGTTTGATGGCATACATTGGCCATTGGTATTAAAAATCTGTGCTGCTTCAATAAGCAAATCGGCATTTGGGTAGACAATATTATATGTTTCTAAACCATTTTGAGTAATTGCAGCAGAGCGATATTGTTCACCACAATTAAAACTACCACTTACTTCGCCCGGACAGCCTTTGCCACCAATAGCAAAAATATTATAATTGCCTGTGCCTTGGTAAGGTCCAAAAGTAACTACCTCATTTTTTGCTACATTTTGATAAAGTGTAATACCATCAAATATTGACCGATAAGCAAAATTATTTGAAATGCCACCTACGCCACCAGTTAAGCTTACATCAATAAAGTACAAACCATCTTCACACCTTTCTTCTATTATTTTAATATTTATTGGATCAAAAAAAGTGTACTCCGCCCCATAAGGTGACCATTCGGTACATTCATCATTTAATTTTGGTAAACCATTTTCATCTGGTGGGCCTATAACAGCAGAAATATACAAAGGGCGATTGGTGTAAGCCGTGCCAGGACTTGTAAAACGCCCACTTTCGCTTTTATCAATATAATTGATGCCATCAAATTCTTCTTCTTCGTGCAAAACATAAACTCGCACACTATTTTCATCAATTGTTGAAAAAGCTTCTCGAACATAAACCACCGCGCCATCGCAAACGAAAGAGTTGGCGGTTTGCATTTGGCCTGGTTGATTTTGGCAAGGAACTTCTATTGGCTGCCAAACATATTGAAGTGTATCTGATGTAAATGGCGTTGTTATAATACATTCTTCAATGCCAACATAAGGGCTGCTTGGGCAAAATTCTATTTGGCCGTAAATGTTGGTTGTAAATACTGTGTCCACCAAAACCTGTTCCACACCATCAATAGTGCTAATGATGCTTACTTGTACCCCAGCTAAAATGTTAATAGAATCTTCATCCATAATAGTTATGGTGGTGCAAAGGCTATCGTTAACAATTAAACTTTCGGGAGGTTGAGGCGAACTCATACCATTGTAGATATGATTAAAGTTAAGATCGTAATTAAAATTTAAGTAAGTGCCGATGCCTCCACTAAAATCCCAAATAATGTTTATAAAAGTGAAAGTAAAATTGCCAGAGGTAATAGTAATAAAATCTTGCCCAGGATTTGTTGGTGTGTAGCATAACTTAACTATTCCATTTTCATCGGAAAAGCCAAAATCATAAAGCCCTTCATTAGCGCCACCAACTGCAAAGTTTACTGGTGTGTTTGGTATTGGCATATTATTATTTAAAGTATCAACAACGGTAATTTGGAAACAATATTCATCACCAATAACTTGACCGCCAGCAGGTTCTAATATGCAATTAAGACCAACATCAATAAATAAATCAAAACAGTCACAATTTTGATCTCTATAACTTAGTACTACATTTGGATCGCCTTGGCATAAGCTGCCTGGTAATTGGTTTGGTATTAGCTGGTTTTGACAATTAAAAAAGCAGAAGCTTGTTTGGTAGCATGAGCCGTCGTCACAAGTTGCATTTATGTTGAAGTTACAGGATTCAGGATTTGTGCAACCAGAAATGTAATCACATGGGTTGTCACATTCAGGTCTGTTTGATACACAACTTCCATCATCTTGGGTAGCCGCTGGGTTGTAATTGCATGCTGTAGGGCTTGTGCAACCTAATGATGATGGTGAAACAACACAAGTTTCCGTTTCAACTTGTAGTGATTGCTGGCAAAGTCTTAATTCTTTATTTTCTGGGTCAAAGTATTTAACTGTAAAAGTATAATTTTCAAGAGCGACTTCATTATTTATGATACAGAAATTCAAAAAATTATTGCTGTTTAAGTTTGGTAAAAGTGGATAGCTTTCATTTGCAGGGTTCGCTTCCAAAAATAATGTTTCGTTATCTATTGAAAAAATGAAATTACTGCTAATTGTCACTAAAGTGTCGAATTGAAAGCCTCCATCATTAATTGAAAGTTCAATTTTTGTAGCATTTGTGCTTACACCAAGGTTTCTTAAATCAGCAACAAAACAGCAATTGTTACCATCAATAGATGATTCAATGTTTAACGATACATCACACTCAAAACAATCGCACTTAAATATTTCAATATCTCCTAAATAAGACTTATCATTTCCTGAAATTCCATTTCCATCTATTATATAACTTTCGTTTATATTAACTGCATTCTCATTAAATATTTCAGAAATGCTAAAGCCTTGTAATCCGTAAGTAGTGACTCCATTTAAAAGATTATCGCCAGAAGCCCATACCATTTGGTCACAAATAGAACCAAAATCAAAGTCAGGAACAGCTTGTTTTGGTCCAAAATCAACTCCACCTGCAGAATTACCAATGGACGTATTTCTACTTAAATTAAACCTTTTTGGAGAAGACCAAGAATAATTGTCTAAATTGTTTCTCTCTATGTAATATAAACTACTATAATGAGCAAAATCTGGAGTAGCTCCTGGGTCTAAATTTATATCACCAAACATGGTATGACAACTCAAAATAAGTCTTAGCCCATCCTTTGAAATAGCAATATCTGAAATTGGTTGATTAGAATTACGCAAATCAGGAACTTCTAAAACAAACTGCAAAGAATTGTTTACAAAACTCCCTTGAGCATCTATCTTCATTTTGTATAAAGTATTTCTATTAGTAGATGATGCTCTTCTATCCATACTCCAAACTCCAAAATAAACTTCGGTGCTCCCATCATCTAAAGCATAAGTTTGAATACCCCATAAACGCTCTCCAAGTGGGGCAAATCCATCAATCCCATCATCAGGTATAAATGGATCAAAACCATCTATTACTATTCCATTTGTTTTAATACGCCAAATCTTTCCATCCTCGAAGTTTGTCACTAACAAATGATCTCTGTTTTTATCGTATGCAATGTTTCCCAAACCTGAATAAGTTTCGCGAGGGCTACTTTTATAAAACGCCTCACCAGTTTCATTTATGAAGCCTGATATATGAGCACTTTGTCTAAGAACTGCTAAAAAAGTAGTGTCGATTGCAAGTGAATCACCATTTATTTTTACGATAGAGGCAAAGCCATTTTGTCTTAATCCGTTAAAATTTCTAGCATCATAACTATACAATGTGGTCGCAGCTAAATAAATATTTCCAGCATCGTCTATGCAAGTACCGAATACTTCGCCACCGATTTCTTGTTTTCTAAATACTTTACCAGAATTTATCAATCCAGATAAGTCTGAATTTTTAGTATCCGAATGATTAGGAAGTACTTCATCCAAATTTTTTATGGATACTACTGGATTGGTATCTTCTCTCTCTGATGCACAGGTAAAAACTCCATCGCCAGGTCTAAGCTTAAAAACGCTATCAGCAGGACATGCGGTATTACTATTACTCAAGCATAAATTATTGGTTACACAATCTAAATCTTCACAATCCAAGAAACCATCTCCATCATTATCAATTCCATCAGCACAATCAGTTTCAATATAAGAAACATAAGGCATCGCAAACAAAGCCTCAATTTCACAAGAACTCAACACTCGGTCATAAATTCTTACATCGTCAATATCGCCAATAAAATAGTATTGTAGTTCAGTTTCAGACAAATAGCTTGCACCAATATTTACTGGCGTGTTTGTATAATCAATGGTTTTTATTTCTTCAAGAGAATTGACCAATGAGTTATTTATATACAAAGATTTGATATTATTATTATCGCTAAAAGAATAAATTATATGATACCAATCATTTAAATTTGGTTCTAAATCACCCCTAATATGCTGACTGGCTCCATCTTCATCACTTAAACAACCGTTTATTTGATTATCAGAAAACCAGAGTTCATAAGAATCAGTATCGTTATCATCAATTAAATGTTTATCAATTAAAACCTTAACACTTTCACTTAAATCATCAAACCTGCACCATAATGAAATAGTAAAATTTTGTGGCCTTAAAGTTGGATGATCTGCAATGCTAATATGTGAATTGCCATCAAAATTAAAAGCATTACCTTCATTTCCAAATCGATCGGTTGTTAAGGTTGCTCCAAATAGTTCTCCATTGTTAGTGTTTGAACTTACATCTGTTGAATTGCCTTCAAATGGATAGTGCGCTAATAAGCCGTTTTCTAAATTGCTTCCAGTTGAATCACAGGTTTCTGTTGCTGTAATTCTTAGGTTATCAAATGCTGCATAACCGCTTTGCGTTAAATCGAAAACAATTGAAATATTTCCATTGGTAGATTCTGTGATATTTACATTTGAATTGACTTCAGTCCAATTGAATGTATATTTATCAATATTAGGTTCAATTCCAGTTAAAGTTGTTTCTCCAATTGAGTTACCAGGATTTGAAAAGTTTAACACTCCTTCGGGTGAGTCATAAATACTTATTTTCATTATAGGTGTATCGACACCAGCAGAACCACATCCATCTAAATCTATTGCAGATAAAGAGAATGATATATTTAGAAATGTTAATCCTTTAGAATCAAGCGTCAAAGAAAGCATACCATCTTGGCCTGTAGATTGCATGCCTATGCAATAGTTACCTCCTAAGTTAAAAGGATCAGTATACACATTATCCTCTCCGTTAATTAGCATTGTTTCTACTGTAAATATTTGCGTAAACAAAATATTCCCACTAATGCCATTTCCTGTTCCACCCCATAAATCATTTACAAATGCATTGTCGGTATCAAGATAGCACCAAGTATTGCTCGGTTCAATATTAAAATTCTCAAAGTCATTCTCATAAAGCAAAATCTCATCCTGCCCAAACCCAACCAAACTAAAACCCATCAAAACCAGCAACAAAACCAGATTAAAGAGAATATTATTTAATACTTGAGATCTTAAAAAATTAGGGGGTAAACTGTTAAATTTAAAGTTAATCATCATAATAGAAATTTTTAAAGCGTTATTAAAATTGTTGGTAAGTGAACTGGGTTGAAAATTTGGAATATTTCATTTTTTGTTATGCTCATAAATATTTGGGAAACAGTTGAAAACGTACCGCAGCTAAAAAGCTGCGACACGTTTTGTTTAGCTATCAATTAGTTGAATTTTCAATTTGTAGCATTGGTAACTTTTACCCAATAACCAAAACCGTTTTCCATTTGCTGTAAGGTTTGAAATGGTGTTGGCAAAGCAGGATTGAAGGTTTTTATACCACCATCAAAACCTGCAACAAATTCTAAATTGTCGTTGGCAATTAAATCAGCAAAAAAGTCTGCCGGAGGTTGGGATTCATCTGGTGGAAAGGCTACTAAGTTCCAACCTGCCTCAAAAGGTTTACGGAAACTATCATCAACGCACAAACCATCAACCGGTAAAAATGTAGCATTGGTAACTTTTACCCAATAACCAAAGCCTTCTGATATTGTTTGCAAAGTGTTAAATGGTGTTGGTAAATTGGGATTGAAAGTAACAGTCCCATTATTAAATGTGCTAACAAATTCTAAATTACTATCTGAAATTATATTAGCAAATACATTTTGAATAGAATTGTCGCTAGGCACTATGTCAAACGAAATAAGATTCCAACCAGTATTGAGAAAAATAGCTTGCGGCCAATTTGGGCAATCAGCTGGGCAACCGCAATTAATTGAATCATAAATTTGACATCCTGGTGTAGCACAAAATTCGGCTGGACAAAGTGTTTCTACTTCGTTTAGCGAATTACAGCCTCTTGCATTATTATCAATTGTTATTGAGCCAGTAGTAACTGCACTAACATCAAAACAATTTAGTATGCAGCAATTATTTAGTATTTCGTTTTGCGAGATGTTTACGCTGCCTAATGAAGTTAAGGAGGTGAAGCCTGTTAGGGCGCAGAGTGAAGGGTTGTTGCTAATAGTAAAGCTTTGCGGTACGGTTTGGAGTGCTACAAAGTTATTTACACTTTGTAAAATAGGGTTGCTTGCTATTTCAAAACTAATAACATAATTCAATGCGGAAAATCCGATTAAACTATTTAGTAATAAGTTGTTTTTAATTCTGAACCGTGCATTAACGGTTTGCAATGCATCAAAACCATTGATTGCTGTAAGGTTAGGATTTTGTTCAATAGCAAACACATCACAATTGCTACCACAGTTTGAACTATTATTATTACCAACTTCATTCAAACTATTAAAACCAGAAATTGTAGTTAAGCTTTCATTGCTTCCTATGTTAAAACTATTATCTATAGTTGTTAGTGCATTAAAGCCTTCAATGTTAATTAAGTTAGCATTGTCGGTAATACTAAAATAGCTTGCCGTTTCTAACATTACAAACCCAATAATGTTGCTTAATGCAGCATTGTTACTAATAATCAAATTCCCACCAATACTAACCAACTCACTAAACCCATCAACATTAGTAATATCAGTATTCTGAATAAGCAAACTCCCAGTAATCTCCGTAAAGTTAAAAGTATCTATCTGCTCTTGGTTGGTCACCGTATAAGTGCCATCATAAACTTGAGCAAATCCTTCAAAACAAAGCACTCCAAAAAATAGTAGAAAACCAAACAACCGCCAATTGCTAATTTTAAAAACTAAGGTTGGTAAATAAGTAGTGAGTAAGTTTAAAAAATTAAAATTCCACATAATTGAATAATTTTATAATTAAAAAAAACACCATAAATCAAATCAATTAGAAATTAACGAACAAGCGATTTTTTCACTTTTTTAAAAGACATACCTTTTTTTTGCAACAGAAATAATAAAAAATTAAAATTAACTTGTTGAATTTCAGGCAATTATTACAAACACAAAATTCCGTATTTTTACAAAAATATTAAATTTAAATAAAACATATTTATTTTGTATTACTTACTTAGCAATACATAATTAAGTATTTTAATTATGTATTATTGCATCCTGAAAAGCACATCTTACTATATCGAAAATTTTAAATTTCATTTCCATCATTAAATTGTATTTTTGGCTACTTATTTAATTAATGGTTAATCAATGAAACACATAAATTGGCGAACGCAGGTATTGCCGCATGTTATAATTGTGGCTTGCTTTTTGGCATTAACTTTTTTCTTTTTAGCTCCTTTGTTGCAAGGCAAAGTATTATATCAAAGTGATATTATACAATGGAAAGGGATGGCAAAAGAAATACAAGATTACCGTGCCGAAACTGGTAAGCAAGCTTTGTGGACTAACCGCCCCTTTGCGGGTATGCCGGCTTTTTTAATTGCGGTTCAACATAACACCAATATTTTAAAATATGTAGATCAAGGTTTAAGCCTGTTTATTATGAACTATAATTACAGGCCGGCAAAAATATTGTTTCTAATGTTTTTTGCCTTTTATCTTGGCTGTATAATTTTGGGGCTTAACAAATGGATGAGTGCCATTGGAGCAGTTGCCTTCGCCTTATCCACCTTTTTTGTTTTAAGTTTAGAAGCCGGGCACAATACCAAAATTATAGCAACTGCTTATTTTCTGCCTGTAATTGCTTCTATTTTATTTGCTTATAGAAAACATAAAGTATGGGGCGCATTTTTGTTGGCAGTAACTTTGGGTTTAAGTATAAATGCCAATCACGTACAGATAACTTATTACGCTTTTTTAGTAGGTTTAATTATTTTTATAGTTGAGTTGGTAAATGCTGTTCGTACCAAAACAATACCTGCATTTGCTAAAGCAACGGCAATGTTAGCAGTTGGCGCATTGTTGGCGGTAAGTTTAAATGCTGGCCGTTTGCTATCCACCTACAATCATACCAAAGAAACCATAAGAGGGCAAGCTACCGCTTTAAGCAACATTGATAAATCAAAACAAAAAGGCGGCTTAGATTACGATTATGCTATGAGCTGGAGTTATGGTATTACCGAAACATTAACCACTTTAATTCCTAATTTTGCTGGAGGTGCTTCAAATGCAGCCTTGCCAGAAAGTTCGGCTACTTATACAGAATTGTTAGATAAAGGAATGCCTCGCAGTCAAGCTAAGCAAACTATACAGCAAATGCCAACTTATTATGGTACGCAACCTTTTACTGGTGGACCAACTTATTTTGGTGCTGTAATTTGGTTTCTGGCTTTGTTGGCCTTGCTCATCTTACCATGGAAACAAAAAAGCTGGGCAATTGCAGCTATAGTGTTGTCGATGTTTTTGGCTTGGGGAAAAAACTTTTTTGTGTCCGATTTGTTTTTCTATTACTTTCCATTGTATAATAAATTTCGAACTCCAATGATGGCTTTAACCATTGCTGGCGTTGTTTTCCCTTTGTTATCCGTAATGGGTTTAAATTGGTTGTGGAATAATAAATCTTCTTTATCAAAAAAAAGTGATCAGCAAAATTTATTGAAAAAATTATACATCGCAACTGGGGTAAGTGCAGGTATTTGCTTATTGGCAATAATAGCTGGCGGCCTGTTTTGGAGTTTTAATGGTCCGGCTGATAGTCAATTGCCCGAGTGGTTAATTGAGCCGTTAATAAGTGATAGACAGGCAATAATGAGGAGTGATGCTATTCGCTCACTCGTTTTTATATTGCTTGGAGCTGGTTTGGTTTGGTTGTATATAAAAGAAAAATTAAAACCACATTTTTTGGCTGCCGGAATTGCCTTGCTAACAATTACTGATTTAGGTTTAATTACCAAACGATATTTAACCGAAGAAGATTTTACATCAACACGAGAAATAAACAAGGCTTTTCAGTTAAGCGAAGCAGAAAAAGCTTTACAAAAAGAGCCTGGTCATTTCCGGGTTTGGAACACACAGCGCAGGTTAGATTCTGATGGTGTAAGTCCCTATACTTTAAATTCTTTAGGTGGCTATTCTGGTGCAAAGCTAACCCGTTATCAAGATTTAATTGATCAGCAAATTACCAAAGGAAATAGCAAGGTTTTAGATATGCTAAACACCAAATATGTAATAAACGAAAATAAAGCGCAACTAAATAACGGTGCTTGTGGTAATGTTTGGTTAAGTAGCAATATACTTTGGGCAAATAATGCTGATGAAGAAATGAACCAGCTTAACAGTTTTGAGCCTTGCACACAAGTAATTGTAAACGAGCGATATAAAACTGCTATTGGCCAGCTAAATGGTGAGGGCGGAACAGCTAAATTAACAAAAAATGAATTAGATTATTTGGAATATGAGATTGAAAGTAATGGTAAACAGCTCGCCGTTTTTTCAGAAATATTTTACAAAGCCGGAGATGGCTGGCAAGCACAAATTAATGGTGAATCTACCGAAGTATTACAAGTAGATTTTGCTTTACGAGGCATTGTAGTACCAAAAGGTAATCATAAAGTTACCTTTAAATTTAATCCTTCTTTTTATCGTAAAGGCGAAACAATTTCATTAGCAAGTTCGGTGGTTTTGCTGTTGCTTTTTGGCAGTTTAATTTTTATGCAAAACAAAGGCAAGTTAAAAGATTTTTAGTTTTTGAAACGAAACCGAAATGCCTAAATTGG
>ENA-ORXT01006051-ORXT01006051.1-marine-metagenome-genome-assembly--contig:-NODE-6051-length-11482-cov-8.194651_pt1 | contig 11482 bp, 11 predicted proteins | sample MGYA00237868_ERZ511482 | MGnify/ENA metagenome assembly ERZ511482 | reverse complement strand
CGGACGTGGAGGCGCCTGCTGCCCCCCAGCGCGGCGGCAGACGGGCGGCACGCGTCGCCGGCGGCCGGAACACGGGCAGCACCCCGCGTAGGCAGACCGGCGCGGGACGGCAGCGCCCGCCCTCCCCCGCCCGCGCCGCCGCCGCACCCCAACGGGCCGCCGCGGTCAGCGCACGTACCGGCTGGGGCGGCACGCGCGGCCGGGGGTGGTCAACGTCGGGCGCTGCCGCCGCCGTCGGCGGGCGCCCATCGCTGCTCGGCGGCGGTGGCGGCGGTGGCAGCACGGGGGCGAGGGGGGGGGGTGGGGACCCACCACCAACGCCGTTGCCGGGGCGGCTGTCACCACCCCGCGCGGCCAGCCTCCCTCGGTGGGGAGGGGGCCGACGGCGCCGCGCGCCCCCGCCACGGGGGCCCGGGCAGGCGGGCCGCAACGTGGGACCCGCCTGCGGGGGGGTACGACCCCCGCAGCGGCGGCGGGACATGCAACCAGCGCCGCAGCGCCGCAGCGCGCAGAGACCAAGGCGGGAGCAGGGGGGACGGCGCCGCCACCAGCCACCCAAAATATTCAAGCTCGACGGCGCCCACTGGCGGCGTCCCGGGCGCGGTGGCGGCGGCGGCAGCAGCGGCAATTGCGTTTGCGGTTCGTCCCCGTCAAACGGCGCGACCTGCCAGCAAAGCACGTGAGTGCGGCGCATCCCGGCCTCGACAGGCCCATTTCTGACGTGCCGGCGGCGCAGATGGTGGGGTGCCAGGCGCAGGCGCGAAAGTCGGCAGATGGGCGTGGCGGTGGCTGTCGCCCACGCTCCCACGGCGCAAGAATGCGGCTGCCAGCGGGCGACCTGGCAGCGTACGACTTCACGTCAACAAGCTAGAGTACGACGTTGCCATGACAGTGGGGGCGCCCTCCACGGTTGCCGATGAACCCAACTCCGGGATGGTTTCTTGCGGGGGGTGAAAACGGCCACGGCGAACCCACAGAAAAATATGGCCGGCGGTTGAAGAGGCAGGCACATGGTGCGCGGGGTGCCCGCAGGGAACACTGTAGGAAGCAAGTGATGTAGAAAGAAGTACTTCTGTATACGCGCTTCGCCAACGTCCCGCAGCACAAGAAAAGCAAGAGGACCAAGAAGCTCCATGGTAATGCAACCAGACGGCCAGGCGAGCAGCACACGAAGAAAACAAAAGACGGCGAAGGAAAAAGCGCAGCACACCCAAAACGCGTTGAAAAGCACAGTTGCGCGCAACACCATCACAGCATTCGATAGAGAAGCAGCGGTATGCCGCGAGTCGTCGTGTGGCGCGCATCGGCGAGTCGCCACCCACGCTGCCACTCCCGCCCCATTGATCAGCGCGAAGGCCGCGACATACTTGTTGAGTCGGCGCGCACGTCCGCCGATACGGGCTTGTTTCCCGAAGCGACCAGCCCGCGGAGCGTCTCCACCATGTCCGGCGTCAGCGCAGCTGGCATGCTGTGGCGTGGCGCATGCTCGTAGCCTCGCACGACCAGGCGCACCTTGACGCGCGGCGGGTCTTCCGGGTCCTCCGCGGGCTTGACGACGTGCACCGCCCGGAGTGAAAGGACAGGCTGGCGCGCATCGTCGGGCAGGAGGGTACACATTTTCGCGCGGTGCCACGCTTGCACCTCTGCCTGCACGTCTGCAGGCACCCGCACCTCTGGCGGGCCGGCGTGCAAGTCCCGCAACACCGCAGCGGCAATCGGGTCGCGCTCACCCCCAGACGCAGGCGCTTCGCGGCGAGAACTGCCGCCCGTGCGGCCCGCCGTCATGGTCGGCCGCTTCGTCAGGCCAAGGGAAACGGGCCCAAAAGATCGCACAAGATGCGGGTACTCCCGATAGATGACGCGGAGCATGCGACCATTATGTTTCTCCAGCGCAACGTCAAGCTTCTCCCGCGGCACCGCCCCGGGCCAGTGGACGTAAGCTTCAGCGGGAGCGAGGACCACCGCCCCCGCCTCAATGTCAATGAGGCAGACGACGTCGCGCAGCGTGAGGCCCGCCTCCTCCACCTGTCGCGCCTTGGCCGCCGGCCAACTCCAATCCGTCCTCCAGTTGCCCGTGAGGTCCACCTGCGTCGGGTTGTAGACCACAGCGTGGGGCCGCAGACGCGGGACGGGCGCCTTCGAATGCGACGGACCGGCGGTCGACGCCAGCCGGGCGGCCTCGGCGTCAACGGCTTGCTTGCCGAGGCGCGACCAGCCCTTGCATGCCCGGCTGTGGCCAGACTCCCACGACACCTCTGAGCAGTCGCTTGAGCAGTATTGGGCGACGCCGCAGCCCGAGCAGCGGGAGACGGAGCGGCTGGGGAAACCCAACTTGTGGTCGTTGCCGCACTCCCAGCAGCGGCCGCCGGCAAACATAAGTTGGATGCACGACGGAGGGCAGGGAGCGGGCGCCCAGGGCGTCGCCGGCGGCGGCTCCACCGTCCCCGTCGTGCTCGACGTGAGCAGAAGGAGCGTCTGGAAGACCGTCCCAACGGGCGCGGAAACGCGCGACAGCGCCGCGCTTCGCCACAACGACTTGGCGTCAAGGAGAATTTGCGGCACGGGGTGGGTACGCGACGACGCTGCCCCCGCGGCCACGTGCAGGGCGAGCTCCGCCGCGCGGATATCAAAGCCCGCCGGCACCCCCACCGGCGGGGACGTGGCATACTCCACAAGCAACCGGAGCACGGACGGCACGCGGACAAGGCCCTCCCACTGCACCCCGTAGATGCACAGGAAAGTCAAAACGCGGTCCGCCAGGTTAACGTTGGCCGACGACGCAGCGCGGGCGAGCGTGGCCAGCACCTTGGGCGCGGAGCGGATCTTGCGGAAACCGGTTGCATCAAACGCCACCAAGGCCTCGAGCGCCCTCAGTAGCAGGAGGAAGGTCGTCGAGGCTTTCGCCCCGAGGTGCGCCGTGGCTAGCTCCTCGGCGTGGTCGACCACCTTGGCCATACAACTCGGCAAGGCGTTGAGCACCGCGCACGGGACGCCAATGGCAAACGCCGCCAACGCCTGCGCCGGCTCATGGCCGTACGTGTAGTTGGCGCACCGGCGGGTGACGGTCAGCTTGAGCCACTCGGCAGACATCCTCAACACGAGCGGCGCGGACGCCAGCCGCGCCAGCCGCTCGCGGCGGGTCGTGTCGTCGTCGGGCGGCCCGCAATCCCAGGTGCCGCGGGTGCACGGCCCGGAGCGGCGGTCACCGCCGACCGGCTCGGGGCGCTCAGCGGTGCGGTCGATGAGCTTGTCGAGTAGCGTCACGTACGTGCTTGCCATCGTGTCGAGGGTGTCCGCCACCAAGCAGCCGGGGGTGTAGAAGACGGGCAGCGCTTCGACAAGGGCGTCGAGGACTGCGTCGTCACCGCAATGGCACACGCCTGTCGCCTTATCGAGTGCCTCCCACCGCTTCATAGTGCGGTTGCCCCAGTGCGCGCGGTCCGGTTGGCCATGAGACGACGAGTGGGGGTTGTAGCAGGACATCAGCTGCCGAGCGCAGGTGGTGAAGCTCCTGACCAAGGCGGTTGCCGCCGCGGCATCATTGATCAGCCTATGGCAAGTGGCCGGCGCGAGGTAGGCCCGCAGCGCAACCAGGTCCGTCTCGGTGCCGCCGTCGACCAAGTCCCAAAACTGTCGCGGCAATGCGGGTGAAGTCAACGCCATGGTGCGAGGCCGTCGGCCAGGAAGGCAGGGCCCGGACGCAGTGGGTCGCGACAGAGGGTAAGAGTCGAGCAAAACAGCACACCAAAAGCTCCCCGCTCAGCGGGAAGGCAAGGGAGACGACGGACGCACCAGCACGGAGGACGGCAGAGAGCACGGACGAGAAGGGGCGTCTCACGAGCTGCCCGCGAGAGGGCGGCCGACAGCACGTCGAGGAGCGCGGGGATGGAGTACTCCCGCAACCCAGGTGGACGCGAAGACGAATAATGTGCTGGGCTTACAGTAACCGAAAAAACATCTGCAAACTTCGGCATCGTGAAGGCGATCGCCCATTGATTGGCTCAAGTGGCGGTTCCAACTGATAATCCAGGCCCTCATACCATGCACACACATGGTTTCGACTTTGATTGCGGCGCTGATGAAAAGAAGGGGGGCTACTCCAAATCCGGCCAAATACTTTAAAAGCATCTGTCGAGGGGTCTTTCCAGCCAATTGGGGCAAGGAACGAAACGAGAATCTTCCAAAGATTGCGTGCGCACGTGGGCAGGCGTAAGGTTTTTTGCGCCAACCTGGAGGAGGGGAAGAGAACGTCGACATGATTGCCGTATTGTTCTTCAACTTTTTTCTGCGCAACGGGGAGCTCATCGCGCTGCCAGTGCATGCTCCGCATCATTGGTTCAAAGTGTTTCCAGGGTCGTTCTCGTGTTGTAGTTCGTTTTCATTAGGCGCACTAGTAGATTTTCCACTAAGACCTAGTTTTACAATTAGTAAGACAGGTGGGGGCCACAACATATTGGTGTTGTACTTGTTTGCTTCATGACATTGTATACTGTATGACCACAATCTGGTCATATACAGTACAATGCATGACATGTCATGTCATGCAGTCTGCTTAGTACAACTGAGTGTGTCACAGGAATCGAATTACGCCTGACAGGATGACTGCGCTGCCGGCAAACGAGGTCTTCGTTGTCGTCAGCTTGCACAGCCGTCGTAGCAGAGCGGCGTTGTGTAGACGGTCTGTGCATCCGTTTTCATCAGTCGCCCAGGAAAATTGCCCTATCGCTGCAGGAGAACCGTTCTGGTCTAGCTTTCGGGTCGCAAGGTGTGAAATGTAACCCGCACGCGGCGCTGAGAGCAAGCGGAATGAGGCACCGCCTCCGCTGTCAATGGCCGCACGGGCACGTGGAGCGGCCCAGGGCGGTGCCATGAGGATACTGTGCAAACCACGGCTAGGGTCGTCGCTGATGGGAACGAGCCCGCGACCGCAAGCTTGATCGAGCTCGCTCGGTGGCTTGCTTTTTTTATCTGTCAATGAGGGGGGTACTGTACGTGAGGGGAACGAGCCGCTCGCGACCCCGGTCACACCACCTCGCCACCAAGTGGTTGGGGTTCCATAGTTTGACCATGGCGCGGGGAGGTACGGGAGGACCTTTTGCCTGTGAGTGAGAGCGGGCAATGTCGGCGACGCGCAGCCGTGCACCAGACACGAGAAAAGGAAAAAAGGAGCGAAATATAAAAAATGCATCAAGATAGGAAACCAGACAGGATGCCAGAGACGGCAACTAGACAAGACGGGAAAACTAACACAAAAGGAAAAGGACAGCTCGTCGCTGGGTGGCAACGGCTGCACTGCCATGGCCGCCCACCGCGCCGCCAACAGCGGCTAGCCCCACCGGACCATCGCAGACATGTAGGCCCCCGCCGTCGGCGGCGCGGCCACCGCCGCCCGCACTGCCGCCACCAGATGCTGCGCCGCCTCTTCGGCGCGCGCTGGCGGCTGCGCCGTCACCGCCGCCAGCATCGCAGCCATCAGCAGCTTCTCCCCCCCGACCGACGTTGACACTTGAAGGCCGCAACGATATCAAGTACGTAGTTTATGTAACATCTATGAGGTGGCCCCTCTGGGGCTTTGCATGGCACGTCATTGCTCAGTTTGCTTGCACACCAAGGATCTTACTAACCGATTTGCCGATGATGGGCGTGGTGGAGAAGATGGTGGTCGAAAGCAAAACGTCGCCCTCTCCCCCCTGCATATCATCGTCAAGTGGGCAGTGGCGGCCTGGCACAGGTGGCGTCGATGGCCACAGGAAAATATGAACATCAGTACACATCGTTGGTTGCGTCCCTGAGGAAAAGAGATGAAATTGATGCAATATTGAACGCAGAAAATGATGAGAAACATGACAAAGCCACAAGAAATAATCAAAGAATGCTGAAAATCTCATTTACTTTGGCCAGCTATTCCGTACAGTCACCTGAGGAAGGGTCGAAGCCGGATACGGCCTTCGAACGTTGTGGAACATTCTATGTCATTTTTCAACATGGAGTATTGGGCTGCAATGAACGGGGCCTTCGTGGCCAGTCTTTAACTCACTTGGGTTAACGATTGGCTGTGAGCGCTCCTTAGGAAGTGACGACAGCCAGTCGTCCGCCGTCGCATGGCTGGATTGTGCCGTCCTGCTGGACTTCGAGAGATGCATCGAGAGACCCCTGCCACACATCATGTGCGCCTGACAGGCACCGTGCTGTTGCCCGCACAGCCATCAGCCGAATGGTATTCTTTATTAGAGGCTAGCGGCGGGGGGCGTGCTGACCGCACCCCAACATTGGCAACAGCCCAATCAGTGTAGTAAAATGAAGGGCCCCGGTGGCGCTGCCACGGCGACCTGCGGCAGCGTCGGGCAACCATTTATAAGCCTCTCGCACGGCATGGCCGCGTGATGCACGCCGCCGCGCACCACCGACCATCCACCGACGTGGCGCCCACCGACGTGGCGCCCACCGACGTGGAGCCCACCGCTGTGCGCGACCGTCGTGGAGCCCATCTTCTTCGCGGCTACTTTTTTATGGCCGGCCGCGTGACGCACGCCGCCGCTCACCACCGCCCAGCGACCGACGTGGCGCCCACCGCCGCGGCACCCACCGCTGTGCGCGACCGTCGTGGGGCCCATCTTCTTCGCGGCTACTTTTTTCTGGCCGGCCGCGTGTCGCTCGCCGCCGCGCATCACCGCCAAGCCACCGACGTGCCACCCAACGACGAGTGCCGCCGTCGATCGACCCATCTTCATCGCGGCCGGCCGTGTCCGGGCATCGCGCGGCCGGAAAGCAATGGAGGACGAGGCGGGTGGTGACGAGCTCGAGCTAGCCGCCGTTTTGGGCGCCCGGGTACGCTTTGGAGTACGCCGTGCGCTGCTTGTCAACCTTGAGGGTCGTGTGCGCAAGCGTGTGGGAGGCTCTCGGCGCGGGCGCCGACCCAATTGGCGGCGTGACTTTGACACGGGCGCGAAATTCATTCTACGTGACTATTTTGGCGTCGACGGGGAGCCCCCTGTTTACGGTGAGGATGCTTTCGAGGAGCGCTTCCGGATGCCGAGAACTGTCTTTAACCGGCTGTTCCGCGCCATCTACAACCAGCCCTACTGGAGGCGCACCGTTAACGCTACCGGTCACCGACAGTCCCACGCGATCCAGAAGGTGGCGGCTGCCTTGCGGGTTCTTGCCGACGGCGAGCCATTTGATCGCTCAGACGAGTATGGCCGCCGGTCGCGCTCGACCATTGGAGAGGCCGCGCAGCGCCTGACGGTGTTCATCATCAACAAGTGGGAGCCGACGTACCTGAAACCTCCAACGGACGAAGAGCTCGAGCACATCCTGACGCGTAACGCGGCCCGCGGTATGCCGGGGTGCATCGGTTCCATCGACTGCACACATTGGCAGTGGGCCAAGTGCCCTAAGGCCCTTGGCGGGCAGTACCTGGACCGCAAAGGTAAGCGCTCCATTGTTATTGAGACCGTCTGCGATGAGGACCTCTACATCTGGAATTTGTTTGTTGGGTGTCCAGGGGCTTACAAGGACAAGAATGTGTTGGCCTGCTCTCCGTTGATGCTGGGCGTAAACGCGGGGGTCTGGCCGCCAAGGACGTACAGCTACACACTGAACGGCCGCTCTCGTCGCTTTCTGCACTCCGCGGCCGATGCTGGGTACTTGCGATATGCCCTGTTTGCTCTGCCTCACCCGAAGCCTGATACTCCCCGACTAGTGGTGTACAATCGCCTGCAAGAGGCTGTGCGAAAGGATGCCGAACGTCTTTACGCTGTGTGGTGGTCGCGGTGGTGCATCACGAAGTACACGGCGCGGTACATGTCCGTGCCGCGCTTGATCAAGATGGCCAAGGCAGTCGCCATCTTGCACAACATGGCCGTCGAGCACAAGCGCCACGGCTTTGTTTCACAAGTTCGAATGGCAGCATCAGAAGGAGAAGAACGACCAGATAGCGACGGCAAGCGGACGGCGAGCTTCACCAAGGATGCTGGGCCTCGACAAGACTGCGTGTGGGGCGTGGCGCAGTCTGCTGATGACCTCAACAATGTAGCCGACAGTCAAGGCCCCATCGTGGGTTCCGCACGGTACATGTACATGGCCGAGACCGAGGCCAAGAGCACCAGCAGTCACCTCTCGCTGCTCTCGGACTTGGCGGAGCACGTTTGGGCCGACCGCGGCCGACTGCTCGCACCTTATGCGCGCTTGCCGCGGGCGGCTGAGTGAGGTTTTTAGCGTTGTGTGTGTCAATGACAACGTCTCGCTGTCACACAAAGGTTTTTTTTTCCCGCTGGCCGGGTTTATTTTTCCTTGATCACATTGTTATCGTCATTTTGCTGCGGCTTGCACGCTGCACCACCATTCGTCTTGCTGATGCTGCGGCTTGCGCGCCAGCAACGGACCCGCCGCGGTGGCGAAGGGCGGACCGCGCTTAGTCGAGCGCCGCTACGGCGCCGCGGTGCACTTCCTCGTGCTGTGGCTGGCGCCGCGGCCGGCGGGCGCCGCGGGCGGCATTTGGCCGGCGCCGCGGCCGGCGGGCGCCTCGGCCGGAAAGGCCGGTACGCGTCGCAACTCTGCCGCGAGGTACGCACCATCAAGGCACGCGGCAGTCACACAGCCACCGCCGCCACGGTGAAGCCATGCATGCCAGCGAGTTTCGGCAAGAGGGGAGGGGCGTGTGTGTGACGGCTTGCCGAGAAGAAACATCAGGCGACTGCGCGTCACCCCTGCAAAAAGATGTTGGCGTAAGGAAGGATCCTATGTCTGAGTCCACAGTACCTCAAATACAGCCGTTCTCCTCAGATACAGCCGTTTTCCCAAAAATCCCGCATTGCAAAAGAGTTCTAAATCCGTTCTCCCAAAAATCCCGCACTCCAACTGTTGCAAAAAGAGTTCCAAATCGGCCTCTGCGGGGTCGTAGAGGCCGATTTGGAACTCTGTTGCAACAGTTGGAGTGCGGAAGTTTTGAGAAAAAGGCTGTGCATTGCTGACCTTCAAAAAATGGCGGTTGCAGAGTGGCTGCAATCATTCAACAGCGTACGTGGACCAATGGAAAAGCTAGCAATCATGTGATTTCCCTACACAGTCGCCTCATATAGTTCTGCGCACTGGAAACGCACATCAGGATCTCAAGAAATCTGAAGAAATGTATGGATCTCATGAAAAATCACAGGTCTGGCCCAAAACCCTCTCCATCCGCTCTTCAGGCCCAAGCAAGCGGCCCAAAAAGTTCAGGAAATTTCAATGTGGGCAATGGCTCTGCGTGACTTCTGGGAGACACGTTCATTGGCTTGCAAGAATACTGGCGGTAAGTCCCAGCCAATAGTTTGATCTTGGCTTGTCGAACAGCCAATCCTACATCATTTCTTTGCTGTGTCGTCGGCTTTGCTTCCCTTCTCTCTGCAACCGCCATTTTTTGGGTGTTTGCAATAGTGTAGCCAATGTTGATGGAGACATTTGTCTTGAAAAAAACTGGGAGCAGGCAAGGACATTGAAGTGTCCGACAGAAAACGGCAAGGTATGGAAAAGAAAAAGCTTATCTCTACTTTGCGTACATGGCATGCGCTCTACAGCACAACCGTGAAATGGAGTAGCACGGCACCACGAGTAGCTGCAGAGTTGACAGTCAAGGTAGGCCAGACAAGGCGCGGCGCGAGCAAACCATACAAGCAAAAAACAAAGCAAACAAATGCATACTGGTTGCGCCACATAGTCCACAGCAAACACTTGGTACCCACTTTTGGTCTTGGCCTCGTCGATGAAGGCCAAGGACTACTCCCCGCCGTTATCATTGTCGTCTTTGTCCCCATCGCTTGATGAGCCCCAGTCCATGCCGTTGACGATGCACTCGTCGATGCTCATGCCGTTTGCGCGCGCTCTGTCCAAAAACAGCTGCTTCTTGGCGGCATGCGTCGAACGGCCTCGAGTGGAGGAGGCCGCGTGTAGGGTTGGTGGCAGGGGGGGCCAGGAGCCAGAGACGCCTGCGCGGCCGCGACGGGCGCGGCTGCCGCGCGCCGCACCCGAAAAGCTATCGCCCTTGTCCCCGTCCACGGCATCTCCCCCGTTATCGGCATAAGAATCGCTGCTGCTTCGCAGTGTTGCCGTTGCCAGGACCAATGCCGTAGCAGCGCTTGCGGCGTGCTCAATAGACGCCGATAGTGCTGGCATCGTCGTCGGCGGCGGTGGCGGCGGTGCCACAGTATACTCCTCAAAGTCGTCGATGGGCACGTTGTTCTGTTCGAGTTCAGGTGCGGGCGACCCGGCATCTGAGTCAGTCTCCGTGACGAACCCGGCCTCGTCCTCATCGTCAGACACGTCGGGCGAAACTCGGCGCTCACGTTGGCCGGCAGCTCCTCTGCGCACGCTGGCATGGGCACATCGGCCGCGAGCGCCACCGCGGCCGCGGCCACCGCGTCCACCGCGTCCAGCTCCGCGCCCAACTCCACCTCCATGACGACCGCCGCGTTCATGGCCGCTGACAGCAGCCGCAGCAGCTGTTGCGTCAATCGCCTGCTGCAGCTGTGCTGCCTCGGCCTCACCTGGAGCGTTCATGTTGTCCACGGGATGGTCATCAGGTTCGTCCCGCAGGCGGCAACTTGCCTCGCGCGCCCACCAAGCACGACCCTCTTCAGGGTTGACAGCCATAGGCAACGACCAAAACGCCACAGTGCTGCGATCAGCTGCCGACTGGGCGATTGAGTTGAGACCCGTCGTGTGCGCGACCGCCTCGCGCTGCAGTGCCGCCTCGATGCGTGATAAGGCCTTGGCGGCCTTGGTACCAATAGGCCGCATTTGAACGCCACTCTGCGGGCACTGCTTCCTGGCACGCTCGTAGGTAGAGCTCGTGGGCACGTTGAACAGGTCCTCCTCCTCATCCTCCTCCTCTATGGAATCGGGAGCCAAACGACGTGGAGCCCTCAGCGCCTCCATAGTGGTAGCGCCACTACAGCGGTCCAGCGTCTTCCGCACGTTCCAAAGGCACAGCTGCTGGTCGTCTTGCTTGGCCACAACTTCCGGTTTGAAGCCCTTGTAGGGGCTCATGTCATGGTACTTGGCCACGGCGGCACCGAAGACATCTTTCGGCGATGGGTTTCCGCTCAGCTGGTGCCTCAACACCGCCACATAGCAGTTCTTGAAGCGGTCGACCGTTGAAAAGATGTTGTAGCTGAGCTGCTTGTGGATATCTGACGTGGATCCAGAGCGGCGGCGCTCTAGCCGCGGCATATCATCTGGCAGCCGCGCGCGGAAGCGGCCGTTGTAGTCCTCCTTGAAAGTGTCGAGGCGATGGTCAATTCCAACTTCCGCGTTGAGCGTGGAATCCACGTACACGGAGTGTAGTACCACAATCTAGGGGGTAACCTCGAGAGGAGGGAAGTAACGGCCGTCTTAGCCGCTCGCGCGACACCCGCTATGGGACTCGAGGCCCGGGAAGTCGGGCCGATCGAAACGCCAAGACATCGAGACACGGTTTACTTGCCGGCGACGACGGTGCCTCCCACCG
>ENA-ORXT01006050-ORXT01006050.1-marine-metagenome-genome-assembly--contig:-NODE-6050-length-11483-cov-8.720060_pt1 | contig 11483 bp, 9 predicted proteins | sample MGYA00237868_ERZ511482 | MGnify/ENA metagenome assembly ERZ511482 | reverse complement strand
CCAGCAGGCCGCCATGAACCACCGGGTGCAGCGTCTTGACCCGGCCATCCATCATCTCGGGAAAGCCTGTCACATCGGCCACATCGCGCACGTCCAACCCGGCGTCACGCAGCATGCCTGCTGATCCACCTGTGGACAGCAACTCAACGCCGCGCGTGGCCAAAGCCTGCGCCAATTCCAGCAGCCCGGACTTATCAGACACCGACAAAAGCGCGCGGCGCAGCGGTTGCAAATCACTCATCGTTCGAAAATCCCCTATCGTCGTCATCACCCATCGGACCCAAATCGCGCAGCGCGTTCGGTGTCCCTTGCGCCTTGGACAATGACCAACGCACGCGTGTCGCATAGTTGATTGCGCGGCCCGATAAAACCACCTGTTCGGCACTGCGCGGGCGCAGGCGTCCGTTTTCGAGATAAACTGTTGGTAAAAGGCTTAGGTTGGCCGCGCCGTCATGGCGCAAAACCCATACCTCACCGCTTTTAAGCGTCAAAGAAACCGACATCCGGTCCACATCCATCTTGGCCGTAACATCCGGGTGCAAATGAAACCGGATCGCAAACCCCACGCCAAGGATCACATCATCTTCTGCGGCACGGTCAAACTGCGCTTCGTCATGGGCGCGCAGGGTGGTCACCAAATCTTCACCCGCAACGGCCCGGCCATCAAATGTCACATCCAACGTCCGGGCATGCATCACACCGTGGGACTGCCGCCAGCCATCATGGGCCATCTCAAGGCGGGTGCCGTCATTCAGCGGATGTAAATTGCAAATGACATCCTGCGGCACATCGACCAATCGATCCTCTTGGTCCAACCGGGACGATGAAAACCCATCTAGACCAAGCGTTGAGTGGCTGGCAGTCGCCCGGCCCGCACGGTGCCAATCAAGGCCAAAGGCTTCCCCAGATCCACAATTCACAATCACCGGCCTGCGGCCCGACGTCAGCTCAAACGCCAAGGTTGAGGCATGGGCATTACGGGCGGCCTCACCTTGGGGCGGTGGGGCGCCGTCCACAATAATTGAGGTGCGGCCCGCCACGATACGGCCAAAGCCCATCGGCAAAGGATCAGGTGACAGGCCGCGCACACGCGCCTCGGCCAAAGCCTGATCCAAACGGCCATCCAACCCCCGCCCGCCACCATGAAACCGGGCCAATCCACCATCCGCATGACGCAAAGACCGCAACACCGGCGCAATACGGGCAATCGCCGCAGCCAACGCAGGCGGAACGTCCAATCCCGCATCCGTGATGGCAAGCCGGGACCAGATCAAAAGGGTCTCGACCTCCATCAACTCTTCGGGGTTCCGGGTCGCGATCCCGCCGTCCGGGTCAATCAATCCGTCGCAATCACGGGCAAGTGCTGCAATGGCAGGCATCACATGGGACTGCATCCCCTCCAGCGACACCCCGACATAAATCATGCCCGTCAGCGCCTCAAATCGCGGCAACCCAGCAACGGCCACAGACCAACGGCGGGATAAAAATGCAGTTTGACGCGACAGGCTGCGGAAAAACACATCGCTTGCGTCCTTGTCGCGACCGCGCAGCAAAAACAGAGCGTGGTTTATCCAGCGGATCAAACGGCGGCCTGTCAATTCAGGTGTCCAACCGGGGCCAGACCCGCCATCATAGCGGTCAATCCAGTCCCAGACCCACTCTTGGGCAAGCGTCCGGGCGCGGACATCACCCACAGCGGCCAGATCATCCAGCCGTCCCCCTCCTCGCGGATCAGCTCGTGAATGAAGGGGTCGGTATAGTCGGCTTCGGTCTCGAAATCCCCGCCGAAAGTCGTCTCGGGATAGAATTTCGCGATGGGGGCGTAGAACTCGCCCTTGTAGTTGATCAGCAACGGCTTGTCGTTGGCGATCAGGTCGGCCATGAGCGACAGCGCGAACAGGAACAGGAAGATCCACAGCGACCAGAAGGCCCGCTTGTTGGATTTGAAGTTTTCCAGACGCCGCCGCTGGATGGGATCGAGATTGAGCATCAATTTCGCCTCCCCGCAACTTGGCGCTGCCCCGCACTCGATGCGGGGCCTCCTCGGGCGGTGTGGAGCGTCAGAAGGCCCCGGATCAGGTCCGGGGCAGCAAATATGTTCAGCATCGTCATCCCCTCGACTCGAAATCGATGCGCGGGTCGATCCAGACATAGACCAGATCCGACACCAGATTGAGCAGCAAGCCGATCAGCGAGAACATGTAGAGCGTCCCGAAGACGACCGGATAATCGCGCTCGACGATGGAGTTGAAGGCCAGGAGGCCCAACCCGTCGAGGCTGAAGATATTCTCGATCAGGAGCGAGCCGGTAAAGAACACGCCGACGAAGGCCGCCGGGAAACCCGCGACGATGATGAGCATCGCGTTGCGGAAGACATGGCCGAAGAGGACGCCGTTTTCCGACAGGCCCTTGGCCCGCGCGGTCAGGACGTACTGCTTGCGAATCTCGTCGAGAAAGGAATTCTTGGTCAGGAGCGTCATGGTCGCGAAACTGCCGATGACCATGGCGGCGACGGGCAGGACGAGGTGCCACAGGTAGTCGCCCCACCAGGCGAGCTGGCTCGCCTTCTCCCAGAACTCGACGCCCGACCATTGCTCGGATTCCAGCCCCCTCAGCGGGAATATCTGGAAGAACGACCCCCCGGCGAAGAACACGCGCAGCATCACCGCGAAGAGGAAGGCCGGTATCGCATACCCCACGATGACGACGGCGGAGGTCCATGTATCGAAGCTCGACCCGTCGCGCACCGCCTTCTGCACGCCCATGGGGATGGAGATGAGATAGGCGATGAGCGTCGTCCAGAGGCCGAGCGAGACGGAGACGGGCATCTTTTCGAGGATCAGGTCGATGACCGAGATGGAGCGGAAATAGCTGTCGCCGAAATCGAAGCGGACGTAGTCCCACACCATGTTTCCGAAGCGCTTGTACCACGGGATGCGCACGGCCTCGCATTCGGGGGCCGAGGCGACCTGCTCGCCGGTATAGCCCGGCTCGCACTGCACCCGCACGGCGCATTCGTCGGCGGATACCTTGCGCGGGCCGTCATAGCCCGGCTGGCAGACCAGCTCGACGAAGCCGAACTGCGCCTCCAGCTCCGCGACGAATTCGGGGTCCAGCCCCTGCGCGCCGCGATAGCGGGAGCCTTCGCCCCCGCCCTGCGACCCGGCGCCGTCGCCCCCGCCGCCGGTGAAGCGGTCGGTCGCGCTGCCCCCCATGCCCGTCAGTTCGGCGATCTGCTGTTCGACCGGCCCGCCGGGGGCGAACTGGATGATCGCGAAGTTGAGGAACATGATCCCCAGAAGCGTGGGGATGATGAGCAGCAACCGGCGGAGGATATAGGCGCCCATGCGTCAGTCGGCCTTTTCTGAGGCCGCGGCCCCGTCATCGGAGTCGGAGGCGACCCACCAGGTGTCGTAGATGCCGCGTTCGAGCGAGGGCTTGGTCTCCGGAAAGCCGAACGTGTCGCGATAGGCGATGGTGTGGCTCCCCTTCGACCAGTGCGGCACCCAGTAGTGATTGGCGCGCAGGATGCGGTCGACGGCGCGCAGGGCGGTGTAGAGTTCCTCGCGCGTGTTCGCTTCCTGAGCCTTGACCAGCAGATCGTCGACCACCTCGTCGCGGATACCCGAAAGGTTGAAGCTGCCGTTCTCATCCGCCGCCGCGCTGCCGAAGATATTGGGCAGGGTCGGGCCGGGCGTCATGGTGAAGGCCAGACGCGTGACGACGATGTCGTAGTCGAATTCCTTCTGCCGGCGCTGGTATTGCGGGCGGTCCACCTGCCGGATCGCCGCATCGATGCCCAGACGTTCGAGGTTCTGAATATACGGCCCCGTGATGCGACCCCAGGTGGGGGAATCGTCCAGGAACTCGATGGTCAGCGGCTCGCCCTCGGCATTGACGCGCTTGCCCTCGACCAGCTTCCAGCCCGCATCGTCGAGCAGCTTCTGCGCCGCGCGGATGTTCTGCCGCGCGCGGCCCGTGCCGTCGGTGACGGGGGGTTCGTAGGCTTCACTGAAGACCGTCTGGGGTACCTTGTCGCCGAACGGCTTGAGGAGCGCGAACTCCTCCTCGGTCGGCTCGCCCGACGCCTCGAAGGGCGAATTCTCGAAGAAACTGTTGGTGCGGTAGTAGAGGTCGTAGAAGAGCGTCTTGTTCGACCACTCGAAATCGAAGGCCAGCGCGATCGCCTCGCGCACGCGCGGGTCGGCGAATTTCTCGCGGCGGGTGTTGATCCAGTAGCCCTGCGTTCCGGCGGGGCGGTTGTCCTCGATCACGCCGCGCACGACGCGGCCCTCCTTGACGGCGGGGGTGTCGTAGGCGGTCGCCCATTGCTTGGACGAGAACTCCTCGCGCAGGTCGATATCCCCGGCCATCAGCGCTTCGAGCGCGGCGCCGTGGTCGCTGAAATACTCGAAGCGGATGGTGTCGAAGTTCCAGCGCCCGCGATTGACCGGCAGGTCCTTGCCCCAGTAGTCGTCGCGCCGGTCGTAGCTGATGGAGGTCGGGCGGTTGACCTCGCCCACCTTGTAGGGACCGGAGCCGAGCGGCACGTCGAGCGAGGATTCGGTGAAGTCGTGCTCCTCGTAGAACGCCTTGGACAGGATCGGCAGCGTCGCCACCAGCATGGGCAGCAGGCGCGTCGGCGCCCCGTCGACGAAGTTGTAGCGGATGCGATGGGTGTCCAGCACCTCCGCGCTTTCCACGTTTTCGAGGGCGAGGCGATAGCCGGGATGCCCCTTCTCCTTCAGCAGGTCGAAGGTCGCCTTGGCGTCCTCGGCCGTGACGGGGGTACCGTCGGAGAACATCGCCTCCTCGCGCATCTGGAACGTCACCCACTTGCCGGGGAGCAGTTCGGCGCGCTCGGCGACCAGGGGGTAGACCGCGTCCGGCTCGTCATAGGCGCGGGTCATCAGCGTGTCGTAGATCAGGTTCTCGGATGCCGCCAGCCCCGCCGCCGAATCGCCCTTGACGATATAGGCGTTGAGGCTGTCGAAGGTGCCGGTCGCCATCGTGCTGACGGTGCGCAGCGTGCCGCCCTTGGGCGCGTCGGGGTTCACGTAGTCGAAATGCTCGAAATCTTCCGCGTATTTCAGGTCGCCGAAGGCCGAGAGGCCGTGGCTCGTCTGCACCGCGTCGGCGCGGGCATGGGGGGCGAGGGCGGCGGCAAGGCCCAGCGCCAGCACCCCGGCGGCGGCCCATTTCGGGAAGGTCGTTCTCATGTTTCGGCCTCCGGGTCCCACCAGACCGTCGGAAAGCCCACCTGATGCGAGGGCAGCGGGTCGGGCGGGGTCGCCTCGCCCTTCCACCACGCGATGCGTTCCGTCGGGGTGTAGAGTTGCAGGATATTGTAATGGCCCCAGAGCAGGACCCGGTCGAGCGCGCGGGTCGCGGCGGCGAGATCGTCGCGGTCCTCGGAGAAGACGATCTTCTCGATCAGGGCGTCGACCACGGGGTCGGTCACGCCGTTGATGTTGCGCCCGCCCTGCGCCTCGGCGACTTCGCTGCTCCAGAAATCGCGCTGTTCGTTGCCAGGCGAGGCGGAGTTGCCGACGCGCCCGATGACCATGTCGAAATCGAAGGCGCGGAAGCGGCTGGAATACTGTGACGAATCGACCAGCCGGATCGTCGCGTCGATCCCGAGGCGTTCGAGGTTCTTGACGAACGGCCCGACCACGCGCTCCTGCGCGCCCGACCCGATCATGAACTCGAAGGCGAAGGGCGTGCCCTCGGCATCGACCAGCTTGCCCTCCTTGACGGTCCATCCCGCATCGGCGAGCAGGGCCTTGGCCTTGCGCAGCATGCGACGGTCGGGGCGGCCCGAGCCGTCGGAGACGGGCAGGGTATAGGGGTCGGTGAAGAGTTCGGGGGGCAAGGCGTCCCGGTGTTCTTCCAGCAGTTCCAGTTCGCGCCCCTCGGGGATGCCGGTGGCCATCAGGTCTTCGGTGCCCTGGAAGTAGCTGGACGGGCGGGCGTAGGAATCGAAGAAGATCGCCTTGTTCAGCCATTCGAAATCGAAGGCCATGCCGATCGCCTCGCGCACGCGGCGGTCGGCGAAGAGGGGGCGGCGGGTGTTGAACGCGAAGCTCTGGGTGACTTTCGGTCCTTCCAGCTCGACCGCGCGGCGCACCACGTCGCCCTTCTTGATCGCCGGAAAGTCGTAGCGCGTGCCCCAGTTGAGCGAGGAATTCTCGGCCCGGTAATCGACCTGACCGGCCTTGAAGGCGTCGAAGGCGGCGTTGGGGTCCTTGAAGTACTCGAAGCGCAGGATGTCGAAATTGTGCTGGCCGATGGAGACGGGCAGGTCCTTCGCCCACCAGTCCTCGACCCGCTCGAACTCGCAGAACTTGTTCGCCTCGAACCGGCCTACGCGGTAGGGACCGGAGCCGAGCGGCACGTCGAGACTGGATTCGTCGAACGCGCGACCCTCCCACCAGTGCTTCGGCAGAACGGGAACCTGCGCCATGATATGCGGAAGTTCGCGGTTGTCGGACTGGTCGAAGGTGAAGCGCAGCAGGTTGCCGGGCAGGGCCTCGGCCTTCTCGACGTTCTCGTAATAGGCCTTGTAGAACGGGCGTCCCTTCGTCGTGACCTGCTCCAGGGAGAAGATGACGTCCTCGGGCCTGACCGGCTCGCCATCGTGCCAGCGGGCCTCGTCGCGGATCTTGAAGACGACGAAGGAATAGTCCTTCGGCCATTCCATCCACTCGACGAGGTGGCCGTAGGAGGTGGAATCCTCGTCGAAGGAAGAAACCATCAGCGGGTCGTAGATCAAACCGCCGAAGATGTTGAACCCGGCCCCGGCACTGCCCTTCACGATGAAGGGGTTGAAGCTGTCGAAGGTGCCGACGGAGGCCAGGCGGGCACGGCCTCCCTTGGGCGCGTCCGGGTTGACGTAATCGAAATGCGCCATGTCCTCGCCGTAGCGCGGTTCGCCCACGAGGGAGGAGCCGAACGCCCGGGTGACGCCTGTGGCATCCTGCGCATGGGCGGTGGAAAGGGTGAACGCGGGGTTCAGCGCCCCACCGCCCGCAAGGCCCAGAAGCATCCGCGTCGTCTGTCGCCGGTCAAAAGTCATACACCGTACCTCCTTGGTTTTCTCTTCATACCCCGTCGCCGGACGCGTGCCAATCGTCGCATGGCCGCTGCGGCGACGGGTTCCGTTATCGGAGCCTCGCGCGGCGGGATGCGGACGAAAGCGTGGCGACGTCGCGACACCCGGAGGCGCCAAAGAGAAAGGCCGCACCCCGTTGCGGGGGTGCGGCCTCGATTGCTGACGGATTAAGCTTAACCGGTGATTAAGACGACCCGGTCGACGGCTCGATCATTCGGCCCGGATCATTCAGGGAGCGGACGGGGATCGTCGCTCTGCTCGTTGAGATAGGCGATGACGTTGGCCCGGTCGGCTTCCTTGCGCAGGCCGGGGAAGGCCATCTTCGTGCCCGGCGCCCAGTCCTTGGGCTTGGTCAGGAAGGCGGCGAGGTTCTCGTAGTCCCACGCCGCATCTTCCTTCGATTTCAGCGCGTCGGAGTAGTTGAACCCGTCATGCGAGGCGATGACGCGGCCGACGACGCCGTAGAGGTTCGGCCCCACACCGTTGCCCGCGTCCTGCTCGACCCGGTGGCAGGCCTTGCACTTGCGGAAGACCTTGGCACCGGCGGCGGCATCGGCGCCGATCATGAAGGCGGCGGTGGCGACGGCGTCTTCCAGTTCGACCGTCTCTGCCGGAGCGGCGGCTGCGGCGGCAGGCGCTGCGGCGGCAGACGCTGCGGGCGCTTCGGGTTCGGCCATCGCGACGACGGTTTCCTCGGCTTCCGGCTCCTCGACCGCGACCACCTCGGCATCGGCGGGCGCTTCTGCATCGACAGGGGCCTCGACCACTTCGACCGGCACTTCGACCGTCTCGACCTCAGGCTCCGCCTCGACCACTTCGGCGTCAACGGGCGCTTCGGCATCGGCGGGCGCCTCGACGACCTCTTCGGTCTCCGCGACTTCCTCGGCGGCGGCATCGTTCCCAGCGACGTCGGAGCCGTCATCCTGTCGGTCGTCGCCCACGACCTCCTGCTCGACGGCGACTTCACCGGGATCGATCTCGCCCGCTTTCGGCTCGACTTCCAGACGATCCACGGCACCGGTCACGGCGCCGCCCTCGGGCGCGTTCGCCATCTCGATCTCGTCGGCGGGGCCGTCGACCGCGGCCATCTCGGCCTCCGTCGCGCCCTGCTCGACCTCGGCTTCGGTCACTTCGGCGGGTTCGGCCTCCACTTCCGCCGTCTCGACGGCGGGCATCGGCAGGGGCGCGGACCCCTGTTCGTTCAGCCAGGCGATGACCGACGCGCGGTCGGCGGGTTTCGACAGGCCGTTGAAGCCCATCTTCGTGCCCGGCGCCCATTTCTTGGGCGCTTCGAGGAAGCCGTCAAGGGCCGCGAAGTCCCACGGGCCGTCCTTCTCCATCAGCACGCTGGAATAGCTGTAGCCGTCCACCCCGCCGATATCGCGGCCCACCACGTTGTAGAGGTGCGGGCCGACGCCGTTGGCGCCGTCGTCCAGCTTGTGGCAGGCAGAGCATTTCTTGAAGACCTTGGCGCCGTCATCGACCACGGCCATCGCCATGAGCTGGCCGATGGGCATGACCTCCTCTTCCTCGACCTCGCCGCCGACATCCGCCTCCGCGACCTCGATCACGTAGGCAGGCTCGTCGAGCTGATCGACACCGACAAGCGCCGATCCGAGCTGTCCGAAACCGACGAAGGCGAGCAGTGCCGCGCACCCCGCCCCGACGATCTTGCTGATTTCGAGTTCATCCATGGCCATGGGCGGGCATTCCTTATCTCGGTCGGTCGGGCGGTCGGCGATATGCCGGACGTACCGGTTAGGGCATGTCCGTCGCACTGGATATGGCACCGCTTTTAGCGGTTTCGCATCCGCTCTCGCAAGCTTATATGGGAGCCACGCAACGGAAGGGACACGAAATGCGTCAAGAAACCGCGTCGAATCTCGACAGCCTCATCAAGGACGGCGACGTGATTTCCTTCCAGGGCGAGCCGGGCGCGTTCTCGCATCAGGCGTGTCACGAGGTCTTTCCGGGCCGCGAGACCCTGCCCTGCCCCACCTTCGAGGAAGCCATCGCGGTGGTGCGCGACGGCAAGGCGGCGCTGGCGATGCTGCCTGTCGAGAACTCGCTCTACGGGCGGGTCGCCGATATCCACCACCTCCTCCCCGATTCGGGACTGCATATCGTCGCCGAGCATTTCCTGCCCATCCGCATGCAGCTGCTGGGCCTGCCCGGCACGCCCCTGAGCGAGATTCGCACGGCCCAGAGCCTCAATGTCGCATTGGGTCAGGTGCGCCGCTTCCTCAATTCGCACGCCATCCTCCCCGTCGCGGGGCCGGACACTGCCGGGTCGGCGCGCATCGTGCAGCAGCGGGGCGACCCGAGCGCCGCCGCCGTCGCCTCGGAACTGGCGGGCGAGATCTACGGGCTGGACGTCATCGCGCCCAATATCGAGGATGCCGAGCACAACACGACCCGCTTCATGGTCTGCGCCCCCAGCGCGCTGCATGCCGGGATCGAGGGGCGCACGATCACCAGCTTCGTCTTTCGCGTGCGCAACCTCTCGGCGGCGCTCTACAAGGCACTGGGCGGGTTCGCGACCAACGGGGTCAACATGGTGCGGCTGGAAAGCTACATGCTCGACGGGTCGTTCACGGCGACGCAGTTCATCGCCGATATCGAGGGGCACCCGGACGAGCCGCATGTCGCAGCGGCGATGGCGGAACTCGACCTCTTCACCGACTACATCAACGTGCTGGGCGTCTATCCGCGTCACCCTTTCCGCGGCGATGCCTGAAGCGCGCAACCACGTCTTCATCATCGACGGGACGCTCAGCCGCCTCGACGACGACAACTGCCTGACCCATGCCGCGCGGCTCCATGCCATGCTGACGGGGGGCGGGACGTTGCGGCGCCAGACGCTCGGCTACGACCGGGGGGTGCAGGGGGCGGGGCTGTCCAAATGGGTCGACGCCGCCATCGGGCGCGGCTTCAACGACAGCGTGATTGCGGGATATGCGGCGCTGGCCAGCCGCTATCGCCCCGGCGACCGGGTCTTCCTGTTCGGGTACAGCCGGGGCGCCTATGCCGTGCGGTCCATCGCGGGGATGATCGACCGGGTCGGCCTGCTGCGGCGGGAGGCGGCGCTGGAGCGGCGGGTGAAACGCGCGTTCCGCCACTACCGCGACGGCGACGACACCGCCGAGACCCGCGCCTTTCGCAGCGCCCATTGTCACGCCCGGGTCGATATCGCCTGCATCGGGGTGTGGGACACGGTCAAGGCGCTGGGCCTGCCCTATCCGCTATTGTCGCGGTTCTTTCCCATGGCGACGGAATTCCACGACGGGACGCTGGGCCGCTCGGTCGGCGCGGCGTATCAGGCGCTGGCGGCGGACGAGGACCGCACGGCCTATTCCCCCGTCCTGTGGGAGCGGGGGGCGTGGGCGGGGTCGCTGGAACAAGCGTGGTTTCCCGGCGCGCATGGCGATATCGGCGGCGAGCGCAACTGTCTCATTCCGCCGATCCCGCTGACGAATCTGGGCTTCGTCTGGATGGTCGAGCGGGCGGCCCGGTGCGGGTTGCTGGTGCCGGAAGGCTGGCGCGCGGCCTTTCCGACCGATGCGAGGGCGCCGATGGTCGGGGCGCGAACCGGTATCAACCGCCTTTTCCTCATGCGCCGCCCGCGCAGCGCGCGCCCCGGCCATGACGGCCAAGCGGCGCATCCGTCGCTGGAGGCGCGCACGGCCACGGTGACAGGATACCGTCCCCGGGCCGAAGGGCTGTAACCTAAGCAGACATTTTTGGCTTCGCCAACGAATGTCTGCTTAGGTTCTTTGCTTTTGCAGGTTTTTTAACCGAAAACCGGTGCCCACTTTTCTGAAAACCTGCTTAGACCCGCTCGCCCCGGCGCATCGGGACGCGCAGCGCCAGCGCGATGACGGCCACGCCGCAGAAGGCCCCGATGCTGTTGGCGAGCGCATCTCCCCACTCGAACCCGCGCCCCGGGATCGGAATCTGCGCCACCTCCAGCCCGAAGCCGAGCAGCGGCAGGGCCAGAAGCGCCAGCGTCGTCCGCGAGGGCCAGCCGATCGCGCCCACCGCCGCGAGCGTGAAGTACATGAGGAAATGGGCGAGCTTGTCGCCGCCTTCGGGCACGTCCGGCCCCTGGATGCTCGGGTAGAGGCTCAGGACCAGAAGCCCGGCGAGAAGGGCGACGAACAGGATTTGAAACAGGCGACGGACCAAGCGATATTCCTTCGATAAGAGGCTTCCGGTGCAGGACGGCACCCGATCCCTACAGCAATCCCATGCGCGTCAGTTCCTCGCGCATGTCGTCCGGCATGCCCTCCAGCATCTCGGGCGTCGTGTCGGTATCGGGCGGGGCATCGCCGACCGTCAGGTAGCGCCAGCCCTGGAACGGGCGCTTCGGGCG
>ENA-ORXT01006048-ORXT01006048.1-marine-metagenome-genome-assembly--contig:-NODE-6048-length-11486-cov-8.371549_pt1 | contig 11486 bp, 18 predicted proteins | sample MGYA00237868_ERZ511482 | MGnify/ENA metagenome assembly ERZ511482 | reverse complement strand
TCCGGGGCAGTTCCTTCGACGGACCGAGCTGATCAAGAGGTCACTTCGGCCAGACGACGAACCAACGTGGTGGTGCTCAGAACCGCTACATCGTTGTGGATCATTCGCGTGGTCCGCGAGGAATTCAATTCGAGCCCGTTTTGCCACACAATCAAAACCACCATGTCTGCAACGGCTCCTGCTTGCCAATCTCAGCAGTGGAGCCTGTACACGTTGAATGTCGGCATGAAACAAGTGTGCCTTTTTGAAGGATAACCGTGATTGCTGACAACCTCGAGGGCGACCAATGATCTGTCGCATTTGAAGCAGGGACCAACCGTGACCGACATTACTCTTGCAAATCCAGAAGAGCAGGTACACTGGCTTCTTACTAGGCGCGTCTGCAGCATATCTTCGCCCACAATTGGCACGTTGCCACCGGTAGCCCCCTTGACTGGCCAACTTCCACGTACTGTGCGAATTGGCATGTGGCATGCCCCTTGGGGGTTTACTTCCGCATTGTTCATGTTTTATTGTTTGTTTGGTTGCCTGTCCTATTTGTCTGCCGGCACCGAATACGATCGGTTGTGATCGGACGGTCGATCGACCAGTGCTCTCGTTTGCACTAAATCACCATGGTTCCGGGGTCGCCGTCGTGGGCACCACCCGGCTCCCCATCGGATGCCTTTCAACAAAAGTTCTTTCTTCTTCGCCGCGTCGGCGGTAAAACTCACTTTATTGCGTGGCTACGGTCGGTCCCAATACACTGGAGAATGAACCAAATCTATTAATACCACACCGTCCTCTCCCCCATTCTACCCCCACCGGCACCGGTAGCGGCTGGACACTACAAAGAACGAGGCATGCAGACAATCAAGAGCGGCTATCGACAGCACGTCACCCAGCATCGGCCTCGTGGTTCCCAATCGGCCAGCGACCACCATTGCAGCCTCTCTGCCTCCTTGCCTCCTTGTTGCGGTCGGAGGTCCCACACTTGGAAGGGGCGTGGCCCATCATCTGGGAAGAGCACACTCTTGGGGGCCGTCCCAATATATCCGGATCCGGGCCAGCAAGGGAATAACCTGTCCAGATCTCGGTGATATTGGATTCGGTCGGGGGCGGGGCTCTTCCCCTGAGGTTTTACCAGGTTTGTTACTACTTGTTTGAACTTTTCGCTTCGGAAGGATTTATCTGTTTGGCGCATTTGGGGCGGCTACTTTTGCCGCCGGCGTTTGGGTTGGGAGGGGTTATTGACCGTGGGGACGCCGTCCCCGTTGCCGTTTGATAAAACCAACGGTGCTTTGGACTACAATTCCCCCCTGGGCTTTGCCGTGATCCTCTCCTCCCGTTTGGGGAAGGCTGGGCTGTGAGTCGATTTCCGGGGCAGTTCCTTCGACGGACCAAGCTGATCAAGAGGTCCCCTCGGCAAGACGACCAACCAACGTGGTGGTGCCCAGAACCGCTACAATTTCTGGTGGAGCAGCAGGGGATTCCGGCCGTTGCCACGCCCGTACCGGGTAGCCGGTTCCCCGATCGTCTCTGTTGGTTCATGAATTATAGGCGACGTGGATCTCCGCGTCGGTCTGTCTTGGATTACCGCCCGGCCACTACGATGACGTCGTCGCCCGACCTCGCCATGTTGGAAGCGATCGCTAGCGGCATGCCGGCGGGTACATCCGCGGTGAACCCAGCGGTCGCTGCGACAGGGGGATCCGCGGGGGGATCAGGGATTTCCTTCACTCCGCCTCGGCCATTGGCGGACCTCGTGAGCAAAACGGTACGGCGGGTCTTGCCGGGGGCTGATGCCTTTCTTCCTCGACGTCACGACGAAAGGACGGGATTGGTGGATCAAGATAGAGGATCGGCGACGCCTCTGGCGATGGCAGATCTGGACACGGCGCTGTCGACGCTCCGCGAGTCCTTATTGGCCGACGTTTCTCGGGTCATCGCGGCGAGCCCCGCGGGCTCTGCTCAAGATCCCCCCTGCGAGATTTACCCGTGGACACACGGAAGAGCGACAGAAAAGGGAAGTCACGGCGTTACTGTAGTCCCTCGTCGTCATCGTCGTCTACATCTTCCTCGCCGTCACAGGCGACAACCGATATTGACGACAACCGCGTGGGGCGCAAAGCGGGGTCCGGCTGGTTGGCGGTCCTCGAGTGCCCGGACGATCGCTTTGCGGGCGTCCTGGACTACTGATCGTACCGCCTACGGAACCGTCACTCGACCTACGGGGCGTCGCAGGCCCGAAAGATGGGACGGAAGGCCAAGAACATGAAGGTCTTCTTCGGGGGTACCCCGATTTTAACGGGAAGGAACCTCTCAAGGAAAGTTTGTGGCTCCGAAAGTTCGTCAAGGCCTGCAATGACATCGACGTGTCCGAGGGGAAGGGTTTGTACCGAATTCCCATCTTCCTCGCGGGCGACACTGAGGCGCGGTTCACTCGGAACCTACCGGGATCGCATATCGCGGGCCCTCAGAGGTCGCTTGGGTCCTTCCCCGCGGAGGTCGATTGGTTGTTGTCGACCTACGCGGAGCCGCACACTTTGGGGCTGGCGCTGGACAAGTTTAGCCGGGCGGCGCCCGCGGACAACGAGGGGGTGGACGGCTTCGCGATACGCCTACGGAGCCTCGCCGATCTTTGCGACAACATCCACTCCGCGGGGACGATGAAACTGTGCTGCTCTCAGGCCTACCAAAATACCTACGGACGGATGCCTTCGTGTAAAACTCGGCGCAACGAACCTACCAGCAATTGTCGACCTACTGGAAGTATAGGGCCGCAAAGGACGTCATGGCGTTGGCTAGCCGAGGGTCCCTCGGGGAATTATCGGGAGAAGCACAGACGTTGACGGGGCCCATAGGCCTCTCGGTCAACCAGCTCCACTCCTCGAGGAAGGAGGAAGACACTGCGTCCCACGAAACGGTCGCGGTGCTGCCGTCGGAAACTCCGGGGTTTCGAACGACCGGAGCAGCGCCCTACCCTCGGCCGGAGGCCCCGACGGGTCCCCCGTCGTGCTGCATGTGTTGGACGCTCGGACACAGGATCCCTGATTGCGAGATTCTGACGTAAAAACAGCGGGACCTCGTGAAAGCCTCGCGGAGCACCATCCTTCGACGGACGAACGCGGGGGCGGGCGCCGCCCCGGATTGAAACTCCGTCGTGGCCGTGCTGTAGGACGACCTGTTGGGCGGCGCGGAGTCAACAAGGACGGAAGGGGGGGACACTCCGCCCGTGGCAATCCCGGCCGCGGGGCGCCGCAGGGCGAAAAACACCTGGGGGGGGTGGCTTCGCCATCCCCCTCATTCCCTTCTGTCCACCCCAAGTCCCTGGTCGCCTCCCGTCACGTCACGTTTTCGTCCTTGGGGGTGACCGCGACGTGGCCTGTCCCTGCCTGATGCCACTGCCGTCGTGAGCGATACCGCCTGCGGTTCAAGGGGACGCTGTTGCTGCTACGAACAGAGAATTTTGAGATTAGCGCGTCGTACCAGTTGGCGCCGTGGCAGAGCCTCATCCCAACGAGGGCGGTGGTCGGCGCTGGATCCAGCGTGATCCGCGCGAATATGTCGCCTGAGGGGTGGACCGAGTATGCATTGCGGGCGCCGCCCCGGACCCAAGTGAGTGGCGCCTCGGGGCAGCTGCTCAAGGTGAACGCGGAGGTGTCGCTGACCATCTACGTCGAACGGACCGCCATGGATTATGAGTTCCTCACGTTTAAGGCATTGTCAGTACCGCTCATCCTCGGACGGGACTTCCAGTGCAACTATATCTGATCCCCAAATTTTGTTCTGGGGGACAGATACTGACATGCGGACCGACTCTCTCCACCAATGAGATGCGCCCCTGGGACTGACCTGGTGCCCCTGATTGCTTACATGTGCCCATCCAGCCTGCAAATCAACATCAGCTTCTCTTTTTTTCTGCACTTCTGGCCAGGCGACAGTAGAAAATCTCAAGATCTCGCGTAGGCAGCCGGCTCCATGCCAAGAGAGTTAGATCAAGCGGCAACAAACAGTGAGTTCTGTTGAATGCAAGGTCCTGGCACCGAATGCGGGCTTTCTATTGGCTTAAATGCCTTCTTATTGCCGTTTTAGACCAATAGAGTGCTGTTATTCACAGTCAGTCTCTGTCTCTGTCCCCCAGGACAAAACTCGGGGATCAGCAATACGTGGACACCATCTCCCCCAAGACGCAGACGATCAAGCGGGACGATGGCACGTCCACGGTAGCGATGCGGAGTCGTACGGGGAACACGCGGCCCGCGCCCCAACGTCTAGGAAAAAAGCCGAAGGCCCAAGTTGGGGGTATTCGGCTTCGACAAGGGGTAACTGTGGGACCGCAGTGCATCCAGGCGGTCCAAGTGTGCTGCAACGTCAAGGGCGTCCACCTGGTACGGGAACGCCCCGTCCAAATGAGCCGAGGAAAGGTGCTGTTGCACAACGCCGTCGCGGAGTTCTCCCCCGACACCAAGCAGTCCCTCAACCTGACAACATCGGGGATGTGCCGGTGCACCTCACCAAGGGGTACGTCGTCGGAGCCGCAACGGCCTACAATGGACCACTGCACGTCGTCGAGGAGGTAGAGGAACCGGGGGCGGTTCTCACGATGGGGGTGGATTTCCGTGACAAGCCCGACGAGGGTTTCAAGACGGGCCGGAAGGCCGGGGAGGGGATCCACGAGGGAAAATCCCCGCCTCACCCGCCGGATAAGACGTGTCCCAAGCCGAAGGTCCACTGGAACGGTGTCCCCGGTACGCTCCGCGGTGCCGTGGACGACCTTCTCGAGGAGCATGAGGCGCTGTGGGCGGGGCAACTCGGCAAGGTGGACGTCACCCCGCATCGGATCGAGTTGACCCCCGGGGAAAGGCCAAGGCGGGCCAAACCCTATCGGGAGAAAAGTGCTTCGAGGGACATCATCGCTAAGGAGGTACAACGACAACGAAACATCGGAGTTATCGAGCCCTCGAGTCACCACCGAGAGCCGCAGATTCGTCGACCGGGGCTGCAGGAGCTGGCGGCACGCCACAATCCGTCGCGTCCTGGAGGCTGCAACCGGGAGCAGTCGCGCCGATCGCGCCGTCGGGCGGCACGTCGCGGCGTCGCTGTACAACAGGAGCAGATGGCTTCGAGAGATCTGCGTCGCGGGTTGGCGAGCGACGTATTTGAGTAAAGCGGCCACGTAGTGACGGACCGGGGGGCCGTGTGGAGAAGCACGGCGCCGCGAACCGGGCTCGGAGCCGACGGTATGTGCCGCAGAACAGATTGGCCAGCACGGGCCAGCGCTGGCGTTGTCGGTGGCACTCCGGTCCCGCTGCCAACCCCGATATGTCCTTCGTCACCACCGGACAGATGCAAAGCCGAGCGACACGCGAGGCATTCATTAGACGGTCTGCTTGCACCGAGAGAACCAAACGCACCGGGAACACAGAGGGTGTCGGTTGCCGCCGGACACCGGCGGACGAAAAACCTCTGCACCATAGCAGTTCCGATCGAGCTGGCCACTAACCCCGCCGACACCTCGAAATGCATGCGGACACGTAAGCGCCGCACGACAGGGCGCCGGACGGACCAGAAAAAGCACCCATCGGCAGCATTCGCAACAGGGGCTCCAGCTGGCCCGCCAAGATCGTCACCATCACTGCAGGCTTCCAAAGTGAGCGATGCCGGGCTCACAGGCGTCTGATTCGGGAAAAAGCGAGGCCCTGTCATCTGGGCCGGTCCAACCATCTCCACAAGGGTGGCAGGGGCGCGGGGAGTCGGTGACCTCGACGGTCTTCGGACGGCCGCGAAGGACTGCAACTGCTGGGTGCCCGTGGTTGTCTCGGTCAGAGGTACCGCCGTCATGGCCGCGGTGTCTGCCGGGAGGGTATTCGAGTGCGCACCCCCCGTGTCGCCAGTTGTGTCGCCGAACAGGGGGCCAACGCACTCCTCCGCAGCAGAAGCCGCGCTGTGGGATCCGCGGCGCTACCGCCGCCTCGGGTCCGTCAAAGAGAGGACGGGGGGTAGGTGCCCCTCAAGCCTCCGGAGGTCCCAGCGGGCCGCGCAGTACAGCTGAAGTCGAGGTGGGCTTCGTGTGGCTGTGATAGCCCATGCAAGGCCCCATAACGGCTCCCAACCGGGCCCGGTACTGCTTCAACAGAGCACGAAACAGCAGACACCGTGAGCCAGCGAGAACAGCAGTTGTGGACTGGTCTGCGCTTGTCGAAAGACAAGGCACGGCGCCGCGGGGGATTGGCTCGCGCCGCTCGGTCTCACGATTGTGACGCATTGCGCGACCACCGGACTCGCGCCCCTAATGTGCGGTCCTAGGGGAGTGGCAGGCGTGACCGGATCGCAGCGCGCTAGCGCACTGTCGGCCGTACACGTACCGGTGTCGGGTCAGATCTCTACTCAGCATGCCACTCAGATCCCCATCATATGTTAGTTTCTCGTTCCTGCGCCCTGCGTTCCTGGTATGTACCCGACGGCCTGCCGCAGCTGCATCGTTCTAGTGCACGAATGGCAAAGTCAGATCGTCGGGCGCCGCACTTGCGATCCCGGCCGCTAACAGCACGATCATCCCGCTGGGCTACGGTCGGCCTGCTGCAGAGTAACACCACCTCGACCGGACTCCCATTCAGACCCCTAGCGGGCCCCTTCCTGCGACCTTAGTCCGCCCGAAAACCACCTTGACGAGCATAATTGACGTCGGGCGACGGTACGGGCAAGACCGGTGCATCCAGGCGTCCGCGCGTGCCCCCCTCTGTCGCGCGCCGTGTTGGACATGCGACGCGGTGCATTCATCTTGTGCTGCGACCCTTCCCCCGGGTCAGACGCTTGTGGGCGGGCACGCACGCCGTGCATCCGCGTAGTCACAAAGAGGGGGTGCGGACGACGGCTGAGTGCTGCAGCGTGAGCACCATCCCGCGTCGACGGTTTCCACTGTGCCTCCCGTCGCGCGGCGGTGGGTGTGCACTGAGCTGGGGGTGCAAAGAGTGTCTGGCATAGTGTTTGTTGGGGGGTGCTTGTGGGGGGGACTGGCGCGGATGGCCGATGTGGGGCGGCGGGCGGCGTGCATGCTGCGCCGTTTGGAAGATTGGGGGACGTCCGAGGACCGGCGAGCGTGGCGATTGCGGTATGCGGGTGAGAGTGGGTCGGGCGGGGTTTTGACCAGAAATTTGGTGGCCATTTGCATCCACTCCATGCCCACCGAGCAACAACGCGCACCAACCTGCTTGATGACACCGACCACCGCATCGTCCATCGGTTGTGTCCCTCCCCGCTTCACTTTCCTGCCCCTTGGCAGCCCTCTATCATTCTACGACGCCGCCACCCGACGTCGCTATGGGTCGCACAAAGACCCCCGCCACACGCACGCCTTCTCCAGAGCCCGTGCGGGCCCATGCTGGTAAGAGCGTCGCGAGACTCAAGGGCATGGGTGGCCAGACACGGGACGGCCCCCGCATGGACGGGTTGGCTCCGGGCATACGGGCCTCACTGGCTCTCGCGGGAGCCCGCCCTGCTGTCCGACTTGGCAACGCAGCGGCGCGAGCCAAGACCGCCACGGCAGCTGCTAGTGCGTCGGGTGCTGGCGGCGCCGACGCGGCGGCGCGCGAAGTGGCTGAGCGAGGGGCGTTGCGCTGCTCGCACGCCGCCGCGCAGGCGCCGCCCAGCTACCCGGGCGGTGTGAAGCGCGTCCACCGCTACCGCCCCGGCACAGTGGCACTGCGGGAGATCCGGAAATTCGAGATGTCGACGGAAACGCTCATCCCCAAGCTGCCCTTACAGCGTCTGGTGAAGAAGGTAGCGCAGAACTACCTAACGGACCTCGGCTTCCAGTCGACGGCGATTGCGACGCTGCAGGAGGCCTCAGAGGACTACCTCGTTGGCATCATGGCCGACAGCGTGATGTGCATGCTGCATGGTGGCCGCAAGACGATGATGATGAAGGATCTGCAGCTTGCGCGCCGAGTCCGCGCCCCGGACCGCGTGTGACGGGAGAGCACTTTCATGTCGTTTGGCCCTCAGTCCTCGGAGTGCTGGTAGCATGCTTTGACGACGCGCACATTCATTTTTCCATCAATTTCTTCATAACATCGGCGTCGCCTTCCGCATGCGGAACATATGCGTGGACGCCTTAAGGCTCCCCATTGCGTGGCATGTGAGGAAGACCTCCTGCTCCAACGAAAATATGATGGCCCAGTCGCCGTAGCGCTGCCGCACGTCCGTGCACATCTTCATGGACGACACAGCGGGGAGCAAAAGGTTGAGGCCGTCGCGGCGACTCAAAACCTTCTCCGGCACCGCACCGGGGTGAGCGGCAAGCAGCGCCGCCCGCAGGTCCACGACTGTCACGCTTGGTGGTGCGTCCTGACCCTGGCGCGCTAGCAGCTCCGACACTTCTACGCCGACCGGGTGCACGGCGCTCTCCTCCGGCGCCTGCCAAAGGCAGAAGGGCAGCTTGCTTTCCCACCGGCGCAGCTGCACTAAAATTCTTTTGACGTAGGTCGAGAAGATGCTGACCTGCAGAGGCGCCCCCAGCGATGTGTCGGTGGCATGGTCAACCATCCACAGGCCGTGGACTGCCACAACCAGCTTCCGCAGCACAGCGTCGAACAAAAGCCGCTGCGCGCCGCGCCGCAGCCGGAACAAGTGCGACAGGCTGTCTCGGCCCGACGTCACAAACTTTTCGTGCGCAGGGAGCATCGTCGACAGGGATGAGAAGGGCTGCCGCCGGTGCGCAAGCACCATAGGGCTCACGGATCGGGCCGCACAAGGCAGGGACCCGTCAGACGCTAACAAACCACAAAAGCACCCAGAACAAGCGACAGCAGCAGAGCTGTAAACGCAGCACCTCTTCCCCATTGTGGCGCCACTCGAGGTCACGTAGAATGCGCGGCCAGAATCGACTCAAAGAAGGAGCTCACGTACGGTACGTCAGGTGGAGCCGCACGCGCGAGTGACAGGCGTCGTGCGTGAAATCGACCGAAATCGATGCACTGCCCATTGCCAACGCAGGTCAGGGCTTTCTTGCACAGCGCGCCAGCTCATTTCTCACCGGCAACCCCGGTGCGGCCACCCAGTGACCTGCCGGGCCACTGACGTGCGACAGTGGGTCCGTCTGCAGACACGTTGTGCTCGGAACAAAGGATATAGTGCTTCGGCGCCCCATTTCGGCTGCCCCGCCCTTCCGCCGTCTGACAGGTGCCTCTTGGCTGCCCCTTTGCCCCATTGGCCCCTGAGCGACGCATCAGGACCTCCATGCTTTCAGGCAGCAGCCCACCAAGGAACGCTCGACCTCGATGCTTTCAGGACGATGCCCACCGCGTTCCGTTGCTGCCGGGCAGCAACACGACAATGCGAGCCAGGGATCACTGCCACATCTTCACAGGGAGGCGAAGCACGGCGTCGCAGCTGCCTTCTTTTTGCAACCCCGTCATGGCGGCTGCTGGCGGCGAGCTGTCTTTCGGCTCCCTCCTCCAGTCCCTTTTGCACCCGCCACGATGGGCCGCCATCTCAGGTGCCCCTATCGCACATGCAACAGGACTTTTATGCAACCTGGCTACCTCAACCGCTTTCTACAAGTTCAACATCGAGATCTAGTTGACGTCGCCCAAACTGTGCTCGCCTGGGCGGCGCATCCGCCGCCGCCTATCGGCAGCTCGTAGGGCCACGCCGGTCGCTATGCCGCGGGTCGCGGGGGCACGCAAGGTGCTGGCGACAGCATCGCACCGACCGCGGACGGCACCGGCGGGGACGCGGACGAGGACGGCGGGCACTCGAGCGGCAGCGGCTCAGATACGTGCGACCACGACAAAACAGACAAGGCCACCGATTCTGACTGGACGGGCTCTGGCGGACCGTCTTCGGGTGCCTCGGACAACTCGGCGTCCATGCAGCCGCTCAGCCCCTGGGACGACGACGAGAACGCCTCCGATGAGATGCAACCCATGGACGACCCCGACAAAGACAAGCCGCCGGACGTCATCACCCTCTTCGTCGAGGTGCTGCGACATCAGACGCCGGTCGTCATGCATGGTGACATGGACTACGGCTCGACACTGAGCGGTCGGGTCTTGCAATGGTTCCAAGACCTGCGAGATGCAGACGAGTCGGAGCCGGTGTTATCCGGCCAAGGAAACATTTCCGACCTCCCGCGGTATGACACCCTGTCCGAGCGGCGCGTCTTCTCTTACGTGTGTACGGCAGATGGAGGCGAAACGGGGCCCAAAAAGGCCAGCGCTTTCTACGCGACTCTGCGAGCTGTGAAGTCAGCCACTGCCGGCGAGGACCTCTTTGGGCACCGGTTCCCAAACAAGACCATGTTTTGGAAGGCCATCAGGAATGAGAAGCGGACGACGCTTCGTGCCCTCGGCTGGCGGGCCGCGCCTTTTGTCACAGCCGGCAGGACGTACCACCTGCTCGTTCGTGACGCCCTCAACGCCGCGCAGGAGCTGATGCGCCAGGCGCGTGTGGACCAGCTACAGTGGGACGCAACGGGTCCTGACTACGCCGACACAAACGATGCACATGTGTGAACGGGCCCCTTGGACAGTGCGACGTTTTTTGAGAACGAGAAGGACGTGCAGGATACGCTACCGGCTGGCACTAAGGTCTTGGGCTTGCACGCTTACTCCGACAGCACGCTTCTGACAGGGACCGGCGGTACGTCGCTTGCTTCTTATCTGTGGGTAGTCTTTTCGGGGTTTCTTGGGCTTGTGCTCGCGCCGGCCTCTTGAACCGTTGCTACGGCAGGTCCCTCACGCAACGCTCTGACAACTGTCCTTTTGCGCTGCTGTTTTGGCTTTCTGCTGCTCCCCTCTATCACGGTCGTTGCACAGCCGTCTCCGCATACCCCGTGCAACTGTACGTGATGAACATCCGTACCAAGCGCGTCCACTGGGTGACGGTCTGATACATCCCAATGGTGCTGCACAAGTACGAGCCACGCGCCAAGGCCAAGACGTCCGCAACAAAAGCCGAACTGCTCCAGTGTTCCTTGTTCCTCATCTTCCGCCGCTGCATGGAGGCGTCCGAGGTCGGATGCTCGTTGCTCTTGGCGGACGGGACGACGATGAACATGTTGCCGCGCCTGCTGCTGAATTCATGTGACTACATGGAGAAGCGTAATTTGCTCTCACTCAAGCAGCACGGCAGCAAGTACGACTGCACGCCGTGCATGGCCGCCTCGGAGACGTTTTTGAGCCGCCGACGCCTGAATCAGCGGAAGCGGGACGTGACGGAGACCGTCTCAGCACAACTGGACGGCGCGCAGATGCGGTACGAATCGGGCAACTCCGCGGCCGTCAAGAATATCGAAGACACGATGGGCATACACTGCAGGGAACCCGCTTTGGCAGGGTGGGCGAGACAGGGGTCAGGGTGCGAGCACCTCTACCGGGTGATCGGCTTTGACAGACTCCACGTGCGTTTCCTACTTTCTCTTGTTAGAACGCAGTGGGGATAGGGGTTGGGGGACCACGGTGAAGTGGTTGAGTGGCTTGAGCTTGTGTGTGTGTGTGCGAACG
>ENA-ORXT01006046-ORXT01006046.1-marine-metagenome-genome-assembly--contig:-NODE-6046-length-11492-cov-168.612703_pt1 | contig 11492 bp, 8 predicted proteins | sample MGYA00237868_ERZ511482 | MGnify/ENA metagenome assembly ERZ511482 | reverse complement strand
GATACGATGATGATGGATACGATGATGATGGATACGATGATGATGGATACGATGATGATGGATACGATGATGATGGATACGATGATGATGGATACGATGATGATGGATACGATGATGATGGATACGATGATGATGGATACGATGATGATGGACACAATGGTGATGGACACAATGATGATGGATACGATGGTGATGGACACAATGATGATGGACACAATGATGATGGATACGATGGTGATGGACACAATGATGATGGACTCTACTGCGCTTGACTTAGACATGGATGGCTTTGCGGCGGATGTGGACTGCGATGATAATAACCCAAATATCTTTCCAGGAGCAGCTGAGATATTCAATAATGATGTCGATGAGAACTGTGATGGTATAGCTCAGTCTACCATTTCTGATAATGACAATGATGGCTTTAATTCTACAGTCGACTGTAATGATAACGATGCGGCAATTAATCCTGATGCTGATGAAATACCTAATAATAGTATAGATGAGAACTGTGATGGTGTCGTCTTAATCATAGACAATGATAATGATGGCTTCAGTGCAGCCGCTGACTGTAATGATGATGATCCAACTGTCAATCCAAGAGCAACAGAGATCCCTAATAATGGCATAGATGAGGACTGTGATGGTTCAGACTTAGTCCAGATAGTAGATAGTGATGGCGATGGATTCGATACCACGACTGACTGTGATGATACTAATGCAGCCATTAATCCTGATGCTGATGAAATCCCCAATAATGACATAGATGAGAACTGTGATGATATCATACTAATCATAGATATGGATATGGATGGGTTCAATTCTGATGACGACTGTGATGATACAGATGCGACCATTAATCCAAGTGTTACCGAAATACCAGATAATGATGTCGATGAAAATTGTGATGGGATCAAAGCTGTCAGCGGATCTTCAGCTATTCAAGGTACAATAGCAGATCGTAAAGATATAGGCATTGCTAATGTCACAGTGACTTTATCTACAGGCGAAATGACAATGACTGCTGCTGATGGAACATATTCCTTCGCTAATGTGAGTGCCTTTGATAGCCTCACTGTCAGTTTTAGTAAAACTGATGAAATCGGTAATGGAATATCTGGAGTCGACATCGTACAGATCGCTAATCATATTTTAGATTTAGCTCCATTCACCACAGATTTACAGCTCTTATCTGCTGATGTTAATAATGATGCAAGAGTGTCAGCGGGTGATTTAGTGGTCTTACAAAGAGCCGTCTTAGGACTGATAGATGAGTATCCTAATCGAGATATGTGGGGCTTTATTCCTAATCAGATCATACTGAATGCAGCACCTACTTCATCTATTGATACACAAGGATTTAAAGTAGGAGATGTGAATGGTAATGCTAATCCAGGCCTATAAAGTAACATGAGTAAAATTTACTCAGATAGAAGCATATCATAAGGAGGTATTCTCATGGAAAACCGACTCAACATGGCGACATATCTGATCGAGCAGGGTGCTGATGTCATCATTGAGTATCAGGGCTGACACCACTGCACTATACCGCACTCGACAACCATGATCAAATGGCTCGGCTTCTATTAAAAAATAATGCATCCGTCGATCCTGCGATGCACTACTCAAGTACTGATAGCAACTACGAAAAAGAGCTCTATGTCTGGGAATACATCGGCGCGACTCCTTTACTTACAGCTGTAGAATCAGGAAACACTGATGTCTTATCGGTGCTCATTGATGCGAGAGCAAATCCCTATCATATCATAATAAGAAATGAATATATCTTAAATAAATATCGAGAAGGATATCTCTCAGGTGGCGAAGTCATGGGTCTTAATAAAGACTTTCTCAATGAAGTAGAATTCAAAAATAGGGATGACGAATGGACACCGTATAAGCAGTCATTACTTTGGAACGATCTGGCAATACTTGCCTTATTTCCAAAAAAATAATAAGAGCTAAATGTAGAGATATTCTTAGTTCAAATTTTATGATTAGTAGATTGTTTTAAGAATGCAACTTTAAGAAATAAAAAGCGTCTTATAGAAGTGTAGGCTCACATAATCATTATCAAAATTTTATACTTATATAGTTAACCGCCATTATTATTAAATATCGTTTTAAAATCCTAAAGCACTGTATACTACTTTATAAGTATTCTGAAGGACCGTTAAATAAAGAGTGAATTTTAATAATTAATTTGAAATCAATCTGCCACCAAAAATATAAATAATATGCGGTGTCATTAATTAGATAAATTACAAAAAATAAGTCCATATGAAATTTTTTGTTGCCTTATTGGCGCTGGCATTTGCTAATAGCCTCACAGGCACCCCTGTGCCAGTTAAAGTCAATCTTTCAGGTCGCATCATCGACGTAAATTATGATCTACCATTAGAATTTGCCACTGTCTCTGCTTATGATAGTAAAGAGACATTAGTCACTGGGTCAATTACGGATAGCACTGGACGATTTATGATCAGTTTACCTAAAGGGCTCTACAAACTACAATTTGAGTTTATCGGTTATACGACTATAGATACAACCATCACTCTTAAGACTGATTTTGATATCGGTGATATCAGGATGTCTAGCTCAGCCATATTATTAGAGGGAGCCACTGTGACAGCAGAGCGCAGTCGGATGACTCTAAAGCTTGATAAGCAAATATTTGATGTCGGCGCAGATATAGTCTCACAGGGAGGCACTGCTAATGAGGTACTGGATAATGTGCCAATGGTCAATGTATCTCAAGATGGTGCCGTCAGTCTGCGTGGTAATGCCTCGGTAAAAGTATTAATCGATGGGAAGCCATCTGCTCTGGCTGACAACAATGCTCTTCAGGGTATTCCAGCATCAAATATTGCCAAAGTAGAGATCATGACTAATCCTTCAGCTCGCTATGAAGCATCAGGTAATGCTGGAATTATCAATATCATTCTCAAAGATAAAAGTGTAGAAAACTGGGGCGGTCAGGTCAGTGCTTCCATAGGCACACCTACAGATTATCGGTTGAATGCTAGTTTTTCAAGAACAGTGAATAAAGTAACATACTTTGGAAATACCGGCTTACGCTACTCTGATTATTTTAGCACGGGCGAAGCCGAGCGGATCAGTCTGCTGCCTAGTGGAATACAAATATTACGCGAAGACTTAGAGCAGGAGCGTAATGATCGAGCGGGAAATGCTTTTATAGGCTTAGATTTTAGACCAGATGAAAAGACAACGCTTACAGCATCCTATTCTCTTTATCACCAGACAAATGATGATCTCTCTTCTGTTAATTATACTTTCAGTGATGATAATGAAAATCTTGAGCAAGACTGGCTACAGAGTTACGATTATTTAGAACCAGAGAACTATCATCAGATAGAAGCTTCATGGGCGCAGGATTTTTCTAAAGAAGGAAGTAAATTCTTCCTTTTATTTCAGAACGATTTTTGGAATAATGATGAACAAGAATTAACCATTGTCAGCGAGCAATTTCCTACCATGTCAGAGGCTCTACGTCTGCGGACTCGTAACATAGAATCTAGTAATGACTACCTCATACAAGGTGACTACGAACAAAAAATAGGCACACACGGCAAATTAGAAATCGGACTGCGGGGGGAGATGCGCATCATTTCCAGTGATTACATCGCCGAAGATAAGCCAGAAGATGCTTTCGTGGTGTATCGAGATCTTGAAAATATTGTCGATTACTACGAGCGTATTGCGGCTGTGTATGTACAGTATGCATTAGAAAAAGATCAATGGGGTGTCCAGTTAGGCTTGCGTAGCGAATATACCAATGTCAGAGTAGAAGAGGCAAAAGACGAGATCAAAGATATCGTCAAGTCCTATAATTGGATATTCCCATCGGCTACAATTAGCTATAAATTTTCTGAAAAAATCAATGGAAGTGTGGGATACAGCAAACGAATTCAGCGACCTAATTTTGGACAATTAAATCCATTTGGGGGAATCGAAAATCCAAATGAATTAAGATTTGGGAATCCAGATTTAGATCCGAGTTTTAGAGATCTTGTGGAATTTAAACTGATTTATAATGGAGACAAATTGACCTTATCACCTTACCTGACAGCCCACTATATAGATGGCTTCTACGATACTCAAGTGCTGCAAGATAGTAGTGGATTAGTCACTTACTTTCCGATTAATCTGGATCAAGAGCGCATTCTTGAAGCTGGATTAATCCTGACTTATGAGCCATTTAAGGGATGGCAGTTTACTGGTGAAGCCAGAGCAGCAGAATTTAAACAAAGAGGATTCTACGAAGGCGTGGATTTTGGGAATTCTTTTAGTACGTACAGTACCGAAATAGGCCTGAGAGTAAAACTACCTAAAGACGTTCGCATGCAGATCAACTACTATTACTATGGAGGGCAGCGCTATTTACAGTCTTTTCGTGATCCATTCTATGGCATTAATGCCGGCATCAGTCGTAAGTTTTTAAGTGATAGATTACAAGTGTCGCTTAATGTGCGAAATCTTTTTGAGCTATCAGTATATCGCGGCGGGGCGACCTTGCCTTCCTTTACGAATACTTATGCACGAAGGTGGCAGCAACAAAGAATTGGCCTGACAGCAGCCTGGGACATTGGAGCAGATGTGAGAGCACGTCGAGCAAGAGGCAGCATCAGGTAGGAGATAATATAGACAGACTCATCATAGCTTACATTGATTAATATTAGTGCTACTCAGGCATGTACAGTAGTAGTAAATAAATTCAAAAGTAAGAGAACTGTTGGTCAAGCTGATATGACTTTAGCACTTTTAGGTCAAAATCTGTACAAATACTTGGGTATACTTTAATTCTGTCAAATACCTTTTAGGTTGCTTTATATCTGGATTAGATTCGTTAACCCGTTTACTGCCAAAAACCCTTAAAAGCGAGGTAATAATTCATACCTTATGTAAAATATTCAAAATTAAAAACACCTTCAGTATTAAGATAGTGATGCTTACTCTCCCCAAGCCCCTTCCAAAAATCTTATCCAATTGCCATTCATGATCTGCTCAATATCAGCTGCTTCAAAGCCTCGATCAGATAATAATGAAGGCAGTTTTTGCAGGTCAGAAATATCTTCTATATCCTGAGGACACTGCTCTCTCCCGAATCCTCCATCCAGATCTGTCCCAATACCGATATGCCGACAGTGGCCGACCAGCTGACACAGATGATCGATATGATCCACTAAGTGATCTAAGGTCAATCCGCTTGACTGTGGTGTGGTCACCCCTCTCTTCCAGTCGGGGATCATCATCCAAGCATCTAAGGCCATGCCAATCACAGCACCACGATCGACTAGTGCCAGTATTTGCTCGTCGGAGAATTGACGATTGTGATTCACTAATGATCGGCACAAGGAGTGCGAGGCCCAGACAGCTCCATTAAAATATTCCAGTGACTCCCAGAAGCTCTGATCACATAGATGTGTAGTATCTAATATGATACCATAAGCTTCCATTTCTCTCAGCAGCTCTCTTCCTTTATGTCCAATACCACCTGCGCTATCAGTCCCAAAGGCATAAGTCCCAGGCCCATAGTGGGCAGGACCAATAGCTCTGAGCCCATAGGCATATGCCTCTTCGATTAAGCTGAGATCATAGATGGAGTCTGCACCTTCGAGAGATAAGATGTACCCGATGGTATGATATCCAGGATCTGTCTTCCATCGTGCGATCTGTGAGTGTAGTGATGCTGTATCAGTGATCGGCACTAAGTCTCCAGAAGCTTCCATGGTGCGATACCATGCCAGCTGCCCTTGGGTATGGGCCCAAGCTTGCTCAGGACTATTCCATCCGGGAAGTTTATTTTCAGGCTTGACATATCTTCCGATTTGCGTAGCAACACAGACCCCGATGTTGCCTCGACGCATAGCTTCAAATGTAACTGTCGCCTTAGCTCTACCTGGCAGATCTGTGAGTGATGCTTCTTGGGACTGTAACTGTTCTATGGAGAGTCTCAAGTCACGATTCCACTCCATGGCATTCATACTCAGGTCCAGATGTGCGTCTATGATAAACATGCGGGAGTAACTATTGCTTTAATAAAAACTGAGCTTCGATTTCTACTGGGATATTATCGGGGAGGGATCCCATACCTACAGCTGATCTCACACCGACTCCCTTTTCTGTCCCCCAGACTTGAGCGAAGAGTTCGCTGCATCCATTGATGACATAGGGATGTGGCTCAAATGTCGGGACACAGTTTACCATACCAAGGACCTTCACGACTCGATCGATTTTATCAAGGCTACCTAGATTATCCATAAGGGTAGCCAGTATAGCGAGCCCCACTAATTCTGCCGCTGCCTTTGCGCCTTCTTTATCCATATCAACTCCTACCTTGCCTAGTAGCAAAGTACCGTCTGTTTGGAAAGTCCCATGTCCACTCACATAGATCATTTTATCAATTTGTAAAAATGGCTTGTATACACCCAGAGGCTGTGGTGGGGGAGGTAAGACCAGACCTAATGCTTTGAATCGTTCATCTGCTGACATAGAATTTATATTTTTATTAAACACTTAATGCAAGATACCATTAAGAGCAAGGACTCCGAGTAGTCCGACCACAGAAACAATGGTCTCCATCACTGACCAAGTCTTCAAGGTGTCGATCACAGTCATATTAAAAAATTCTTTAAACATCCAGAAGCCACTATCATTCACGTGGGAGAACATTAGACTGCCAGCACCTGTCGCTAAGACCATGAGGTTAGGGTCTACGCCTGTAGATTTGATCAGAGGCAAGACTATTCCTGCACTGGTCAGTCCAGCCACGGTAGCTGATCCTACGCAGACCCTGATGACAGCTGCGATGCCCCACGCAAGGATCAGTGGTGATGCAGGGATCGTCTGTAGTTTAGCACCGATGAATGTACTGACATCACTGACGATGAGAATCTCTTTTAAAGCTCCTGCTCCTGCGATGATCAGTAAGATCACCGCGATGCCTTTCACAGCATCTGCATAGATGATGCTGACATCTGATATTTTCATTCCTCTTCTGATCCCCAGTGTGTAGAGTGCTATGAGTACAGTGAGCAGCATAGCGATAATAGGGTTTCCTGCAAAATTGACAATGGAGGTAATAAAAGGTACATCGATTGGTAAAAGATCGATGACCGCTGCAGATAGTAATAAAATGACTGGTAGCAATGCAGTGAATATACTGATCCCTAATGAAGGTAATTCTTCTTTTGTAAAGGTCTTAGATGCCATCATGGACTTGAGTGGTTTAGGATTGTATTTCTTTAATGTTTTACCAAATAGAGGGCCACCGATAATGATCGCAGGAATAGCGACGATGAGCCCATAGAGCAATGTCCGACTCATATCAGCCCCAAAATCAACCACCAGAGCAGTGGGCGCAGGGTGGGGTGGAAGATAGCCGTGTGTCACTGAAAGCGCTGCCAGCATGGGTAAGCCGATGTATAATAATGGCAGCCGAGTCGTCGCAGCAATCGTAAATACCAGCGGCACCAGAATCACAAAGCCCACAGAATAAAACATCGGAATCCCGACAATGAATCCCGTCAGCACCACAGCCCATTGGACGTATCGGCTTGGGAAAGCACTGATGAGGCTATTGGCTATTTGCTGCGCAGCTCCACTCTCTGCGACCAGCTTACCCAGCATCGCACCGAGTCCCAGAATGATCACCAGAAATCCCAGTGTATTGCCTATGCCATCTTGGATCGCTCCTGTGATGGTATCTATCGGAAGGCCTGATGCCAGTCCAATAAATATAGACGCAATAATGAAAGACAAGAAAGCATCCAGCTTGATTAAGCCAATTAAGAAAACAAGAATGGCAATGCCTATGAGTACTATCGTAATCGGCATAAGGTCTATTGTTTTGCGATGAGATAGTAAAATACTGATATTATTTAATTCGGTGGCGGCTGTCGGATGTTTCGTTTTCAGCGATGATATGATGCATATGTAAACTTCAGAGATCGGTTACCTGCGGTTGTAATTATGAATCGGTCTTTTTCGAAGAAGATTTTATCAGCTAGGGCTTTTCCAGAGTATAGAATATGTAATTGTAAAAGATCGGTGAAGTCTCTATATTAAATATAAGATTGGAAGTCACCCACCTAAGCTCCCTTCCAAAAGGGAGGCATGCTCTTCTTTTAGCGCACCCCTCATGCTTGTTGAAGCGAACTGTTAGTGATAGTAAAGGAATATTGGACAGGCTTTGGATCTCCTCAAAGTGTGATAGGCTATTTTTATGAATACGACTGAATTTTTACTAAATGTTTCTTCGTAAGGTGGTGGCTGCCAGTTAAAACACGCGGAGCGATTGGGTTTGACGAGCTTTTTTTCTTTCGTTTTACAGCGAATAGAAAAATAGCCTGTTCCGACCATCAAGAAAAGCCTGCCTGACGAAGGCAATTCAGCATAGCTCACCGAGAAGTCATATTATATCTATTTCATTAAAATCCTCTGATAAGAGATTTATCCTAAAACTCACCCTAATGCCTCACACTAATATCCTTCTCCATGAGCTCATACTGCCCAGTACTCAGCAAGACCAGCGTACAAGCCTCTAATGCCTCTATCCCTTGCTCCCTTGCTTTCTGAGCAAATATTTCATTCTCCGTCCCTGGATTAAAAATGATCCGCTGAGGTGATAAGCCGAGTAAATAGTCGATGTGATCTCCTTGACGAGGAGGAGATAGGTACATGGTAATGGTATGGATGTCTGAAATGTCAGGATGTCCAGTCATAAGCTCTACATCGGCGACAAGCCCTTCTCTCAGACCGATAGCGACCACTTCATGACCAAAGTCTCTGAGTCGGTTGATGGCAGTATAGGAGTAGCGTTGAGGTTTTGTCGATGCACCAAAAACTAATGTTTTCATAGTCAGTTAGATTAGAACGATAAAAATAATGGATAGATCAATACCAAATTGAATAGGATGCGACTAATATGACTCTTTTAGCTGCTTCATCCACTTGGATGCTGATAATGAAATGACATAGAAGAAAGGCTATTTTTTCCAATGTCCGAAGATAGTCGCGAGTTTTAGGTTATAGAGGTTTAAAAACCTCATGGACTACATGACTGATGATACGCAACTCATTGAAAATCAATTAGATATAAATAAAAATCGCACATCAGTAAACTGATGCGCGATAAAAAAATACCAATTCCCCTTAGTATTCTACTTAAAATAATCTTTGATCAAACCATATTAACGCTGATCACCACAGGGGTGTGGCTATTCAGCATTATTTTTTCTTTGTTGTGCAGCGAGCTTGCGCTTATAACTCACACTATGCATAGCCATACGTTCGACAGATAGTCCAAGTTTTTTGGCTACTTCAAACATAGGCATACGGCTTTCTATCAGAATCCTGATTTTCTTTTCCATTTCTGTGTAAGGTGTAGTCATAGATTTATTATTTAATCCCTGATACAAGATTACACTTATGTATATAGTTATACAATTAGAAAAATGAGGATTTTCCTTAACCTATATAGATTATATCTAAATATATATCATATATAGATACCAGAAATATAATTAATTAGCCGTAAAATTTACAGGATTACTAATTTGAATATTTAGAACAAACTTTGATTTAGATGCCATCAGTTTCTCCACCAATAATACCTAATGACCGAAGAATTGCATTGAATAATCTCATGATAAATGTTTTAAGAGGGTTACTAAAAAAAGCATACAGACACTCAGTTAGAGCATGTCCACATTTTGAAGAAGATTCAAAGAATGAAACAATACTTAATTGAATAAAATTAATTGGTACGGAAGCATTTCATTTCTAATGAAATGAAAGGTATGAAAGGACTTACTCTGAGAAAATAAGAAATTTATGTCTTATCCTGAAAAATAATGGCTAATATTTGTTTTTTAGCTATTTATATATTATTGAATATCATTATATTAACGGATGATTAAAAGAAATTGTAATTTGAATTATCATGCATAGTAGCAAATTGTTCAAAGTCTTAGCCGCATTAGAAGAAGTTGAGTGGATTGAATTTAGAGATCACCTTAAATCAAATACCCAGCAGAAATCCAAAGTACTTAGTCTTTACTTCTATATTTTTAAGAGAAGGCAAGTACTGGATTCAAATAAGCTTGCGATGAGCGAGGTACGAACCCAAATATCTGGATACCGGTCTGAAAAATACATTAGAAATTTGATGTCCCAACTATTTAGTCATTTAGAAGAGTATTTGATCTTGAATGAGTTTAAAACGCAAAAAAATGATCAAAAACTACATCTATTTAATGCACTTAATAAAAGAGGGCTTTATCATCTTGCCGATAATTATGCAAGTAAACTCAGGAGCCAGTGGAGTGATCCAAGAATAAAGGATCACAAAAATTACAATAGATTATTACAACTCAGCCATGCCCACTATTTGTCAAACAATCCTATAAAAAATTCGAATAAAGTTGATTTATTATCAGAGTTATTTAAATCTTATAATAGCTATCAAGAAGTAATGTTGAAGTTTTATTCTTTTTTATTAGCAAATGAAAAAAAGATAACAGACATATCTAAAATTGAAGATAAAATCCTTGATTTTAATAACCATTTTAATAATGATTCAGAGAAAAGCCTTTTAAGAACAATCATTAACTTAAGATTATTATTAACTAACGATAGTAAATCCTTTACATACTTATTTGATGAATTGTGTAGTGATTCTCATCATTATTCTGATGAGTTAGCTATAATAGTATATGAAAAATGCAGAGTATATATAACAAAGCAAGTAGCTTCTCAAAAAACACAGTATTCTGAAAAACTTTTGGCGATTTATGATATTGGTATCCAGAGAGGCTACCTTCTTTTTAATGGTAGAATGTCTGTTTTACAATTCTCTAATATTTTCAGCACAGCTTGTGGATTAGGTAAAATTGAATGGGCTAAAAAATACCTCACAAAATATATAAGCCTAATTTCAATTGAATCAGTTTCTTTCATAGAATTACTTTCATCTGCTGAGTTGCATTTTGCAGGTCATTCTTATTTTAATGCAATAGAAATTTTAAATCAGGTGGAACTAGTGGATATTAATTTGAAATTAAAGCAAAGATATATGCTTCTTTGTAGCTTCTATGTTATACATGATAACTACTCATTTATTGATGCTCAGATAAATAATTATAATCAGTTCCTTTATTATAATAAGGCCAAATTGAGCGATTCTCTTTTTGAAGCATCTTTAAATTTAGGGAAAATAATAAGACTATTGGTAACGAATAAAAATGAAAACAAAACTCTGGAACAAATTAATAAAATTAAACATTTAGTTTTTCGACTCCGCCTCCCCACCATCATAGAACAACGTAAAATCTACGCCAAAAAAATGGGCCTCAATTATTGAGTAAGCTACTCCCTAAAATAGACCAATAGTCCAAAAATCCAGATTGTCACGGACGGATAGCAAGTAGCTGAATGCGCATAGATGTACCATGCTGATTCTTCCAGAATCA
>ENA-ORXT01006045-ORXT01006045.1-marine-metagenome-genome-assembly--contig:-NODE-6045-length-11494-cov-8.582903_pt1 | contig 11494 bp, 14 predicted proteins | sample MGYA00237868_ERZ511482 | MGnify/ENA metagenome assembly ERZ511482 | reverse complement strand
GGGGGGGGGGGGGGGGGGGGGGGGGGAGTGTGGAGCTCTCCTCACGGCGGTGGATGGCGGCGTACGCCGTCCTTCTGGGCGGCGTCTCTCGCAGCGTGCTAACGAAGGCGGCCGGCAGGCGGCACAACTGGAAACACGTTCTTTTTTTCTATGGAGAGTATCGCTGTACTCTGGTGCACTGCTGTCTCAGTTTTCTTCAACAAGCTTTGCGCACAGGACTCTGTCGACATTAGCCTTCTGCCACTCGGTCCCATGACCTGTCTGCCGTAGAGTTTTTGTGTAGGTGGGGAGAGGGAGGGGCTGACCACGGTGCCCGCACCACACCGAGAGTGAAGTGTAAACACAAAGGGGGATGGGTCTCTTGCTCTGCCTCTCTCTTCCCCGCACCCTCCCGGCTTACCACATGCCGCTTTGTGTACTCGAATCTACTCCTCTGCCAGCTCGCCTCACTTCCTCCCAGCGGGGTCATCTGCTGGCACGCACGCCCCCGCCGTCTCACTCTATCAACCGCAATCACCACGCGCCGCGCGCACAGCCGCACAGGGTGTCCCTAGCGGATCATGTCTAGCCTGCTAAGGCAGCTGCGCTGGTCCACACGGCGGCGGACGCGCTTAAATTTTTTGCCGCCACGCCGTGCATAGCCTTTGCGTCATCAGACGCCCCGATTAGGGTGCCGAAATTGCCACCGCCGCTGGCCGCCTCCGCGGGGACCATGGTCCCCGCGTCAGTCACCTTCCGTGTCCCGCCGCCCGTGACGCGGGGGCCGTCCCGCGCGGCGACTCCTTCGTTGTCCCACGAGTTGGCCGCGCTGTCTTTCCGCGCGTCCGCTGCACCGCCATCCGGCGCGTCAGCTGCCCCACCGTCTGCCATCCATCGCGTCGTCCACAATGCCGTCTGGCCCGTCCGCCAATGCGCCGGCCGGCTCATCGGCTATTCCACCGGCCCGCGCCGTCGGCTTGTCCAGCACTGTCGACGCCAGAGACGCATGCACAACGGCCAGGAGCTTGAAGGGCACACACTCTTGCCTGTCCACCGCGCAGGCCACTCCAAGATGAGTGACAACAAGCATGTCCAAGGAAAAGTGAAAAAGAATAGGGGGAAAAAGAAAACCCTTGCTTCACAACTCTACATGGTCATCGACACCTACGCCCCCAGCAAGCTCACTCGTCTGATCCAGACCAGCACCGCACGGTGTGCACCAAAGAGGGAACGTGAGCCCTACGGGAAGAACCGGGCGGAAAACCGGCATCTCTTAAAGGAAACCGGAATACTCGACTCACCATTCCGGTTTTGTGGCACCCGTTGGGGATCGACTGTCGTGCTGACAGTAATCGTCTCACGGACGCATCACTTTGCTGACAGCAAACCGGATCAGATGCGATCTGTAAAGATCACGCGGCCTGAAGCGCAATTCTTTGACTTCGCCAGTTCCCAACGGGTCAGTGTGAGCACATCGCACGTCCGATCCATCGCCAGGCGGTCAGGCGCGGGTGCGCGCTACATTGTACGACAAGGCTCTTCATGGCCATCATGGGGGTGCTGTACGAGTACCTGTGCGCGATATGCTCCCGTCACCCATGTGGCGACAGGTACGTGAGCAGGGCAACGTTTTACCGTCATGGTGGTAGCAATACGGCCCTGAGCTGATCCAAGCGCCGCCGAACCGATGACGCGGCTTCGGACGAAGAACCAAGCGCGCTTGATTCAGGCCATGCTGGTAGCGTCGAGGAGGAGGAGGCCGGCGACGGCGCTCATGCCACCGGCGGAGATGACCAAGACGAGGAGACGGATGGTGGCGTGTTCGACCGTGCTGGCGGTGGCTCCATCGGTGCATGGGCCGTGGACGGGCGCGGGTCAGACAGTGGCGGAGATGGCGACGGCAGTGTCAAGTCCGACGGCAGTGATGATGGCGAGCCGCTGGAGGAGGAGGATCTAACCCTGGACGTGTTGCAGAACTTCCCGCTTTCTGATGGCGACGACGACAATGAAGAAGGCGAAAACGCGGAAGGCCCTGGGCTTCTTCTTTAGCAGGCGCTTCAGCCCCTGGATGACGCGCCGCACGGGGCTCCCGACAACGAGCACGTCGGGAAGTCCACGCCGGCTGCTGTTGCCACAAACGGGGTGGTCTTGTCGCCAGAAGCCTTCGCCGACATGGTCCAAGACTTTGTGGCGTTCAACTTCGCGCAAGAGTACAACCTACCTCAAGAAGCGCTGGCCACCATGCTGAAGCAGAAGACTCACAGCGGGCTCAAAAACAGGACACCGTACAAGCTGGACAAGTTTTTCAACACTGCGGTGCGCCTCGAGGAGAAGATCGTGGATTGCTGCCGGAACGGCTGCATGGCGTACACGGCTAACCACGCGCAGGCTACGTCGTGTCCCTTTTGCAAGGTAGGGCGGTACAACTCTCAAGGGCAACCAGCCAAGACGACGCGGTACTGGAAAATAGCGCCATGGATGGCCATAATGTTCGCGCACCCGGACATTGGACCCGACATGATTAAATTGAACAAGGACGCGCTTGCTGATGCCGAAAAGGCGCGAACAGTGTTCAAGGATTTCTACCACAGCGACACCTACCGTGGTCTGGTCAAAAAGGGCATCACCAATTCGCCGACGGCCATCTTCGTGAGCTTGAGGGCCGACAGATACGAAGCCTGGAAGCAGAGCGGCTCTCAAGGATGGCCTATCATGCTCACTATCATGAGTATGTCCACCTCGACGCGGTTCATGATTGCTTCGCAGCTGCTAGTAACTGTCACCCCGGGTCCTAAAGAGCCAAAGGATCTAGAGTCCTTTCTCCATCCTTTCATGGAAGAGCTCAACCTGCTGGCGCGCGGGGTGCCCGGGTTCATGGTCGCAGGAGTGGATGGACCACAAGAGGTTCGAGTCCTCTTGCTCCAAATGACGTCGGACATGCCCGGTGGCAACAAGATGACTTGAATGAAGGGCAGCAATGGTCGACAGCCAAGTCGCTTCCAGGACTTTCATGGTGTCTGGGTGGAGGGCTCCAATTACTACTACTTTCCAGACAAGGACCCGTCGAACAAATCTGCGTCGCGTGCCAAGCTTTTTGACATCAAAGACTACAACAAGAACTGACGGACGGCTTCCTCAAGAACCGAAGCTGTCGACATCATTGAAGCGGCCCGATTGCAGAACCGGTCCAAGAATTTTGTAGAGCGATTGATGCGGGACAGCGCGTACAAAGGCTACTCCCTCATGGCGTGTCCCAGCCCGGCGGACAAGGCAGCCTATCCCCATATGAGCTACTTATGGGACATCGGGCCTTCTTCCGCGCCGTACGATGTCATGCACCTGGTGCTACAGAACAATGTATCCAACCTGTGGCGACTGTTCTCAGGCGTGTGGAAGGATTCCAACAAGGCTCCACACAAGTGGGCTATGACGGATAGCGTCGCAGAGGTCGTGGGTGCCGAGATTGCGGCGGCCCGAGCGACTGTGCCCCTATTTAAAGCCCGTGGGCTGCGAAATGTCAAGACTCACTACAAGTCGTACAATGCGGTTGAGTGGATGTTCTTTGTGCTGAGCACAGGCCCTGCTGCTCTATCTGGGCGCATTCCAGCGGAGGCCTGCAAGATTTTTATGTGCCTCGTGCGCGCATGCCGCCTGATATTTTTGCCGGACGACCTCCCTGTGAGCGATGTGGCGACCCTCAAGACGGAGCTGCAAAACTTCTGCGGCCTCTTCTACAAGAAGGCCTACGGAGGTGACATCAAGAACATCGCGCTGTGCCTCTCCACAGTTGTGGCTCTAATGGACATCCCGTACGACATAGAAGCGTGCGGGTCTGTATGGAGCTACTGGCAGTTTCCCATGGAGTGCTACATCCGCACGCTTCCTGCGCTCATGCGCTCTCGGCCCAGCCCGCACGCGGCTCTGATGAATGCGATGGCGCGAAAGTACAGGACGGAGTTGATTGCCTCGCACGCGTCTTCCTTCCACCGCGAGCTGTGGACAGACGCAAGCGGGCGAGACCCCTGCGCGCAGCCGAAGTACTCGCGCAATTCTTTTGCCTTCCCGGCCAAGGAGAACCGGCAGGTGACTTTAATGTCACCGCGCAAGAGGCCAGAGGTGATGGCTGGCCTTGAGCTGCAGAGCCTGCTCAAGGTGTTGGAGCGCAACCGGCAAGGCGCTCTACCTTCGCAGATCTTCGTTAAGAAATACTTTCGTGCGGTCCACCCCTCGGGAGCAGTAGCTGGCTCCAAAACGCTGGAATCTTACAGCAGTACAGCCCAACGACGTAAATCTTTGCACGCGTTAGGAGCACTTTGCGCGTACGCACAGCCGCTGGAGGTGAGAGGCAGGAGAAGCGTCTTTCATACGGACTCGTCGACCACTGCCTGCACGTCCGCGTAGGTGGCAAGCTTCGGGCCTACGCCGACATTCGATGTGTCAAGTCAAGCTCCGACACACAAGATCGATATGGCTTACCTTCGACATTCCACGACATGGACACCTTCCGTGACTACAGCGGCTGCTTGCGGTATGTAGACGTCCTGGCGATTGACAACACTGTCGGCACCCTGAAGCGGGAAGCCATCCACGTCGTCCTTCACACGAGGTATCCTTTTACGATTGTAGAGGTGTGACCAAGGGACGCTGCTGAGAACTGGAAGGGATGCAGGGGTGCGGTGTGGGCGAGGAAGAAAGCAGCATGGCAGGGAAGGGGGTGGGAGGGGTGCGTGGGAAATGATGAGGGTGGGAGGAGAGGTTGAGGGTGGAAGGAGTGGTTGCTTGGTACAGTCAGTACGAGCAGATTACTCTACATTCCTCGCCAGTGCGACTTACCTGCCTTTATAAGCTCTAAGTGCTCAAAAAATCCTCATGTGCGACTTATTCGGAGTGATATGGCGTAAGTGCACGATAACTCCTAATATCCGTGTAGTTGCAGTAATTTGGGCCGCTGCTCGCGCGCGCCGTCCGGCATCGCAACGAGGCCGAGGCACGCAAGGCCAAGGACAAGGTGGCGGAACTGGCGGCCGAGGTGGCGACGCCCGAGCGGCACTACACACCCGCCGATGACAACCAGGATGCGGCCGGCGGTCGCGGCTCCGACAGCGACGGCGCCGAGGACAACGACGGCGGGGAGGCCTTTCTTTCTTGTCTGTGACCTTTTGTGTGCCACCACAAATGTAGTGTTAACGTCGTGTCATTAAACATTGGCGAGTTACATAGCTCTTTAAAGTAACAACCTGCTGCATATAACGTACTACATACTAAACCATGAATGTCGTATTTGGGGAATGATTAAATGGAATATTCACGTATCGGTACAATTCGAGATCCTGTCCCGGGGCCGCGCACCAGCCTGCGGTGTGGATGCAACGTCGCTCTCCATCCCTATTCGTCGATGATAAAATGAACGGATGAGCGTGACAGAGCTCTGCCGCAGTCCATGGTTTTCGCGGTCCTCTTGAGCCCAGGTATGCCGGTTTTTTGCCGTGAGGAGGTCTGAGACACCGGTCATTGTCTCACTGATGCCAGTTTTTTCCGGAATACGTGGGTCCCCTGAAGGGCCCTGTGGCGCGTCCCTAACTTTAGGAAACCGGCATAGTTCTCGATAGGAGTATGCCGGTTTTTGACCGCGGCTTTTTATTGGCGCCCCCGGGAGCCTGAACGACATCAACGTGATGCAGCAGTCGCCCCTGTACCTGGACGTGACCGGTGGCCGATGGCCTCCGCGCAACCACCCTTTTACCATCAACGGGACGACCCGCATGCTACCCTACTACCTCGAGGACGGGATCTACCCCCGCTACGCTTGTTTTGTGTCGCCACATCTTCAGCCAACCACGGACCGGCAGAAGGTGTTCAACCGCCTGCAAGAGGCGGTGCGCAAGGACGTTGAGCGCCTTTTTGGCGTGCTGCAGAAGCGCCATCATGTCGCACTGCACCCGGGAAGGTATCGGTCTATCAAGCAGCTGATTCTGACGTACAAGGCAGTCTGTATTTTGCATAACATGTGTGTCGAGCACCGCCGGGAGAATCTTTTGAGCCGAAGCCGTCGCAATGGGGGAGAGGCAGCAGGGGAGGGTGGTACTGGTGTGGGTGCTGACAACGGTGGAGCGGGAGGTGAGCATAGACCTGGCGCATATGCCGGCGGGGCCATCCACGCGAATGGACACGGGGGCAATGGCAATGGTGGCTTGGGCGGCGGGGGTGAGCAAAGTGGTGGGGCGCACGCTGGCGGCACTGCTGCCGCCGGAGGTCCTGCCCCTGGCGGCGGGGGCGACAGCGTCGCGGCGGCTTTGAACACCATCGATGCCGCAGGCAATCCGCCCCCCGCCCTGCAACCCGTCGCACAACCGCCTCCCGGCGGAATGGCTGCCGTGTTTCACGCGTGGGTGAAGACACGAGACCGAGGCGAGCACCAGCGCCTTCGTGCGGACCTGACCGCGCATGTGTGGAACGACCTGCAGCACCTTCTCTCTTCATACACGAGGTACACAGATAGCTTGTTTGCACAAACGGTTTTTGTTCTCCGTTGGGCAGCAGTTTTTTTCCTTTATTTTTCCCATGTTTATCACAGCCGTTGTGCGTCCAAATGCACAAAGGTCCCCCGCGCATGCGATCAGTGTCTCCGGCCCTTATGATTGCGCGCGACGTGGCGTTGCCGGTTGGGCCGCCCAGTACCAGCCAACGCGCAGCCACCACCCCACTGCCCACCGTGGCCCCAGCGGCACGTGTGCGGTGTCGTTCGCGTCTGTGTCGGCGGCGCCGCGAGCAGGCGGCGGCGGGCGGAATAGCTGATCGGCGAAGGCGCGTCGGCGGCGTTGATGGCGTCGCCAGCGGGTGGCGCAAAGTTGGTGAGGAAAAGGATAGTACGTCTGTTTTGGGACTTTGGTGTGTGAACTGTTCTTCCTCGCGTCAGGAACGGAGGTGGAGGAGGACCGGTGTGTGCTTTAGTTAAGAATAACAGCTGTGGGCCACCGGAGCTGCACAAAAAAATGAGAAAAAGAACCCCTGCCCACTGGGGAAAAAAATGCTGCTTAGCCAACAAACACAGAAGACAGTCCACTCACAACAACGAAGGACAGAGGGCCGCGGTCCTGGTCCTTGTAGTCTCTGTCATCAAAGCACATCAAACGGTTACCCCCGCGCAGATTGCGAGTGACCGCGAGCTTGCGGCCAAGAGTGACGGAAGCCGCCAGCCACCTACGCGCTTGGCGCGCGGCTTCGGGCCGCCTGCGCTGCCGCCTGCGCCGCCAGAGCCGTACGATCCGCCACCGGCAGCGCCCGTGCCGGCGGTGCGTCAGCTGTGGCGGCACAGGCGGCAGCCGGCGGCCGCGTCGGCTGCGACTCGGTTGCGTCGCCGTTGCTTGCGTTCTTCACACTGCTTTCAGCGCCCTCAGAGTTGTTAGCAGCTCCTTCACTCGCAGAGTCCTGGAGCGCGCCAGCCCGCGCCGGCATCTTGGGCATGACCGCACCACGATACTGGGCGAACTCAGGCGTGTTGCGCATTGCTGGCGGGTCGAAGAAGCAAAGGGCCGTGTGCTCCTGCTGGGCGGCGGTGAGCCGGTCGAGCGCTTGTGTGCATGTCTCCATCTGCTTTACCATCTTCATGTCCTCCAGACGCCTCTCCTTGGCCGCCTTGGTACCCTCGGACCGCCACTGGAAACCGTTGGCTGCCTGGCTGCGGCCACTCCCACTGCCACTGCCGTTATCGTCGTATGAGAACTCCAGGTCCACGTTCGCGCACACATCGCCGGAAGAGTTGGCGGCTCCACTGAAGTTGTCCGACACCCTCAGCACCCTCCCGCATGCCACACAAGTACAGTACGCGACCTTGGCCTTGCGCATGCCCGTCGTTCCCTTCTCATTGTCCGCCTCTCGGTCCTTGCGGATGGCCTAATAGACGTCCAGGGAGCAGAAGCACGCCACCGCCCCGCTGATGATATCTTCCTCGGAGAGATTCCTCGTCGTTGGTGCGTTCTTGACGGCGAGATAATGCAACGTAAAGGCGCTCACGCCGGCTCGGATGCGCTTGAACTGCTTCTCCAACCCGCTGGCGTTGCGTTCCACGCGCAATGGTCCTTTGTTCAGCAGCTTCGTCTTCCACAGCTTGTAGATGGCCTCCCACAGCGCGTCCTTTGACCGACTCGTCCCGTTGACCTCATCGCCCGTCACCTCCAAGTACGCCTCGCATAGCGGCATGCGGTCCGCGTCCGTTCAGCCCAAGCTTGACCTCATCTTCTTGAAACGTTGGTAGGTCACAGCAGGTACGGTCCCGGAGGGTACACAGGAACTAGGCGCTGGGAGAGGGGGCTCACACGCACCAGTTGGAAGGCCCCCTTCGAAGGGGCTTGTAGGCTTTTAACGAGGTGGAGAGGATTTCTGAGGACTCCCTGCTGGTGCGGTTGCGTGGAGTGCAGCGACGGCGCGCGCGACGAAGTTCACAGCACGGGCGTGCTGAGATGGGTGAGTTCCCTCGGCACTCACTCGTACCCCTCCCTTGGTTGGGGGGTGATGGGTGCGGCGCTCCAGGGCGCTGACACGTGAGGTCCCCGAGAAAACGTCGGCGGAGACGACCACGGAGAGTATGGATGGCCACCCCACGACGAGTAGGGCACGCTCCTCGCCGGGCCAGGTTGGGGGCCCAAAACACAGGGCGGGGGGGGCAGCGGCTCGCGTTGCGGGATCCACTGCCGACGATGGTCTTGAGCCCACGGCGGTGGCCGCGGCCCACTTGGCGGGCCGAGCGGGGGACCCGGCTTGTGACGTCGGGGGCTCCAGTCGCCGTGGTGGTCGTCTTGCCACTGCGGCGGCGGCGGGCTCCTTGGCGGTCAACACAGAGGTCCCGGCCGCGGACGCGGCGGGCTTCCGTCCAAGACGCGGCGGTGTCGCCGCTGTGGCGCCGGCGGGCTCCTTGGCGGACCGCTCAGGGGCCCCGGCCGAAAACGCGGCAGGCTGCAACCTCTCGGGCGATCGTCTCGCCACGTTGTCGGCAGCGGGCGTCTCAGAAAGCCGGCAGGCGGCACTCGCCTCGGGGGTGGGGGCGTCCGACGACGGCGGCCGTCCGTCAGCCTGCACGGCAGGGGTGCTCCACTTGGAGGACAGGGGCGAACGTTAGGATGCTCGCGTTGGGGACTGAACCGTGTCCAGCTGGGCGACGTGCCCCAGTCACCGCGCATCCGTACACGCCGCTCTTCTTGTGAAGCGTCGTGGTCGTCGGCGGGACGTCGGCCAGGCACAACGCGAAAGAGGGGCCCCCTGTGGAGGCGACCCGGCCCTGCACCAAGTGGTGCCGCGGAGACATGGCGCGCAGAACGCGCGGAAGGAGGGGGTGCGAGCAGGTAATCGCGCGCGGGAGGCGGGGGGGGAGGGGGCATGGGGCCGTTCATGGTCCCGTGCTCACATGGCCCGGAACAGGTACAAGGCGGCGGGGGCGGGCCACGGTGCGCGTTGCGTAGGCGCTGCTCGCGGCGTCTCCGAGAGTCGTTCGCGCGTTTGCTACGCGTCATGCGGACGCGTAAAATGAACGAAACGGGTGAGGGTGTGGGGGTTGGCGACAATGTAAGGGCGGGTGGGTGCAGACGGGTTGAGTGAGGGCGAGTTGGAGCGCGCAGTGCTGCGTCAAGCAATAGCGGCTCAGGCCGTTCTTATACGGAGGGCACGAGACCGCGGGCACGCCCGCGCGCGCCAACACTGTGCGGCAGCCGCCAAAAGAAAGGGTCGGCGACAACCCTCGACCCACCAAATCGGCCCCCCAAGCACCCCAAAGGCCTGCGCATGCGGCAGGAGGAGCAGGCGAAGTACGACAATGGGCGGAGGCCGCCAAGACTGAGGGGTCAACGGCGGTTCTTGTCACTACCACAGGGCCCCTCGCGCCTCCCATCCGCCTACGATGGCGGTCGGCGTGCACACGGGTGCCGACAGATGGCGGGGAACGCAAAACTGAGCGATCCGCAGCGACCCCCGCCGCTTGCGAGAGCCTGCCACGCGGTCCCCCCGCCATGGCAAGACGCATGCGTATCACGCGTGAGCGCACACACTGGACAGGTGCCGCCGAGAAAGAAAGGCTGAGGGGCAGCCACGCCCTCGCCTGGAGGGCACACGCACGCCGCACCCGCCTTTCCAGGCGTTATCGGCTAATGCGCTTCCACGATTGGCGGGGGCGGCCAGATGGAACCGCCACCACACCTGCCGACCCTTGTCCGCGTGGCGCTCACGGCGACAACGCAAGAGGACTGACAGCAGGACCAGTGGCATCCAGCGACGTCTGACACACATGCTCACCCGGCGATCCACTGAGCCCGGTGCCCTGTTCAGTTGATCTCGTGTTCAGGCACTTCGCGAAGACCTCTCAAAACGATATGGTAGTTCCAAAAAACGAGTCGCGGTCGCGGGTCGGCGAGAAACAGCATCTTGAGCACATCAACAGCACGATATCAGTGAGAAAAACTTTAAAACATTTAGAATTGATGAGTCTCGCGCCCAACACGCACCAATCATCGCACTTCATATTACAGCGATTTCGCGCACCCGTCATCCGAAAGAACGGACGACCCCGCGATCTGAGCAACTCGCTCCCGAGAAAAGGTGTCCCCTCGTTGTCATCCCGGTGTGCGGACCGTTTCGGCCGACACAAGTCGACGCCACCCAGTGATATGCCGCATGGTTGACCCGATATGCCAGCCCCACTTGTGATACCACTTCTCAGACATCGCGTCAGATGGCACGACGCCCGGGCGGGGTCGTTTGGCTGACTTATTTTGCCAGATTGAGTCGTGATAGTGCCATGTGTGCGCTCGATTGAGCCTCCGAAGGCCTTTTTGTGGTGCGTTGTGTGCTGGTTCGACAACAGTTTGGGTGATGCGGCCGACTTCTTCATCACGTGGACGGCCTTGCTGTACTCGTTTCATGTTTTCGCCCACGATCCGAGGTGGATCAGCCGCGATTAGTGACCGATCATGCCCGGCGGATCATTTAGCGTTGGCATATCCATTCTCCAGGAAGAAAATGGGGATGACGTGACCCAGCAACGTGAGCCCTATTTCAACCGCACTATGAGACCACTGGAACGACGGAGAAGACAATTCTATTGTCTCTGTCCAGATATAGGGCCTTCAGGATAGTCTTCCCACTCAGCGTGCCACACATTTCACCCCTAAATTGGCCTAATGGAAGATGGGTTCGGCATTGCAGGGTTTGCTCGTAACCATGTTGGACTCACCGTACGGCGACGTCCGCCTGAGCCGTGCGAGGTTTGTCCGCGGCCATTCAGATTTTTCGCAAGTACTCCCGCAACGTGCACTAACTCGTGAAAAAATTAGAACGGGGGACCCTATTCGCATGTTGGATAGTATGGCGCGTCGCCAATGAACGATCGAATCTGAGAAACGCTCACAGCAAGTCACAGCACTTCACAGCACAGAATTGAAAATTGCTGTGATCGCCCTTGCCTCCCACAGTGCCATCCAGGAGCCCTCAGCATGCAATTTTATTTCAAAGCACAGTCACAGCAAGGTCA
>ENA-ORXT01006044-ORXT01006044.1-marine-metagenome-genome-assembly--contig:-NODE-6044-length-11495-cov-3.579699_pt1 | contig 11495 bp, 6 predicted proteins | sample MGYA00237868_ERZ511482 | MGnify/ENA metagenome assembly ERZ511482 | reverse complement strand
AGCAAAACGGAGAACGGTATTGCCGTCAACCTCTACGGAGGTAACCGGCTTAAGACAAGCCTGCTGGATGGATCTGACGTCGAGCTGCGGCAGGAGACCGCCTATCCATGGAATGGAACCGTAAAGCTGACCATTGAGCAGGCTAAAAAGAAAACCTTTGACGTGCAGCTTCGCATCCCCGCCTGGGCGGACGAGGCCACGATAGGGATAAACGGTAAGCCAGTCGACTTCAAGGTAATCCCGGGAACCTACGCGAAGATCAACCGGAAGTGGAAGCGGGGAGACGTGATCACGCTGGACATGCCAATGCCGGTCAACATGGTGGAAGGGCATCCCCTCATTGAGGAAGTGCGCAACCAGGTCGCACTACAGCGTGGACCGATCGTTTATGCGATGGAGACACCTGACTTACCGGAGGACACGAAAATTCTGAACGTTTACCTGCCTGGCGATCAGGCATTTGATGCCGTGCACCGAAGTGACTTCCTCGGCGGGGTGACGGTCATCAACGCTGACGTGAAACTCAGAGGAGATAAGAAAGAAGGGATGTACCGTAAGGTTACGAAGCCCGACTGGACGACCTATTCCACTCAACTGGTCCCTTACTACTCCTGGAATAACCGGGGAGTTAGTGAAATGACTGTTTTCCTGCCTGTGTTGTGGAATTATTAAAGTGGAACATAAGTTTTTGTGAGCCCCTCGGTGCGGACCCCACTGAGCTTGCCGAATGTGTACCTCGGCTCGCTGCTCTCGTGGTCACTGAGCTTGCCGAATGTGCTCGGCACTTACTCGGGCACCTGCGATCTAAGTCAATGCTGTCCGCGCAAAGCGCGCGGACGGAGAGACATTCAGCGATCCGGTCCCCGAGTAAACTTCGAGCGAGCCACGACGGAGGAGAGGCTAGCCGAGAAGTGCACCGAGGGGCCTGTATGCATAGTCAAAAACTTAAATTACACTGCAGTAATGGCATCTTAAAACAGTTTAACTTAATGCATCAGACCACCCATAAGCAATGAACAAATTTCAAAGAACAGCTTTCACTTACGCGACAATTGTTGCCCTTGGGGGCTTCATATTCGGTCTGGACGCGGCCCTTATCTCCGGGACGGTTAATTTCATTTCCGCAGAATTCGGGCTGACCGATTTACAGCTGGGGATGGCCGTGGGGGCACCAGGTCTGGGCGTGATCTTTGCCCTGCCCTTTGCCAGCTATGCCTGTAATGATTTGGGGCGAAAACGAACGCTGCAGATCATTGCTTTGCTCTACGTCGTCTCGGCTGTTGCTTCTACCTTAGCGCCAAATTATTGGAGTTTGGTGGGCGCTCGCTTTTTGGGTGGTCTGGCATTCAGCTCCATCTCTTTGTCTTCTATGTACATCGGAGAGATATCTCCGCCCGCCTGGCGGGGGAAGTTGGTTTCCATGAACCAGATCAACATCGTTTTGGGCCTGTCTTGTGCCTACTTTCTGAACTATCTGATTCTGGACCTGGCGGCTGAGCCCTGGGTTTGGGTGGAAGACTGGGGCATCAGCACCCACACCTGGCGATGGATGTTGGCGATGGAGATTTTCCCCGCTATTGTCTGGTTGCTCTTACTTTCCTTTATTCCGCTTAGTCCGGCCTGGCTCGTATATAAGGGCCGGGAAGCGGAGGCCCGGCAGACGCTGCAGAAGCTTCTGCCCGAAGCAGAGGTAGACGCTCAATTAGCCGACATGCAATTAAGTATGGAAGAGGTAGCGGATGACCGCTCCACCATGGCGCAAATGCGAGACATATTTAGTAAGCCGCTTCGGGTTACCCTCATCATTGCCGTGACCATTGCCATCGTTCAGCAGGCGACGGGGATCAACGCCATCATGTTCTACGCCCCCAAAGTCATCGAGCAACTGGGGTTGGGAACGGATGCCGCCTTTCAGCAAGCGATCTGGTTTGGCCTTACGAGCATTGTCTTTACTGTTTTGGCATTACTGCTGATCGATAAGATCGGCCGTAAGCCAATGATCATCGGCGGCCTGGTGTGGATTATGATCAGCCTGGGCGTTTGCTCCTACGGCTTTAGCCAGGCACGGTATACGCTGACGGAACAAGACCTGTCCGAAATGACGGATCTACCCAACGCTCAACGCCTGAGCGGCATGGTAGGGACGGAATACCAGAGTGATACGCAATACAAAACTGCTTTGGCGGAATCATTGGGTGAGGCGGAGGCGCGTGACTTCAGCAGTATGCTGCTGCAGAAAGCAGCAGACCTGCCCGGCACCTTGATTCTACTTGGGATACTAAGTTTCATTGCCGCTTTCCATTTCTCCGTCGGGCCCATTATGTGGGTACTGTTCTCGGAGATATTTCCGATTGGGTTACGTGGAGTCGCAATACCATTTTTCGCGCTTATCACCAGTGTAACAAGCTACTTGGTCCAACAGTTTTTTCCCTGGCAACTGGCCACAATGGGCGGCAGTAGCATTTTCCTTTTCTACGCGCTAATGGTCGGAATCGGTCTGGTGATTCTTTCCCGCTACCTCGTTGAGACAAAGAACATGACCATCGAGGAAATTCAGGAAAAGCTGATTAGAAAGTAAGCCTCCTGATTATTAACCTTAAAAGTGAATTGAGATAAATGATTGCCACAACATTACATCGACGGGCCATTACGGATACCTCCCACAGCGCCTATGTTGTGAGCAGGAGCATTAATATTGGTGATTGCCAATGGACGGAAGGCTTCTGGGGGAAGAAATTTCGGCAGTGCGAAGAGGTGATGGTTCCCTACATGGGGAAACTGTTGCGGGGGGATATTGGTCATGCCTACAACAACTTCAAGATTGCCGCTGGCCTAATGGAGGGCGAAGCCAGGGGGATGCTCTGGCACGACGGCGATTTTTATAAGTGGATGGAAGCGGCCATCCATGTCTGCGGCAACTCTGGCAACGATGACTTAATTGCGGATTTTGATGACATCATCAACGTTATCGGTGAGGCGCAGGAGCCGGATGGCTACCTGTCTACTCACGTTCAGATCAAAGATCTGGGCCGCTGGACGAAAGTCACCAACCACGAACTCTACAACAGCGGCCACCTGATTACCGGCGCGTGCCTGCACTTCCGGGTAACGGGAAAAACGAACTGGCTGGACATTGCGGTGAAGCACGCCGACTATCTCTTCGAGGTCTTTGAGCCAAGTACGGAAGCCCTGGCCCGATTCGGTTTTAACCCATCCCAGATCATGGCTCTGGTAGAACTCTACCGAACGACGGGCGAAGAGCGATACCTGAAGCTGGCAGAAACCTTCGTAGATATGCGAGGCTCCGTTGCGGCAGACCTGCATCCCAGCGTCCCTTACTGGTTTACGGGAGATCAATGCCAGATGAAAACGCCCCTCCGGCAGGAGACCGAGGCCACCGGCCATGCCGTCACCGGCATGTATCTCTACGCTGGTGCCGCAGATGTCTGCGCTGAAACCGGAGAGGAAGAATTACTCGATGCACTGAAGCACATCTGGTCCAGCGCCATTGAACGGAAGATGTACGTCACCGGAGCTTTGGGGCAGGTACACCACGGAGCGAGGGACGATCATAACATGGTCCACGAAGGCTTCGTGGACGATTACCTGATGCCCAACAGCACGGCTTACAATGAAACCTGTGCCAACATCGCCAACGCCATGTTCAACTGGCGAATGCTGAGCATCACCGGTGAGGCAAAGTATGCCGACATCATGGAGCTGGTACTTTTCAATAGTGCGCTGGTGGGCATCAGCGCTGACGGTAAGCATTACTTTTACGTCAACCCTTTGCGCATGACGCACGGTGCCCGGGAGTACAGCAACGATCCGGACTGTACGGAGTCCGCCGAACGCGAGCCCTACATCCCCTGTTTCTGCTGCCCGCCCAACCTGGTACGGACCATCGCTAAGATCTCCGGCTGGGCCTATAGCTTGCGTGAAGACGGCGTGGCCATCAATCTCTATGGCGGTAACCAACTGAAAACAGATTTTCTTGACGGAGAGAAAATAGAGTTAGTGCAAGCCACGGATTACCCCTGGGACGGGAGGGTAGAAGTACAGGTAAAAACTTGCCCCGACAGCCCCTTTAGCCTGTACACTCGGATTCCGGCCTGGGCAGAAGGCACCAAGGTGATTGTAAATGGGACGGAGATAGAAGCCGAGGTGAATCCAGGAACCTACCTACGTCTTCATCGGACCTGGCGTTCAGGAGATCGTCTTACGCTCGAAATGCCAATGAAACCACGCCTGGTGGAAGGACACCCCCGGATCGAGGAGGTACGTAATCAGGCTGCGATCATGCGCGGGCCCCTGGTTTACTGCATTGAATCTCCGGACCTGCCGGCGGGGACGAGTATTCTGGACGTATACCTGTCGGGAGACAGCCCGCTCAAGCCCGTCTACCAAGCCAACCTGCTTGGTGGTATTACGACCATAAGCGCAGAGGTGAAATTGAGAAAGCATCCCGAAGAAGGAATGTATCACCGTATGCGCCGCCCGGAATGGGATCGTCGGGAAGCCTCCTTTGTACCTTACTACGCCTGGTCTAACCGGGGCAAAAGCGAAATGACGGTATGGGTGCCCGTACTCTGGGGCAAATAAATCAGACTAGTCAAAACATATCACTATGAATTACATTCTTAAAGCTGCTGCATTGGGTCTGTTGGTAATCCTGCTAAGCCCATCACTATTGGCGCAAGGAAAACCCAACATCGTTTTCCTTTTTGCGGATGATGCGGGCTACGCTGATTTCGGTTTTCAGGGGAGTAAAACGATGATCACGCCTAATCTGGACAGGATGGCTGAGCAGGGCGTTCGTTTTACCCAGGCGTATGTGTCTCATCCGACTTGTGGACCTTCACGTGCGGGTATTTTGACGGGCCGCCATCAGAATCGTTTCGGTTTTGAAGAGAACAATGTGCCTGGGTTTATGAGTGCGGTTTCCGCAGCGGATAATGAGGAAATGGGCCTCCCGCTTGAAGAGAAGACGATGGGGGAATACATGAAGTCCATTGGCTACCGCACGGGATATTTCGGAAAATGGCACCAGGGTGGTGCGGATCGCTTCCATCCCCTGCAGCGGGGCTTTGATGAGTTTTTTGGCTTTCGGGGCGGAGCGAGGAGCTATTTCCCCTATGAAGACCCCCCCGCTCAGGTTCAGAATAAGCTGGAACGCAACTTTGGCAACTTCGCTGAGCATAAAGGCTACCTGACCGATGTCCTGGGAGAAGAAGCCGCCGAGTTTATTGATCGCAACCAGGAGAATCCTTTTCTGGTATTTCTGGCTTTTAATGCCGTTCACACGCCGATGGATGCTACGCCGGAAGACCTGGCGAAATTCCCCCAGTTAAAGGGCGCACGTCAGCAAGTAGCCGCAATGACTTTGGCTCTGGACCGTGCCTGCGGCCTGGTGCTGGATAAACTCGAAGAACTGGGGCTGGCGGAAAACACCATCGTTGTTTTCTCCAATGATAACGGCGGGCCAACGGACAGAAACGCCTCCAGCAATTACCCCCTCAGCGGAACCAAATCTACTTATTTGGAAGGGGGCATACGTGTACCTTTCGTTGTGCGCTGGCCCGCCCAACTAGCAGCGGGAACGGTTTACCCCAGGCCGGTTAGCACGTTGGATCTGCTGCCCACCTTCTACGCCGCTGGCGGAGGGTCAGAAAAGGACATCAAGGGGGCTGACGGCACCGACCTGGTTCCCTTTTTAACCGGAGAACAGTATGGGCGTCCGCACCAGACGCTTTACTGGAAACGGGAATCAAGAGCCGTTGTGCGAGACGGCGACTGGAAGTTAATCCGGTACGGAGACCGCCCGGCAGAACTCTATTACTTGCCGGAAGATGTAAGCGAGAACAACAACCTGGCCGATGCTCACCCGGAAAAAGTACGCAGGCTGTACAAAATGCTCTTCGACTGGGAGATGACGCTGGAGCGTCCCCGTTGGCTGTTGGGGAGAAAGTATGAGGGTATGGACGTAATCCGGTCAGATACCTACCGGGATCAGTCAAAGATTTTCGCTGAAGAGCGGGATTAGTATAGCCAAATAATCTGAATCAAAAGCATAGCGAATACAAGAATTCGTAAAATCAGGTCCCCTCGACTACGCTCGGGGAGCGATTTGAGTTAAATAGACCATTTCGCCCGAGGCGAAACGGAAAACCACCTCTCTTAACGGTCCCCGAGCGTAGTCGGAGGGGGCGTAATCATTTGGTCTATTCTCCACTTTTTTGCTTAAAAAGCTAGCCATGAAGTACTGCCTGCTCCTATCACTATCCGTTTTATTCTTCGCCTGTGGCGGAGAGCAACCAAGGGAAGAGACGACGAAAACTCAGCCCAACATCCTCTTCATCGCCATTGATGACCTGCGGCCGGAGCTGGGCTGCTATGGCTCTGAAATTGCGGTGACGCCGAATCTGGATGCCATCGCTGTGGGCGGGCTGCTCTTTGAAAGGGCCTATTGCCAGCAGGCCATTTGCAGCCCCTCCCGCGCAAGCCTGATGACGGGTGCCCGGCCGGAATCGACGGGCATCATCGAGAATTACACTTATTTCCGGGACGTGCTGCCAGACATCGTGACGCTGCCACAGCACTTTCGTGCTAACGGCTACGAGACCGTCTACAGCGGTAAGATTTACCACGGCAAGTTTACGGATGAGGAAAAATCCTGGAGTCGGAAGCCCGCCAAACCTTCGGTAGAAAGACCCAATTACCCGGGCGGCTACGCACTAAAAGAGAACCAGGAAGCCTACCTGACGAACAAGGAGGCGATGAAGAAAAAATACGGCGATGTGTATGGCCTTGGCATGGGCCCCGCTTACGAAAAGGCGGACGTGCCGGATCATCATTATAGCGACGGTTACAACACGGAAGTGGCCATTGCTACCCTGAAGGAGATGGTGGCTGATGAAGACGACAAACCATTCTTTCTTGGTCTCGGCTTCCATCACCCTCACCTGAACTGGACTTCGCCGGCAAAATACTGGGACCTTTACGATCCGGAAGACATTCCCCTGGCGGCGCTTACCGATGCTCCGGAAGGTGGCGCGGCCATGGGCCTGCACGCCTCCTTCGAGCTACGGGTCCGCGACGGGGTGCCGGATGGCGGAGAGATTGACCCTGAGCTTTCGCGCACGCTGAAGCACGCTTACCTGGCGGCCGTCAGCTACGTCGACGCACAGATCGGAAAAATGATTGCAGCGCTCGAAGAAACGGGGATGCGGGAGAACACCATCATCATGGTCTGGAGTGATCATGGCTGGCACCTGGGCGATATGGGCGTCTGGGGGAAGGCCACTAACTACGAAATTGCCACCCGTGTGCCGATGATGATCTGGACACCGGATATGCCAGCCGGCAGCCGGGGTAAAAGGTCGGATGCGCTGGTAGAGTTGGTGGATATGTACCCGACGCTCGCCGAACTGGCCGGCCTGCCGCTGCCCGGTCATCTGGAAGGGCAGAGCTTTGCACCCTTACTGGAAAACCCCGCGCGGAAGTGGAAAACTGCGGCCTTTAGCCAGTATCCGAACCCGGCACTGCGGGAGTGGGCGGCCAATCCGCTCAATCAGGGTATGCGGGAGACTTACTTCGGTCCGCTCATCGAGGAAGTGGAAAGACGGATTCAAAAACAGCAGGGAGATGTCTGGAATCGCGACCTCTTTGAGAACCATCTGATGGGCTACGCGATGCGAACGGAACAGCATCGATTGGTTGTCTGGAAAGACAATCGCAGGCCGGACGCAGCACCCATTTTTGTCGAGCTCTATGATCATCAGGCAGACCCCGGAGAGACCAAAAATGTAGCGGGGGATAATGAGGCCCTGGTCACTGAATTAGTGCAACGGCTTGATGCCGGGTGGCAGGCGAGTGCTGCGGAGGTGAATCCCTGAGTTCTACGGGTGGCGCTCACCGCAGGTGCAATGTGAAGTAAAATTAGCAATCAGCACAACAGCACCAGGCAAAGCGCATATGAACGCTGTCCGTTGATCGCTAGAAGCCTCACGATCTAATGTTATTCCGGTCATTCCTGACTGGAATTTGGGCTAACTACCGTCTTACGCCCACTGCACCTGCGGTGAGCGCCCCATTGGTCGTCAGGCGATGCCCAGCAGATACAATATTCCGATACCCGTTAAACCAGAAAGACCCATACACAAAGATTGCAGCGTGTAAGTGCGGTAGAGGGTAGCAACGGGGACCTTGTGCAGGCGGTTCAATAACCAGAAAAAGCTGGAATTGGCGTGAAAAACGCAAAACGAACCACAGCCAATAAGTGCCGCCAGTAATTCGGGAGAGTAGGGAAGAATGTCCACCATCGGCCCCACGACAGAGGCTGCCCCGATGAGCGAAACAGTGATGGACCCCGTAGCCGTAGTAAGCACCGCTGCGATGAAGAAGGGGAGGAAAAAACCCAGAAACGGAATGGTCGTGAAGAAGGCCGCCAGGGAATCCTGAACGCCGGACTCGCGAATCAAAAAACCAAATGCGCCTCCCGCACCCGTGATCATGATGACAAGTGCGGACTTAACGATCGCCTGCTCTACCAGCCTGCCGATGTTTCCCTCTCTTTCTCTTCTTCGGTACTGCACACCCGCAATGCCAGCCCCCACTAAAACGGCTACCATTGGCGTACTGACGAAGCCGGTTAGTTCAACAAAAAGGCCCGACTCTTCCGGTTGAAGGAAAGCCCCCAGGGCCATGAGAGCGATGGGCACAATGATGGGTAGAAGATCCAATAAGGATGATTCCTCAGACTTGTTTTCGGCAACCTCCTGTGCCTGTTCATCCTGGTGGTTCTGCTTTAGCTCATCGTCGTAAGCCAGCCAGGTAGCAGCGCAGTATTTTTTGGCAAATAAAACGCCACCGGTAAGGGCGAAGAGGCCGACAATACCGTTGATGAGGAGCATTCTGCCGATGTCCGCATCCAGCAGAGAAGCTACGGCCAAGGGACCAGGCGTTGGCGGAAGCAGGGTATGCGAAACGGTAAGCCCGGCCGTTAGCGCAAGACCGATCATCAACACCGGTTTTTTGGCACTCATGGCAATGGCTTCGGTCACCGGCTGAAGAACGATGTAGGCCACGTCAACAAAAACGGGGATAGATACCAGGTAGCCCGTGAAGCCCATCGCCCAGGGAAGTCGTTGGTCACCGAAAAGGTGCAGGACGGACTTCGCAATCCGTAACGCGCCCCCCGTTTCGCGCAGCACCTCACCAATGAACGCACCGAGAATGACCACAATCGCAATCCACTTCATCGTGTTGCCAAAGCCCTGTGCCAGTAAATCTACGGTCTGTTTACCGCCCAGGCCGGAACATAAGCCCAGGGCCATTGCTGCCAGCACCAAAGCAATGAAGGGGTGCCACTTCCAACGAGACACGCTCAGGATCAGCAATAGCAGAACGATAAGCAGTATTAACAGTTGGCCCATAATATTTTTGTACGATAGTAGAATTTTTACCGATAATTACCGCTATTTTGAATTCACTGCGGTAAAATAGTGCTGGCGCTGGATAATTACCGCTTACTGTATAGATCTTTTTAGCAGCTATCTTAGTACTAACAATGAAGCTACAATACAAACCAACCGATAAAAGCCCCCTCAATTCCTTTTACATCCGACGGATGGACAAGCCTTATCTTGGAGATAACTGGCATTTTCATGAGGAGTATGAATTGATCTACTTCCTGAAGGGTAGGGGAATGAGAATTGTAGGCGATCATATTTCCAACTTTCAACGGGGAGAGTTAGTATTGGTGGGGCAATGGCTGCCACATCTTTGGCGTAATGACGGGGAAGGAGAAGGGGCCGTGGAAGCAGACTACATCGTCGTAAAGTTCCCCCGCATTCCAAAAGGGATTGATCTTTTTTCGCTTCCTGAATTGTCTTCGATTAATCAATTACTAAGGAGCTCCATCCGTGGGCTGCTGTTTTCAAATGCAGCGGGAGAACAAATTCATGACCTGCTCATCAGGTTAAGCGGAAGCACCGGCTCCCAGCGGGTTATTCTGTTCCTGCAGGTGATGGAGGTTCTCGCCCGGAATAAGGAATATGAGTTTTTGAGTAGTCCGGATTTTACGCTCCCCAAGGAAGTATCAAGTGAAAACCGCCTGCAAACGGTGATCAACTACATCTTCAGTAATTACCCAAAAGAAATCAATCTTGACGATATCTCGGGAGTTGCCTGTATGACTTCCCCCGCTTTCTGCCGTTTTTTTAAGAGCAGGACCAATAAGACCTTTTTTGAATTTTTGAATGAGTTTCGGATAAACAAAGCCTGTCAGTTATTGATCAATGGGAATGTGCCCGTGAAGGAAGTTTGTTACGAGGTTGGTTTTCGCTCACTCACTAATTTTAACCGGACCTTTAAGAAGATCAAGGAGGTAACCCCAAGCGAATACAGAAACCACTACCTGAAACTCAGAGTAAGCAGGTAAGGCACTACCTAAGTTGCTCAGGCTTAGGTTATAGTCATTCGTCGTATAGAAATGACCCATTGGGGTTTGAATAGAGGGCAGAAGAGTAGGGATGAGCAGGTTTGTGAAATATCTTTGGGGAGCACAAAAGAACTATTGATTTACTATCCATTAAAGATCATTTTATGACGATGTACCTCCGCTTATTTACCTTATTTTTTGCCTTGTCAGTATTCAGTGGTTGCTCTTCGGAAATGGCCTCGTCGGGGGCAGACGAGGCCTTCGACGAGAACTGGTTATTTCAGAAAGGGGACCCCGCTGATGGCGCTTCCATTGCTTTGGCGGATGCGGACTGGCGTAAAGTGAACATCCCCCACGACTGGGCCATCGAAGGCCCCTTCGATTCTAAGTATAATGCCCGTACCGGCGGCCTGCCCGTTCATGGCGTAGCCTGGTACCGGAAGCACTTCATGGTTTCTGAAGAAGATACGAAACAGCACGTCACGGTTTTTTTCGACGGTGTAATGAACAACAGCACCGTCTTTCTAAACGGAGAGAAGATTGGTGAACGCCCCTTTGGCTACATCGGCTTTGAAGTAGACCTGACGCCACACCTCCGGCCCGGAGAGGACAATGTACTCGCCGTACGGGTAGCCCCGGAAGACCTGGCATCCCGCTGGTATTCCGGCGCGGGTATTTACCGCAACGTTCGGCTGAAAGTAGCGCATCCCGTTCATGTACCGGAATGGGGGACTTACATCACTACGCCTGATATTAGAGATGGTGAAGCTACCGTCAAAATCGAGACGATCATCGAGAATAGCCATGCTGCAGATGCTGACATTAATTTTAGAACTTTCATTAAAGACCCTACTGGCAAAGAAATTGCGAGAATAGGCAAGGGCTTTCTTCTAAAGGGGAGTATTCAGGAAAGGGTTGTTCAGGAATTTTCGGTCTATGGTGTGTCACTTTGGGACATCGGCAACCCTTCTCTTTATACGGCTACCAGTATAATTGAAATTGACGGGGAGGTCGTTAACACCAAGGAAAGCACCTTTGGTATTCGTAGCATTGA
>ENA-ORXT01006043-ORXT01006043.1-marine-metagenome-genome-assembly--contig:-NODE-6043-length-11497-cov-8.257706_pt1 | contig 11497 bp, 10 predicted proteins | sample MGYA00237868_ERZ511482 | MGnify/ENA metagenome assembly ERZ511482 | reverse complement strand
AAGTCGATTGACCAATGGGCAGTTGACCCAGACCCCTTCTTGACTTTGACCACATCGGCCAAAATTGGGAAGACAGCCATAGCAGGGGCAAGAAGATCCAGTGCGCCGCGAACGTGTGGACATTCTTACGTGGCAGCTGTAATGCAGCCACGTGGTTCAATCCTGATGTCCGCCCTTAACTCGGGGTCTGGGCAACCCAAATCGCATTACAGCCTCTGGAACGCGTTTCCCAGAGGGGGGTGCCTTGATGCATGCAATCTTGCCGATCGCTGGAATCTGGGCGCGCCGTTGGTGACCTCTGCCGTGGCGAGGAAGGACGCTAGTACCGGGAGTCCTCCATCTTTGCCGGATTCGAGCCCTTCATCTGCAGCAGCGGACTGCGGCAAGCTCTGCTTCAAATGTCGCAAGCCATCCACTGGTCCGGGACTGCTTGAGCGCCACCCCGTAAAGAACAATGTGAAGCCGTTCACCCTCCCGCCCTTGCCGCGGGACTGGGACAAGATGCTCGACGCCGTGCAGGACTCATGGGAAAAGGGTCTTAACGGCGGCCCAGCGCTCAAGACGTTCGTAAGTGGCTCCACGAAGCGCGCCGCAATGGCATCCAACAAGGAGCCACTTGGCCGGGTGTCGTCATCGATGCTGTCGAAGCGCGGTGCAATCGCCAAGGCCGCCACCAATTCCGGGGGATGGAGCGCCCTGCGCAGCGTGCTTGTTCGGGAGCGAGACTTCCGCAAGCGTACGGGTACGGCCTTTCCCTGCAACGAAGTGTACAAGTTCTGTGCCACGCTCGTCTCTAAGGCGGACCTTTGTCCTTAGAGTAGTGGCGGCTGTCCCGCGTCTTTGTGTGTAGTAGCAATTTTATCTGCTTCTCTTCGGTTCGGTTCCGTCGTGGTACGCCGCTCTGATTTTGTAGCTTAGGACTCGGCACTTCGAGCGATGCGGAGAAGGAAGAATTCCCCAGCTTCTACTCCTGTGCGAGGGTCAGCTTCTGGGTTGATGTCGAAACGGCAAGTGGATTTTCGACCCTTGCTCTGGCCTTGCGAGTCGACAACACATTTGTTGTGCTATTTGAGTGTTGAACTTCTTCTAGATGAGTTGTCTCACTTCATTTTTTTTCATTGAATTGTATAAAGCAAGCAATTATTCGTATTAGAGTTTGTATTGTGCCGAATTTGGAGTACCTATTGCAGGAGACAATTGCTGTTCCGATCGCTCGGCTGTTGGATGCTGGTGCCCGTTCGGTCACCACCCTGTCGACGCTCCTCGTGACGCGGCACCTGAACAGCAGTTTGCAGGCCGGTCGGGGCTTGTCTCCTGCCCGACGCTGCGCACACAGAACCTTCGGGTCCGAGTGTCTATTTTCATTGTTGTTTGGTATCACGTGGAAGGCGGTGCAACTTTCCTTCTCGGTACGTCCCTCATGTCTGTGCGATCCGCTCACTCCATTTGCTTGTTTTACTCCATCTGGCGAACTGTGGCCAACATGCCGCGTGCATTTGAATGTTTCTTGTTCCATCATGGTTCCGTCAAAGACGTTATCTGCACAACTGTGCTCCATGCAACGTTCGTGATGCTAACATGCGCGTTCGTTCGTTCGTGTTTGTCACTTCCCTGTCTATCCACCGTTCGATGGTTCCGATCCGTCTTCTGCTGTATGTCCATTGAATGTTCTATACCAGAAGATGCCTGCTGGCGAAGCTCCTGGGGCTGCTGCGGCGGGAAAAGATGGTGCTGCGCCCAAACCCAAGAAGGCCAAGCTGACTAGAAAGGAGGTGGAAGAATCGAGTGCTGCACCCCGTACCAGGTCCCAAGCCACACGGAAGCGGAACTTGCCAACACTTCCCAACCAGGCCTCGCCTCGGAAACTTCGGAAGCGAGGTGATGCGTCCGCACCAACGCCAACTCGCCAAGAAGTGAACGCGGTGTTTGGCAGCGATGCCGGCAGCGATGCTGAAGATGAAGGTGGCAAGGAGGTCACAACCAGCCCCCGCAACGAGGACAAAGAATTCGGTTGTGAAGGTGGCAGCATGAACAGCAACGAGGCGTCCGCGCCGTCGCCGCACGAGTTGCCGCATTCGGCGGAAAAGAGGACTGGCGGCACGACGGGCCGCGATACTGTTGGCCGCGGCACCTCGGCCAAGGCGCTCTCCTCGTCGTCGCGCGCCCCGCGGCCGCTTGCGGCAATTGCGCGGACTGGAGGTAAGACGGGCGGCAGCACTGTTCACTGCGACACCGCGGACAAAGCGCTTGTCCCGGCGCCGCCCGACTCTTCGCCGCCCGCTACGTTGCCGCGCGCGTGGTCCCCGCTCGCGGTGACCTCGAGGACTGGCGGCAGGACAAGCGGCGGTACTGTTGGCCGCGACACCGCGGCCAAGGCGCCCGCCTCGTCGCCGCCCGCCTCGACGCCGCGCGCCTCGTCGCCGCGCGCCTCGTCGCCGCGCGCGTCGCCGACGCTCGGGGCGACCGCGCGGACTGGCGGCAAGACGGGTCGCGGCACTGTTGGCCGCTGCAAGGCTGCCAATCAGCAAGCTTCGGATCCTGATACGTCTTTTTCTCTGAGGGCGTCGACGCCCATCATAACGACTGCGTGGCCGGGGCTAGACTCGGGTGCGATGTTGCATGGCAGTACGGACAACGGAGAGCAAGATGCTCTTTCGGCTGCATTGGCAGCTGCTTGTGCGGCAGTTGGTGATGCTGCATCTGGGGCTCTTCTATCGGCGGTACCGCCGGCGATGGTCGCTGCCACGGCAACCTCCGTTGCCGCCACAGCAAGCGACGCAGCGGAAGGAACCACCAATTTGCCTCACACGCACGCTGCTGCATGCTTTTCGTCCCCACTTCAAGGCGAAACCGCGTTGCCTTTGCTCTCGGGCGCCACCGCGGCGGTCCTTGGACTCGGGGACTCTAACGCGCAGGTCGCGCACCGCCAAATTGGTCCCAGCCATCTTTCGTTTTTTTCATCTTCCGCCGCGTTCGGAGATGACGCGTCCGGTCCCGATGGCCCTCAGTGTCATGGAGCAGAGTTCTTCGACGACGGCTCGGCAGGAGGTGGCGGCGACTCGATGGTGGTGCAGCCAGGCCCTGGGGGTTTTCCAGCTGCTTCAGCGGAGCTGGCGTCTGTCGACGAAAAGCCTGTGGATGTGCCGCCACGATTTCCGCCGGTCGAAGACGCCGCGCTGCAGCGCACGTACGCGGCGGAGCGCCTCGCATGGCGCGCACGCTTCTCCGAGTGGGGCGTGTCCTAGGAATATGACCGCCACGCTGAGGTCGTGGAGCTGTTCACCAGGGCCGAGGACAACTCGCCGTCGAATGTCATCCACTTTGTGTCGGCCAAGGAGACGTGTGATGCGGCGACGCAGGGAGTTCCTGTGGCAGTGGCACAACCGCCGTGCCGTGTGCGCATAGCGCACGTCCTCACGGTCATCACGACGGCGTACGCCAAGAACGGCTTCAGCCTGCCCGAGTCCGTGAACGCCCACCCGCTCGCGCTTCCTGTCGGCCTGCACGGAGGCAACTCAAGTGTCGTTCCTGCCGCGGAGGACCGCTGCGGCGCACCGTGCTCGCTCCCTGCGCATCGCGAAGGCAAGCACGTTGCTGCCGTTGATGGAGTCGAGAACGTCGACGTCGCGCGCTCCCGGGCGCCAAAGGCAAGCCGACCTTTGGTGGCCAAGTCGGCTGCCAAAGTGAAGGACGTTGGCGCTCTGGACGCTAAGGGGCGACACGGTCGGACGATGGTCCGGATGATGACGGCAGTCGGCATCATGCTGCACTTTTACATTCCTGATGCCGAGCGGTGGCCCTTCGGCCATGACGACTTCGTACGCATGCCGCGTGATATCTTGAAGGGGATGATGGAGCACTCCATTGGCCTCATGCTGTCGTCCTGGAGGTGGGCGCGCCGGGGTAACAAGGGTCGCGAGGAGCGGACGTATGACCGGCTGCACTCGTTGGCTTTGAAGAAGCCGGGCTTAACAACGGCTGCTGGCGCGCTACAGTACGTGCGAAAACTGCACGCGGTCATGATTAGAGACCCCTTCTGGCGGTACAAGCATGTCAAGCGGGCAACCGGATCTGTTGCTATTTCATGGCAGCAGTGGCTCGCAGAGGCAGAGTCGTGGGTGCTGACTCCTGACGCCGACCGCGCCGGCAAGCCGCATCCCCCGCCTCCTGCGCACGAACGTGACGCTGAGCTGTCGGCGCTGGCTGCTGAGGAGGAAAAACCCGCCGCGTCGGCGGCAGGCTCCGCGGTAGACGCAGTTGGCTCTGAGTAGATTGTTTGTCTCTTGTCTTTTGTTATACCTGTGTTCCTTTTGTACGACAGCACATGCACACGTAGCTCAACTTGACGAACTGAAGGGGGACTGGTTTTTTTTTTCTGAATCGTGGGGCCTGATGGTCCCGGCTTAACGCTGATACATCGAAAACGAGTGGCAGCTCTTTGGTACCCGCCGGCGCGGCGCCGGGTGTGAAATAGAAGAACAAACTGACGGACATCGACATGCACGCCGTGGCGGCATACGTCAGCTACGGACGCATTCAAAAGCTGTCCTAGTACCCCAAAACCGCATGATTGCTGACACTGCCTCGAAAGCCATGCTCACGATGGTGTCGGTCTTGTTGTTGATCTTGTCTGTGCCGCTGCTACTGCTGCTTCTGCTATCGCGGATTTAGACACTCTTTTTGGACCGGGAGAGGGCGCCAGCGTCGTGCGCCGCTGCCGCCGCCGCCGCTGCCGCCACAGCCGTCGGCCCGACAGACACCGCCACTGCGGCCTCCAACTCCGCCACTCGAACCGACCGGCGCGGCTGCACGGCGCGCGTAAAAAGTGGCGTCGCTGCCGCCGCGGAAAGGAGCAAGTTCCGGGATCTCGGGGGGGGGGGGGGGGGGGGGGGGGGGGGGGGGGGGGAAGGTGTGCCGAGGGGAGCCTCGCCGCCCCGGTGGCGCGACAAGCAGCAGCGTGTCCCAGCACGACGGCGGCACGTGAGGTAGAAGGGCCCGCCGCCGCCCGCCGGGGCGGTCGCGCTGCCGCAAGCGGCATGAACGCCGCTGGCGCAACCTTTGCAATTATCTCCTCGGCCGCTACCACCAACTCCGCCTGAGCGGCGCCTGCCACGGGCCCAACGCCGGTACGGAGGCTCGCAAAGTCGAGCGGTCCACTGTCGGCGCCGCCCGCAAAGAGACAGGGGCGGGCGGGCGGGCCGCTGCCCTGGGCGTGCTCGCAAGCAGAGGCGTTGGCGTACGGAGCCGCTTGCCCCGTGGGCGTCTCGCGCTCAATGAAAGTAGCCCGCACGCCGGCGCGGGCCGGGACTTCCCCGGCACGTTTCGCGGCGGGGCCGGGCGCTCCGGCCTGCACAACGGTGCAGCCGCAGCGGACGTGGAAGGGTGCGCTGGCACCGGCCTCGTCGGGCTCGCCGCGGCACGCGGCGTCCATGCCGACCGGTGCAACCGCCACCGCAGCCGCTGCCGTCCCTGCTGCCGCTGTAGTCGCCGCCTCCGCCGCAGCCACTCGGGCTGACCGGCCCGACTGCGCCGCGCGCGTGCCGAGCGGTTTCGCCGCCGTGACCCGAGGATGTCACGCGGACGCTGTCGCCTTCGCGGGCCGCATCGGAGCCTCCGGCGCGGGCGACGCGGTCGTAGTCGTGGCCTCTACCGCCGCAGCAGCTGCGGCCGCTGCGGCGGCTGCCGCCGCCGACTCGCCCGCCGCCCTTGCCGCCGCCACCGCAGCGCCTGCTACAGCTGCTCTTCCGACCGCACGACAGCTCGGTCGCGCGCCGTCGGCGCGCCAGGCGGCAGCCCAAAATGAAGGGGTGGGGGGGGGGGAAGTTGCGCGCGGGCGCCGCGGAACAAAACAGAGGAGAAGCCGTCCGCGGGGGCGCAGGGTGGCGACCACTCCGCGTGCGTCGGGCCCACTGCCGTCACCGCTAGCACCTCCGACAAGACTCAGGGCCTTACGCCACAGGAGCGCTGGCGCCGTCAGTCAGTCCGGCGGCTAGCGGGGCGCCAGTGGCCGCCAGATGCGAAGCCGACGCCGCATGCGCCACTCCCGCGCCCACGGCATCCAACAGCCAGGGCACAGCCGCCACCGGGTCACCAGCGCGGCGGGGCCGAGCAAGACTGTGACTGCCGTGCACGGGCGAGAGTCGTGGCGCCCCACCGCCGCCGCGTCGTCGCCACAATCGCGTCCATGTGGGTCAAGCGGCTAGCGCGCGTCGGGGGGGGGGGGGTCTAGCGGCAGCAACGAACGCTATTCCAACTCCCGCGAGGAGACCGGCCACTTGCCGCCGTCCGAAACGAAATTCTCGCCCAGCGCGGGCTGCGCGGCGACAAAAGCCCCGGCGCCAACACACGCGCGGCGACCGGCGCGTCGCCGACAACTGGCACTGACTCACCCCGCCACGTGGGCTGAGCGGCGGCCGGACCGGTGACGCGGACACAAGCTCGGCGACCGGCATCTCGCTGCCATTGGCACAAGCTGCCCCACCCCCGACGGGCTAAGCGGCGGATAAATCCGCGACGCCAGCACCCGCGCGGCAACCGGCAGCTCGCTTCCATCCGGCACAACCTCCCCACTCCCCGCGGGCTAGGCGGCGGCCGGAACCGCGACGCCAACACCCGCGCGGCAACCAGCGGCTCCCAGCCGTTCGGCGCCAACCCCCCAACTCCGGCAGGCTAAGCGGCGGCAAAAGCTGCGACGCCAACGCCTGCGTGGCTACAGGCAGATGGCTGCCGTGCGGCACTAACTCCTGAACTCAAACAGGCTAGGTGGCGGACTGAGCCGCGACGCCAAAACCCGCGCGGCGTCCAGCAGCTCGCTGCCGTCCGGCACCGACTCACCCCCCGCGATGGGCAAGGCGGCGCCGAGAGACGCGCCCCCAACAGTCGCACATCACTCGGCACCTCGTGGCCGTCCGTTGCCGTACGGCACGAACTCCCCCACTTCTGCAGGCTAAGCAGCGGCCGAGGCCGCTACGCCAACACCAGCGTGGCGTCCTTCGGCGTGCAGCAGGCCGGCACCAACTTTGCGCCCCCCGCGGGCTAAGCGGCACCGCCAGCCCGCAACCAACGAGACGCGCTGAGAACAGACGCAGGCGTCGTCGAGTGTCCGCCACGTGGACGCAAGTGGCGCCGGTGCCGGCGCCGGCGGCCGTCCACCATGGGGACGCACAGGGCGCCGGTGCCGCCGCCGTCGGCAATCCACCATGGGGTCGCACAGAGCGCGGATGCCGGAGCCGTCGGCCGGTCACAATGGGGACGCACAGGGCGCCTGTGCCGCCACCGTCGGCAATCCACCATGGAGATGTACAGGGCGCCGGTGCCGGCGCCGTCGGCCGTCCACCATGGGGACGCACAGGGCGCCGGTGCCGGCGCCGTCGGCCGTCCACCATGAGGACGCACAGGAAGCCGGTGCCGCCGCCGTCGGCAATCCACCATGGAAACGAGCAAGGCACCGTCGCCGGTGGCCTTGGCAGCCGGTAAAGCACGATGGGGAAGGACGTGCCAGAGATGAGGCGCAGTTTCCGTTGATGCGATCGGCGCTGCGTGCTTGGAATTCGGATTGGCGCACAGAGCGCCACGGAGGGCCCTGTTACAGGTTCTCTTTGCAGCGCGAGCACGAGCTGACGCCGTGTGCACGGATCGGCCGCGCGCACCACTTTCGCGCGGCCGCCGCTTGTCCACCTGTTTGAGAACTGACGGTGACCAATCAGAAGGCTCAAATTCTGGCCTCAACCAGCACTGCAAGCACCTATGATTGTCGTTTGCAATAAACATTATGTATGCAGAAGGCGTTTCCATTAAATGAGACTAAGCCTCCAATCCGCGTCGATGAGCGGTGTCTCAGCACATGAACACTCACTGTATTGCTCCACTACAGTCACACTGGTTTCCAACACCAGCGACACTACCCCCGATCTGCTGTGATCGTTGGCCATGCTTTGTCGGTCTTATCTTTCTTTTCCAGCACCTTTCTCGACTCCCGACGCCTCTATTTCGCACGCCTCGTCCTTTTACGACGTCATGTGCGCCTCCCCAGCCGCTGCGCCGTCGGGCTCCCCAGCCGGTGCGCCGCCAGCCTCCCCTGCCGGTGCGCCGTCGGCCTCCCCTGCCGGTGCGCCGTCGGCCTCCCCTGCCGGTGCACCGCCGGCCTCCCCTGCCGGTGCGCCGCCACCCGCCGCCAACGCGGCGGGCTCCGTGCCGGAATCGTCGGGAAAGGCAAAAAAACGCCGGAGCAACTCCCACAAGCGCGGCAACTGGCCACGTAAGCGCCGCCGACGGGACGCCTGGGTGGCAAGAGCCATGGCGACCGCCGCTGCCTCTGCGTCGTCTGCGGCCGCAGCGCGAGCCGCGCCTGCTGCGGCGGCCGTACGTGCGGCGCCAGCAGCAGTGAAGACGTCCGCCGAGGCCGTGTCACCGATGGGTGTCCCGGGATCTTTACCTCCGGTCCCGGTACGCGCGGTAGCCACGGCCAAGGTCCAGGACTCTGGGTCGGAGTCGGAAGAGATCATTTGCGAGGGCCGTGTGGGTGTCACAGTCGTGAACGTTGGTAGGACGCCTGACGCAGGCATCCGAGACGCTGATCTGAGCGCCCTGCGACGGCCTGACGGCCTGGTGTCGTGCCTGTTGCTGGCTTCCTGGAAGCTGACGAGCTCCGCGCCACGCGACAAGGTGTATCGCGCATTTTTCCGAGTGCAGCGCAACCTATCTTCAACACCCAGTCGGTAGCAGAGATGAGGCGTGCGATGCTTGACGGGGCGCCCGTTGATCGGCAGCGCCGTCAGGCGTTTATGAACCGGCGCTGGGCGTCAACGGCGATTGTCATTTTATTCTGTTTTCTCTACTGTTTCACTGTGTGGCTACCATTGTGCCGTCAAGCTCGTCCATTTGTACCAAAATACTGAGCTGCACGCATCAACACACAGCTACAGCCAACTGTCTTTGGCCCGTCCTCCCTGGCACGCATTGAATAAGGCGCGGTGCGCGGCGAAGAGTCTCAGAATGTGCCATCAAAAGGTGAAGCAAGCGCAGTGGAGGAGCAATATGAGAGACAAAGAAAGAGAGGCTGGTCTGGAACTCGCACGACATTGGGAGGGCTCGGAGGCCTCGGTACGTGACTAGTGGCGACCAGCAGCGTGGAAGCCGAAACGTTCTTCCTGGATACACAATCACATATGTAAAAGCAGAGCGAATGGATCTCAAGTTTTTCTCCGAAGGGCTTAAATTGAACACCAAAAATGACAAACAACAGACAGACCAGAAGCCAAATCAGAAGTGTATCATTGTGTTTCGAAATTGACGCTCCCATCGATGTAGCACACCATCGCCTGCCGGTGTGGATCCTCTCAAAGCACGGCCAGAGGGGCAGGGATTCAACTCCTTTACCCACGAGAATGGCACATGCCAGTGCAGTTGCAAACGCAGCACGACTTCCTATTGCTGATCCCCGAATTTGGTCCTGGGGGACAGAGACAGAGACTGACTGTGAATAACAGCACTCTATTGGTCTAAAACGACAGTAAGAAGGCATCGAAGCCAATAGACAGCCCGCATTGGGTGCCAGGACCTTGCATCCAGCAGAACTCACTGTTTGTTGCCGCTTTATCCGACTTTCTTGGCACGGAGCAATCTGCCCACGCGAGATCTTGAGATTTTCTACTGTCTCCTTGCCAGAAGGGCAGAAAAAAAAGGAGCTGAAGATGATTTCCGGGCTGTATGGGCACATGTAAGCAATCAGGAGCACCAAGTCAGTCCCAAAGGCGCATGTGATTGGTGGAGAGAGTCGGTCCGCAAGTCAGTCTATGTCCACCAGGACAAAATTCGGGGATCAGCAATATATGATATCACAATGGCAATGGCAGATTTCCCACCCGCAAAACATGAGTTTCCTTGTGAGCGTAACCGCCCGAGTAACCGAGTTAGTGCACTTCGGGAAAGCTTCCCGTTTCAACTGGCACCCGTCAGTTCATGTATAGTGACTACATCATGACTGCAGGACTCCCACCTTGGTTGATCGTTCCCAGTCGAGCGATCACACTGATTGACACACGCAAAGACGCCGGTTCTCATCGCTCGATTGGGATTCAAGAAGCCGATCGACCGCAACGTCAATCAATCGATCTGCTTACTAGCTCATACTAAAGAACACTTAGTCTTAGTATGATTTAAACTTCCGCACCCTGCTTCCCGTCATTTCAGTTGCGTTTCCTGGCAGAGATAACTGGGCGTAGGTAGCGGCACGGCAGAAAAGTCCGCATGTTATCCCAGGTTCTTGGACACCAATATCCCAGGTTACTTTCGCCATATTCCCGGGTGAAAGTCCCCCAGATCGCTCACAGACCGTCGTTCGGAGACCCAGAAATGCCAAGACTTCAGGGATCACGCTTTCGATTGGCTTTCGTGGTCAGAACAGGGAACCAGCATCTCCACCAATAGAGCCAAGCGTCCAACCCAACACCCACGTGTGCACAACGTGTGGCGCTGTCACTGGCTCTCCAAGCGCAGAGCCAAAACTAAGCAGATCACGTCTCAAACTTGGGCTCACCTTGTCGTCTCTGGCGGTGGGCCTATTTTGTGGCACGCCATTATAGTGCGTTTTCCTTACAAGAGACAGCTGATTCAGCTCAATACGAGCAAAAGTGGCCTACATGCACTGGAATGGAAGACTTGCGACTTATATTCCCTTGTGAACAATTCTCTCATAACAAGAACGCACTGTATTCCCACAGACGCACAACTGAGAATCTCCATGACTGCCAGATCGTCTCGCAGATGTCTGCAAGCCACGGGTCACGCCTTCCATTGGCTTTCGAGGTCCGAACAGGGAACCTGGGGTTGACCAAACAACTGGGGCGTCTTCAAACAGGCCTGCTTGGAGTGGCGCTGCCGTTCAAGCCCCAAAAGAAGGGCCATCCCTCGAAGCCACCACGAGATGCATTAACAGATTAATAAATGTAAACTGATCCATTTATGGGCCGTCTTAGCCCCGTCACACCCTATTGCTGATCCCCAAAATTTGTCCTGATTGACAAAGACTGACTGACAGACTGACTCTCGCCACCAATCAAATGCGCCCCTGGGACTGACTTGGTGCTCCTGTTTGCTTTCATGTGCCCAATCAGCATGGAAATGAGCATCAGCTCCTTTTTTTTCTGCACTTCTGGCCAGGAGACAGTAAAAGAACTCAGGCCCGTTCGCAGACTCCAACGTCGCTTTGCATAACGCCGGTAAAACGCACGAAACGCTGCGAAAGAAACATGCGGGCCCGGTCAGCGTTCGTTTTAAATACACCATCAAAATGTCAAATTATATACTGGCCTTACCTTAACGCACAGTCGACGTCCCTCTGCGGAGGAAGCCACGTTCTCGGCCAGCGCGCGTGCTCCTCACCTACCTCACAGATTTGTCACGCGTGGGGCGGGTTGTCGCCATGGACCCTGCCTCCATCCTGCGCCATGGTCAGTTTGTCACCACAGTAGGAGGCGCCGTGTATGCCCAGAGAGGC
>ENA-ORXT01006041-ORXT01006041.1-marine-metagenome-genome-assembly--contig:-NODE-6041-length-11500-cov-2.597216_pt1 | contig 11500 bp, 7 predicted proteins | sample MGYA00237868_ERZ511482 | MGnify/ENA metagenome assembly ERZ511482 | reverse complement strand
CTCCGGCAAAATGCCCGACTCAATAATATGCCTAACCATCAGCTCAGTAAGATAAGCCGTTTGGCTAGCCGGTTTAACAATCGCCGGAACACCCGCCAACAGCATCGGGGCAAGCTTTTCCAACATACCCCAACAAGGGAAGTTAAACGCATTAATCTGCACAGCCACACCCTGAATCGGCGTATAAATATGCTGAGCCGTAAAAGTGCCTTCCTTAGAAATCTGCTCCTGAGCCCCATCCAATAACACATTACTATTAGGCATCTCCCGACGCCCCTTTCCTGAGTAAATAAATAAAGTGCTAATACCACCCTCAATATCTATCCAGGAATCAGTACGAGTCGCCCCCGTCGCTTTAGACAACTCATAGAAAATTTCCTTACGCTCCATCAGGTACTTAGCCAACTCTTTCAGCATCAAAGCCCGCTGATGAAACGTGTATTTACGAAGCCCCGTACCGCCAACACTTCGTGCATAATCACGCATATCAGCAAAATCCAAACCATCACTAGTGATCTCAGCAACACCATCACCATTAATCGCATTCCTAAGCACAACACCTGACGCAGCTGACTGATACCACTCCCCCTGCGCATAACTCTGTAATTTCTTCACTGGATAGGGTTCGCTCACGGCTAAAGATTTGAAAAGAGAAAGGCTAGCATTGCCCCGTTAGAAGCACTAAATGCCAGACAAGAATGCAGCACTCTCAGAAATATTAATACGATACAGTTTTTCAATCAAATTAATAACATTCGTATCACAAAGGAGGATTGGCACAAAAAGGCCCGATCAATAAATGTCGGGCCTTTCAAAATCTATACTTCAGACAAAGTCATTCACTCTAAACTCAAACTCCTGCAGAAGATTAAAATCTGCCCTATTCCACCGCAGCTCGCAGTGGCTTGTGGTATTTGATTTACGAAGACCTTCCGAAGTCCTTCCGTTTCTCAGCAATATCCAAACCTAGCAACGAGGCGGCGCAGTAAATCAAATACCACAAGCCGCCCCACAAAATCACTTCATCTTATTAGCCCAACGATCCGCAACCGTCTTTGCCGCATCGCGTCCACCAAAGCCAAACGCCAGCGCCGCAGCAATCGCAACCGCACCGATAGTAAAGCCAAACGCCATATTCACAATATTATCCGCAAGACCCATTGCTCGTAGTCCCATCGCCAACACTAAGCCCAATATCGCCAAACGCGCCACATTAGCCAAACCCGTGCTACCAGAAGCAGACAGCTTATTATACGCAATCGAGCTAAGCACATTACCAATCAACAGAATCAAACCACCCACCAAAATCCCACCACCAAACTCCAGGATCTTAGCAAAGATAGTCGAAATTACTTCAATACCCAGCGTGTTGACTGCCGCTGTAGCAGCCGTCAGCATTGCGAAGAACATAATCGTTCCACTGATCAATTTAGTCGGTGTGAAAGTTGGAGTAAACAAACCCTGTGCACCTAATTTCTCAGGCATCGAGTCAACATTCAACCCTGCGAGTATCCCAGACAAGATTGAGATAACAAACTTCGCAATAAAGTAAGTGACGCCAAGAATAATCGCAGCACCAATAATATTAGGAATGGCAGCCATCAGCTTGTTAATCATGTCTGAAGCCGGACCGCTAATAGCCGGGATATTTAAAACACCTAGCGCAGCAACCGCAATCGGTAATAAAATCGCTGCAAATACAAACGCAGAACCCAGCTTGGATACTTTCAGGCTATCATTGCCCGTTTTTGCAACTAGCTGATGATCTACCTTCTGCAAGCCAGCACCAACCAGCTCTGAAACGATTTTCGCAATGATCCAACCCGCATAACCGATAACCCCCGCACCAATTATGTTAGGAATGGCAGTGAAGAATTTTTCAACCATTTCTTTTAACGGATCAAGTACCCCAGTCAAACCGAAGTGCTGCAATACTGCCATCAACACAAAGATCGTCAAGGCTGCTTTTATGAGTCCGGATACCGCTGAAACCAGATTATGCTTTTGCAAAAAACCAACTTTACCCAACAGTTTCTTTATAACACCAGCCAGAATCTTAACTATAAACAAACCAACGATTAAAATAAGTAGGCCGAGCAAGGCGTGCCCTAGCTTGCCTGAAGTGAGTGCGCCAAACATATCAGTGATGCTTTCCATGATTATCTTCCTTTAACAAAATTTTATCTTTATCTAATGATTGTCAGATCAATACGACGATTTTTATTGCGACCTTTTTCTGATGCATTGTCCGAAAGTGGCTCTGAGGAACCCAGACCTTCCACCTGAATTCTGTTTGCATCTATGCCCAAACCTACAAGCTGATTCTTCAAATTCTGACTTCGTTTAAACGATAGCGTCAAATTTTCATCCGGCGCTCCGGAACTGTCTGTGTGACCACGCAGCTTGATATTAATATCTTTATAGGTGTTCATGATTCCGGCAACGCCAAGAATTTGATTCGAGGACTCCGGATTCAGTAAATCAGAACCTGAGAAAAAGAAGATTCGATCAAAAACGAGCGATTGCTCCGTGTCATCCAGCAAAATTGCTTGCTTAAAACGATTCTCAAATCCTTGCTGGGGAATTTGTATACTCCGACCATCGGGTAATTTGAAGTCTAAGCGTGCCAACTCATCATTAACATTAAATGGTTTTTGGTCATTACTCTCGGCGACGTTATTTTGACCCGCTTTTGCTTCTACTTCCGAATCATCAGCTGGCTGTAGTGGCGCGGCTTGGCTCTGCGTTTTTGGTGCCGCGTCAGGCTGCTGCTTACTTGCAACTGTCCCGCTTGGTTTAGCCGGAATCGCTAGCTCAGCCTTACCTGCCTTCAGTTCCGCCTGCTTCGCATCAAAACGCTTTTCATCTGCAAGCTTTTGGGCTGCCGTTGCAGCTGCGAGACTGGCAGCTTCAGCCTTTATCTTAGCAGCCTCTCGGGCTTGGACTTCCGCACGGGTTTGATGATCTAAGTTAGCTTGCTCATTATTTGCTTGCTCATTATTTGCAGCGGTATTTTCTTCAAAGTCGGCCGAAGCGTCTAAAGAGGCAGCGGCCTGAGCATTAACGGCAGTTTCCTTGTCTTTACTTCTCGATCCATCTGAGCTACTTGCTTTAGCGGGAGGTTTCTCAACCGTTTGGGAATATTTTGAATCGTCTGCTAAGACCTGATCATCATTTGCTACGGCAGAGCGACTTTGCTCCTGACTGAGCTGAACCGTCTGGGGTGGGCCGAAAGCTTGGCCAATGGAAGATGCAATGGGCTGACATCCCTTCATGAAAAACAAATACATCGCCCCAAACAGTAATATCACTGCAAAAGCAATGGTGTGTTCTTGTGAGGGGGTTAAGTCTTGGTCAAAATCTTCCTGATCTGACATTCGTTAAATGCTCCTTATGCTTCGACTTGAAGTGCAAGATATTTATGCTGAGTAGCAACTATACAAGATGAAGTTCATGTAATTTCTAATTTATTTCAATGCCTACTCTGAACAAATTCCGCCGGAAGAATAGCTTTCTACAGATGTGAAGAAGCTGAAGTCATTGCTTGCCCTCAAAAAATATTTTGCAGTGCTCACACCCACTGTATTATAAAGACACTTCCGATCAAGTCAGTTGTGTTTGCGAACACCCAGATAAAGTCTGGATATTAATGACACATTGTAAATAATACAAACGTTGCAGCGATAAAAATTAATTTCCTTGTGGCCTTTAGTAAAATTCGAAAAAACTTCAGCCACAATGAAATTGATTTATATCCTTCATAGCATCAGAATGAATCTAGTATCAAGATTCTAACAAACAGGAGTTCATCATGAAAAGAGCCGTTACTTTGCTTACAACAGCCATCAGTGTTGCCCTATTCAGCAGTGCCGCCTTTACCAAAGAGTCACGCTACCCAGAATTTGGCAACGGACGAATCGAACAAAATCTTGTAAAAGCTAGTGAGTACATGGTCTCATCAGCCAACCCTTATGCCAGTGAAGCTGGTATGCGTATTATCGCCAAAGGTGGAAGCGCCATAGATGCAGCCATCGCTGTGCAAATGGTTCTGAACTTGGTAGAGCCTGAGTCTAGTGGCATCGGCGGAGGCGCATTTGCGCTTTACTGGGACAATGCAGAAAAAGCGCTGTCGAGCTATGACGGTCGTGAAAAAGCACCAATGCTAGCTGACGGTAAATTGTTTCAGGAAAACGGCAAGAACATGAGCTGGTGGGAAGCGCTCGCCGGTGGCCGAGCCGTTGGGGTTCCGGGTCTTGTTGCCATGATGGAGAAAGTTCACAAAAAACACGGCAAACTGCCTTGGGCCGAATTATTTGAGGATGCCATACAGCTCAGCGAAGAAGGCTTTGAAGTTTCTCCCAAACTTGCTGCCTCGATCGCCAAAAGAACTAATCCAGCGCTAGGTCGCTATGAAGATACCTGGAACTATTTCTTCCCAGACGGCAAGCCACTAGAAGCGGGTGTCATGAAGAAGAACCCTGAGTTCGCTATGACGCTCAGACGGATTGCTTTATTAGGATCAAAAGGTTTTTACAAAGGGCAGATTGCTTTAGATATTGTTGGCGCTGTGCGTATGACCGCTGCGGATAATCCTGGTCTGCTCACAGCAGAAGACATGATTAATTACGAAGCAATCGAGCGGCCACCAGTTTGCGCCCCTTACAAAGCATTCAAAGTTTGCGGCATGGGGCCACCAACTTCTGGTGGCATGACAGTTATTCAAATTCTTAAACTACTGGAAGATAAGGGGCTTGATAAGCTTAAGCCAATGTCTCCTGAAGCGGTGCATTTATTTGCGCAAGCTGGAAAGTTGGCTTATGCAGACCGTGGCAAGTACATGGCCGATGCGGACTTTGTCAATGTGCCCGTTGAAGGCTTGATCAACGGTGAATACCTGAAGGAACGTGCGGCGCTCATTGGTGAAAAAGACATGGGCAAAGCCACCGCAGGCACCCCACCTAATGCCGATAAAAACTGGATAGAGTCAAAGTCACCTGAGCAACCCAGTACCACTCACTTCAGTATTGTCGATAAAGAAGGCAATGGATTCTCCATGACATCCAGTATTGAAATGGCCTTTGGTTCAACGGTGATGGTGCGCGGTTTCTTACTTAACAATCAGCTGACTGATTTTTCATTCAGTGAAGAGCGTGATGGCGAGTTAATCGCTAATCGAGTGCAGCCCGGAAAACGTCCTCGTAGTTCAATGTCACCGTTCATGGTATTTGATAAGGATGACAACCTAACCATGGTCATCGGTTCACCCGGCGGTAGTCGCATTATCAACTATGTAGCTAAAACGATGCTAGGGGTGATGGAATGGAATATGGACATTCAGGCAGCGATTAGTATGCCACACTTTGTCAATCGGAATGGCGCAACTGATCTTGAAAAAGACACTGATATTGCCGGGATCAAAGGCGATCTTGAAGCGTTGGGCCATAAGGTGAACGTTCGCGATCTGAACTCTGGATTACACGGTATCACTATCAGCCCTGAAGGTTTACAGGGTGGTGCTGATCCACGTAGAGTGGGCCGTGCTTTAGGTAAGTAATACAGAAGGGAGTTAAAATTCCAGCAACCATGCTTTATAAAGCTAGGGGCATGGTTGCCGGACAAGGGTTGGTTTAACTAGGACTTAAACCAACTAAGGGGAGTAATCAGAGTTTCCCACTGATTATTAGGTAAACGACGCTATTTAAAATCGGTTGACATGGAAAGAAATTCTTTTATCACAATAGGCAAGCAATGACAGAACAACAAGATATCGGCGATGTTAGCCGCATTATAGAAATGGCTTGGGAAGATCGTACCCCGTTTGAAGCCATTGAATCTCAGTTTGGTCTGACAGAACCGCAAGTCATCAAACTAATGCGCAAAGAGATGAAATCATCAAGTTTCAGAATGTGGCGAGCGCGCGTCAGCGGACGAAAAACAAAGCACGTGTCACAACGAGGCTTTGAAGTGGGTCGCTTTGTCTGCCCTACTCAACGCCTAAGATAATTTCGCAACCACACTGAGTCGTTCAAACTCAATGCCGACAACGACGGCAAACTGGCAGACAGTGAAGTGGCCGTTAAAAATGAAACGCCTAAGTGATCCAGCGGAATATCAGAAAAATTCATTCTCGTCATCGGTGAGTGATATTATTTGTTCCTGAATTATTACGCTCATCAAGCTCTCGCCAAGATAACCCAGGAACATTTAGAAATATGTTAAGCCATATATTTTTACGCGACTTTGCCATCATTGAATCACTGGATCTTGAATTAGAACCCGGCATGACAGCGCTGACCGGTGAGACGGGTGCCGGTAAGTCGATTTTAATCGATGCAATCGGCTTGGTACTGGGTGACCGTGCGGATAGCGGTGTGGTAAGACATGGTGCTGAGAAAACTGAAATTACCTTGACCATCGACATTTCAGATACGCCAAGTGCGCTTCGCTGGCTTCAGGAAAATGATCTGGATGAAGATGAGCAGTGTATTTTACGACGCGTCATTAGCAATAGCGGTAAATCCAGGGCGTGGATAAATGGACGTCCCGCCAACTTATCGATGCTTCGCCTACTGGGTGAGCAACTGGTTGATATCCACGGACAGCACGAACATCAATCGCTGATGAAAAAAGAGATGCAGCGTCAGCTATTGGATGAATATGCTGATAATGGCAGCTTGCTCACTACCTTAAACACACGTTATCAAGCATGGAAAACGCTTCAGGATAAACTCGACCAGCTGCAAAATCAGAGCAGTGACCATCAGGCACAAATTGATTTATTGAGCTTCCAGACTCAGGAACTAGAGGCGTTAGCCTTGGTTGAAGGTGAATACCCTCAGCTAGATGAAGAGCACTCGCGGCTCTCTAATGCTGGCGAGCTGCTCGGCGTGGCGTCAGCTGGTGTATCTCAGCTATATGCAGAGAAACAGTCTGTTTACTCAGTGCTGAGCGGCCTGATCGCTCAAATGAGTCAACTAACCGAAGTCGACAGTGAGTTCAAAGAACCCGTTGCTATGTTGACTGAAGCACAAATTCAGGTGGAAGAAGTCAGCAGCGTTTTACGTCAGTATCAGGACTCGCTTGAACTTGACCCACAGCGCTTACAATTTGTAGAAAGCCGGATTTCACAGCTGCATCAGATGGCCAAAAAACACATGATTTCGCCTGAGGATTTGGCGGAAAAATACCAAAGCTTATCTGACAAGCTCAGTGCACTAAGTGGCGATGATTTTGATATCGACGCGCTTAATGAACAGCTTGAAGCAGCTAAGGAAAGCTACCTTAAACAGGCTGAGAAGCTGCATAAATCGCGCCAGAAGTCTGCCAAACAGTTAGGTTCAGGCGTGTCGGGTGCTATGCAGCAGCTAGGTATGGACGGCGGGGTATTTGAAATTCAATGCGCCTTTGATAAGGCCAGCAAATTCACCACTCACGGCTTGGACGATGTCGAGTTTCAGGTGAGTGCCAATCCAGGCCAACCATTAAAATCATTAGTGAAAGTCGCTTCGGGTGGAGAGTTATCACGTATTTCACTAGCGATACAAATGATTGCTGCACAAAAAGTCACCCTACCCGCACTGATTTTTGATGAAGTAGACACCGGCATTGGCGGTGGAACCGCTGAAGTAGTGGGTCAGCAATTACGCATGCTAGGCCACAACCGACAGGTACTCTGCGTTACGCATCTACCGCAGGTGGCTTCGCAAGCGCATCAGCATTACAAAGTGACAAAAATAAAAGGGAAAACAAGCACCAGTACAGGCATGTTAACGCTAGAAAATGACGAACGCGTTGAAGAAATCGCCCGCATGATGGGCGGTATAGAAATTACTGAATCAACTCGCGCTCTAGCTAAAGAAATGTTGCAAAGCCCTGATTAGAGACTATTTTTTTACCGCTCCCAGCATGTTCTTGAAAGCATTTTTTGCCTCAAGCGTAGCCCCTTTGTTTACCTGAATATTTGATTTCTCAGATGGATCATACAAAACAACCACAGCGGGCGTCTCGCCCTTTGCCAAGGTGGAGTCTCTATCCAGATAGTCCGGAATTCCATCCTTATCCGAGTCTTTAGTCGCCCCTTCGGTACGTGTTAGCAAGTTATCCCCATCATCATTAGCATCCTGATAATTAGGCACACCGTCTCCATCGGTGTCATCATTTTTAACTGACCCGTTTTTATCAACATCCTCAAGCTTAGTCAGGATACCGTCATTATCGTCATCTTTGTCCAATGCGTCGATAATCCCATCCCGATCACTATCCAACGGTCTTTTTCTATAATCACCAATTTCGATGAGATCAGGGAGGCCGTCTCCATCACTATCCCGATTCATGGGGTCAGTTCCAAGTGACAGTTCGACGCCATTTGGCACGCCATCCTTATCTGCGTCATGAGTAATCCTAACACCCCGAGCTGCTGGTTTTTTCGCAACGGATTTTGTTTTCACATTAGATTTTTTTTGCTGAACAATTGGTTTACGAACAGCATTCATCCGTGGGGTAGACGACCGTGCTTGAGCAGATTTAGAGACTTTAGGCGTGGCAACTCTGGCAGCTGACTGCCTTACTTGGGAAGATTTTGAAACTTTAGGTTTGGTAACTCTGGCAACTGACTGATTTGCTTTAGCAGGCTTTTTTTTAGCGCTAATGACATGCTTTACTGATCTATCTAAAAACTTTACAACATGGCGATCAAGATACAAGTCTTCGATATCGTCAGTGACATCCCGACGCTTTAGACTCAAGCCGATTTCTTCACGGTCTGAAATACCGTCATTGTCAGAGTCCCAATCCAGGTAGTTGGCAATACCATCACCATCTGAATCTTCCCTGCCCTCAAGGTAGTTCGGAATGCCATCCCTGTCATCATCCGCATTTGGCAATACAATTCGTCGGGAAGGTGCCTGAAGCAAGTGCTCCAAGTCCTGTTTGATTTGAGGCGTTGGCCGAGTATTTTCGGGATAATTTAGCGAATCTGAAATTTTCAGGCTGGTGTCACCGAACACTGGAATGACATAAAATCCAAACATAAATAGCAAAACACCTGCTATGCCCACACTAACGACATGAGCGATAAAACTAAGCACGTTAGTAAGAATGAGGTGAAGATGACTTACGCCAGAATGAGATTGTTTCACAGTTAACCCCTATTTGCAGCGAGTTTTAGAACCCTGTCTGCTTGTTTTTATTATTGTTCAATAATATTACATTTTACGTGACACGAATCAAGTTAAATTGCCGATTATCCAATAAAAAATCAGTCGATAATCAACGCGAAAGTGATGTGGCCAGTAAATTGTTTTTTTATAACAACTGGTTACTGATATTGAATAAGCGATCGTATTCTTTAATTGCAAACCGATCTGTCATTCCTGCCACATAATCTGCAACGACTCTGGCGTAATCCGCTTCATTTTGATTTTTTTTCGCATCAGCTGCATACACTTGATGCTCTGGCGGTAACAATTTTAAATCATCGATAAATGCTTCAAAAAGAGCTTCGATAATTTGATGCGCTTTACGCGTCATCCGGTAAACCTGGTGGTGAAAATATAAATTCTCACGCAAGAATTTTTTCATCAGGCGGCTTTGAGAAAACAGATCATCGCTAAAGCGAATCAATGCATCAGGCTGCGCCCTGACATCCTCAATATTTACAACCCCAGATGCAGTGATATTTTGCTCACTGTTTTTGATTAGATCGGTAACTTGCCCACCAATCATCTGACGAATTGTCTCGTGTACGCTTCTGTTATCGTCTAAATCAGGGTATTTCCATTTCACCTGATCATAATAATCAGCAAACAAGCCAACTTCACGAAGCTGCTCAATGCTAATCAGACCTGAGCGGATACCATCATCAATATCATGATTATTATAGGCAACCTGGTCGGCAATATTGGTTAGCTGCGCCTCTAGGCTGGGCTGAGTTTTGTCAATGAAACGCTGCCCAACATCCCCAAGTGCTTTTGCATTGTTAATGGCACAGTGCTTCAGTACACCCTCCCGTGTTTCAAAGGTTAGGTTTAAACCCTGAAACTCGGCGTATTTTGTTTCAAGATGATCGACAACGCGCAATGATTGCAAATTATGCTCAAATCCACCAAACGGCTTCATGCAGGCATTCAGAGCATCCTGACCGGCATGGCCAAACGGCGTGTGCCCCAAATCATGCGCCAACGCAATGGCTTCGGTCAGATCTTCATTAAGCCCTAAGGTTCGCGCGATAGAGCGGGCAATTTGTGCCACTTCAATGGAATGCGTTAAACGAGTCCGGTATAAATCACCTTCGTGATTGACGAATACCTGCGTTTTGTATTCCAGCCGTCGAAAGCCAGTGGAATGAATAATCCGATCACGATCCCGCTGATATTCGGTGCGATAAGCAGGTGCTGGTTCAGGGTACTGGCGACCTCGACTGCTTTCAACGGTAGCCGCGTAACTTGCGGTCACACACGCTCCAATACTGCCCTAAGAGCATCCGGATCATAATCATTTGTCAGCACGGCATCCCCCATATTTCGCAGCAATACCAAGTTCATAACACCGTCCTGCACTTTCTTATCTCGCGACATATAGCCAATGTATTCGGCCGCTGACAGATTAGCCGGAGGCGCTATAGGTAAATTTGCAAGCGCTAGCAACTGCTTTATTTCTTCGACTTCATCCGAATGCAACCAGCCCATTTTTTGCGATAGCTCTGCCGCCATCACCGTGCCCGCAGCTACCGCTTCACCATGCAACCAATTACCGTATCCCATGCCACTTTCAATCGCATGCCCAAAAGTATGCCCAAGATTCAAAAGCGCCCGTTGCCCTTGCTCCCTTTCATCATCTGCAACCACCTCAGCTTTATGCTGACACGAGCGATAAATGGCATAGGCCATGGCTTGCGGGTCACGTGCAATTAACAATGACATATTTTCAGTGAGCCAGGTCAAAAATTCCGTATCGCGAATCAAGCCGTATTTGATCACTTCAGCCAAGCCTGCGCTCAGCTCACGATCATTGAGAGTACTCAGCGTGTCTGTATCAATCACCACACACTGCGGCTGATGAAACGCGCCAATCATATTTTTTCCCAAGGGATGATTCACGCCGGTTTTTCCTCCAACCGATGAATCAACCATAGAGAGCAATGTTGTTGGCACTTGAATAAAGTTGATACCACGTTGATAACTTGCCGCTGCAAAGCCACCCATATCGCCAACCACACCGCCACCTAAGGCCAGTAGAGTAGTCCGGCGATCGCAGCCATTTTCAAGCATGCCTGTGAATATCTGATTCAAAACGTCCAGCGTCTTAAAGCGCTCACCATCAGGAAGCACCACCTGAGAATTTTTCAAGCCCGACAAATTATTCTGGAGCTGCTGCATGTAAAGTGGCGCAATCATTTCATTGCTAACAGTTATCGTACTATTTCCACCAATATAAGGGGTCAACAGCTCTGATTGATTGAGCAGACCTGCCCCGATATAAATAGGATAGCTTCGATCCCCCA
>ENA-ORXT01006040-ORXT01006040.1-marine-metagenome-genome-assembly--contig:-NODE-6040-length-11500-cov-5.176661_pt1 | contig 11500 bp, 8 predicted proteins | sample MGYA00237868_ERZ511482 | MGnify/ENA metagenome assembly ERZ511482 | reverse complement strand
TCGGGGGGGGGCGGGGGGGGCGGCAGTCGTGGGAGCGGGACCGCCGCGGCCGCCGCTGGACGGGGGGAGGGGGGCTGCGTCGTCCCACCGGCCGGCCGTGGCCGTGGTGCACCGCCGCGGGAGCCGCGTCGGTACATGAAACGACGCGGGAAAGCAAAAAAAGCACAGGATGCGACCATGCGCGCACCCAAGAGTAATCTACGTCAGCGCCAGGCGGGCGGCGCCACCAAGCAATGGCGCACCACCAAGCAAACGCGCGCCACCGTCCGTGGTGGGGCGGCACCGACCGCCCCACGGGCGGGGGCGCGTCCGCAGCCGCTCCCGGGGGGGTCGACCAGTGCGGCCGGGGAATCCGCCCCGTGCCGCGCGCGCCCCCCGTCGCCCGCACCCGCCGACGCGGCGGCGGCTCGCCTCGTCGGGCAGCGACGCGCGAGGCGCACCCCCGCCGTCAATGCCCGAGCCGCGGGCACGTCACGCAATCAAAGAGGCACCATCGGGGGGGGGCGACGACGCCCGACAAACGCGCAGCCCCACCCCAAGGGGCAGCGCCTGCAGCAGCAGCACCCCCCACGGCGCGCCGCGTCGGCGGGCGACGCGAGCGCACCGCGGGGCCGCGCTTGCCACCGCCGCCTCTGCAGAAGCCGAGCAGGCAAACCACAGCCGCGTCGACAAAACATGGCGGCTGCCACGGCGGGACACGCGGCCGACACCCCCCTCCATCGGCGCCCATGCCGACCTCTCCCGTATCCACCGCTCTCCTTTCCCCACCCCCCCCTGCGCCTAAGCGGTCGCAACCGCAAACACCAACACCGCCGCAATGACGACCGTGAACATGGCAACGACAATCGCGGGCGCGTGTGGGTTCTCCCAGTTCTCCGGCTCCAACAGCCCCTCCCGCAGCGCGTTGCGGCGGCGGTAAAACTGCTTGAGGCCGTAAAAGATGCCACCAAAGGCGACGAGCCAGGCAAAGGCGACCAGGGACAGCCGCCAGGGGCCCTCTTCCGAAGAGAAGAAGCCGAGGATGAAGGTGCCGACGCCGCCAATATGGAAACCCGTCCAAATCCACTGCCAAGGGATGCGTTGGGGCGGGTTAGACAAGGACAGAAGCAGGGAGAAGGCGGGTGCGAGCAACAAAAGGGTAGAACAGGGGCGTTGAGTTTGGAAGGGGCCACCAGCCGCGTGGAAAGATGACACACCCAGAGGGGAGAGAGAGAAGCACTGTTAGAAGGTACGCCCCCACGCCCCCATCGTCGCGTCACAGCCGGCACCCCAGTATCCGTGCCTGCGAACGGGTCTCACCCGCACATGCACGCGTCCGCCGCCCGTGACGCGTGTGCCCCGCTGCGTCCCGCCACCGACCTCCCCCACCGCCGCCCCACGCCGCCCGTACTTTGAAAAAGGTCCGCTCCGACGCCATCGACGTCTTGATGTCATCCTTCATCTGCGGCTTCTTGGGCTTCTTCTCCTTCTTGCCCTTTTTGACCTTTTTACCCCCCTCTGCACCATCCTCAATGCCCGTCGCGGCGGCGACGGCAGCCGCACCGACGCCATCGGCGAGGCCCGCCTCGAGGTCCCGACCTTCCCCGTCGAGGTCGGTGCCGCCGCCTTCGGCGCGCGCAGACGACGATGCCGAGTCGGTCGCCCCGTACAGGGAGCCAGCGGTGACACCCCGGTCGCTGCCGGGGGTGTCAGCCTGGCGCAGCAGCTCCGCCATAGTGCGCCGCCGTCGCCCGCGGCGGTCACCACCGCCGTCGCCGCGATGGGAGAGGCGAGCGAGGGAAGGAGGGGGCGACCGGCAACGGGGGGGCACGCACGTCGGCGGACGGGCGGCAGGTGACGCTGGCGCAAGGGCGACGGCAGCCCGGGCACCGACGAGGGAAAAAGAGGACAGCTCTAATCACGTGTGTCGTGTCGTACCCGACCGGGCGGGGTCGGTGGACCGCACGGCCGCGCGCCGCTGCGCTGGCCGCGTGGCGACTCGGCGATCATGCAAAACGACGCGCCTTACGAGGCTCTCCTGCTCGCAATAGCCCTTTCTTGCAGTGAGATTGCGGGACTGTGATTGGGCCGGCTTGGGCGCTTCAGCCTGTTGGGGGAAGCATGACATCAAATCTTTAAAACACTTTCATTGTGACCATGAAAATTGCAATTGATATGGTCGAGTATGAGAGAGAAGACTCATGACGTCTGGTGCACCTGTCTCTGCAAGAGAGAAATCCAAGTGCCTTCTTCCTGACGCTGGCGCACTTACGAGCGCCGTGGCGCCCCCCCCCCCCCCCCCCACAGCGTCTGCAAGCCAGTAGAATGCGCGTTCGTTTTTTCCCCGACACAAAGCGCCAAGGAGGTGCAACAGCCACCGCCGCGGGCGCGACCGGCTCTGCTCCACCGCGCGCCGCGCCGCGGCCGCCGGGGCCACGGCGCCCACGTCTCGTGCGCCGCACCCCACCACCCCCACTGCGCCGACGGCCACGGGGGCCCGCGAAGCCACCAACCCGGGCACCGGCGGTGGCCGCGAAGAGGCAAACGCACTGACGCACACCGCGCCCGCCGCCCGCCCACCAACCGACACGCCCCCCGCCACACGCGAGCCGACCCCCTCGCGCGGCACGTGAAACAAACACGGCCAGACGACCACAGCCCACAGGCACACGTCCTCCCAAACGTCCGGCGCCGAGCCGGTCCAAGCCGGACCCGCGCGCCGCAAGGCAACAGCAGCCACGCCCCTCAACGGGACCCCCGCCGCTCAGCGGGGCTTCATCTTGAACATCCCTGTCAGCAGGTACCGCTCGTCGTACTGCTGCGGGCGCTCGGGGCGGCGGTTGCGCCCCCCCCCCCGCGGCCGCCGTAGCCCCCATCGTCCCGCTCCTCATCCGAATCAGGCGACATGACCGCGGCGCTGCCGAGCACCAGGCGCTTGACCTCGAGCTGCTCCGCGCGGCCGGCCACGTCCCCGTCGCGGGCGGCAGACGCGAGCGACGAGGCGGCGGGGACGGCGATTTCCTTCGACTGGGATTTGCCGCCCTTGCGGACGAGGAGCTTGAGTTTGACCGACGCGACGCCATTCACGTCGACAGTGTCGGGGGGGGGGGCGTCGCCGCTGCCGTCGCCGCCACTGTCGCTGGCGGCAGCCGCCGCGGCCGCCGCCCCGCCCGTGCCCGACCCGGCAAACAGCCGCAGTGGCAGGGACATCCGGTTGACCGACGCAGACGACCCCTTGGCCTGCTGCCACGCCTCGTTGGTCGCCTCCTTCTGCACGGCCGCCAGCTCGCGGTCAAACTCTTCCTCCTCCTCCGTGCGGACGACCTTTTGGGGCACGTTGGTCAGCTCCACGTCCTCGTCGTCGTCCTCGTCGTCGTCCTCGTCCTCCTCATCGTCATCGTCGTCATGGTCGTCGTCGTCGTCGTCTTCGTCGTCTACCTCTCCCTCCTCGTGCTCCTCGTCAACGTCCTCGTCGCCTTCCTCGTCGTCCACCTCCTCGACGCCGTCGGGGTCGTCCAGCTCATCACTGCCGTTGCTTTCAACGTCCTCGTCCACGTCGTCCTCATACTCCTCCCCGTCCTTGACGTCGGCGCCGCTCCCCGAGTGGTCGTCCGACTCGTGACCATCGACACTCGTGCCGGGCGACGCGTCCGACCCGCCGCTTGCTGTGCGCGCGTCGCGCGCGTCGCCGCCCTTGTCGACCGAGTCGGTCGACGCTGCCGCCGCTGCGCCAGAGCCGTCCTTGTCGACCGCCACCCCACTCGTCGCCGTCGTCGGCGCATCCTTCTTGGCAGCGGGCGCTGCAGCAGAAGCCGCAGCCCCCTCCGCCGGCGACGTTGCCGCCGGCGCCGTCGCCGTCGCCATCACCGCCGCCGCCTCGGCCTCGACCGCCGGGGCCGGACCCGCCACCACCGGCACGGGCGGCAGCGCATAGTTTGGCACCTTGACCATCGCCGCGAGCGCGGGCGTCGACTCGACCCGCTCCACGGCCGCGACCGCGTTGGCGAGCGACCGGGCGCGGGGTGGAAGGGAGCCCCCCGACACGGACGCCAAGCCGTCCTCCACCACAAAGCGCACGTGCAGCGGCAGGCGCGCGTACAAGTCGGCCACCGCCATATCCTCGCCGGCGGAAGGGCCAGGCGCCCCCGCATCATCGTCGGCCGCCCCGTCGCCGAAACAGCGGAGCTCGAGCCCGTCGAGCACCGCGAGCACGCGCCCGTTCTCGTCCTCGATCCGGCAATCGACCGTGCAGCCGTCCGCGTCGTGAGCCACGCGCGTCGCGTGCAGCACACGCCTACCCTCGGCGAGCCCTTCCGCGGCGAACGCGGCGACCCGGGCGATGGCGTGCAGGTAGTAGGTGGAGCTCGGACCCCCGGCGAACGCGGCGGCGTGCGTGCACGAATCGAGCAGCGTGATGAGACGTTCCTCGCCGGTGCTCCCGTCCGCCGGCGACCAGAGCGCCCGCACCGCTTGCCCGCGCCGTTCCAGCGACTCGAGCCTTCGAAAGCGCTCGCCGTAGTCGTTGCCCTGACGCGCCAGACGGGCGTACAGCGCGTCGCCATCGACGCGCTCGTCCGTCTCGACGTCCGGCCAGGCCGACTCGCCCGAGTCCGACGGAGCGGGGCCGGCGCTGCCGAGGCGAGCCGAGGCGATCGTCGACGTCGCCCCGGCGGCCCGCAGTGTCGCACGTCCGTCGGCGACCTCCAGTTCCGGCAGCGATGCCTCGACGTCGCCCTCCAGCGCGTGCATGGATTCGAAGCGCACGCCCTCCAGCACGTCAGCCGAGCCGAGCGCACGGGCGACGAACAGTGCCCCCGGAAGCACGGCGGCGCCACGGACCGTGTGGTCCGACAGGTACTGGTGGGGTATGTGCATCGTCGGGCGAACCGTAATGTGAAGTTCAGAAGGGTTCCGGAAACCGGGGGCGCTGTCCGGACGAAGGTCACGGAACGGAGCTGCCGCCGCCTTACCGAAAGCGCGAACGGCCCCCGACGGGCTCGGCCGGAGCGCCATCGCGACAGGCAGAGAGTTCGCCGCGTAGTGTAACGTAGCGCCCCGAATCCGTCGCCGATCCGCGATGTTCGGTCTCGCGCGAGAGTTGGTCGGCTCGGCCGGGCGAGCGGCGGAAGTTCGAGTGACGTTCACGAAGACCCGAGGGGCGAGATGTTGGCGGCAGGAAGGGTGGGCACGGCGGAACGCGGGCGGGCCGGCTGTCCTCGCTTGCTCGATGCCCGGGGCGGCCGCGCCGCGGCAGCGGCGCGGTTTCTGCTGTCGGCGATGCTCGTGGTCTTGCTGGGCGGGTGCGAGGCGGACTTGCCGGACTACCACGAGATCCTCGTGGCGGAGGACACCGCCGCCGGTGACGGATTCGGCAGCAGCGTGGCGATCTCCGGGGACACGCTTGCGGTGGGTGCCTATCGGGAGGGTGATCCGGTCGACCGGCGCGGCGCGCTCTATATCGGTGAGCGCGCGGCGGGCGGGGGCTGGAACGAGAGGACGAAGCTTCTCGTGCCGGGCATCGGCGCCGGCGACCAGAGCGGTTTCTCGATCGCCGTCGACGGCGACTGGCTGGCCGCCGGCGCTATCGGCGACTTCGGGAAGGATGCGACGGGGAACTCGCGGGGGCGGGTGGACGTGTACCGCCGCGACGGCGACGACTGGACCCATCACGCGACCTTGACCCGCGCGGACGCCGTGGACAACGATCGCTACGGCTTCAGCGTGGCGCTGGCCGACGGCGTGCTCGTCGTCGGCGCTCGGGGTGTCGACGACGATGCCGGTGCCGTGTACGTGCACCGGCTGGACGGGCCGGACGCCGCGCCGATGGAACTTCGCGCGACCGAATCCCGGCCCGGCGATCGCTTCGGGGAAGCCGTCGCTTTCGACGGGCACACCGTGCTCGTCGGGGCGCCGGGGCGCGACGGGTCCGAGGTCGATGCCGGAGCGGTCTTCGTCTTCACCGCCGACGAGGGGCGCTGGCAGGTCGCCGAGGCGCCCCTCGAATCGCCGGCGCCCGCATCGGAGGGCCGATTCGGTGTCGGTGTCGGCATCGACGGCGATCACGCCATCATCGGCGCTTCGCACTGGCGCGCCGGTGGGCCTCCCGGGCAGGTCTGGTTCACCTCGCGCGACGCTGCCGGCCGATGGGCCGACCCGACAGCGGCGGTGGCGGACGACGACTCCCCGCCCCCTTCCGAGCCGGACGACATGGAGGGCTTCAGAGTCGCGCTGAGCGGCACGCTCGCCGTCGCCGGCGCCCATCTCGTAGATGCGCGAGGTGATAATTCCGGCGCGGTCGTGGCCTACGTTCTCGGCGATCACGGCTGGCGTCGTGCGGCGCGGATCGTACCGACCGACGGCGATGCGGACGATCACTACGGGATAGCGCTCGCCCTCGACGAGGGTCTCGTGCTCGTCGGTGCCGAGGAGGCCGACGCGGGCGGGAGGGAATCGGGCGGGGTTTATCTGATCGATCCAGAGTTGCGACACTGAGGCGGCGGGCAATACGTACCGGAGCGGCTAGGTTTCGGCATCCAGTTCGTATACGGCGGCCGCGCTCCCCGCGTTATCATCGCCGGCCACGCGGCGTGGCGGACGGGCGACATCGGAGACTAGCGTAATGCGGGTCATGCACGTGATCAGCGGCCTGAGAAATGGTGGCGCGGAAGCGATCCTGGCTCGGCTCGTGACGCGGGATACCGATGACGAGCACACCGTCGTCTCCATGATGGCGGACGAGTATCACGGTGTGCGCCTAAGAGAACGCGGCGTGGAAGTGATCGAGCTGGACATGCCACCCGGGGGGCTGACCTTCAACGGGTCGTGGCGACTTTTTCGCCTCATCCGCCGACGTCGACCGGAAATCGTCCAGACCTGGATGTATCACGCGGACCTGGTCGGCGGCACGATCGCCCGTTTGGCCGGCCGCCGTCGCGTCTTCTGGGGGCTTCATCACACGACGCTTGACCCGCAGCAGACCTCGCTGACGATCCGATTGATCGCTCGGCTATGCGCCATTGCGTCCTGGGCAGTACCCACGCGCATGGTGAGCTGCTCCGAGGAAGGGGTAAGGGTGCATTCGAAGCTAGGCTACCGCCGCGCCGGATTCGTGGTGATTCCGAACGGCTACGACATCACCGAGTTCGCTCCGGCGCCGGAGGCTCGTGCAGCGGAGCGCGAAAGGCTCGACATCGCCGAAGGAACGACGTTGCTCGGCATGGTCGGCCGTTGGCACGAGCAGAAGGACCACGAGAACCTGCTGCGTGCCCTCGCCGTACTGCGCGGTCAACGCGCGACGGGCTGGCGCTGCCTGATGGTCGGGCCCGGGGTGGACGAAAACAATGACACTCTCCGCTCCAGCCGCGCGAACAAGGAACTCGATTCACTCGTGTCGCTTTGCGGCCCCACCGACGACGTACCACGACTCATGAATGCCATTGATCTGCTTGTTCTGCCGAGCGCATTCGGAGAAGCCTTTCCGAACGTCGTCGCCGAGGCCATGGCCTGCGGGACGCCCTGTCTCGTGACGGACGTCGGCGACGCGGCACTGATGGTCGGCAACACTGGGTGGGTGGTCCCGCCCAGCGATCCCGCGGCGCTGGCGGGTGCGCTCGCGGCCGCGCTGGACCTCCGCGATGCAGGATCGGAAAAGTGGGGGAGTAGACAGAAACGATGTGTAGCACGAGTCCGAGAACACTTCAGTTTAGAGCGGATGGTCAGTGCGTATCGCGACGTCTGGACAACGAACTCTGTCAGCCCGGAGCCGCGGCAGCCAGCTGCCGCCGATCACGAGGACGCGAGTTCCTGAACCGGCGCCGTGGCGATGGAACCGCTCATGCAACGCGACAGGTCGCCGAAGCGGTCGACCGAAGATCCCGCAGCCTGCGTTGCAGTCGCCAACGAAGTCGAAATCGCATTGATCAAGCGCTCCATCGATGCGGCCTTGAAGAGCTGATGGGCAAACCGGACGAACCGATGACTGACCTGAAGCTGACCCAACCCGGATGGAAACACTGCACGATCTCCGGCGGCAACGTCTCCGACGCGAACGCGAAGGTCGGCGACATCTTTCTTCGCGGGAGAATCGAGCGTAGAGGTCGGCCGCTGCAAGTAGAAGACCTTCGCGAATGCCTGCCCGCGCTACTTGAAGGATCGGTGACGAGACGCGACATGCTCGCGAAATTCGCAGGATTCTTCTGCATGGCGATTAGGACGCCCGAGCACACGTTCGCCGTCGTCGATCGTGTCCGCAGCATGCCCCTCTTCTATACCGGCTCGACGCGCCGGACGGTCATATCGGACAGCGCCGAGACGTTGAGGGAGCTGGAACGGTTCGAACGTTTCGATGCGACCCGCGTCGAGGAATTCGAGCACACGGGATACGTCACGGGCGCCGGGACCCTGTTCGACGGACTCGACCAGCTGCAGGCTGGCGAGTGCCTCGTAGCGCGACACGACCGAGGCACCTACGAACTCGATCGGTACTGGCGGTTCACCCACGAAGAGCGGCGGTCGACGATCGACTCGACGAACTTCGACGACGAGTTGCAGCGCGCGCTCGCTGCCGTGATCGAACGCTGCTTACGCTACGCGAAGGGTCGGCAGATCGTTCTCCCGCTTAGCGGAGGCTACGACTCTCGCCTGCTGGCGACAGAATTCAAACGTCAGAAAGCGCCGAACCTTCTCGCCATTTCGTACGGCGAGACGGATAGCAAGGAATTGTCGATAGCCCGCAGGGTCGCGGACTCCCTCGGTATCGATTGGAAAGGCATCGTGTATTCGGAGCGCGACTGGAAAGCGACATCCTTCGATGACGAACGACTGGCGTATCAGAGCTTCGCTTCCAACTGGTGCAGTCTGCCGCACCTGCAGGACTGGCTGGCCATGAAACGATTGCGGGAAGAGAACTTCTTTCAGCCCGACTGCGTCTTCGTGCCCGGGCACACCGGAGACTTCATCTCCGGCGGGCACGTGCCTCCCGCCGTATTCGAACAAGATCAATTCTCGGCGGCAGAGCTGAAGGAACTGATTCTCGAGAAGCACTACCGGCTGAAAATCGGCATGGACGCGAACAGCAACCACATTCGAAACGAACTCGACTCGGTCGGTTGGGGCATGTCAGAGCAATCCTTCTCGCAGAGCGAGGCGGCGAGCCTTCTCGAAGAGTGGGAATGGCAGGAGCGGCAGGCCAAGTACATCGTGAATTCCGTCAGGATCTACGAATTCTTCGGCTTCGACTGGTGGTTGCCGATGTGGGACGTTGAATTCGTGGAGCACTGGAGAAAGGTTCCCTTGGCGTTGCGGAGAGGCAAGTCGCGATACAACGAGTTCGTCATGAGACACTACGACGAACACGGAACTACGCAACGCCAGGAGGGGCATGCTTCCAACAAGACCAAGTGGGGGAAGCGGATCGCGGCCCTTGGTGGCTCGCTTGTGTCCAAGTCGGTGCTGGAACGGATTCGTCGGGAGCGGAAGGTCCTCAAGGTGAAGCGCGGCTTTCTCGGTTACAAGGGCCGCTTCGGTGAGCTCGAGTGGAAGAAGATGCTTCGCAGGGGCATTCCGATAAACGGGCTGAACATACCGTTGTTTCTCAGCGAGACCGGTCGACCCTTTCTCGTCGAGGGTTCGGACTCGAGGGACGGCGACGCTGTTCGCCCGTCCCGGTCATCGCCGGTCGGATAGATGGAATAATCTCGCGTGCAACCGCGGGACGTTCCCAAGATCGCAACTTCCTCCGACATTCGGCAAGCAAACCGCATGAGCATTCCTCCACTGAGCTGGCTCTACAGCATCGACGATCGGCGCCTGGTCGCGGGGGCGAGCGTTAAGACGCTTGGCAACAGGGTGCACGAAGGAGTCGCGGACTCCGAGAACTTCATGGACGCCGAGAATTTTTTCGGATCCGGCCTGGAGGTAGGCGACGACGCCGTGACCGTGGCGACCGCGACGCACCCTCTCGAATTTCTGTACACGTACCGTGGAACGGTCTCCAATTCCTTCTCGTTTCTGCTCGAGTACTGCAATCTGGAAATGAACCCTTCGACATCCGACATCGTCCAGACCGCCACCTCCGTACTGAAGGGGACTGCTGACTGCGAGAACGAGCTCCGGCTGAACGAAAGGGACATCGTCACGCGGTTGGTGTGCTGCAACGCGACGATTACCCGCGCGGCCATAGACCGGTCGCCGAAGGTGCAGACACCGCGCTTCGGTGACTTCGCCGACTACAAGGGGTACCTGCTGGACACACTCGCTCGCATACAGATTAATGAGCCCTCCTACGCGCTGATGACTACGGTGTCTCGCGGATACGATTCGGCTACCTGCGCCGCCCTCGCCCGGGACCTCGGCTGCAAGGACTCGATCACCTTGAGAGAGGCCCGCGGCGGCAACGTCGACAGCGGCGCCGAGATTGCAGGCGCCCTGGGAATGCGCTGCATCGAACTGGAACGGCCCCTCAACTCATCCCGACCGGGGATGTACGACGACTGCGAGTTCATCGCATCGCACAATCCCGAGGACAGCGTATTTCAGGCCTTCGAGAAAGAGGTGGGCCGGAAGATTCTTCTGGTGGGCCATCACGGGGACATCATCTGGGACCGCCATGAAATGCCCAGTGACGATTTCAAGCGCCAGGAAAGAACGGGCCTCGGCCTGCACGAGTTTCGCTTGCGGAAGGATTTGATCATCGTTCCGGTGCCCTTCGTCGGCGCGCAGCGTCACGATGATATCCGCACGATCTCGAACGCCGACGAAATGAAGCCCTATCAGGTCGGTGGAACGTACGATCGTCCAATCGCCCGTCGGATCGTCGAAGAGGCCGGCGTCGATCGCTCGCTCTTCGGCCAGACCAAACAGGCCGTGAACATCACGATGTTCGAAATCGAAGACGGCATCTCGCCGGACGCTCGAAGAGAGGTCGACGCGACACTCACGGCCATCGAGCTGTCCAGAGAGCGGTCTACGCGCGCACAGTTGGCGACGATCCAGACGCTTCGGAAGATCCCGATCGTCAGACGAGTGGTCAAGGCGGTCTATCGTCGTTGGTTTCAGTCCCGCATGGGCAACCGCCGATACTACGAGCACCTGTTCTGCTGGTCGGTCGGAGTGATTAGAAAGCGCTACCGGTGACGCTTCTATATCTGAGGTCTGCCGTTCGGGGAGTGCTCGCTCGCCATATTGAACGCCAACAACGGACCTGCACCACAATGCCGAAGTCAAAGTCGGCGATCGTCCGACGCTCGAGAAGCGCTGACACTCGAGCGCCAAAGAATCCAGGCGGTGCCCCCACCTACCGCATCGCTACGGCGATCCGGCGGACCACGCGGTCACGGAAGAAGAAGTCGGCGATAACGAGCCCGACGAATCCGAAGAAGAGAATGGGCTCGAAATCGCGGTGCTCGTTCAACCAGATACCGACCATCACCATGGTGGCGTGCAGCAAGGCGAGGCAGCCGACCGTACCGTTGACGCTAAGCCCGGCATCGAGCAACGAATGGTGCAAATGATCGCGCCCCGC
>ENA-ORXT01006039-ORXT01006039.1-marine-metagenome-genome-assembly--contig:-NODE-6039-length-11501-cov-4.643645_pt1 | contig 11501 bp, 9 predicted proteins | sample MGYA00237868_ERZ511482 | MGnify/ENA metagenome assembly ERZ511482 | reverse complement strand
GGCACCTACACGCTGGAGTACGACCTGTTCGCGACCTATTCGGGTACCTTCAGCAACGGCCTCGGCCGGGTGCAGTGCATGTACGCGCCGGAGTTCGGGGCGAATACGAGCGGGGCGACGATCGTGGTGGAATGATTTTCTCCTCCGAGGTGTCTTTTGGCCTGACGCAGTCGGCCAAAAGTCCCTCGGAGGTGTAAAATCACGGACGTCCTCGACCAAAGCTTCAGGCGTCCGTAATAATTGAAGGGGCGAAGGGGCATTTTGCGCTTCCCCTTCTCGGACGGGGAACGTCCTCAACCAGAAATCCGCGGCCTAAAGGTTAAATCCGCTCATCCCATTCGTCCTCTTCCGAAACCTAACCCCACCACAGCCCGTATTCCCTCGATAAAGTAAAGTGTACATCATGCAAAGTTTCTACCCGCGCGCTTTGGCGCTCATCACCCTTTTATTCGTAGGCTCCGGCCTTTTCGCCCAACTCATCGTCAGTGACCCGGCCGCGCCGACCGACGATCAGGCGGTGACCGTTACCTTCGACGCGACCCAGGGAACGGCCGGTCTGGCCGACTGCGGCTGTGACATCTACCTCCACACCGGCGTGATCACCGAAAACAGTGGGGACAACTCCGACTGGCAATACGTACAAACCGAATGGGCCGTGGAGAACGCCGACTGGAAGCTGACGCCGGTCGCCGGCGAGGCCAATAAATACACCTACACCTTCGGCCCCAGCGTACGCGAGTACTACGGCGTACCGGCGGGCGAGGTCATCCAAAGGCTGGCCTTCGTTTTCCGCAACGGCGACGGGTCGCTGGAAGGCAAGGGCGCGGGCGGCACCGACATCTTCGTGGACGTCAGCGAGGGTGGCGGCGCGCTGAGCCTCAACCTTGCCGGTGACCCCGGCACCGCCGACTGGCCGCTCGGCAAGCCCATCCCCGTCAGCATCGGCACGACGACGGAGGCGAACATTCAAATCTTCGATAACGAAACGTTGGTGGCCGAAACCACCGGTACGGAGCTGGCGACGGAGGTTATTCTGACCACCGGCGGCGCACACGTGATCCGCGCCGTCGCGACGACGACGGACGGTCAGACGGCGGAGCAGGCCTTCACCATCAACGGTGAGTTCGTGGTGGAATTCACCTCGTTTGACGGAGAACTGATCACCGCTAACCCGGGGGATTTTCTTCGCTTCCAGGGCAAAACTTATGTGACGGCCGAAACCGTACGGCTGGCCTACGACGATACCCAGGTGTTCGCTACCACGGCCATCAACCGCTTCAACGTCTCCCGAGCGGCCCTCGACGCCCCGGTCACCACTTACGTCGTTACCGCCACTTACCAGGGGGAGACGGCGACCGACCGGGTGACCGTCGTCACCGGCCCGCCGACCAGCGAAGACCCCCCCGAAGGCATTCGTCCCGGCGCGACGGATGCCACGGACGGCGAGGTGCTGCTGCAACTTCGCGCGCCCGGCAAGAGCGACGTTTTCGTCATCGGCAACTTCAACGACTGGACGCCGACGGCGGACAGCCGGATGAAGCGCTCGGTGGACGGCGAGACCTTCTGGGCTTTCGTACCCGACTTTGGAGCCGACGGCAACCTGCTCTACCAGTACCTAATCGACGGCAACATCGTGCAGCCCGACCCCTATTCTACCCTCATCCTGGACCCGAACAGCGACGGGGAGATCACCGAGGCCACCTTCGCGAACATCCCCGATTACCCGGCGGGCAAGACCTCCGGCCTCGTCAGCTGGCATAAACGCGGCGGCTTCGATCACGACTGGCAAAGCGCGGCGGACTACGAGCGGCCCGACCCGACGAAGATGGTGGTTTACGAACTGTTGATCCGGGATTTCCTGGAAGACCACAGCTATAAATCGCTGACCGATTCGCTGGATTACCTGGAGCGGCTCGGCGTCAACACCATCGAACTAATGCCGGTGAGCGAGTTCGAGAACAACAACAGCTGGGGCTACAACGTGAGTTTCCACATGGCCCTCGATAAATATTACGGCAGCCCGGCGGACCTGAAGGCCTTCGTCGACGCCTGCCACCTGCGCGGTATGGCCGTGGTGCTCGACGCGGTGTATAACCACGCCTTCGGGCAATCCTCGCTGGCGCGGATGTGGTGGGACGACACCAACTTCCGCCCCACGCCCGACAACCCCTACCTGAACGTGACGGCGCGTCACCCCTTCAACGTTGGTTACGATTTCAACCACGAGAGCCCGCTGACCAAGGAATACCTGAAGGTGACCACCCGGTACTGGCTGGAGGAATTCCGCGTCGATGGTTTTCGCTTTGACCTGAGCAAGGGCTTCACCCAGAACGATACGGGTGACGACGTCGGCGCCTGGAACCGTTACGACGCCGGCCGCGTGGCCACGATCAAAGATTACGCCGACCACCTTTGGTCCGTCAACCCGGAAACCTACGTCATCATGGAGCACCTCGCCGAGCAGCGGGAGGAAGCCGAGCTGGCGGCTTACGGTAACGGGATGTACTTCTGGTCGGGCTTCAACCCCCACGATAAATACCTGGAGGCCAGCATGGGCTACCCCGGCAACCTGCGCGAAGTGATCGCCGAAAACCGGGGCTTCGCCGGCCCGAATCTGGTGGCCTATATGGAAAGCCACGACGAGGAGCGGATGCAGTATAAGAACGAACAGTTCGGCAACTCCGACGGCGACTACAACGTGCGCGACGAGGACACCGGCCTGGACCGGATCAAACTCGCCAGCACCTTTTTCTACACCGTGCCCGGGCCGAAAATGCTGTGGCAGTTCGGCGAGCTGGGCTATGACTTCAACATCAACTACTGCGAGAACGGAACGACGAACGAAAACTGCCGGGTGGATCGTAAGCCGATCCGCTGGGACTACCGCTTTGACGACGACCGGGCGGCGGTGTACAACCATATCGCCGACCTGCTTTACCTGCGCAACAACTACAGCTTCTTCCACGGCACCATTGACCGGCAGGACCTGGACGGGCCGGTTAAAGTACTCCGCCTGGGCGGTGGCGAAGGCGACGCGGTGATCGTGGGCAACTTCGGCGTGACGACGGCGACGGCGACCGCTCCTTTCCCGGCGGCGGGCGACTGGTACGACTACTTCAACGACGCGGCCGTTTTTAACGTTCCCAGCGCAGATACGGACATCGAACTGGCACCGGGCGAATACCGCCTGTACCTCTCCACGCCGATCACGAGCGAGGCCGGTCAGTTGCCCGTTTCCCTCAACGATGCGGAGGTGGCGCGGCTGCAACTTACCGTTAGCCCTAACCCCAGCGCGGGCGACCTGAACGTGGCTTTTACGCTTGAGAAAGCGGGCGCGGTGACCGTCGATTTGCTGGACGCTACGGGCCGGAACGTGGGCCGTTTGTACCGGGGTGATCCGGGCGGCGGCGCGCGGGTGCTCAGCCTGGGGAAACCCGTCGGTACGCCGGCCGGCCTTTACTTCCTGCGCATTTCGGACGGGCGGGGTACGGGCGTGCGGGCGGTGGTGTTTAGGTAGCCGCATCTTCCGTACGATGGTTGAGGAGCTGTGCTCCGAACGCTAAACGGCTCCTAAAACTTCCCGTCTGGCGTTCGGAGCACAGCTCCTCAACCATCGTAGCGTTATCGTAAACTTAACGACCCGGCCTTACTCGTTAAACCCGGTATAAACTCTTTTCGCCAAAGCCGCTTTCCACCACGGTATGCAGACCTTAACGGTAAAGAACCCAAACCCCTCTTTACCATGAAATACAAATACTTACTTCTCAGCCTTACCCTCCTTTTCGCCCTGACCGGCTGCGGCGGCATCGAAAACAAGATCGAACGGCGCGAAGACCGCTTGCTCGGTACCTGGGAAATCGACCGGGCGCGCTTTGACGAAGACGGCGCGCTGTTCAATGACAACGTGATCGACGACTTCGCAGGTGACCGCATCACCTTTCTTCGCGGTGGGCGGCTGGAATACGTGACCGGCAACGGGCGCTTCTTCGCCGGCACCTGGTTCATCGACGCGCTGCGCGACCTGGACGACGATCTCGAATTCACCATCGACGCGGACTTTTTCGACGGCAACGGCTTCCTCGCCTTCCGTTGGGTGGGCACCATCGACCGGCTGACGAACAATAATTTCAACGTGAACGTGGCGGAGGTTGACGGGACGCTACGGCTGCGGTGGGATAAACTTTAGTCAAGCAGTTGGGTGCGACTGTTTGACTGCTTGACTATCAGACTGTTTGACTACATAAATTTGCCCCGCCACCAGCACATTCTGCGTCAATATGTAGATCATCGGCCCCAGCACCAGCAGCGGGTTGAGGTACTCCAGCGCGATCCAGATGGAGAGCATGGTGTTCTTGCGGCCGAGGGCGAGGCTGCCCTCCACGGCAAAGCCTTTGGGCGCGATGCGGCTGCCGAGCCAGAACTTGGTCAGCATCAGCAGCGTGATGGTCGCGGCGGTCAGCCAGACGAATGACCAGGGCGTCGTGCTTTCGTAGCGCAGGTAAGCCGAAAGGCTGGCGGCGGCGATAGCGACGTTGCACAGAAACAGGAGGAAGACCCAGGGGTTGATCCGTCTCAAAAGCGCGATCGGCCTGCCGCCGTACCAGCGCACCAACTGCGCGAGCGCGAGCGGAATAGCGACGATGCTCCCGATGGTATAGATCAACGTTCCCAGCGCGGTGAGCGACAGTTCGATGTCGAGAAGCCAGGTCAGCACGAGCGGTACCACCAACGCAAAGGCCGACGAAGTAACGATGATCGCGCCGACCATGTACGCCGCGCTGCGGTCCATCAGCTCGGCCAGTACGGGCGTGATGACGGCGGTGGGGGCCAGGCCCATGAGCAGGAGGGTAAGGGCGAGGTTTTCGTCGTACGCCCGCGCGGCGAAGTAGACGCCCAAACCGAAGACCGGCAGCAGGCAGGCCACCACCACCTGCTGCCGGGCGAAGACGTTGCGATCCAGCTTCACGTTGAGGAAAGAAAAGAACAGCATGGTCATCAGGAACGGCCGGATGACGACGGTGAACTCCCCCAGCGCGGGGGCCAGCAAGCCAAGCCCGAGGGCGACGAGGATGAGGAGGGATTTGAGCACGGCGGCGAAGGTACGGCGACGGGGGTTGCAACTATGTTCCTTGCTGATTGCGTTGCACCCGCGACCCCGCCTGAGTTGGAGCTATTGGAACTATTGGTCGTATTGGCACATTGGAGCTATCGACTCTTAATTGACCAATAGGACCAACAGACCAATAGCTCCAATAGACTAATCATTACCTTCGCCCCCATGAGCCAAAACAAGACCATCCTCTCCGGCATCCAGCCTACCGGTAAGCTTCATTTCGGACGTTACTTCGGTGCCGTCGAGAACTGGAAGCGGCTGCAGGAGGATTACGACTGCCTGTACATGGTCGTGAATTACCACGCCATGACGATGCCCTTCACCGCTAAAAAGCTGGCGGAGCAGAGCTGGGAGTTGTGTTTTAACCTCATCGCCTGCGGCATCGAGCCCGAGAACATTTTCATCCAGAGCCTGGTGCCCGAGCACACGGAACTGAACTGGATCCTGAACTGCTTCACCAGCTACGGGCAGCTGTCGCGCATGACGCAGTTCAAGGACAAGAGCAGCCAGAGTGAGGAGAAAAGCGAAGGGTTTATCTCCGCCGGCCTCTTCACCTACCCCGCCCTGCAGGCGGCTGACATCCTGATCTACAAAGCGGGTCTCGTGCCCGTGGGCAAAGACCAGGAGCAGCACCTGGAGCTGACGCGCAACATCGCCCAGCGGTTCAACAACTTCGCGGAGCAGGAGTTTTTCCCGATTCCCGAGGCGCTGTACACCAAGGTGCCCAAAGTGATGAGCACCGCCGACCCGAACCGCAAAATGAGTGCCAGCCTGGGCGACAAGCACAACATCGATGTGTTTGCCGACGAGAAGCGCATCCGCAAGCAGATCGGCAGCGCGGTGACGGATTCCACGCCCAATATTCAGATCATTAGTGCCGACGGAGAACAAGCAACGGTCATTACGAAGCACCTTTCACTCGACAAAGCCAGCCCCGGCGTAGCCAACCTCTTTTCCCTTTTGGATGCCAGCGGAAAAGACGAAGCTTACGCCTCCCTGAAACTGGACTACGAAAAAGGTACGTTGCGTTATGCCGACCTTAAGCACGAAGTCGCCAACGGCCTCGTCGGCATCTCCGCCGGCATCCGGGAGAACCTGGCCGAGCTGAAAAAGGACCGCAAGGCCGTCAAGAACCAGATCAAGCAATCGAGCTACGAGATCCGTAAGCGGGCGCAGGAAACGATGAAGGAGGTGAAGGATGTTTGCGGGCTGATGAACGTGCGGTTCTAGCGTATTACAATGGTTGAGGAGTTTCACTCCGAACGCAAGACGGGCATGCGCGACGGCCCGTGTTGCGTTCGGAGCAAAGCTCCTCAACCATCGCGCTCGTCCGCATAAACGGACCTTTCGTCTATGCGCGGTCGTCCGCAACGATCTAAGGTGATATATTCGGGGCTCACATAAACGCCGCTATGCTGACCTTCCTAAAAACCACCTTCCACGACCTTCGCGCTTTCGTCGCCGCGCCCTTTGACCGGCGGGATGAAGACGCCGACTTCGCTTACAAAGTCAAGCGACTGTTTTCCACCCTGCTCATCGGCTTCGCGCTATCCGCCGTATGCATTGGTTTAGTCAGCCTGGTCGCCGAGCTCGGTTTCGTTGACCTGGAGCAGCACGCCGGGAACGACTTGATCAACAACCTGTCTTACTGGCAACTGGTGCTGGCCGGTGTGTTCATCATGCCCCTGCTGGAGGAATTCATCTTCCGGCGGCCACTGCGCTTCGGTTACAACCTGTGGACGAACCTCGTGCTGCTGTTCACCCCGAAGGCCGACGGTATGCGCGACGCCCGCCGCGCCGAACTCCGCGCCTGGTGGGACCGCAACTACCGCTGGATATTCTACGGCATTGCCCTGCTCTTCGGCTATGTCCACCTGGCGAACTTCGAGCTCACGCCCATGATCGTCGTCTTCAGCCCCATCCTCGTGCTGGCCCAGATCGTGCTGGGTGTCCTGATGGGTTTCCTGCGGGTGCGCTACGGGTTCTGGTGGGGCTACGCGATGCACGCGCTTCACAACTTCACCTTCCTGAGCGTCGGTTTCCTGGCCCTTCAGCCCTCCACCGTAGTCGACTATGACGGGGATCGTTACCACATGGAAGTGCAGGAAGTCGTGGAAGAAAGTACCGCCGCCCGCGAGCACTACAACGGGCTCGACTCCATGGCCTTCACCAATACGCCGCTGCGGGAAGTGCTGCAAACGCTGCTCGCCTCCGACGTGACCTTCCAGCCGGAAGACCACCAAATACCGAACCTGAACGTATTCTTCGGTGCGGAGGTACCGGACGTGGACGGGAGCGCGGCGGTACTGGAGCAACTGGGAAAGCAGTATAAGTTTACGGTGGAAGGCAGCCCGGACGCCAGGCTTGTCCGCTTTGCGGATTAACGGGCCGCAGCACGCTCCGAGCGCGCTGCCGTTTGAGGCAGCGGTTCACACAGAGAGCACGAGAGACACAGGCGGCACGGAGAAAACTTAGTGTCTTCCGTGCCTCCCGTGTTCTCTGTGTGCAATGCTGCCTCGCATAACCCTGACAAAGTCAGAAAAAATTAACCGAAGGTTATGGTGCCCGCGATCTCCGAGCGCGCTGCCGTTTGAGGCAGCGGTTCACACAGGAGGCACGGGAGACACGGAGAAAACTCCGTGTCTTCCGTGCCTCCCGTGTTCTCTGTGTGCAATGCTGCCTCGCATAGCCCTGACGAAGTCAGAAAAAACCGACCGAAGGTCATGGTTACCGCGCTCTCCGAGTGGGGCGCAACGCACTCGGAGCGAGCTTCTACCCATTACGCCGCGCCGCCCGCCACCGCCGAAACACCCAAATCCCGATACCCGCCAGCAGCAACAGCGGCCAGATCGCCACCATACCCAGTAGCAGTTCCTGTATCATCTCCCAGCCGAAGGCCAGGCTACCCACCAGCTTGCTCCAGAAACTTCGGGTAACCGTCACCCCCGTCTCCCGGTACTCGATCGTTTCGTAGAGGTTGAGCGTGAGGGTGGAGAGGGAGACCTGGTCGCGCAGGTAACGGAGGCGACCTTCCTTCGCTTCGATCTCCTCGGTGATGACGCGAATCTTGTCTTCGGCGTTGAGAATGTCTTTCACCTCCTTGGCGCGGTTGCGCAGGATGTCGATGTAGCGATCGCGGACCTCGCGCTTGGTATTGAGGCGGGATTCGAGGTCGAGCCACTCGGCGGTGACGTTGCGGCTGTCGAGGTGCTGGTGGTCGATCTCGGCGGTGATGCGGGGAAGGAAATCCAGCACGCCGTTGAGCCGCTCGGAGGGCAGACGGATGACGAGTTCCGCGCTGTGCTCGTAGGTAGAGTTGTTGCGGTGCTGGCTGGAGATGAAACCGCCGCTGCGGGTGACCATCCCCGCCAACTGGGTCAGGGAAGAATCCAGGTTTTCCACGCGGGCGCGGGCCTGGGCGGTGTAGACGATTTTTTGTTGGGTGATATTGGGCGTGCTTTCCCGGCCCGGTGATGGCGGTGGCGGCGGGGGAGCTTCAGCGGTTCGGGGTGCCTCCATTTCGATGTCGTCGCCGTAGTCAGCGTCCGCGTACTCGACGGAGGATTCGGCCTGCGGGCCGTATTTCGACATATTATCGTTACCGCAGGCGAAGAAAAGGGCGGTGATCAGAAGAAGAAAAGGGATATGCTTGTTCATGGGTGGTCATTGATGTGGCGGGTAGATGCACGGAAGGTAGGGGTTTGCACACCGGGTGTCCGCCGTTAGCATATCGTTCACAAGTCACGGGCCTTACCGGCCGCTACGGTGAACCCGACGGATGTGAGTCGGTTATACCCCACACTACAAACCGGCTACATGAAATCAACGTTACTTCTCCTGTTCACGCTTTTGCTCTGCGGGCAAACGGCGACCGCGCAGATTATGGATACGCTGCCCCCGCGCGCGAAATTCACCTATACCCACCACCGCGTCAATCCCTGGGTCAGCGCGCCGCTGATCATCGCGGGCACCTACGCCAGCGTGACCCGGCTGAAAAAACTGCAAAGCCGGCCGGTGGTACAACTCAGTGAAATTGAAAATTTGCGCCGCGACGACGTGCCGGGCATCGACCGCTGGGCGGTCGATCAGCCTTTGCGCGAAGAAGACTGGGCATCGGGCATCTCCGATCAGCTTTTCGCCGCCGGGGAGCTTGCGCCGCTGGCCCTGCTGTTCTGGAAGAAATACCGGCGCGACGCCCTGCCCATCGGGCTGATGTTTCTGGAGGCGCAAATGACGCAGGGGCTGTTCTACGGCTTCGCGCCCTTCGGCCCCACGGGCATACAACGTTTTCGCCCCCGGGTCTACTATGAGGAGCTGCGCGCGGAAGGCGACCGCAACGGCGAAACCCGCAACAGCATGTTCAGCGGCCACGTCAGCACGACGTCCACCGGTTTCTTCTTCCTGGCCAAGATGATCGACGACTACAACCCACAACTGACCGGCGGGCAAAAAGTACTGCTCTACGCCGGGGCGGCGGCACCTGGCATATTCTCCTCTTACCTGCGGGTGCGCGCCTATAAGCATTACCCGACCGATACGATGGTCGGCCTCGGCGTCGGGGCCATCAGCGGCATCCTGGTGCCGGAGTTTCACCGCTGGTGGGCGAAGAAGCATTCGGGCACCACGGCGATGGTGTTGCCCTTTTACTCGGGGGAAGTCGCCGGGGCGGGCTTTACCTTACGCTTTTAGATCCCTTTATTTGCCCGACGCATTAACCAAGAACGATATATGAAAACCTTTTACCTACCACTGCTCCTCCTGCTTTCGCTTTGCACCAGCGTCCTCGCCCAAACGGATATGCGGGATCCCGACCAGCCGCCGCGCGACAGCATGCCGCCCGCCAGACTCTACAAAACCAAACCACTGATCGAACTGCCGCTGACCGCCATCGGCTTTTACCTGGGCCAGGAAAAGATCAAAGCCTTCCGTAACAAGCCCCGCTTCGAGGGCGTGTTGCCAACCCTGGAAGACAACGATGTGCCCGGCATCGACCGCTGGGGCTTGCGGCAAAACCCGGAAAAAGCGGAAGACTTCGCCAAGACGTCCGATATATTTTTCATCACCGGACAGATTGCGCCCTTTACCCTTTTCATCTGGAAAAAATACCGCGACGAATGGCTCGACATTACGACGATGTACCTGGAGGCCCAGGCGATGCAGGGGATGTTTTACGGCTACGCGCCCTTCGGCCCCAACACCATCGACCGCTTCCGGCCCCGCGCTTTCTACAACGAAGTGAGTGACGGAGAACGCCGCAACGGCAACGCCCAGAGCAGCCTGTTCAGCGGCCACGTGAGCACCACGGCCACCGGCTGGTACTTTTACGCCAAGATCCTCACCGACCACAACCCCGATCTGACGGGTGGCCAGAAAGCCCTCGTCTACGGAGCCGCTTCCGTGCCGGGCATCATCACCGCTGTACTGCGGGTAAAGGCACTCAAACACTTCCCGACCGACACCGCCGTGGGCCTCGGCGTGGGTGCCTTTAGCGGCATAATGGTCCCGGAGTTTCACCGCTGGTGGCAAAAGCGGCACCCCCGGAGTACGGCCATGATCACCCCCCTGTACGGCGGGGGGGCCGCCGGAATGGGCTTTTCGCTGATTTTCTGACCGGTTCCCGTCATAAAAAGCTACATTCAGCCACTAATGCAAGTACCTAAAATAAAAGCCTACCTGGCCCTGTTTCCCGAATGGCTGGCAACCGAGGAGGCGCTGGCGCACCTGCCCCTGTGGGAGACCCAGCAAAACTGGCAAACCCACTTCAACGTAGAAGCCAGGGACCTGGCGGAAGCGTACGATCTCGCGCTCGACTCAAAGACCAACCGGCGGCATTACCGCCGCGGCGGTTACGACCCCAAACGGGCGATGCTGGCGCTGATGCGGTGGGAGCCCGACTTCGTGCGCGACGCATTCCGGGATCTGTTCAGTGAGGATCGCCAATTGGAAGGACGCATCCAGCGCTTCGTTTTCTACGTTAATGAACTCTTCAACCGTTTTCGCGACGCCCGCCCCAAAGACCGGACGCCGAGCCACAACCACGACGACGACTATAATATGGTCTCGCTCTACCTGATGGGTCAATACCCGGAGCTGTACGCCCCTTACTCCACTGCCCTGCTGATGCTGATCTGCGTCAAACTCGGCGCGAAGGAAGTACCTCCTGCCGCCGATTTCCCCCGTTTCTCCAAGCTCCTCAGGACCCTCCGCAAATTTCTGACCGACGATAAGGCCGTAATGGTCGCCTACCACGAAACCCTTAGGGAGCAGGATTATAAGGGCGAAAGCGCACTGCTCGTCTGGTGGTTCTTCAAAATGGTCGAAGCGGTAGACCTTCCGGAATAATCTACACCTGACGAAAAGTATCGGGCGCGAACGCAGGATCCAAAAT
>ENA-ORXT01006038-ORXT01006038.1-marine-metagenome-genome-assembly--contig:-NODE-6038-length-11506-cov-7.694461_pt1 | contig 11506 bp, 12 predicted proteins | sample MGYA00237868_ERZ511482 | MGnify/ENA metagenome assembly ERZ511482 | reverse complement strand
TCAATGCTCGCAGTGGTCGGGTGTGCATGTTTGTTTGCGCAAACGTGCATGCTCCATTTCTCAGCAAAGCACCATAATACAGTTATGTTTGCCCTCTCACCAATGCACCCCACCACCCACCGCCACCTCCGCCACCTCGGCTACTTCAAAGCGCTTTTTACGCTTCCCCCCGCCGATTTTTCCAGACGCGGTGATGCGCAGCCGTCGTTGCACCGGACCGGACGCCGCTCCCTCTCCCGAACTGCACGCGCCTACCACCCCCTTCCCGCCTCCCTGTGCCCCCACCCCTCCTACCGACCGTCCGGCGCTCCCCATGGACGTGCCGTCTGCTACCCCCCCCCGCGGGGCCCTCCCCCCCGCCACCCTGATGGATCTCCCCGCGGACGTCCTCGGCTCGATCGCCGCCGCGTTGTTGTGCGAGGAGCGGATGGGCGCCGACGGCGCCGCCGGCTGGCGGGGCTTGTGCGGCACCAGCCGGTCGGTGCGGGCGGATTGCTTGGCGGGGACGACCGCGTTGAACTTCCCGGCCATGCTGCCGGCGCCGTCGAGCATGGCCACGGTGGCCACGGGGTTTCAGCTGCGCGCCCGCTTCCCGTCGTACCGCGGCGGCAGCGGAGCGCTTGGGGAGCCGCGATCCATCCAGACCGCCGACCTTGTCCCCGCCGCCGTGGCCATTGTCCGCTGCATCACTGGCCAGTTGCGGTCTGTGGGGAGCACGGGCCTGCCGCTGCGGTCTCTCACCGTCCAGTCGTTTATGGTCCGCGACGATGGGGGCCCCCGCGCGCTTGACTGGATTGTCTACCGCCTGGCGGCGCCCGCGCTCGGCCGGTTGAGTTTGACCGAACTGGCCCTCGGTGGGACGGTCATTGGGGCGTTTGGGGGGGGGGGGGCACCGGCCGGGGGGTCCTCGGTCGGTCCCGTTTGGCGGTTCTTCACACCCGCCCTGTTCTGGTCGATGACGACGCGAGCGCCGAGGCACTGCCGCGCTTGTTGGTCGCACACGCCGACACGCTGTGCGTGTGGTCGGTGGGCTTTCGTTTCCGAGACGGGGAGGAGGGGCCTGCGGGAATGCTGGCGGCGCTGTTGGCGCGCGCCTCTAAAGTGGCGGCCGCGTGGACGGCGGCTGAGGCGGCAGCGTCATCAGAGGAGCCAGTGACAGCGTCCGCAGAGGCGTCGACGGCGGGACCATTGGTGGGGTGGGGAGCAGGGGAGGGGGCCGCCGCCGCCGTGAAAGCGTTTTTATCGGGCGCCGCTGCGGGGCCGATGGTGGCGGGGGATGACGTTGCCCCTCCCCCCACCGACGCGGGGGCGTCGTCGCCCCGCCCCCTCCCAACCCCTCTGGTTTTCCCCGCGCTGCGCTCCTTTCGATTGTACGGCGCGCTCTCCGAGGCGGATGCGGTTGCGCTGGCCACCGCCGCGCCCGGCCTCACCCACCTGACACTCCACGATGGGGTGAGCCCGTTGGCGGCGGCCGCGCTGCGCGCACCGCGCGCCTTGCCGGCGCTCGCCGACCTGCGCTGCCTCGGCAAGCAGACGGCGCGGGATTTGGCCGACGGGGAGTCCCTTGCAGCGCTGCTGGCGGGGCGCGCGCTCGCCCGCTTGGCGGTCGTTGGAGCGGAGCCGTGGACCACCGCGCCGGGGGGGTGGATGGTCGACGCGCTCCGCGGGGGGGCGGCGCTGCCGCGGCGGCTCGTGCTCGCCACCGCGGGGGGCGGGGATGATTGGGTGTTTGGGGACGGGGACGTGGCGCGCCTTGTCACGCCGGCCAGCGTCGACGCGGGCGCGCCGCCCCCCGGTGGGCTGCCCGCGTGCGTGACTAGCCGCCTCACCGACTTGACCATCCACCTCGACGCGGCCGCCACGTGGGCGGCGGTGCGGTCGCTGGCGCGGCTGCCGGCGCTGACCAAGCTGACACTCAACCTTGGGGGCGCCGCCGCCGTGTCCACGGTGGGGGGCACGTGGCCGCCCTTCCTGGCGCTGACCGACTTAGCGCTGTCGTGGGGCAACCTCGGGCGCGCGGCGCTGCGCGACTGGTTCCGCGGGCTGGGGCCCCCACCGCGCTTCCCCGTGGCAGAGGTGGTCCGTGGGGGTCACACCCCGAGAGAGGGGGCGGGTGCCGCCGCCGCCGCTCTATCGGCCCTCCGTCGCCTGACGCTGCGAGACGAGTGCGCGGTCAACGCGGGCAATCGCGGCCTCGGGGGCGCCTTTGGGGTGCTGGCACGGGGCGACCTGGCCGCGCTCGGGTGGTGGCGGGGCTTGGCGCACCTGACGCTGGCGACGCGCGACGAGCAGTGGGTGGCGGCGAGCGCCGTGCCGCCGGCGGTGGTCGCCGCGGCCGTGGCTCGGGAGGACTCGCGGCGTTTTCCCGACGCGAGTTGGGTGGGCAAAGCGGCCAAGGGGGCGGCGACGGCCGCCGCCGCTGCCGCCGCCGCCGCTGACGGGGGTGCGCGGGGGGGTGGCGGCGGCGGTGGTGGCGGCGACGGGGGTGACGGTGGGGAGGACGGCAGGCCGCCAGTGTCGCTGACCACCCTTCGGTCGTGGCTGACCGCCGACTGGCCGAGCGTGCGTGTCGTGCCGCAAGTGATGGATGGGAGGGTCAAGGACCCCGTCAAGGAGGAGGCGCCGGAAGAGGGCTGAGCGGTAGACACCGTCCTACTCCAGATGCTGGGCACCACTGAGCCGGACCGCCGTGGAGGCATTGGCCACGGTAAGACACCAGCCGCCGTCCGGTGGCTCGCCGGCGGCGGCGCGCGTGCAGTCTTGTCATGCCCTCTGCAGAGGCGCGCGCGGGTGGCTCGGGGAACGGCGGAACAACTGTTCCGCCGTTCCCCGAGCCACCCGCGCGGCGGCGAGCCACCCGCGCGGCGGAACGGCGGAACAGCTGTTCCGCCGTTCCCCGAGCCACCCGCGCGCGCCGCTGCCCTCGACAAAGCTTCCTCCACAGGCCGTGTCCATGGTTTCCCACACGCACACACGGAGCACCTCCACGCCGGGGTGCCACGCACGCGGCCGCAAGCCGGGCGGTGACCGACCCGCCCGCAGCGGGTCGTTGGCACGCCGACGACCGCCCGCGGCAGACGTCTGAAAGATCAACTTTTTATCTGGACTTTCGCACCCATTCCAGAAAGGCCAACACATTGGAGGGGCTCGGTCGTGTGGTCGCGCGGCGTTGGCAGCGCCGCTGCGCAGTGCTCCTTAAAGCGTGGGCGCACCGAAGCCCGTTTTCGCAAGAAATTCTTGTCAGACGGCTTGTTGCAGCACAAGATCTTGTACAGTACAGCCGTTCTCTCGAAAATCCCGCACTCCAACAGTTGCAAAAGAGTCCCAAATCGGCCTCAACGACCCCGCAGTTGCAAAAGAGTCCCGAATCGGCCTCTACGACCCCGCAGAGGCCGATTTGGAACTCTTTTGCAACAGTTCGAGTGCGGGATTTTTGGGAGAACGGCTGTACGTTCAACCTGTCGTTGAGGAACACGAGCCTAGCACTGCACAGTGGAGCACAAAGCTGTTCCGAGCTTCCGTGCCCTCCGAGCACGGAAGAACTCTTTGCACACACGGCACGATCGTTTTTGCGAGGACGGTAGGTGGCTCTACAGGTCGCCACATCCGCGAGGCGGTTCCTCATCCCCGCCGGCCTTGCCGTCGGAGGGTCAGCCCCACCCCCTACATACGCCATTGTCTCTTTGGACACCCCTTCCATGAGGCGATCAGGCGGTCTTCGGCGCTCGTCCCACGGGGAGGCCCTCCATCTGCCGCCTGCAGGTGATCCGCATGGCCCCCGGCGCAAAACGCAGGCCTCTTCGTCGAGGAGGTGGCTATCATCGGCCCCTCTCGACGGATAGTGGGGATCTGTCTACTTGCGGCGCGAAAGCTTGAGGCCGCACATGGAGTTCCTGGTGTAGCGCGCTTGACGACGGCTGATCAGCCCGTCCTTCAGCACGCAGGTGCCCTTACTGTAGGTGAAGTGGGTGCACTCCCCCACCCGGAGGCACCAGAGCCCACAATGCTTCGGGCTGGGCTGACTCCGGCTCATGAGGCGATTCTGCGGTTGCCGCATTTCGCACCCCAAGCCGAGCTCGAAGCCATCGCGTACGTACCAGAACACTGTGCTGCGCTCGACGGGGGTAGGTCCAAACGGTAGTGCCCCGCCTGCCGAGGTAGGAGACGCAAAGACAGCCACGGCCGCAATTATAGCAGCTGCCGCAAGACGGACGGCCCAGACAAGTGCAATGGCCGGCGTCGCCATGACGGCGCAGAAAGGAAGAAGGAGAGAGGAGCAGCAGCAGGAGATCGTGCGCTCGCTCTTGAGCGGTAGGCGGGTGGCGGTGGGCGGCGGTGATGGCGACAGTTCGTGGAACTTGTGGGTGACTGGTGTGTATGGGCGCGTCGGACGGACACCCGCCCCACTTCTTTAAGCTCACGGGGCGTCGCGTCTGGCTGGGCCACGGCAGTCTTTCCGCTGCGTTTGTGGTGCTGCCCTGGACCACAGCAACAATGTAGGGCAACGCCCCGCCAGGGGGGGTGGCGAGGGCCATACATGGGACGCCAGACCTCGGGTGTCGGGCAACGCCCGGCCAGGGGTGGTGGCGAGGGCCATACATGGGACGCAAGACCTCGGGTGTCGGGCAACGCCCGGCCAGGGGTGGTGGCGAGGGCCATACAAGAGACGCCAGACCTCTGGTGTCGGGCAACAGCGCAGGTCAAACCGTGCTCGTCCCCTGCGGCCAATCACTTCTCGGCCAGCCGCCCAATGCCAAGCGAGCCGTTTCCGTATCGCACACACGTCATCGTTCGTCTTCCCAGAAGAGCGGCTCCATTCCAAACCAGCAGCCTTTAGGTAAATACATGAATTGTCACCCGAGTGTCCCGAGAGCCCTCTGATTGAACTATTTTCTCGTGGCTCGATGAGGAATATTCTCTGGTCTTCGTGCACCCTCGTTGTCTTTCCGGTGGAACCGCGGTCGGATGTGCTGGGTTTCTCGCCGCGGCACCGCCAGCTGGCGTGCCACGGCACACCAGTGGTTTGCGAGCAGCCTGCGTTGCCGCCGCGGACGGCGGCGTTGGCACGCCGGTCGACCGGCACCCGGGCGGCTGCTGCGGTCAGCAGTGGCTGCCTTTCCATGCCCTTGGCACAAAACGCAGCAGCAGCGTGACACATCATGTTGTCGGGAGGGTATCGAGAGGGGCGTGCCGTACGGTCGGCGCAGCAAGGGGGGCGACGGGTGGCCGCTGGGAGATCGTGGCCGCCCGCCCGGTGTCATGCCGCCTCCCTCCACCCCCCGCGGTGGGAGGCGCTCACCTCCCACTGGGAGCGCCACCGGGGGCGCGCACGTGTCACGAGGGAGTTGCCGCCGCTTGCGTGTGGCCCCCCTGGCGGCGGGCAGCGGCCCCTGCTGTGCACGCGGGGGGTGGGAGCGCCGTCGCGCGGCGGCGTGGCTGGGCCGACAGATCTCGTCCAGCAGCCCTACCGCCAGATTCCTCGGCGGAGAAGACCGGCAGACGGGCGGCGGGGGGCCATTGGGAAGCTCTTGCAATGGCCTCGACGGCGGTGGCCAATGCCCCCCAAAGTGGGCGGCGCACACCGGTGTGGTGAACAGAAGGGATAAAACGACGCTGTACAAACACGAGGCGCTACCAAAATGATCTCAACACATAACACGCGACACTCGCACAAAAAAGAAGCGACCAGCGCCGTGACGTGCCAGCCGACAGCGTCGAAGCAGGAACCCGGGGCACGTCGGCTGGGTGTTCTGGTATAGGGGTAGCCGCGCGTGCCGCGTGGGACACGGACGGCCGCCACATCCGGTTACGCTGCGCCGCGTGCTCATGCCGGGACCAGCCCAGGCAGAGAACGCCGACGCGAGCAAACCGACACAAAGGCGCCTTGGCTCACAGCCACCCATGGCCGGCCGTGGCCAATGGTCGGCTTGGCGTAGCTCGGGGCTCCGGGAGTAGCAGGTTGAGCAAGTCCACCCCACCACCTGTATAGCAAGGAGGGACGCGGTGCTGTCGGCCATGGGCACATTACCCCCAACAGCCACAACTTCCCCACTCCCCCTTGGGAAATCATGCTATTCCCAATTGCCGCCACCCCCCCCTCCCCCCCCATCCCCGACATCAGCCCGCAACAAAAGAAAGACAGGAGAGTCAAACGCCTGTCGCTGCTGCATCCGGCTTTGCGTACCGTCCCATCAGCACGCCTCCCGCTTGCAGCACGGGCAAACGTTTTGCCGCAGCAGCCACGCAGAGATGCACGGCCGGTGAAAGATATGCCCGCAAGGCAACTGCACGACAGCCATGCAGTGGGTGTACTCGCCGAGGCAAATGGCGCACGCGTCCTGGTCGTACGGCACCACCTCCACGAGCAGCTGCTCCCCAGGCGCGGCGGGTCCGTCGGCCAGCGGTGGACCCGCCGTCCAACACGAGGAGCCCCCACAGCCGGCACCGCCGTCCCCACACGTCGTTGCTGCCGACGCCCGCCCGATAATGACGCACAAGGTGCCGCCCGCATCGCCCCCCGTCCAGTCGTCGGCACCGCCGGCGCTTCCTCTTGCACCACCGCCGGCGCTGCTCGACGCCCCGCCCGGCCGGTCCCCAGCGACACTGCCCGACGCGCGCAGCGTGCAGCAGTGGGCACCCCCCGCCGTCAACGTGCCGCCGCCGACGCGCACCAACCGGTTGTCCGCCGCCGCCGTTGCCAAATCGACGAGCGTCAACACCCGCAGCGGCAACCGCCGGATGCGGCCATCGGTGGCTCCCCTACGGCCGACGGCAGCTGAGAGCAGGTCGAGCATGGCCGCCGCGCGGGGGACGGAGCGGAGGCCGTCACGGAGAACGGTGGCCATGAGGGAGAGAACGGTAATGGCGCCGCAAAAGGGGTCCCCAGGGGGAGCCGCCCCACCGGTGGTAGCAAGCGCCGACGGCAAGGGCGACGACGGCGTCGAGGGGGTGGTGGCGCCACCCCCTCCAGACGGAGGGGGGAGGGAAAGCGTGGTGCCCCCGCTTGGGAGCACCCGGGGGTTGGCCGAGGTGGCCACCAGAACCGTATCCATGGCGGGGGACGTGGCCAGCGCAGGGCGTGGCGGGGCGGCAAACACAAACAACAGGAGGGCGGGCGGACGAGGGGGAGAGGGTGGGGGAGGTGCCAGGGCCACGTCACCAGCTGCCCCACGGAACGGAACCGCACACAGGCGCCCGACCGTCCGCGGGCGTGGCGTGCGCGGTGCCTCGGCGGCAGCTGCAGGCGTTGCGGGTGCCGGCGCACGCCCGCACGCCCGGCGGGAGCCCCAAAGAGCGCCGGCGGCACGCGCACGTGACGGCGCGTGGTGGGCGGCGCGGACGGTGTGGCGCACCGTTGACCAGAGAGGCGAGGGAGGGGCGGTGGAGGGGGGGGAGGGACGGGGGGAAGGGAGTGGCGTCGATGCGGCAGGCGCGCCCGCCTCCGACGCCGCTGCAAATCCGCCGCGACGCGCTTTGGGGACGAGCGCGAGCGCGCGTTGCGTACGAGCCGCACTCGCGCAGGCGGCGGGCTACGGCAGCGGGGGGGTGCGCCGCCGCGTTTCCGTCCGACACGGGGCGGGAGGGGGGTGGGCGCGCGGGGCGAGCCAGTCGCCTCGGCCGGGAGGGGCTGTCGAGAGCACGCGGCAACAGGGGCGCCGCGCAGACCCGTCGGAGGGTCTACCAAAGGCCCTTGGCAGGGGCCCTGGCAGGGATGGGGTGTCTGGCTCCGGCTGCGTGTCTCGGTGGCTCTCTCGACTTTGGCCCAGACGCGGCCTAGATTTGCTCATCGGGCCCAATCTCCCCCATCTGCGTCAGCGACCGATGTGCGGAGGAACGCGAGGGTCGCGAGCAGCCGGTGACTTGCAGAGCGAGGCTCGTGCAGAGCCTGAGAGGTGGATCGTGCCTGCGCGAGGGGCTGGCCTGACGCGTCGTGGACGGTTGCCCGCCCGGCTGCTCAGAGAAAAACGGTGTGACCTTTTCAAAAACCAGCCGACCTTCAAGTGGCCGGGCAGCGTCCGCATCAATCGGCTCATGCGCTCGCTGGCTGCCCCGGGAGGTCATCCTTCCGCACTTTCGAATGGGTGCCGAAATAGGCGTTGCCAGTCCGCTCACACTTCTGGGCTTCAGCTGAATTGTGCCTTGCTGGGATTGCATCACTGGGGCCTCTGGGGCCGGCTCCTCCCACCACAGGAACGGGGGCGTTCACCAATCAAACCCATACACTGTGACGCTGATCGTTGACAGGCTCTCGAGTCACGGCACGTACGTGGATGCTCGCTGCGTGCGTGCACAACATCCATGATATACCTCACCCAATTCATTTGTGGAGGGTCCCTGTGGAAGAGCGCAAGTTCCAATTATAGTAATTCCTGGTCACTGAGCTACGCTTAGCGCCTATTCAGGCGTGCTTGGGCAGCAATTGTTTGAAATAGGGTTGTACACGACGCCCATATTTGGGGGGCGCCCGGGGCGCGCGACGGATGAGACGCCTTACTGATGCCCCATTAGGCAGCCAAAACGCCCTTACGACGCCTCAAGTAGCACCCTAAGTATTCACAAGGTGGTTCAGGTGGCACCCATACAGTGCACTCATACGTCATTTTCTGTGTCAAGACTGGGTGCCTGTCCCCAACCAAGGTGCACAGCCGCCACCTGCAGAAACATGTAGACCCCCTGTAATATTTTACTTAGCGACGCCTTGCTGACGCTCTTTTGAGTTTGGGAGTTAGGGGCGCACGACGCCCGAATGACGCCCTGGTGACGCCCTTAACGACGCGCCCTTGACGACGCCCTGGGCGTTCTGAGCAACGCTAGTTGAATTCGGCCAGCGGAAGTGGTGGACAGACGCAAGAGCAGCCCATCATGCTCACCTCCATCTCGCTGCACTACAAACAAGATGCGAAACCGTGGAGATCCGAGATAGTCCCTGGCGTGACCATTGATCTCCGTCACAGGAGCGGACCCGCCATTGCCTAGGCCTCTGAGAGCGCTCAGCGGCGTCTGTTTCGTGAGCAGCACTGCGAATCATATCTTGCCCCGTGTGGAAGAGCATCAGAACGCCAGCAGCGATCTATAGCATCGTGGTGCAGTCACCTACGGTCATGTCCTCCGATTGAGGTCATGTCGTATGATTGCTCTGTCCGCAGAACAATGACAGCTTGACTACGTCCATTGGGTTCTCGTGTCTCGGACAGCCTACTTCAATGCAAACAAACATCTTCTGTTGGTACGCTCAAAACGGTGCCTTGTTTACGCAAATTCCCTTGGTGTCGATCGCGTTTTCTTGTGTGAAGGACCCGGTTTCAGAGGCAGTGATGCTACCAGCAGCCACACCAAAGCAATCGCGTGTCTAGCCGCGTCGCCACAAGCCCTAGCAGCTGACTGCCGGCAAAGGAATGCGTGGAATCCATCAAAGGGTTGTATAGCTCTGCTGTAGCAACGACTTCTTGCCTCACGACGAGAAGCTTCTGCCCTTGTATCGCTATCAGGCAAATCATCTCATACCTTCACACAGGAAAGGAATGTGCCCCTTTTTGGCCTATGCTCAGCCCTAGATGCCAGGCCTTCTTGACTCAGTCGTCTGGACGGCGCAGACTCTAGATTTCTGCCCCTTCTTGCCGTTGACTTGGTCCGAAGCAGGCAGACAGGTGGCTCAGGGAGCTGCAATCGGCTGCTTACAGCCGGATCAGTATTTAGGCACCAGGTCAGTCATTGGGCAACCTCCAGGTACAGTGATATGTCTATCCTTCTGCGGCCGTGGCCTTCTGCAGCCGGGGCCTTCTGCGGCCGTGGCCTTCTGCGGCCGTGGCCTTCTGCGGCCGTGGCCTTCTGCGGCCGTGGACACAGCACAGATGCAACCTCAACTCTATCCCTCTCCCTTCTCGGCCCCGTCGACAGCCTTCCCCCATCATACGGGTGCACAGGCCTGGAGCAAGCACACGACCGCTCTGTCTTCGCGCAGCTGCGAAAAGCGAGCACAACAGCGTGCAAGCACCATGGGCTTCTCCCGCTGTGGAAGCAGCGGCGCAGCGCATCCCCGACCTCGGCTCGTGCGCGCAGGCGTTCCCGCTGAGAGGCACGAGCCTCCGAGAGAGCGAGCCGTTCGGCGCTGAGGCAAAGGGGCTGACCTGGTACACACAGAGCCGCTCTTGTGTCCACTGCCGTTGCGCAGGCGTTTCCCCGTGCGCGCATTGACGCCCAGTGTAAGGCACGTCCTTGTACGAGACGCCGATCCGGTGGCCCCGAGATGACTGGATTTAGATCTCATATTTAGAGTACCAAAGATGATTGATGGGTGCCCGGCCCCCTCGCCATGCAACCAGCTCGCCGCGAGCCAGCCGACTGTCGGGCCGCCCCCCATTGGACAAGCCGCACCTGAGAGTGACGCGCCGAGGCATCTGGATTGGTGGCACGGGGCGGGCCTCGGTTTGCCAGCATCCGGCCGTTGGGCGCTCACCGGTCTGCGCGGCATCGATCTATGACCACGCTGCGGCGCCCAACGGCCGCTGTCCCTTGCGCGGTGTGGGGGGTCGTGTGCACCAGGCACGCCAGGGGGGGGGGACATTTGAGCCCCGTATCGTTCGCGCGGGGGTTTGGGCCTGACCGCCACCGGCGCGTCAGCCGCGATGAGTGGGGGCGTTGGGGGACCCCCTGCGCGACGGCGGCGGATGGCACCCGTCCCGTACACGCCAGGCGGCTCGATCAGGACCTCTGCGGCAGACCACCCCCCCCCGTCGTAACCGTGTGCCGGGCGTGGAGGGCCGCCCCACACCGCACGCCGGCACGGCCCGCCCGAGGGTGGATTGACAGACGCCCCCCCGCGTCCACCGGTGTGCCACAACCGACGGTGCGCCGCGGCCGCGGTGGCGTGCAACGCGCCCGACCAGCTGTCGCACCACGGCCGCGGCGGCCGCGGTCCGGCGGGGTGGGCCCCACGGGTTGCGCCAGGCCGCGTGGCGCTCCGCGCCGGCGCGCCCGTCGCACGGCGGTGGCGCCGGCAGGCTTGCCCCCCTACCAGAGCGGACCGGCCAAGGGGCGCGCGCAGAGGGGGGGAGAAAGGCGCGGCAGCGTGGCACGGGCAGCAGGGAGGCGCGCGCCGCCTTGGCGGCCTCCAAGCTACAGCTGTCCCCCCGCCGCGTGTACCTCGGCGGCTCTTGCGGCGCGCCCCCAAGCACGCCCCAGCACAGCCCCCGCCGCCCGGTGTCTGCGCGTCGTTGCGGCGCGGCGCCAGCCATCGACCGCAACCGGGGGGTGTGGGTGGCACGGCCGCGGCGGGGGCGGGGGGGGGTTGTTTGACACCCCACACCACGCCCGTGGCGCGCGACCCCGCTCGACCGCCGCCGCCGCCGCGGCGCCGCCGCCGCCCGGCGCGAGTGTGTAAGACCGGCGCGCCGCCGCCGCGCATCGGCACGGCGTTGGTGTTGCCCGCGTGCGCCACGGGTCCCGCCCCTCCCCCCTTCTCCCCCCCCCCGTCGCTGACGGGCAGCCCGCACCATCCCCGCCTCCA
>ENA-ORXT01006037-ORXT01006037.1-marine-metagenome-genome-assembly--contig:-NODE-6037-length-11507-cov-3.357568_pt1 | contig 11507 bp, 8 predicted proteins | sample MGYA00237868_ERZ511482 | MGnify/ENA metagenome assembly ERZ511482 | reverse complement strand
AAACAGCCAACATCGTTCCGGCGAGGATTAATACACTGATTGGATAAAACATAAAGTCGCCAACAAGCGGATAATTCAGGAATAGATATGCTGCTATCGGTGCGAGAACGGCGATTACCTGTATGGTGAAGGCAAGCTTAGAGATGGCAAGTACCGGAATGGATATCAGTAACACACTAAACAGTATGGATATACTTAAGACGTGGTTTCCCGATTGACCGTCAAATACCAGAACAAAGCTGCCAACGCCCCAGATGGTATTAATAATGGTGGTCAGCAGAATGTGTTTGTTAGCCCATAGCAGTAGCTGTGATGGATCACGATGCTCATTGGGGTCAAATTGATTAGTGACGTGTCGTCGGTATAAACACATAGAAACGAGTAGGACTAACCAGATGACAAGGTAGAACGTGGCATTTTCTGATTCTGGCTTGCGATAGATAAAAAAGCCAGAATAGATGGCGGCCAGAATTAGATTGCCCCAGAAACCTAAGGTAGTCTTACGGAATAAAGTAGACACCTGCCCCTGTCTAATTTCCGTCATTACCCCTGATTGGACGGTGTTACTACTCACGCAATTAGAACCTCTGATATGGAAAATAGCTGCCTGAGCGAATGAGCTCGATTCTTATGTTTTTTATAAAGAGTCAGGCTGGCCACTTTCATGCTGTAATCAGCAATGCATCTGAATGAATTGCTGATTACATAAACTACGCACTATAGCATATTATCGGACTCTTCTGACAAGTGGATTGTAACCAAGACTCTTAACTTGTTTTGTCCAGTCTGGCAGATGTGACTCGGTAACGGGACCTGCCAGTACCCGGTACCAGGTTTTACCCTTGCTTGAGAATTTCTGCACGTTTGAAGTAACACCCAAACCGTTTAATTTATCGAGCGAACGGTTAGCCTGTGATGCTGTGCGAAAAGAAGCAACTTGCAACATATAGTCACCGGGAGAGCCAGTGTTCACAACTGCATTAACTGGCTTCGCTTTAGCCAAAGTAACGGTGCGCGGGCTAACCGGCATGTCAATGTTGGGGAGAACAGCGTGGAAACTAAAAATTGCACGTTTTTTAGGTGGTGGCGCGTCCAACACTTCCGGCAACGGAATAGGGCCAGAGTCATCAGATTTTTTAACCAAGGCATCGGTCGTTTGAGCGTTGGCAATCGCGGTTTTTTCTTCAGACGTTAGCGTCGCAGGATCTTTAGCCACCATGGCTGCATTAGCCGTTGCAAATAACGGCGCATGGCGGTTTGCGTAGAAGTACATGCTAAGACCAACTAACAGCCCCATGAATACCCCCGTTAACATCCAAACCATGCCGGTTTTGTAGCCTGAATCGACTGGCTTTGCTGTTTTGAAATCTTTTTGCATGACAGAATTCTACGTCCAATTTGATTATGGTTTTTTATCATAGTGCCATTAGCATTGCTAAGTGGCAAGGAAAAATGCACGATTAATTCAAAATAAACATGAACTTACATAAAGTTCGTAGGATCAACATCAAGTGTGTAGCGCAGTTCCTTCGGCTTTTTAGCTTGCCGTATCGCGCTAATTAATTGATCCAGAAAGCAATGTAGCGATGAGCGTCGTGTGGCGCTGATTAACATTTGGTAGCGATAGCGATTCGCTCTTTTTTCCATCGGTGAGGGCATTGGCCCCATTAATCTTATGTTGGTCTGGTCGTCTTCGAGCACTATTTTTAAATCATTCTTTAAAGCTTCTAAAAACGCCAGCCCAACTTCGAAATGCGGTGCATTTGCCCTGATCAGCGCTTGATGTCCAAAAGGTGGATAATTCCAAGCCTGTCGTTCAACAAGAAACTGCTGTGCGACAGCCCGGTAGCCCTGAGTCAGTAATTGATTCAGCATCGGGTGTTCTGGTTGACTGGTTTGCAGCACCACAAGACCCGGTTTATCTCCTCTTCCGGCACGACCACTGACTTGGACAATTTGTTGCGCTAATTGTTCCTGCGCGCGGTAGTCAGCGCTAAATAATGCCTGATCAATATCCAAAATGCCCACAAGTGTTAGGTTTGGAAAATCATGCCCCTTTGTTAACATCTGTGTACCTATCAATATGACAGGTTCACCTGATCTGACGAGCGCGAGTTTTTTGGCGAGTTCTCCTTTACGACGGGTTGTGTCACGATCAATTCGCACTACCGGTGTGTCTGGGAAATGCGCGCAGAGCAGGTTTTCGACCCGCTCGGTGCCATGACCCTGAGTGCTTAACTGTGGATGTTGACAGGAAGGGCATGAAGATCCAACCGTTTGCTGATGATCGCAGTGATGACAGAGCACTTTATGACGAGCTGCATGAAAAGTCATTTGGCAATCACAAGCCGGGCAGATCGCATGCCATCCACACTGCATGCAGTGCAAAACGGGCGCAAAGCCGCGACGATTCAAAAACAACATGACCTGACTCTGGTCACGGATCTGCTTGCTGACTTCTGCCAATAGTTTTCTCGAAACGCCAGCTTCCAGCGTTTGGTCGCGCGTATCAATGAGTTTGGTTTTAGGGCGTTGTCGGGTACCAGGGCGCTGATTAAGTAGCAGGTAATGATAGCGTTTACGCTCGGCATTGAGCAGGGTTTCCAGCGCCGGCGTGGCACTGCCCATTAGGATGGGAATTTTCAGCTGTGAGGCGCGTTTTATCGCTAAATCGCGCGCATGATAGTGAAACCCCTCCTGCTGTTTAAATGATCCATCATGCTCTTCGTCGATAATGATCATGCCAAGGTTGTGAAATCCACAGAAAACTGAGGAGCGGGTGCCCACCACAATGTCAGCTTCCCCCGTCTGTGCCGACTGCCAGTTTTGCGCCCGCTGCAGATCGTTTAAGCCAGAATGCAATGCAACCACAGTTTGATTAGGAAAGAAGTCGCAGAATCGCTGAAATAATTGCGGTGTCAGGCCGATCTCAGGGATCATCAACAAGGCCTGTTTGCCTTCTGATAAAACAGGCTTAATGGCACGTAAATAGATTTCGGTCTTGCCACTTCCGGTGATGCCGTGCAGCAGTACTGGTTTGATATTGTCAGCGACCAACCATTCAGACAGTTGAGTCAGGCAGTTTTCTTGCTCATCGCTTAGCGTAATCTGACTCTGATTCGGATGTTCAACAGATTTATTGCGTCTTTCAGGAACCACTAACTCACGTCTGGCGAAGCCTTTCTCTGCTAAGGCCTTCATTGGGTTACGCCATTTGCTGAGGTGTTGGCTGCTTAATTGGGCTTCAGTTAAGCTGTGAAGAATGAGTTGCTCAAGCAGCGCTGATTGACGTTTGGCTCGTTTAGTCTGTTGTCTGGCATCTTCGATATCATCGCAATTTAAATGCCAGGCAAAGTTTTGCAGTAGGGGCTGGCCTTTGCGCAGTCGTTTCGGCAATGCAGCAAATAGTACTTCACCAATCGGGTGGTGGTAATAAACACTGGCCCACCGCAGTAGCTCAAGTAGTCGTTGATCGAACAAAGGAGTGGAATCCAGAACGGATTCGATCGGTCTTAGTTTATCGAAATCGCTGGTGAACCCACGCTCGATAATGATGCCAACCAGACTATTTGGTCCCAATGGAACCCGAACCCGGCAGCCGACTTCCGGTAATGGCAAATCCGGACAGTCATAGTCATAGGCTTGATAAAGGGGTCTGGGTATGACGACACGCAGCGTCGTTGGTGTTTTTGTCATACCCAGCTTTTACCGTCAGCGATTACTCTGGCGGGTTCCTGTGGCAGTGATTTCAACCCGGCGGTTTAACGCACGACCCTTTCTAGTCTTGTTACTTGCCACTGGTTTGCTCTCACCCAGACCGACTGTTTCCATCATGGAGCGAGTAAAGCCACCCTGTTTAGACAGGTAGTCAGCAACCGAATTAGCACGCTTCAGGGATAACACCTGATTCATTGCTGCATTTCCAACACCGTCGGTGTGACCTTCGATTAGCAGGCGAGAAATTTTCGTGCTGCCTTCCTGTAGCGAAAGTGCCAGTGCCAATAGTTCAGTCTGACCGGCTGGGGTTAGTCTGGAGCTGCCACTCTTAAAATTAGTACTTCCATTCAGTGTTAGGCGACGCATTGTGCTCTGTGGCTTTTGAACAGGTGCCGGAGCAGCTGGCCTAATAACCGGCCGGACTGGTGCAACAGGACGACGCACCGGCGGTGCTGAACGAACTGGGTTAGCAATAGTGGGTGCTCTGTAGGGTTGTGTAACCACTGGTCTGCGTACAGCTGCCGCTGGTCTTCTTGGGGCAGGCTGCGCAACCCGGCGTGGCTGAACGGCCGGAGCCTGCTTATTCATCACCTTATTATAAACATCTCTGGGTCGCAGGTTAGATGATGATACTGGTGCGGGTGCAGACGTCGTAACACCTCTGCTTACGATAGGTTTTGGTATGGGTTTTGTCAGGTTAGGCTTGGCAACGGTAATAGGTTGAATTGTCTTTTTCGGTGCTTTAAGCACAATCTTGCGCATTGAGCTGGAAGAAGTGCTGGTTTTTGCTGCGGTTGGTAATTTCTGCACCTTTTTGGCGCTAGCAACTGTCGTTGGTGATTTGCAGCCTGGTATGGCTTTTCCTGTGGCTTTGTCGATACACATTTCACTGCGTTGACGGAAAAGCTGAGTACCCGGAATGGATTGCTGTCCACCCGCAGTGTTTTGACTTCCGGGTAAAGATTGCCCGCCTAGCCCGGATCCGCTCCCTGAGACTGAGGTATTTTGTGTACTACAAGCAGTAATAAGCGCGACTGAGATCAGTAGTGGTAAGTGCTTGATTGTTGTTATACTCATTTTCTGCCATCCCCTTAGGCAATTTGTTCACCGCTTATACTAACTAATTTATTGCAATCTAACCACTGGGCGTTCAAATAATTCCTCAAACACCCTTTGAGCCAGTTGATTAAGATCCAATGGGCCATAAGTTGACAGCGCTTTATAGATCTCGACTTTCTCATCAACTGATAGATCAAAGTTTGGTTTGATGTCTTCCATTAGGTAGATATTGCGCATTGCCGAGAAGATAATTGAGGAAGCGTAATACTCCGGTTGATCTTTGGTCATGGAGTTCAGCGAAAATAATAATAGCTTGGTGAGCCAGATTTTATGGCTGGTATCGGTGTAAACCAACTGCGTTAAATAAGCCCCCAATTCTTCAAGACTAGCCTCAATGCCTGATTCTGTTAGATCTTTAAATTTTTCAGGTACCCAAGCTGGCTTTGGCCATTCATCTTTGACGATCTGATGATAGGCTTCGTGATATTCGATGCTGGGGAGTAAGCTGTCCATTAGCGCATCGATTTCAACTTTAGCAGCTTCCTGAGCCGGTTTAGCGTCCTTGTTTTCAGATGTCATCATGTCACTAAGCGCATCCAGTCCCCCACCAAGTACACCCTGCGAAGCCAGATCACCAGGCTTCGAGCGCTGCAGGGTTTGTTGCATACGCGAGGCGGATAGATGTTTTTGATCCATCAGCATTTCTTTGGCAGCATTTCGCAATAACTGCAAGGACTCGGGATCTGAGAAAAGATCGCTTAAATCGGACTTATAGTTCTTAGTGATGCTTTCTTCTATATCGTAATAACCCTGCAACCAATACGGGATTATATAGCTACGCCCCTGAAAGGTAAGCGCAGGCAGCACGGATTGCTCGGCGAATCGCTTTATCTGATCCAGCAATATAATTGATCCAACGCCCTGACTTTTGAAGGTTAAACCCAGTGCGCCGTCGGCGGCTGGCACCCGGTCTGCGCGAGTGACATGAAACAATGGCAATTCTTCAACTTTACTGGTTATGGGCGTATCTTCAAAGTTGAGCGCGCGGCGATCAGTGACGTTATAAACGGTAATAATTCCGGTGCGGCACATCGGTGTATTAGTGCCCGGTTTCTGTCCTGCAAACATGCGCTGCAGCGTGGTGATCATGTCATTTTGCTCAGCTTTCTGACTTGATGCAAAGCTGCTGCACATAACGCTGAATAGTTTTGGCGACATGTAGAAGGGTAGCTTTTGCTTGTCCATCTCCGTATTCAGGTTTTTAAAGAACCCCATAATTTCCGGGTTGCTAATCTTCTCATCTAACATACTATCCAGTGCAATTCGCAACTGCTGATGGACATCCCCTTTATCAGGAACCAGACTAACAATCGTGTCTCTTTCCTGTTTAGCCTCCTCTAAAAACTTCTCCATCAAATCGAAACGTTGGTGCTGTCTGGTGACCTGTGCGCGATGTAATAGCTCACTGTAGTAAGGCATGCGATCAGCCAATGCCTGTTCCATCTTTTTATTGATATGCCACTGATGCAGCTGCCAACTGCCAAACATTAGCGCGGCAATAAGCACCGGGTAGAACACAATACTGGATAATGGAAAAAGCCAATAGTCAGGTTTTTTTAGCCAGGCAAACCAGGATTTCTTCTGTAATCGCTGTTTAAGTGCCTGAAGGTATTCTGGCTTGTGCACAGGATAAATACCCTGCTCAGTAAACGACTCCAGAACTACTGATTTATGTTTGAGATAACGCATGGCAAATAAATGCCGCAGTGGCGAGATCCACGGTGAGTAGAACGCTGGCTGCTCGAAGCGATCTGCCTGCATGGCATCAAGGTCTTGGCTATCAGCATGGCGCTCAACCAGTTTCAGTAGGACAGTATCAATCATAATTTACGTCCCCCTAGCGCCTAAGCCATGCGAGTACATCAGAGACTTTTTGAATGCGTTCCTCAATGGTCTGAGGAACATAGCAGTTGGTTGCAACAACCAGAGCATCTGCTTTTTCTCTGGCAACAGGGTCTTTAATTGAGTCAGACAAACCGCGTTGAAAGCCCGACCAGTCCCAACTACAAATATATTCCGGAAGATGTTTAAAGCGAGTCGCTACATTATCGAGCGCAACAATGGCTTCGGTGTTTTTTCGGTTTTGTAAGTAATAGATGCCCGCAAGCGTGTCTTTAATTTGTTTATAACCATCGGTAAGCAAGCCGCTGGTGTTGATGTCTTCGTGAAGTGCCGTGAACGTAGTCTCATCGATATTGGCGGTGACGTAAGTTTCCATTAGATCAAGGTCAATTTCTGAGGCTACGAAATTAAGTTGAGGAGAATTCATTTTTGCCGTCTTGAGAATGTTTCGTGCAGCTTCTAATTCGCTTACTGCGGTATCAAGATCATTGAAATATAGCCAAGCCAGTGCGCCTGACTCTCTGCGTCTGGATGCTATTCCAGATGCGCTAAATTCATATTTTGTCAGGTGATCAATCGTCTCTTTAAAGCAGGTGTACATTCTGGCCGCTTGCTCTTTCTCGCCAAGATGAGAATGCGTGGCCGTCAGATACCAGTAGCTGGTATTCATTGAGCTGGTGCTGCCGCTACACTGCAGTTTTCTGGCCTGCTCTATCGTTTTCTGGTGATCTTTGTTACGTGAGTAACAGTTCAGCGCCAAATATTCTAACTCGGCTTTAACTTCTTTCTCGGAGCTGCGCCATTGGACTTTTTGGCCAAGAGCGGTGATTGCGGCTGAAATTTTAGCGCAGTCTTTTTCATTGTTCAGCACCGATCGGTATGAACGCACCAGGTGGCTGAGATCTTCCCGACGTTCACCCGGAGCCGTTGGTGATGCATCGGCCGAACACTGCCTGACCCGATCAACGCTGCAACTAAAGGAGGGCTTTCCGCCGTCACCCTCATTGCCGCTGGACTTAATACCGGATTTTCTTTGCTCGCCGAGCTCGCGAATCCGATCCTGCATATTAGACCCCAGCATCGATTGCAACGCTTCAGTAGGACTGAGTGCAGAGGTCGAGCGGCTAAAATCAAAGCTTAACTCTGGATTGGCTGCGACGATATTATTCATGACTTCGCGGGCTTGCTGCTGCACCAGCCATTCTACAAAGGAGAAGGTTTTGGGGTCAGTCTCAGCTTTTTTGCGTTCATGTTCATGCTCAACAAATCGAAACACACTGAACGCGATGCCAGCAATCATTAACGGCACCAAGAGAAAAGCGTAGAGGTTTTTTCTTAAATAAACCCTTTCATTATCAGCACGCTTAGCTCTGGACTTACCACGTTCCTGAGTTCGTTCGTTCGTTAGGTGGATAGCCTGCTGATACTGCTTTTGCGCTGCGGCGGATTGGTTCTCCTTGCGTAGAACTTCAGCCTGCTCAAAGTGTTCCTGAGGGTTGTTATTGTTTTGATTCATACGAGCACGCCCACGCGAGTTGAGTGAACGGGCCCATAAATTGTAACTAAATTATAATAATTATCGTCGCGGGTCATAGCATATTCCGGTACGTTAAGCGCTGATTGTAGCAGACTTTAGGTGCCGGTTTACTAGTCCCTTTAAACGAAAGTTTATTAAAAGATAGCGTTGACTAATGCGCTACCTAAAGCAGCACCCGCAGCACCACCAATTGGCCCGGCCGCAGCCGTACCTGCAATGGCGCCTGCTGTGCCCGCTGCTGCTGCTGCAACCGAGCCAACAACGCCGATAGAGTTAGACGCGACCTGTTGAGCACTACAGCCTGTCAGTAGTAAGAAGCTGCAAATCATGGCAATTGAAGTTAGTTTTTTCATGGTTATTATCCTTATATTTAGTGTTCTAATTCCGGAAGTTCCGAGCCCGCTGGCAAGGCTACCTCAGATTGTTCGTCCGAGTCAGGTTTTTGTTCAAAATTCAGACGCCATTCCAGATTGTTTTTGGAGGTTGCATTTTCCATCGCAGCCTCTTTGGTGATTCGCCCGGCAAGGCAGTGTTTGATGAGTGATTGGTCAAAGGTGTGCATGCCGTCGGTAGAGCCTTTTTCTATCAAATCATTTAATTCGTGCGTTGCACCCTTGCGAATGACTTCTGCTACAAAGGGTGTGTTGACGAGCACTTCACTGGCGAGAACGCGCTTGCCATGGACATCTGGTATCAGACGTTGAGCAACAATGCCACGTAGGTTAAGTGACAGATCCATCAAAATACGCTCCCTTTGCTCCGCAGGGAAAAGGTAGAGCAAACGGTCTAAGGCTTGGGTCGTGTTGGTTGCATGCAGGGTGGTGATAACTAAGTGGCCGGTATCGGCAAAACCCATCGCAGCATCAACGGTTTCAGTGTCACGCACTTCTCCCACCATAACCACATCCGGTGCCTCACGCATCGCTTCACGCATCGCATTTTTATAAGACAAAGTATCAAAACCAACTTCACGCTGACCGATAATTGATTTGTTGTGTTTAAATACAAATTCAATAGGATCTTCAATGGTTAGTATATGTCCGGCATGGCGTTCATTTCGGTATTGAATCAGCGAGGCCATTGAGGTTGACTTACCCGCTCCTGTCGACCCTACAAACAGCACCAAACCGTCTTTTTTCATCACAAGTTCTTTAAGCACTTCCGGTAAGCCCAGCGCCTCCGGTGTCATGATGTCAGAGCGTACGTGACGAATAACCATCGAAACCTCACCGCGCTGATGGTAAGCATTCAGGCGGAACCGACCCACATCGGGAATAGCTAATCCCTTATTGATTTCTTTGGTGCTTTTAAAGCCTTCCCACTCTTCATCATTGAGCAGGCCTTGAGCCAAAGTCTCTACCATGCCTGGACGCATAGGCTCTTTGGTTAGGTGTTTAAAACCACCCTGAACCTTAATTGACGCTCTCGCTCCGGTGGTGAGGTAAAGATCTGAAGCATCATGTTTGACCATGGCAGCCAGAAACGCGGTGACTTGTGGTTTGCTGTCGCTCATTCTGCAGCCTCATCGTAAAGTTCTTCGATTGAAATTTTATCGGCGCCCTTAAAGAAGTCTTCTTTCTTCGAGTTTCGGCTACCCAATTTTAGTTTTAAGCGCAGATCATTGATTGAATCAGCGTTTCTCATGCCTTCCTGAACGCTTATCATTCCGGCATCAATCATATGGAATAGCGCCTGGTCAAAGGTGCACATGCCGAGTTGGTTAGACTTGGCGATGAGTTCTTTCATGCCGGACACGTCACCCTTAAGGATTAGATCTGCCATCATCGGCGTATTAATCATGACCTCGACTGCCGGGAAACGGCCTTTGCCGTCTTTTTTACGCGTGAGACGCTGAGATACAATCGCTTTAAGATTTAGCGATAGATCCATCAACAATTGCTCGCGTCGCTCATCCGGGAAAAAGTTGATGATCCGGTCAATCGCTTGGTTGGTACTGTTGGCGTGTAAGGTAGTCAAGCAGAGATGACCAGTTTCAGCATAAGAAATCGCATACTCCATAGATTCACGATCACGAACCTCACCCAAGAGAATGACATCAGGCGCTTGGCGCAGCGTGTTCTTCATGGCGATTTCGTAGTTTTCAGTATCCAGTCCGACCTCACGCTGTGTGATCAGGCAGTTTTTGTGCGCGTGAGTAAATTCGATCGGGTCTTCAATCGTGATAATGTGTCCGTAGGTAGACTCATTTCGCAGATCTACCATCGCAGCGAGTGTTGTCGATTTACCCGAACCGGTTGCACCAACCATGATCACCAAGCCACGTGTTGTCATGGTGATATCTTTAAGTACTGGTGGAACGCCAAGCTCCTTAAAGCCGGGTATGGTTCCGGGGATATGCCTCAGTACCATCCCTGAGCAGCCACGTTGAGTAAATGCGTTGACACGAAAGCGATCAGAGCCCGGAAGGCTGATTGAAAAGTTGCCCTCCATGTGCTCTTCGAAGCCACGCATCTGCTTGTCGTTCATAATCGAACGCACCAGCATCCGTGACTGATCTTCAGATAACGGCTGATTTGACAGATGCTTCATGGCACCGTTGATTTTGGCACTGGGTGGAGCACCTGCGGTCACAAATAAATCTGACCCCTTCAGTTTTAAGACGTTACGTAGCAGGTTGTGCACGTACGCCATAGCACTCTCTTTATCCATAGGGATCCCCTTGAGACAATCGATTACTTAACAATTTTTATTTTTATGAATTAAGTTCCATCATTTAATTTCGCTGAATTTCAATAAATGGTGGAACAGATTTTCTATGGTGTGGCTAAACTTGCATAGCGTCTGCGCTATCTGCCTTAGATGCCGCGACTTCACGAGAAATATGGCCCTGTGATATCAGCTTTTGCAGTGATTGATCCAAGGTTTGCATGCCATCACCTGCGCTGGTCTGAAGCGTTGACTTCATTTGGGCAATCTTGTTTTCACGAATCATTGAGCGGATCGCACGGGTTCCAATCAGAATTTCATGAGCGGCCACACGACCACCACCGGTTTTCTTCAGCAGTGTTTGCGAGATGATGGCTTGTAGTGATTCAGAAATCATCGAGCGAATCATTTCTTTTTCCGCTGCTGGGAATACATCCACAATACGGTCAATGGTTTTAGGTGCGCTGGTGGTGTGCAAGGTACCAAAAACTAAGTGACCGGTTTCCGCTGCTGTCAGTGCCAAACGAATGGTTTCCAAGTCACGTAACTCTCCAACGAGTATGGTGTCAGGGTCTTCACGAAGTGCTGAGCGAAGTGACGCTTCAAAACTTTGAGTATCGCGATG
>ENA-ORXT01006036-ORXT01006036.1-marine-metagenome-genome-assembly--contig:-NODE-6036-length-11507-cov-8.076028_pt1 | contig 11507 bp, 7 predicted proteins | sample MGYA00237868_ERZ511482 | MGnify/ENA metagenome assembly ERZ511482 | reverse complement strand
ATAAAATCGTAGAGTTGTGCACTACTAGGTTCATTACTCCTTGACCATTTCCCTTTGATGTACCATTCTTTCAAATTGATATATACTGGTACTTTTCCCGTACTACTAACTTCTTCTAATAAATCTTTACATAACTTTCTAAGTGCAATACTCTTACCAGATCCTGGATCACCCAATACAAGAAAAACTTTTGTTTCGTGATCACTTTTTATCGCCTTTAATAAATCTGTTATTTTTTTCTTTCTCCACTTCTTTTCCTAATTTCCACTTGTGCGTCAAGTGGCGTAAAGTCTTCTGCACTCCAATTTGTTTCTAAATCTAAATCTTCAATTGTTTTCTTAATTACTCGACAATATCTTTTGAGACTTTGTTTATAATCTAATTCAGGGAAATCCTTATCGAGCGAAATTGAATGCCTAACCATACCTGTCTTATCTCTCAATAAATAATTGATAAATAGAAGCACGAATGCGAGTAAAGTGAGAGAAAAATAAGGAGAAGCTTCAGGAATAAAGTTAAGACTTTGATGGTTTTCTGGAAAATATGTTTTTAGAAATCCTTCTACAAAACCTCGTATATATTTCTCCCACCATGGCATCGTTACAGCAGCAAACATTACCGCTATCGAATATCTAATAACCCTGTATTTATTATGATCATCTGACCTCCAAACAGGTCTTGATATTAATAGAAATAAAAGGATGAACGCAAAAATAATAGCACTAGCTTTAGGTCCTTTCACCAAATAGGCTATCAATATAGAAGGGATACAAATAATTAAAGAAAAGACAAATAATTTTCCACGTTCAGAAAGACTCGATAAAAGTTGTTTCATTGGCTTGTTCCGTAGTTTTATAATATATTGATATTCAATATAAAAATAACAAACATTTCACAAAAAAAGCCTATGTTCTGGAAAAAACAAAAGATTGGTGAAAAAGTATCATTTAACAACAATAACAATAGTTATTCGAAATCCTGCAATCCCCTATACTAAAAACTATATTTTCTTCCTTCTAGCAATCTTACTAATATAAATAAATAGTGAGCAAACTCCCTCCCACAACCCTTTAAGTATTCCCAAAAAAAGGATAACTTGCAAAAAAAACAGTTTTCATATTGCCGACCACATGAGCAAAAGATTCAACGATACAGGTGTTTGCATTCCAGAGAAGCACTATATGGCAGATACGAACAGTAAATTAACGGCTATCATGGCTTTGATAGAGGAGGGATCTTATTTTGCCATTAATCGACCTCGGCAATATGGAAAAACGACGATTGCCCATTTATTAGGCTTAGAATTGATGAATCGAGCTGATTATTTAGCCTTAGAATTAAGTTTTGAAGGAATCGGCGATGTTATTTTTGAACAAGAAGCCAGCTTTTGTAAAGGCTTTATTAATCTCTTAATCAGAGAATTAACCTATCTAAAAGAAACCACCTTAAAAAACCATTTACAGGAAATAAAACCGCAGATTACCAACCTTGCTGAACTCTCTGAAACCATCACCTGGATTTGTGAACACACGCCTAAAAAAGTAGTCCTAGTCATTGATGAAATTGATAAAAGTAGTAATAACCAATTGTTTTTGTCTTTTTTGGGGTTATTGCGAGACAAATATTTAAGGCGAAATAGAGGGCGAGATAGCAGCTTTCAATCAGTGATTTTAATTGGTGTACATGATATAAAAACCTTAAAACTAAAAATAACTGGCGTTGAGAATAATAAACTAAATAGCCCGTGGAATATTGCCGTTGACTTTCCAATAAATATGGGGTTTTCTGCCCTAGAAATTCGCCCTATGTTAGCAGCTTATGTACAGGAAAAGGGCATCAAAATGAATACTACTGTCATTGCCGAAAAAATTCATTACTACACTTCTGGTTATCCTTTTTTAGTTAGTAAGATTTGTAAAATCATTGATGAAACGCTTTTACCAAATAAAACAAAAAAAGAGTGGACGCTCGCAGATGTAGAAGCAGCAGTAAAAGCAATTACTTACGAAGGCTATACCACGACGTTATTTGATAGCTTAATTAAAAATCTAGAAAATGATTCGGAGCTATACAAAATGATGTTTGAGATTAGTATCAATGGGCTTCAGTACAATTTTAATATTGGTACACCTACTGTTTACAAATCTTTTTTGTTGGGCTTTATTAAGGATAAATCAGGTATTTGTGCTATTCAAAATCGCATCTTTGAACAACGACTCTATAATCATTTTCTTTCTAAGCAAGCGATTGCCAAGAGATTCCATTAAAAAAGGGTATTTGCTTATCTTCGATTTTCGTAAAACTAAAACCTACCAACAAAAAGTCATTACATTTAAAGATAAGGAAGTTTTTGCTGTTTGGGTTTGAAATAGTATTAGATATGGTTTGCCTTGTTTTCATCATGTTGGTTTCAAATGGCACGTAAGAACCTAAAGAATTAATTAATTACTTCTTCCGCTTCCGCTTAGGCACCGGATCATACGGTTCACTCGTATTCCACGGATGGCAGCGAAATATTCTTTTCAAGCCTAACCACACTCCTTTAAAAACACCCCATTCCTCTATCGCCCCTATCATATAATGAGAGCAAGTTGGATTGTAGCGACAATTAGAACCCAATAAGGGCGAAATGGCGACTTGATAAAAGCGCACGGGGAGAATAAACAGTTTCTTTAGCATAATCTTAAGTATCTTTGCGAGCGAATAAGGAGTGATTAAAAGTCAATTTTGTATCTGTATTTTCTTACCTAGAATAGCGAGTAAAGTAGATTCTTTATAGGGAGTGAATTTGATTTGTTTTTTTGTAAAAAAACAAATCAAATTCACTCCCTATAAAAAGCTCTATCCAATTTACTATTTACTATTTACCTAATTCCAAAAGCAGGTAAAAATTAATATTAAAAAATTTCTCTTTACATCCCTAATCAATACTACTTAATTGACTAGTAAACAATTTAAATTATTTTTTTTTAAATGGTTAACGGGGAATAAAAGGGAGTTGAAATTAGAGGGAAAGAATATTAGGGGGAATGTAGATTTAAAAATGTTAATTTAAGTGTTTTATCATTTTAAACTAAACATTTATTCCTTTTAGGGGATTGAAAGGTAATCATAGGCTCAATCACAAATATCAAGCCATTGAATTTTATTATTATGTATTTGTTATTTTTCTATTAATTTTGTTACACTTCGTGTTGACAAAGAAAATGCAGGCTTGTCTAGAGAAGCTTATCTTTTGTTATCTCTATACCAAACGACACCCTAGCTAAATATCAAAAAGGAACTTTTGAGTTACATTTGCTTTTGCAAAAATAATCAAGAACCTTAAAATTTATTAAAAGGGAAATTAATACGATGGGATGAACTCAGAAATGCTAATAAGAAGTGTTAAATAGTGTAAGGGCTTTATTGCTCCTTTTTTTTAATACGATTTTGCTAATAATATTATTAAAAGAGCAGCAATTTTAGTACCAAACTTGGTTACTAATAAACTAAATGCTATTCGCTATTGCATAATATATGTAATAGAATATTAAATCAAAACAATACACAATAAATTTATTTTATAAAAAACTGATTACTTAAATATTACGAAATTATTTTTTTAATAATTTTATAGTTACGTTAAAGTAAAACGGGTATAAAAAAAAACTTAAAAGGATGTTCAGAAAATTACTGTTAACTGTCCAAAAGAAGCAGTAATTTGCCCATCCCAATTTAAAAGCTACTTGTAACCATTCAGAATAGATCGCAGAGAAGCGAGAATAAAGATAAACTTACAAACAAATCGACCAAAAACATCTAATGGATAAAAAAGAAGTAATGAGAGCACCAAAAGCTAAAAAAATAGCTAAAGAGTTGAGCATCCACGGAGATGTACGCATTGATAATTATTACTGGTTGAATAATAGAGAAGACCAAAATGTAATTGATTACTTAAATGCAGAGAATACCTATAAAGAGGTCATTTTAGCACCTACTAAAGATTTTCAAGAAGATCTATTTAAAGAAATAGTTGGTCGAATAAAGCAGACAGATATGTCTGTTCCTTACAAAAAAGATGGCTACTATTATTATACTCGATATGAAGAGGGAAAGGAGTACCCTATATACGCAAGGAAGAAAGAAAACTTGGAAGCAGCAGAATCCATTATATTGAATGTCAATGAGCTAGCGAAAGATCATAAATATTATGCAGTAGGTGGATTGAGCGTTAGTACTAGTAACCAATTACTAGCTTTTGGAGAAGATACAGTGAGTAGAAGGATTTATACGCTTCGATTTAAAAACTTGGAAACTGGGGAGTTCTTAAAAGATACTATTCCCAATACTACTGGTTCTACGGTATGGGCTAATGATAATAAAACGGTCTTTTATACTAGAAAAGATGAGTCTTTAAGACCCTACAAAATCTACAAACATAAGCTTGGAACATCCACAGAAGAGGATGTAGAAATCTATCATGAAGCGGATGAAACCTTCCGTTGCTATATTGCTAAAACTAAGTCGAAAAAATATTTAGTCATAGGTTCAGCCATGACAATTTCTAACGAATATCATATTTTAGAAGCGGATACCCCTGATGAGGAATTTCGATTATTTCAAAAAAGAGAAAAGGATTTAGAGCATAGCATTGCCCATTATAAAGACCATTTTTATGTGTACACCAATTTAAAAGCAAAAAATTTCCGGCTAATGAAAACGCTGGAAACTAAAACGGCTAAAGAGAATTGGGAAGAGGTTATTCCGCATCGAGAAGATGTCCTTTTAGAGGGCATGGATATATTTAATGATTATCTTGTTTTGTCAGAACGAATCAAAGGTATCTCTCAAATTCGGATTAAACCTTGGGCTGGTGATGCAGAACATTATATAGATTTTGGACAAGAAGCATTTTTAGCAGCCACCTCTAATAATCCTGAATTTGATTCGGATATACTGCGCATTGGTTTTACATCTATGACCACCCCTAGTTCGGTCTTTGATTATAATATGATCACCAAAGAGAAGAAGTTGTTAAAACAACAAGAAATCATTGGTGGCTATGACGAATCTAAATATCGTTCGGAACGATTATTTGCAACTGCACAAGATGGTACGCAAATTCCTATTTCTTTAGTTTATAAAAAGGGATTTAAAAGAGATGGAAAATCTCCATTGTTATTATATGCCTATGGTTCTTATGGACATAGCATGGACCCGTATTTTAGTTCTGTTCGATTAAGTTTATTAGACCGAGGTTTTTGTTATGCTATCGCACATATCAGAGGTGGAGAAGAAATGGGTAGAAAATGGTATGAAGATGGGAAAATGCTAAATAAAAAGAATACGTTTACGGATTTCATTGATTGTGCGGAATTTTTATTATCTAAAAACTACTCCCGTAGAAAACGACTTTTTGCAATGGGAGGTAGTGCAGGTGGATTGCTAATGGGTGCGATTATTAATATGCGCCCTAAACTATGGAAAGGCATTATAGCTGCCGTACCATTTGTAGATGTTGTAACAACTATGTTGGATGAAAGTATTCCACTTACTACAGGAGAGTTTAATGAGTGGGGCAATCCTAAAATAAAAGAGTACTATGATTATATTAAATCTTACTCTCCTTATGATAATGTTGTGAAACAGGCTTATCCTAATATGTTGGTGACTACAGGGCTACATGATTCGCAAGTACAATACTGGGAACCTGCCAAGTGGGTAGCTAAATTACGCACCCATAAAACGAATAAAACAAAATTATTACTGCATACAAATATGGAAACTGGACATGGCGGAGCTTCTGGTCGTTTTAAACGATTTAAAGAAACGGCTATGGAATATGCGTTTTTATTAAGTTTAGTAGATATTTATGAGTAGATTGCATTAAGAAAAGTAAAAAAGGTTGCTTATTTGTTAGGGATAAAGAATTAAATAACTTACCTATTTTTTATGTTTCAAATCGTTTGTAATAGACCTTAGATTTAATTAAATCTAAGGTCTATTAACCTATAAAAGAATCTACTATAATGGACATTCTAAAAGATATTTCAGCGATTTCTTCCTATCGTCCTCAAAATGGAGATTTGCTAAAGTTATTTAGCTTAGCCGTAGAAAAAGAATTAAAAAAAGAAGAAATTGTCCACTTTTTTTCCAGCAAGAATTACTTTAGAGTAACCTATAAGAAATTAAAGGATCAGCTATTGGATGGTATCCTAGTGAATTCTTTTAGTAATCTTTCGAAACAACAACAACAACGTTTTCAAATACATAAGCGCTCCTTGGAGGCTACAATGCTTATCAATACTGATAAAAAAATAGCAGGGATTAAAATAGCAGAAGAAACATTTCTTTCTGCAGAAAAATATGAGATAATAGATGTTGCCCTTTCTTTGAGTAGACATTTAGAACTCCTATATTCCAATATCTATTTAGATAAGGCTAAACGTAACAAATATAAAGCGAAGACTTCAACCTATTTAGGTTACTATAATGACGAATGTCAAGCGCAAAGTTTATTTGCAGATTTGGCTTTTTGTGTACAAAAGAATCAACCTACCGATCATATTCCAGCGGCAATAACAGCACTTCAGAAACTTAGTACAAATAATCAACAATTCAAATTTCGGCTATATTATTATTCTATACAAAGTCTTTATGCTCGCTTTAAAGGAGATCATCAATCTTTGATCGAAATTTGCAAAGAAGCACTTAATTTTTTTGAAGCACAAACCAATCCATTATTACCTTATGTGACTAAATGGAGCTTTTCTTTTCAACTTATTCCTTACTATTTAAGTGCTGGCAGCTATGCCGAAGCAGAAAATTGTCTTAATCGTTGTCTTAAATATCCCCAAAAGGGCTCTTACAATTGGCACGCCACCTTATTCCTAAAAGTGCTACTCGGTTTTTATTCTGGTAAACCTGCTATTGCCTTACAAGCTTATCGGCAAGCCCATAGTGTAAAACCATCTTTCCAATCAAAACTTATTGATGAACGATGGACAATTATTCATGCTTTCTTGTGCCTCTTAAATGAAACTGGTAAAGTTCAATTCGAAAATGACTTTAGACTTTACCGTTTTCTAAATAAAGAAAACTCCTATGTCCTCACCAAAACTAATTTACTCGTATTAGAATTATTACACCTATTATTAAGTGATAAGAAAAACGCCTATCAAACTTGTACGGAGAAAATTGAACCTCATATAAAACAACACCTCAATAGTCCCAAATTTCATCGACCTAAATATTTTCTAAGGATGCTTAGAAGTATAGAACTCGGAGATTATCATCCAATAAGAGTGGCCGCACACGCTAAGAAAAATTTGGATAAACTAAAGCGAACAAGCTCTAAAATGAACTTAGACATTATCGATCAAGAACCTGTACCTTATGAATGGTTGTGGGAAATAATTATGGAAAAACTAAACAAAAAAGTACAGCGCAAGTCTAAATAAATCCATATCTTTTATATGCCTACCAATAAAAACATACGCCCTATTATCATTTCTAGCCACTTTTAAGTAAGTTTTAAGGAAATATTTTACTAAATTGCCAATTAATTTTTTACGAGAGCATTTTTATTTTTTTATGACTAAAAATGTGCCGTTTCAGAATAAAAATTTCACTTTGGAATTAAATAAATCCAAATCAGAACTTCTTAGATCAAGACTAAGAGCCTTCCAAGAAACAACTGGTTTAAGTATTAAAGACTTTTGTATTAAAATTAACTTTAGTCAAAATACTTTCTCTAAGGTTATTAATGGACATAAAGTTACAATTGATGCCCTGTTGATTGGAAAAATTATTTTACACTATGAGGTTAATCCTAGATGGTTTTTTTCGGAGCAAGAAAAAATGTATCTCCATCAAGAGGAAGCCCTTACTATCAAAAATCAAGAGGATATTATGAATCTGATACAGGTGGTAGAGGAAATAGCAAAAGAGATGAAAATTTTACAAGCTAGGGTGAGTTCTTTGCAAGAAGATTTAAAATCTTAGGTCGCTTTTATTAAGTCTAGGTTTTTGGTCAGAAAATCGAGTTTTAGTGATATATAAGAATTTGTTCGTATCTTCTATTTAACTAAATAGAGAGCGTCCATTCATTCACTAATTTCCGCTCAATGAAGAACGATGACCCAAAAGCCTCTGAAGTCCTGTCAAGCATTGAAAAAAAGCTTGGTTCTTTAATTATTAAGATTGAGGAGGTAAAGGAAAAACTACTTGATTTCAGCACTAAAAGTACTGATAATCAAAAGATTACCTAAGGGGCTACTAAAAAAGTAAAAAGTCGAAAACTTTCGTTGTTTTCGACTTTCTTTTTTTGTGAAAAAAGATTTTTTTTCAGTTTACATATCTTGTGTATCAATAATAATAATTCTTCCTTCATTAAAATTTTTCATTGCAAATAAGTTTAAAAGTTAGTGAATTAAATATAGTTGCAAGAAGAACTTTTTCAACACCGAAAAAAAATAACTTTTTGGTAGTAACTATTAATAGATAATATTGCTTCTAACTAAATACATTCAGCCTTATAATACTGTAAATCAAACCTTTACAAGCTATCTATTCATATAAATTTGTTAATCATCTATTTTGGAGACTTTAAAAGAAATATCCTTTTTTTCTGCATTTCAACCAGAAAATGGCGACTTACTAAAACTATTTCATTTAGCAGTAGAAAAAGAATTTAGTCGAGAAGATGCCATTATTTTTTTTCCATCAAAAAACCATTTTAATGTAATCTATAAAAAACTGAAGGATAAATTGCTTGATGGGATACTATTGAATTCATTCAAAAATTTAACCAAAGTACAGGTAACGCATTTCAAGATTAGAAAGAGAAGTGTAGAAAGTATTATGTTATTATATTCAGGAAAAAAAATTGCTGGAGTAAAAATAGCAGAAGAAACTTTAGTTGCTGCTATGAAATATGGTTTAGTTGATATTGTACTTTCTATGAGTAGAGAGTTAGAAAATCATTATGCAGGAGTTGATAGTAATAGAAGAAAATGGAAAAAATTTCATAGTATAACTGCTCAATACTTGACTTATTTAACACACGAATGTGCCGCACAAAGTCTATATTCAGAGCTGGCTAGTTGCATACGTTCAAAGATAGATCCGAGCTATTTATTGCCTAAAATAAAAGTACTCCAAACCTTCTATAGTGTTAACAACCAATACAAATTTCGTTTCTATTCTTATATGACTATAAACTTATATGCCTTATATAATAATGACCAACTAGCTATAATTAAGGTAAGCAAAGAAGCAATTAGTTTTTTTTCTTCTTGTTCCTGCCATTTACCATACATTACCCAGTGGAATTTTAAGTTCCAAATGATTCCCATTTATCTTAATCAAAAAAAATATGCAAAGGCAGAAATTATTATTCGAGAGTGCATTCAATATCCAACCAAAGGCTCTTACAATTGGCATTTAACACTATTTTATCAAGCTATACTTGGTTTTTATTCTAATAAACCACAGATAGCGTTCAAAACATGGAAATTAGCAACTAGTACTACGAAAAAGTTCCAATCAGAAGCTATTGATAATAGATGGCGTATAATCAAAGCCTATTTATACTTTTATGCCAAAGTAAACCGAATTGCTTCATTAGGACCATTTCGGCTATATCGTTTTTTAAATAGTGTAGAAGCAAATCCAAAAGGTAAGGTCAATTTATATATACTCGAACTACTACATCTGTTGGTAGATGGGAAAAAATCACAATTTATGAAGCAGGCAGAATATGTAGAGACCTATTTGCGGCTGAATCCTCGGCTTCCTAAGCGAACTCGACACTTTCTACGAATGTTACGAGCTGTGGAGATCGGCGATTATCACATAGTGAGAGTAACAGCTCATGCAAAAAAATATTATCAAAAATTACAAAAAATAGAAGTTATTCTAGATATTAACGTAGCAGATGCAGAACCCGTAAAATATGAAATTCTATGGGACATCGTTCTTGAGTTTTTACAAAAAAAGTAAGGTATCATCATAAAGAACAGCAATTAAGATCAAACCTAACCTAATTTTCAATCATGAGACAAACATTCTTACTCCTATTAGCCTTGTGCTTCTGCCTACCTAGCCATGCGCAACGCAAGAAAAAAAAGACCGCCACAAAACAAATCCTACCAGTATCCACATTTAACGCAGACCTCTATAAAGGGTTAAAATTTAGAAACATCGGTCCTTTCCGAGGAGGGCGAAGCGTTGCTGTTTCGGGCGTTATTGGCGACCCAATGACTTATTATATGGGTAGCACAGGTGGAGGTATTTGGAAAACAGAAGATGCAGGAATTAGCTGGCATAATATTTCTGATGGACAATTAAAGACTGGTTCTGTTGGAGCGATTGCTGTGGATAAACACAATCCTAATATTGTTTATGTAGGTATGGGTGAACATCCCATCAGAGGCGTGATGACTTCACATGGAGATGGCGTGTATAAATCTACTGATGCAGGGAAAACATGGAAGCATGTGGGTTTAGAAAAATCTAGACATATAGCTGCGGTGCGGATACATCCACAAAATCCAGATATCGTATATGTAGCCGTACAAGGGGCTGCTTATGGCGCAAATGTAGATAGAGGTGTTTATAAAACGATAGATGGAGGACAAACTTGGAAAAAGATACTTTACATAGACGAGGATACAGGGGCGGCAGATCTGAGCATAGATCCGAGTAATCCCGCTATCTTATATGCTGGTATGTGGGAACATCGCCGTTATCCTTGGCAGGTAAAAAGTGGTGGTCCAGGTTCTAGCATCCACAAATCTATGGATGGTGGTGCTACCTGGACTAAATTGAGCAAAGGATTGCCTCCAGTAATGGGTAAAGTAGCCGTAGACGTTTCTCCTGCCAACTCGAAATTAGTGTTTGCCAATATTGAAGCTGAAGGAGAAAAGGGCGGCGTGTATCGTTCCGATGATGGTGGCGAATCGTGGAAGCAAACTAGTAAGGACAGAATTACCATTGCTCGGTCATGGTACTACACAGAAATTTTTGCGCATCCAACGAATGAAAATGAAGTGTATGTATTAAATGCACCTGTCTTAAAATCTATTGATGGCGGCAAAACTTTTAAAACGATAGCTATCGGTCATGGAGACCAACATGATATGTGGATCAATCCTGCCAATCCTAAAAATATAATTGTGGGCAATGATGGAGGTGCTACCGTTACCTTTAATGGCGGAAAAACTTGGTCTGCTCAAGATAACCAACCAACCGTACAGTTTTATCGAGTGATTGCAGATAATCAGTTTCCCTATCACGTATATGGTGGCCAACAAGATAATTCTACCGTTGCCATTGCTAGTCGGGCGCAAGGGGGAATTAGTTGGAAAGATTGGTATCCTGTAGCAGGTGGAGAAAGTGCCTTTATTGCTTTCGATCCTGATAATCCTGAATTAATCTATGGTGGTACCTATCATGGAATTTTGTCTGTCTACGATTCTAAAACGAAAATGCGTAAGGATATAATGGCCTACCCTGTTATCGGA
>ENA-ORXT01006034-ORXT01006034.1-marine-metagenome-genome-assembly--contig:-NODE-6034-length-11509-cov-4.824965_pt1 | contig 11509 bp, 17 predicted proteins | sample MGYA00237868_ERZ511482 | MGnify/ENA metagenome assembly ERZ511482 | reverse complement strand
TGCGGGAACGGCAGTTTTCTGATGGAGAAGCGTTAAATCCGAGCAATTAGTTGATGCGCTTCGCCAACAGACTAAAATCAAGAAACAAGAATAAAGAATATTGAATCAAGAAACTGAATTTATATCTAAAGTTGAGCTTTTAACTGCTTAACTGCTGTAAGTTTCCATGGTAATGAACTATTTCTTATCAGGAGATTGAGTTTATAAAATCAAGAATATGTTTTCAAGAATAAATACTATTGATTCTTGAAAACATATAAAAATAAGAATTAAGAGATGGCTGTTGAGGATCAAATTGAGAAGGAAATAACGGTCAAAACAGTCAAGAATATTGAATCAAGAATATTGAAAAAGGAAATATAAAAGAGAGAGCGATCGCTTTTCAGGAAAGCGATCGAGGAAAAGAATCAAGAATCTGGATTCAAGAGAGAGGAGAGTTTGTCGAGTTGAAATTGGAGGTCATCAACAGATTGAATAGAATCCCAATCGAGGGGTAAATTCTGGAAGAAAAGGAGAGCAGCATGAAATAAAGTCTCCTTTTTGATTTTGTGACCGTGTAAACGTTTAGAACGTTTGACAGTAGAATCGAGCCAATCATTAAGTTCGAGAGGTAAACGAAGATTGACCTTTTCTTTATCAAGGTCAGGGTCAGAAAGGGGAGAGAAAGAAGAATCAGGATTATTGATTATTGATTCTTGATTGTCAGAGGAGTCAGTACGGTTAAAAATGCCGAGGGGAGAAGAACCAAGGTCAGAAAGGGGATTATTACCAAGAGCAGATTTAGGTTTATTTTGTTTTAGCGACATACGACCTCCTGAACAAGAGAAGAATAAGCATTAGCACCAACACCTTTAGCATCATGTTGGTAAACAGGGATAGAAAAACTAGGAGCTTCTTTAATTTTGACATTTTCAGGAATAACAGTAGAAAACATCTTGCCCCTGAAAGTGTCTCTCAAAGATTGAAGAACTTCTTTACTAACATTAGTGCGACCGTCATAACGAGTAGCCAAAACACCAGTGATTTTGAGAGGGTGGTCAAGAGCAGTGCGAATAAGATCTAAAGCTTTATCAATAGAACGAAGACCAAGAAGACCAAGAAAACTGAGGTCAACAGGGATAAGGACTTCGTGACTAGCCATAAGAGCGTTAATGGAAAAAACACCAATATTAGGAGGGCAATCAATCAAAATGAAATCATATTGTTCTTCAATCGAAGAAATGGCTTTGCGAAGAAGAAGCTCACGTCCAGGTAAACCAGAAATAGGAATTTCATCTTCAGCCAAAATGATGTTAGAAGGAACAACATCAATATTTTCTCTAATGGGTATGACAGTATCTTGAATAGAGGCTTTACGAAGCAAAACATCTCGTATCTGTAACTTCAAGTCCCAAATTGGAATACCAAAAGAAGCAGAAGAATTACCTTGAGGATCGATATCAACGAGCAAAACTTTTTGGTTGCAGAAATCAGCTAAACCAGCAGCTAGATTATAGGCAGTAGTGGTTTTTCCTACGCCTCCTTTCATATTGAAAATTGAAATTGTTCTACACATTGTGAGGAAGTCTAAAAAGAATAAAGTTCAAGAATTAAGATTCAAGAATCTTGAAAAGCACAATTAAGCATCAAGATAGCTCAGATAAGATGGTTTGGCGAGGTAATTTAATCAAGAATAAATATTCAAGAATCAAGAAACAAGAATCTCGATAAAGAAAAAGAGGATCGTGAAATTCTGTTCAGTTGAGATATTGCTTGTTGTTAACAGCCAATCGGGGTCGGAAATTGACTAGTGGGGAAGGGTGAAAATTGAGCAATCCTAAAGCGATTGTCTTGAATGTCAAGTAGAATTTGTCTTTTTCAGGCGATCGCTAAATAAAAAACCAGCAAGACCAACTCTCATCACTACAAAATATAGCGTGATGTCAAATCGGCTCAAAATGGCATTGGTGAGCTAACTTTCAGCTTGAGGTTTCCAAGATGAATTTTGTTTCATCATGGCATTTAGAATAATCAACAGCTTGTGCATACAGGCAGTTAGAGCTACTTTTTTCAGTTTACCTTTACTGATTAAACGCTCGTAAAAAACCTTGATTACAGGATTAAATCTGACTGCTACCAGGGCAGCCATGTACAACAGACAACGGACTTTAGTTCGCCCACCCCAAATTTTGCGCTTGCCCCGAAACTTGCCACTATCTCTATTGAGAGGTGCGACACCAACTAAGTAAGAAATTGATTTGTGTGAGATTGTACCTAATTCTGGCAGGGATGAAATCAAAGTGACAGCCACTACCTCCCCAATTCCAGGCACACTGGTTAATAAATCCATCTTCTGCTGCCAATCTGGGTTAACTGCGATCGCAGACTGAATTTGAGATTCAATTTCTTTGAGTCGCTTTTCCAACCATTCAATGTGTTCGTTGATATCAACTTGAACCGAATTGCTTTTACCTCGACGACGATTTTTTTCGGCAGTAATCATGTCGCTGATTTGACGACGACGAGCTACTAAATCCTCCAGTTGACGAGAAGACTCATCACTTATTGGTCTGACTTCGGGGCGAATCGCATCGGCAAAATGGGCTAAGATCCTAGCATCAATGACATCTGTTTTAGCTAACTGTCCTGTTGCTTTGGCAAAATCTCTTGCTTGTCGGGGATTGATTACGGCGACAGCTAATTCTGCTTGAGCCAGTTGGATTGCTGCATCGATTTCCATACCCCCCGTTGCTTCCAAGACAATTAACTCTGGTTGGATATTTTTTAAAGTTTGAACTAACTTCTTGATACCTATTTCATTGTTAGTTACTTGGAATAGCTTTTGTGATGGACGAAGATAAACATCCAAACTTTTTTGACAAACATCGATTCCTACCCACTGTTTCTCACCCATGAGTTTTTTTTCTTTAGTGATATTTTTAGCGTTGTGACTCTCGCTCATCTGACTCTTCCTTGCTAAAATACGGTTTTTATCTATACCTGGCGATTGTTTGAGTTTACTTGAGGAGAGAAAATTAGTAGTGACCCAGCTTTAGGACGGTTTTCATTAACCAAGGATACGACGGTCTACTACTTTTTCTAAAGTATCAGGATTTGATACTCTAATTTCAAGATACAAGGATACCGCTTCGCATATCAGTTATCCATGACCGTAAGAAATCCTTTAGGGCTGCGCCAACAGACTGAAATCAAGAAACAAGAACATTGAATCAAGAATAGATATCTTGCACGAATAATTTTGTAAATGCCTAAATGCGATTTGTAATATGTAATTTAGAGACTTAGTACTAATCTCTCAAAGCTGGAAATTTCGTATTCATGCAAGAAGTCTAATATTGAATCAAGAATACAGTTGATTTGAGAATGAACTTGTGTGAAATCAAGAAACAAGATTCTCGTTTCTTGAAATAATGAGGAAAAGCGATCGCCATAATTATCATCTTTCTTCAGCCAAGTTTGGCGTAAGTGGGTTAAGTAGTTTTTGTTTTGAGCTTGTGATGAGGCTGATAATTTCATTGACATCACGAGTATTTAGTTCTGAATGATCATCTTAGTGGTGCGAAAATAGGGCGAGTTATTACGTAATTTTCTTTTCAAAGGAGAAATTGTGGATAAAAAAGGTCAGCGATTTTCTGAACTAAATGACCGTGATGCCAGGAGAAAAAACCTTGCCAATCAAATCTGTCAATCTCCCTAACAGACATAGAAATAACTGCCTCCTAATTGAACTTAGAGGCAGTTATTTTCTATGAGAATTTCACAGAGGAAATCGTGTTGCTTCTTTGATTAACTTCTAATCAGTCCAACCGCACTCGAAGCATTGGGAGAAAGTAATGTTGCCATAGAGGTCAATTTCAGGATGGTAATCTTCTTTGCATTCAGGACATTGAGAGGAAGATTGCTGATAAAAATGACCAGTGGTTTTCTGAACTAAATGACCGTCTTGCCAGGAGCAAAATTCTTGCCAATCGCAACCAGGCTCGGAGGAGTTCATTTCAAAAGTTAGAGAAGGAAACAGCTTCGCGATCGCATCAATGGCTGTATCAGGACTTTTCCAAGGAGTAGTGAATTGGAGTTCGAGAAAATCATCTGTGCGATCGACAATTTCAATGGAGCAATCCCATTTGATGCCCCAATGTTGGATAGCCCAGTCATATTGAGAAGTGAGGAGTGAGATTTTCAGGGAAAGGAAGAAGAGGCTGTAAAAGCAAAGAAGAGTCGTTCCAAGGAAGGCGAGAAATAGCTTGAGGGTCGCCATTAATTCTGAGGGTATTGTTACACTCCTTTGGGCATGATTAATTTCCAGAGAGAGAAGGTTAGTTGTTGAGGAATGTCTGCAAAAAGTAGTCTTTATTTCTACGCTAATTTTTGTCCTAAAGGATACCGCTACGCATATAAGTGCGTAGGGTGTGAGGGGTAAAAAATGAATATTGAAAAGTTGAGCAGAGTGAAATTTTCAGAAGAAGCAGGAGGGTAAGAGAGAGCTTGACCAAAAAGACATTAATCAATCTTGGGGGACAAAAATCAAATACGGAAGAGTTGAAGAGAGTGACATTTTGAAAAGAAATAAGAGGGCAAGAGAGAGCTTGCCCGAAAAGAAATGAATCAATTAGGAGAGTTATTTTCTGATATATAGAACCAAAAGTCAGAGGAAAAGCCAGTAGTAGGGAGAGAGCCAACAGAAAAGAGAAAATGAACCAACGAGAGGGAGAGGAAAAAGAACGAAGCTGATTCAAATCAGCCTGAGCTAGTTCAAGTTGAAGCTGAAGAAGGCGAAGAGAAACAGAAGTTGGAGAAAGTGAATTATTTATAGTTACTAAGAAGTTACAGAGAAGAATTGAGAAGATCTGACTGAAGATTGTTTAAGAAAAGGGTAACGAGGTTTAAGAAAGGTGAAGTACGTAAAGATGGATATCCCAGTGCATATCATCAAAGTACCAAAGGATTAATTCATCTCTAGTTTTGAAGATGTAGGGGACGATAGGATTGTCGGGAGATTCACCGAAATCGTAAAGACCCCAAAGCCCATCTTGTTGATGAAGAAAAGAACCGTCGTTGTGAATAACAGAAGCAGCAGAATCAAAATCAATATTGTCAGTATTCATGAGAAAACAGAGAAGATGAATTGTTTACGTTGAGTTGAAAGGTGTTGCCAACAGATTCGCTTAATCAAATCGAACTGAGGCTGATACTGAGATTTAAAAGTAGCGATCGCGTGTTGTAGTTGATGCGGATTGGCAGAAGAAAGAAGGTCGAAAAACTGTTTAACTAGATTGCGATTGTCAGCACCAGGAAAATAGGCGGAGTAGCGAAGACCGTAGATAAAAAAGGTATCGGGAGAAATGATGCGGTATTCTCCTTTGAACTCATCAGGGTCAGGACAAGACTTATTAATTTGACCCCACCAAGCGATCGCGACATTGAAACCAAGACTCTGAATTAGGTCAATGGTGCGTTTATATTGCTTGAGGACGAGAGGGTTTCGGACAGCACCAGCGTCAGGAAAAAGAAGAACTGATTTAGTATGTAGTATATTGGATGCTTTAGTTAAGTATGCTTTGAGTAGTTGAGGAGAAGAAGCAAATAAACCGCCACTAGCACCGAGAGAAATTAAACCAAAACAATTAGCGGTTAATTGAGGCTTGAAGCCCGTTCCTTCGGTTAGAGCAATGTAGTCATTGTTTTTCACTCCACCATCGGGAGAACAGAAAGAGAGGGGTAATTCAGAATACTCACGGAGATGAGAGGATAGACCATCAGAAGAAGCCCAGAGATAACGACAATTAGACGAACGATTGAGACGATATTGCCAGCCAGTATATAAACCTTCAGCGTCTCGAATTGGAACAATCAAGCCAGAAAACTTGTTAGTCAAACTTTTGCCACCAGGAGCGACACCAGCAAGACGATCGCTAATCTGTTCATTCAAGGATTGTTGATAACCAACAGATTTAAATCCGTATTGTTCAATCTGTTGGTCAGTAAAGCCACGCTCGATTAATCCTTGGCGATGATGAGGAGTAAGGGACAACTGAGCGAGAAGCTGCTGAATTGCTTCATGACGATCGCGAATAGAAAGGAGGTGAGAGAAATTACGTTTTTTAGGTCTTGGGGGACGTTTGATTGTAGGGGGTCGATTAGTGCGAGCATTGCCCTTGCCCCAAGCATGAGAAAGAGAAGCAGAAAGGTCATAAGAAATAAACTTACCCCATAAGCGATCGCTTGTTTCGCCTGTAAATTTGTGAGTTCTGGTATCCTCACGAAAAGCCATGCAGAAAATTTGATGATCTTCGATGGTGGAATTATCGGGGAGAGAAAAAGAGGTCTGTTTCTGCCGACATTTGCCCGAAGTATTACTACAGCAGGGGCAAGGATTGGATTTATTGGTAGAAAGAAAGGTCATTGTTTGATACCTGAAAAGATGAGGATTAATAAGAAATGGAAGAAGAGGCGATCGCTCCGAATGCGATCGCGCATTGTAATCAATGAAAATTGAGAGAATGGATAGCGCAGTGAATAGATTCCCAACAGATACCGTAGTTAGCATCATGGTTATCCTCTAATAGCTCTAAAACCTCTAGACATTGCTCTTTAGAGAGTTTCAACCCAAGTTCATCAGCGACAGATAAAACATCATCAGCAGACCAAATAATTGAGATGATGTCAGAATTATCATCGAGATAATCAAGAGCGATCGCAATTGCTTGATGTTGATTTTGAGGAGTAATAATATTGGCATTTTCTAGAAGCTGAAGAACTTCTGTAATTGCGGTTCTGTAGGGACTAGAAGAATGAAAAGTAGCGGAAAAGATTGAATCAGACATGATTTATTTGTGGAGAGTTAAGCGAAAGCAAAGCCGATATGGTTGCAGGAATATTCGTCCTTGATGTATTGGTTAAAGAATCTGCCCTGAGAGTCAGCATCAAGAAAATCTTGAAAAGTATCGGAGGTGACGGGAGTATATTCATATACTCCTCGCGAGTTAAAACGAATAGTAAGGCGAGAAGAAGGACGATGAAACGAGACAGCATCAATACAGGAAGAATCAACATCGATCCAGCGTTCTTCCGTTTCTTCAGGCTCAATCCCATGCTGTGCTAGGGTTGAGAGAACATCAGGATTGTTACTAGAATTAGCGATCGCTTGCCAGTCTCCAAGAGTCAGAGTCAACGAATGGTCAATTGTTTTGTCTTGAAGAAAGTGGAAAATATTTGAGCTTCCAAAATCGCGAGCTAATTGTTGCCAATGTTGGAAAGTAAGAGCTAGATCAATTTCTTTTTTCTCCAAACGAGAATCAAGATCAAAGTCTCGACATGAATCGATAGGTGCAGCGTCGAGCGTAGAATCATCCAAAGAACTCAGTTTGAGCCAGATGGAAGCATAGGCGGGAGCGATTCCACAGCGAATATCACTATGATGGTTAGGATGTTGGTCAAAAAACTTGCATTGAGAGCAATTAGAAAGCATTGTTTGTTACCTGTACCTGAAAAGATAAGGGTAGAATGTAAAAAAGAAGAGAGAAGCAAAAAGCATCAATACGGAAAGGAAGAGTCGTCATCGACTTCTAATTCATCAGGCTCGATGCCCTGCTGTGCTAAGGTTGAGAGAAGGTCGGGATCTTCACTCAAATTTGCTAGTGCTTGCCAATCATAAGTATTCAGAGATAGGGAATGTTCGATTAGTTCGTCTTGTAAAAAGCTGACATTATCTGAATTTCTAGAATCGCGGGCTAAATATTGCCAACTCTGATAAGTGAGAGTAAGTTTAATCTCTATTTTTTTTAGATCGGGATCGATCTTAAATTTGTGGCAAGAATCAATAGGTACGGCATTAAGAGTAGATTTGTCCAAAGACTTGAGTTTTTGCCAAACGAAAGCATAGGCAGGAACGATTCTACAGAGAACATCGCCTGTATGTGCAGGATGATGGTCAAAGTATTGGCATTGAGAGCAATTGGAAATCATTGTTTTGAACCTGGAAAGATAAGGGTTGATATGAAATGAAGGGAAAGGAAAAGCGATCGCGCTTTTTAGCGATCGCCTTGTCGCGGATTAGAATGGAGCAGTTTCGACTAAAGTGGGACTTGAGGATAGGTAGTACCCGCAGCTAATCCACTCAGCTAGTAAAGGTTGCCAGTCTTCCAATGAAGGGATGTAGGAAAAAACAGCCTTTAAAACTTGAGTGTTTCTGTTGCTTTTATTCGAGATGGTATAAGAATAAACGTAGACTCGATCGGGACTGGATTGAGATTGAGTTAGAATGCTAGTAATCATTATCTTAGTGCTTTAAGGTGATGGATATGCCTCTGCTGCTGCTAGAACAGCTTCAGGGGCTTTTGCTTGTAGAGAAAGAAAGATGCTTTTTGCTTCCGTTCTTTTCTCTATATTTATATAATACGACTATCTAAAGTAGAAGTCAAGTATAAAAGATACAAAGATAGTTATCAATCAAAGAAATAAGATAAGTATCTTTAATTAGTAAATAAAGCTCATTAAAAGTGAGGAAAAGCCAGAGAGCGAAGATAAAAGATAAAAACAGAATATAAACAAATATGCTTGAATATCCTAGTATTTAGCGATTATGTTGAGGCGATCGCTCTAGCTCCGCTAAATGGTTAACGCTTCGATGAAAGGGGATAGTGAGAAAAATAAGTTTTCCTTTTTAACTCGATCGTGGCGGTAATCTGCTTTTTGGTAATTGGTTTGTCTTTGGATGAGTTGAAGTCAAGCAACCAGAAGATATCGTTTAGCCAGCTTGGATGCTGATAGTTGTCGGATAATTGAATTCGCTCCGATTCAACAAAGGAAGAGAATAAGCTTTGAACCGAATCAAACACAGTGGTTTTTTCAATACCGTCAACCCAACAACAAAAGTCAAAGTAAGGAACGCCTGAGCCAACCATGAAAAACTGATTTTGTTCCCAACGGCAGACTTCAAACTCTTCAGATTCGGTAATTAAACTGATAACAATGTCTTGATATTCATAGCTAAGGTCGAAACCGTCATGCCATGAGAGAGTTGGTACATCGTCGAAAATTGGTTGATACTTCGCGTCGTATCGATGAGAGAACTTGCTGAACTGAAGAAAGAATACCTTTCCATCTTGAGACTTAACTATTGTCGGAATTTCCATTATTTTGTATCTTAAAAGATGAGGGGTAATTGTGGAAAGGAAGAGAGAAGCGATAAGTTTCGCTCTCCCTCGGTAAGCAATAATGAATTAATGTTCTTCGGGGAACATAAAGGTAATGCAGGGGCGAGGATCGTCGATATCGGTAGCCCCACACTGAGCGATAAGACGATAACAGTTGCTACCGTCTTCAACAAAATCAGGTTTTTTTTCTGCACCCTCAACAATGACGGAGTATAAAACGGTGGAGCTATCAGACTGATTTGCTTTACTTGCTTTAGCAGCCATGTAGCAAATATCCCAAACTACTGCGCTTTGCCCTTGGCAGAGTTTCCAAACAGCACCAGTAAAGTAAACAGGGAAGTGATATACTCTCGTATCGTTGGGGAATAGCTCGCTAACGCAGACTTGAAGACCGTCTTCAATAGCTTGTCTGCGAGAATAGGTAGAAATTACATCAGAGTTGTCGAACATTGTTTCGTGCCTGAAGAGATAAAGGTAAAAGAAAGGAATGGAGTTGAAGGAAAGCGATCGCAATTTATGGCGATCGCCTGCAGGGTCAAATGGTTAGAAATACTGTTTTTGAGTAGCGATCACGATAGATTAGTCTAATTCAGATCAATTTCGTTTATGTCCAATGTTTCAATCAAATAGTTAATGTCTTTATTTTGAGTTTGGCAAATGTTATTAAGACTTTCAATATCTTCAGTTTTTAAGCAAGGATCTAATCGTTTTAAATTATCAATTAGACAACAAAGATTTACGTTGTTACCGATTAGTCTTTTTGATTTAGTAGTAATCCATCGGTCAGTTTCATAAACTAAATAAATAGTTTTGAGTGCAATATTATTAATATTAAAATCCCCACAATTTGCAATGGCTGAATCAATTCCATCAACAGCATTTGCACAATCTAATGATTTCCAATAGAAAGCTATTGGCTCACAAAACTTTCTAAATGCAATAGTATCGAACTTGGCTAATGTATTGATTAAAGATTGCTCATATTCTTGAGTTTGTTCCGCTCGGTATATGAGTTTTTCCAACAAGTAAATTGATGACTTATTATCTGTATCTACCAGATAATTTTTGATGACATCAAGATATTTTTGTAGTTCAGAGTTCATGATTTTTGTGTTTGTTCTTGAAAAGGTTAATTAGAAAAATGAAAAGAGAAGCGATTACTCTGGTAATCGCCGTTTAAAAGCTAGAAGGGGTCGTCAGGAGAAGTTACAAAGTTGGGATCGAAGTAAGCATTTTCAACTGTTTCGTCGCCCATTGGATAACCTTCGCGGTCGAGTTCGATAACTTCTGAAGGAAACGGGTCTAAGTTGATGTTGGGAAAGAATGCAAGATTGTCTTCCAATTTGTGACTAATCGGAATATTAGAAGAAATAACGCAATCATTGGTCTGTTGGTGGTGTTTTCTGGCTTGCTGGTCAAAGAGTAAACACCAGCCTCTTTCATTAGGTTCTTGGAAGTCTTTGAAGTTAGGGCAGGTAGAGCAGGTTGTTGGTTTAACCGATGTAGTCTGTGGCATCATTAATACTGACCTCTGTATTGGGGTTATTGAGGAGAGTAGTTGCCCGCCAAAGCTGACTGCTCTCCTTTTAAATTGTCTGAAAATCTTTTGCTTGAAATGTTGAGAATCTTTATTCCGTCTGGATACGGCTGTCTCTTTTTCTTTTCCTATGTTTAAATGATATCGGAAGCTGTGGTGTATGTCCAGTACTTCCGATAATTTATTTATCGCTTTCGATAATATTATGCTACATTTAAGTTGTGATAACGGATGAAAAAAATGTTTTGTAGACTTGCTGTTTTAATGGCAGAAAAAGATCCCAGATTATCTCAACGTCAATTGGCAAAAGAAACAGGGTTAAGTCCAACTACTGTTCATAGGTTATTTACCAACCAATTTGAGAGAGTAGATGTCAATACTATTGAAGTGATATGTCATTACTTAGAAAGGGAGCTTGCTGACCTATTTGAGCTACGCGAACCTGATAAAGATAAATAAAAAAGCGAAAAGCGATCGCTCTCCGTGGAAAGTTTGCGATCGCTTTTATCAAAACCCAATTCCCAGCAGGGAAAAACCCATACTAAGGAAAAGTATTATGTATATTTTATGTTGGTGCGAGCAAAACTGCACTATTGATTCAACACAGTCTGTAAAAAACAGCTTAAATTGGGTGGGAGGGTTGAAATGATAAACACCTTCGACAACCCAGTAATCCAAATAGAATCACTAAAGACAAAGTTCGACACTGTAGTAGTTTCAAACTCACTGATTGCGCTACTAGACCACAACTACAACGAAGCGAGATTTCTCCAACAGCTACACTATTGGAGTTTTTCCGAGTATGGAGTGGTGATCG
>ENA-ORXT01006033-ORXT01006033.1-marine-metagenome-genome-assembly--contig:-NODE-6033-length-11509-cov-10.817967_pt1 | contig 11509 bp, 7 predicted proteins | sample MGYA00237868_ERZ511482 | MGnify/ENA metagenome assembly ERZ511482 | reverse complement strand
GGTTTTATGATACTCAACTCCACATGAGCTTCTGCTAAAAGTTGCACATCTTTAGAAGAAGCGATGAGTTTTTCTAACTCCGCAATGGCTGGTTGGCTATTATTTTCCAATATCTGTACCCTTGCTTGCAGCAGCAATACCCATTCGAGATCTTCTAATTCTTCATGCGTTTGTATATCCCTGAGTGTTCGCTTGGCTTTCTCTAAATCATTTTGCGCAATATATACCTCTATTTTCCAAAGTGATGCTTCTTCTAATGAAGGAAAATATTTGATACTTTCTGCAATTTCTATGCACTGAGAAAAAGCAGTAATCGCATTTTGATAATCTTCTTCAAAGAAATGCACTTGCCCTAGTGATATATATGCTTTGGTGATTCCTTTTTGATACTGCAACTCTTGAGAGTAGTGTAACTGATCCGCTAAGTACCCTTTAGCTTCGGTAAACCCACCAGTAGCAATTAGCAATTCTCCTAGCAATCCATTAACGATAGCTATACCTCGCTTATCTCCCAACTCTTTGCACAGTTTCAAGTCTATGGTATATAACTCTAAAGCCTTGGCATAATTTCCGCGCTGCTGATAGATATTACCTAGACAACCAATAGCAATAGCCTCCATTTGTTTATTGCCTAGCTCATGACTGAGTTCATACCCTTTTTCGAAATAGGGTAGTGCTTTCTCATGGTCATTTATTTCGCTGTAAACAATCCCGATATTGGTATTTAGAATAGCCATACCATTTCTATCCCCACGTTGTTCACAGAGGGCCAGCTGCTCTACTTGGCATTCAATGGCCTCATCGTAGAGGGACTGGTTCATATAAGTCAGCCCAAGATTACTGACGATCTGTGTCACCGTGAATGTATCCTTAAAGTCTTTTGCAAGCGAAATACTTTTCTCAAAATAAGCGCGTGCATCATCGTAATCCGCTTTTCGAAAAAACAAGTCTCCTAAATTTCCATAGGCCTTAAAAAGCCCAATCTCGTCATTAAAGTCCTTGAATATTTTCATGGCAGTCTCTAATATAAATTTGGCTTCATCGTAATTGCCTTGTAATACTAGAAGTTTGCCGAGTTGATTTTTCGTTCTGCCAAGCAGGATTTGATTTTTCGTTTTCTCTGCATAAATGTTCGCTTCACGTAAGAGTACTAAGCTCTCATTCCATCTACCCACGAGTTCCAATATTTCAGATTCGCGGAGGAGTATTTTGGCATATTCCTCTGGCTCTCTTATTGGATCTACATAAGCTTTGAGCTTACCGTAGTACATGAGCGCACGCTTATTCTGGAAATTTTTCCGAGCATAATCAGCAGCTTTCTTCATATAGAAAATGGCCTTGGTATGTTTTTCTGCTTCTTCAAAATGGAAAGCTAGATCTGCATAGCGCTCTGACAAATTGTTTTTATACAACTGCTCGATGGCTTCTCCGATAGACTGATGTAGGTTGCGTAGATTACTTTTGAGCTGCATATTATATACTGCCTCTCGAAGGAGCGAATGCTTAAATATATATTTGAGTTCATTGATGGCCGACCAGATTTGACCTTTCTCTGCTGCTTTGATTTGCTCCTGTAAAGGATGCGGACTAAGCTTAGTGGGTTTTAGCGCCACGTTAGTTTTCATGACCTCGTTCAGCACCGGAATCTCAAATTCTCTCCCTATGACTGCCGCAGTCTTTACGGTTTCTTTTACTTGCTCTGACAGTCTATCTACCCTCGCCATCAATATAGAGTTGATAGAACTAGAGATGCTAATTTCTTCATCTTTGATATGCCAAGCTTCATCTTCCTGATGAATCAGGTCACTTTCTACCAAGTACTCTATTATCTGCTCTAAGTAAAATGGGTTTCCGTTGGTAGTTCGACTCAGGAATTTAGAAAAACGCTGGCTTACCTTTCCTTTCAATTTCTTTTCGGAGTACTGATGTATAGCGTCCTTGCTTAGTTGATTTAAGTCTACTTCTAGTAGCGCAAATCCTTCATCCTCCAAGAACTCATTAGCTATCATCGCTGGCTTGGTCCCATCATCTCTATATCTGGAGGTACACACTATGGCGATAGGAGAGTCGTCTACTTCTTCTATCAGCTTTTTTAAAAACGCCATGGTACTTTCATCGAACCAATGCAAGTCTTCAAACTCTACTATTAATTTTTCTTTCCTACTGATGGTTTTGAATATATAGACTACCGACTTGATAATGGCATTGAACTTGGCACGAGCATCTAATTCTTCCCATAGCGTATCCTTGGTATCAAATCCGAGTAGTGCATTAAACACGGGTCTAATTCTACTAAGCTGCTGTGCATTGCCTTCATCTCCCTCCGTCTCAAACTCCTCAATAAAATAATCCAACTTAGCCTCAAAATGCTGCTTATTTTCTGCGTGGGTATGTTTTGGGTTTTGATCGAAGTAATCCTTCAAAAAATAGATGATCGGATTGAAGGGTTTCTTTAATATCTGATCTGCCTGGCAAGTATGCCACCTTACTTTTTTATGCTGTACGAGTTGTTTTTCTATTTCGTGTATGAGTCTACTTTTCCCTATGCCCGCTTCTCCATAGATTTTGATGAAGGCTGGGTTCGATTTTTTGAGCGTATTCTTTTTTAGAAACCGTAGGATCAATTCCTCCTCTTCCTCCCGTCCAATAAAATGTCCTTTAAATTGAGATTCTACATTGGATTTTACTTCTAAGGTGTAGGTGTTGATCGCCTTCTCTATTCCTTTATAATGCACTTTTCCTTTGCGCTGAAATACGAATCCGTCTTCTTGTTGCACACCTCTTGCGACGGAAATCTGACCCCACTTCGAGTAGGACATTAGTCTGGCAGCTAAGTTGACATGTGTTCCGAGCGCAACGTATTGTTTCTTATGCGTCCCCCCTAACATACCCGTAAAGCATAATCCGTTTGCAATACCAGCTTTGAACTTTAAGGAAGGATCATAGCTGCCTATATTGATTTCTTCTCGAAAGGCGAGAATGAATTCCAGTGCGCGCTCTACATTATTTTCAAAAGTCACGGGTGCGCCAAAAAGGATCACTATCACCCCGCCTTTGTCACTAAAGTCGATCTCTTTAAAATACCCAGAAAAGCTTTCAGTTAATGCTCGCACACCAGCAAAAAACGGGTCCGCACTAGCGTGGTTATCTACACCCTTGAAGGATATAAATACCGAGACGACTTCTCTAAATTCACCTTTGAGTTGGTAGTCTATTATTTGCTGCGGGATAAATTCCGCAATAGACGCTGCGTACTTATTTTTTCCGTTTTGTTTTTTAGGGGCTGTTGATTTTTTTTGTACTAGGGGATAGTTGTCTAGCTTTATATATGATGGATCATCCAACACTTGTATCCAAGCTGCTTTCGCTGGCATTAGATCTGCGGCTAAGACGACTTCTCCTCCCGCTGATTTTTTCTGTGCTTCGGTGGCGCGCTCAATGGCTTCACCTCTGAAGTAGTACGTTTTTTTTCCTTCTTCAGCTCCACAGATCCCCCAATCTACTTGTCCATAGGACAGGCCTATCTTGATCTCGATATCTGCGATGTCTGGGTCTTCCGTTTTGCTAAAGTAGTCTTGAATTCCTGCTGCTAAATCGAGGCAGTGCTCAAGATTTGTACTGGTATTTTCTGCTTCAAAAAATGCCAAGAATGCGTCTCCAGCGAAGTAAGGAATGAATCCATCTCGCTGGTAGACATGGTCTACTAGTGGGCCGAATAGTTTATTGAGTGTGTCTGATAGCTGTTCTGCGCCTAGTGTACCTTGCGCCATTAGATTGGTTGTCAACTTGGTAAATCCTACAATGTCTATAAATAGGCAGTATGCTCCGAATTGTCCTGTACGGATGGATTTCGCGTTTTTTTCTAGTATGAAGTATGGTATGTGTTCTGTCAAATCTCTTTGCACAAGTAAATAGAAGGCAAATATAAGGTTTCTTTTGGGACTCAACTCCGCTTTTACTCGTTCGTTTACCACCGAAGGCACGGTAGCCTCTCCCATTCGTTCAAAACACCGAAGGCACGGTAGCTATGCTATACAAGGCGATTAAATTTTCTTCGGTGCCTCTGGTGGTAAATCTTTTTTTCACACTCGTTAATAAGAACAGTAGCAGGCGTGGCGTAAGCCATAAGCAGTGCAAGGACGAGCGATCGGCAGCGGCACGCAGTAAGCAGAGAGCGCGGTGCCGAGTGAAGGGGCGATTTTTATTCGCCCACGAACAATGGCGCGGCCCCAAAATATAAGCAAAATCTAAACTCTACTTCACCACCTCCTCAGCCGCAGTGCTCTTGAGATATAGTTCATCATATTGTGTATCGTGGATAGCGGAAGGCGCATCAATCATCATGTCGCGGCCCTGATTGTTCTTCGGGAAGGCGATAAAATCTCGGATAGAGTGCGTACCGTTCATCACCGAACAGAGGCGATCAAATCCGAATGCGATCCCGCCATGTGGAGGCGCTCCGTACTCAAACGCACCCAGCAAAAAGCCGAATTGGTCTTCTGCCTCTTCGTCTGTAAATCCGAGTAATTTGAAATTTTTCTCTTGCAACGCACGGTCGTGGATACGTATACTACCTCCACCAATCTCGACACCATTGATCACCAAATCATAGGCGTCTGCACGTAGCGACTTCATTGTTTCATGGTCACCGTTGAGCATACGTTCTACATGCGCTTTCTTAGGCGAAGTAAAGGGATGATGCATCGCGTGAAATCTATTGGAATCTTCGTCCCACTCTAGCAGTGGAAAGTCGACTACCCACAGTGGTTTGAATACACTATTGTCTCGAAGTTCCATACGATTACCCATCTCTAGGCGCAGTTCGTTGAGCTGTTTGCGCGTCTTGTCGGTCTCGCCCGCTAGGATCAATAACAGATCCCCTGGTTTGGCATCAAACTTAGCAAGCCACGATTTTAAGGCGGCCTCATCGAAAAATTTGTCTACAGAAGACTTGATCGTTCCGTCCGCATTGTACTTCACATAGATCATACCTTGCGCCCCGATCTGTGGACGCTGCATCCATTCGGTCAACTTCTTGATATCTTTATTAGAGTACTCCGCAGCTTGTCCAGTAGCGCAAATTCCAACTACCATTTCTGCGTTGTCAAATACGACAAAGCCTTTGTCATTGGTCTCATCGGTAAGTTCGACGAACTCCATCCCAAATCTAATATCTGGTTTATCCGATCCGTAGCGTCTCATTGCCTCATCATAATCCATACGTGGAAAGTCCTCCATTTTCAGATCCAGCATTGTGTTGAATAGGTGTTTCGTCAATCCCTCAAAGGTGTTGAGTATATCTTCCTGCGTCACGAATGCCATCTCGCAGTCAATCTGCGTAAATTCTGGTTGGCGATCCGCACGGAGATCTTCATCTCTAAAACACTTTACGATTTGGAAATACTTGTCCATACCACCAACCATCAAGATCTGCTTGAAGGTCTGTGGGCTTTGCGGCAATGCGTAAAACTGACCTGGATTCATCCGACTCGGCACCACGAAATCACGCGCGCCCTCGGGTGTACTTTTGATCAAAAAGGGCGTTTCTACTTCCACAAAGTCATCGCCTATCAGATGCTTCCGTGTCTCCAAGGCCAGCTTGGATCGAAACATCAATTTTTCTTTTACAGGGTTACGGCGGATATCAAGGTAGCGATATTTCATACGCAGTTCGTCTCCTCCATCGGATTCATCTTCGATGGTGAAAGGCGGCGTCTCTGACGCATTGAGCACCTCCATCTCCCTTACCTGTATCTCGATCCCTCCTGTCGGTATCTTGTCGTTTTTGCTCGATCGCTCTATGACCTTACCCGTCACTTTGATCACATATTCACGTCCTACTGAGCGTGCCGTTGCTAGCAATTCTGGCGTACTCACTTCTTCATTGAACAGCAGCTGTGTCACGCCATAGCGATCACGCAAGTCGATCCACATCATGAATCCCTTATCCCTGACGGTCTGTACCCATCCACTGAGGGTAACTTCCTGTCCTACATGCTCCATTCTGAGTGCTCCACAATTGTGCGTACGATACATATCTTATTCTTTTTTTTGTCCCGCAAAAGTACGAGAGTATGAGGAATTATACGAAGATTTCTGGGTTTAGATGTGATTTATTTAAAGGTGTTTTGGGACTGCCCCTACGGGTCGCGCTATGCAGGGGTACGCGTTCGCTTCCGTGCTGCGCACTCCCGACTGAAAGCGTCGGGACCCTTACTATCGCTCAGTCGGAGGGAGAATATTTACTTAACTAGAGGTCTCCTATTATGAACCAAACTAGATAAAGACCAGCAAAAATAATGACCATTTTCAATATCCAACCAACGAAAACATTCCGTTTAATATATTTCTTTTCGCTTAATTCTTTAAATGATTTTTTACCAAGATTTATTGAATAATAGAAAGTAGCTCCGACCCGTTCGCTAAAATAGAATTCGGCTTCTCCCAAATTATGCGTGTCCATTGCATCTTTTCTAACAGGGTCGAATTTTTGTTTTTTCATTATTGAGTCCAAAGTTAAGTTACGCCTTTTTAAGCACCACTTGAAAGTATCTATGCGCTAGTAAGCTCCTCCACAAAATCATCCAAGCATCTCTTCACCTCCTCCGAAAACTGCTCTTCCTCTCTCACCCATCCATGCACATCCGCTACATATTGCATCCCTAAGTAATTGGCAGTTTCTCTAAAAGGCATATAGAATCCGGGTTTCAATTCTTTGTCGTAGCCACAAGACAGAACTGCCATCTGTCTGCCGCGAAGCTTCCGCCCAAGTTCTTTCTCCTTTTTTAAGCAATCCGAAAAGCGGTCAAAAAATACTTTGAGCAAACCGCTCATCGTATACCAATATACGGGTGTAGCAAATAAGATTAGCTCATAGTTTTCCACAATCTCTCGGATGATGGGCAGGAAGTCGTCATCACTATTCTTGAACTCATAATCGAAGTGACCTATCGTTTTTTGATTGAGATCGATGACAGGGTGGTTTAGTTTCTTGGACAGGTAGTCAGCTAGCTGTCTAGTTTCTCCTTGACTCTTGGAACTGGCTAATATGATGATTCCTTTTTTCATAAGGTGATTTAATTTATTTCAAAAACACATCTTCTTCATTCTTAAAAGCTTTAAACTCTATCGGATTGCGGCTGAAGTCTAACACAAACATTGTCCATTGTTCTCCTACTTCATCTGCATATCGCTTTTGCGGTTGCACTACGAACTTAATATCAGCTGTCTCCAAACGTTTTTGCACCGCTTGAAATTCTTCCATACTCAGTATACAGCCGAAGTGCGGGATAGGTATATTTACTCCATCTACTTTTCCACAATAGTCTAGCGCTTGAATTTTATCACTCAAGTGAGCCGATAGTTGATGTCCAAAAAAATCGAAGTCAATCCAAGTATCGGTAGATCGTCCTTCAGTACAGCCAAGGATTTCTATGTAGAACTTCCGGGTGGAAGAAATATCTTTTATTTTGAAAGCGTAGTGGAAGGGGCGCATAGGCATCAGTTATATTGTACTCATTAAACCCATAAACATAGAAAGGAATAATCCTAAAAACAATAAAATGACAAACGAATTTCCTATCAAGCGAATCAATTTCTTCTAAGGAAAATTTCTTTTTTGACAATACTTTTGATACCATAAAAGAATCCCGACACAGAAAAAAAAATGCTATCAGCAAAGGTACACCGGTAATCGTTATTACAGCTAGAGATATGCTTCCAAGATAGCTACTGCAGAGAATACATACATGACTATGAGTAATGCGAGCAAGGATACAGACGAGTTCAAAAAACTTAAGAAAGGTTTTTTATTATACTTTAGATCATCAACGATTTGAGATGCGTCTAAAATCTCTGACTCCATTCCTTTCAAAACTTATTAGTTAAAATTATTTTTCACAAGTCTAATTTTTTTGCAGATTATGGAGACTTTAATATGCCCACTTCGCTCCTAGACAAACCTCATTTTATCACTCTATTCATAATAGAATCCACTGGACTTATATCTACCATTTTATGATCAGCATAAAACAAAAAATTAAGATAATGTGTATCTCTGCCCAGCAATACATATTTGTTATAACTATGCTGGTACTTACCTTCTTTTATTTTATCCTGTAAGTTTAGTTTAGACACTAAAAAATCTGAGGTCTTCCCATAAAAACAACCTTTGTAACGCTCGTGAAATTCTTCAAAAGACATTTTTTTTATTCTAGACTTAGTGCGAATTTTCCCGTAGATCATACTACAATCTAAGCAAGTAACTGACTTGTTTAGATTACTTGGTATTATTTCTCTAATCCCAACAAGTCTTTGATTGCCCTCATAGTATATTAAATTAATAACTTTTCCCATATCATCTCTATTCTTAACATGTCGCCAATAATAATTGCCTATCAAGTCTTCAATCTCATTTTTTTTCATTCCTAGTAAACAACTACCAAATTTGTTAATCCTCTCGATATCAAATTTACAGGCGTCATAAGAATCTGAAAGTCGAATACAATTTTCTATTTGAGGAGCCAGCTCTTTTCTGATATAGTCTATACACTCATCACATTTGATGGTATAGTTTCCATTGTTTAAAGATGCACATCCAACAGCTGATATAAAAAGTGTAAAGATGACTATAAGTTTAATCATGAATAATTAGTTTTTCTGAGGCTAGTACAATATTGTTATCCAAAATTTGTACATAATACAACCCTGAAGTCAATGCACTTACATCAACTAGCTGACTAATATTTTCATTTTTAAAAATGATTCGACCAGAAATATCAAATATTATTATATTTAAATTTTCGTGGATATTATAATCCTCTTGAATAGCAATATCGAAAAAATCTTTTGTAGGGTTTGGATAAATATCAAAACTTAACTTACTATTCCTGGAGATACTATTGGAAAGGCAATCAAATTCACCAATATTCAAATTCATAGGAGGATTGAACATATTACATGGTGGTCCATTTACTCCCAGTTTAAAACTATGTTCTCCGCATAAGTGATCATCTGATGTTAATGAGCTAATATTTTCAAAAAAGCCATTTTTATACATTATTGATCTATTGACAGTATGCCGAGCTAGAAAGCCGTGACCCAATTCATGGACAAGGACTTTTTTTAAATATACAGAATCAGAGCTAGTTATTGGGAAGTTAACAAAAGTCTTACTAGAGTTCAATTCAATATCAATATTATTAGAAACTGAAATATCTTGGCAATTTTGATGACTTCCAACTATACCAGTTAAAGCTGCTAACGCAGGGTTTGGTATCTGACTCATAGTGATACTTCCTGTGTATAATACTCCAGAAGTTGCAGTGTCGACCTCAATCCATATTGGATGATCAGGGTTGCATCTCCATTCATCCAACGCCTCTTCAATTCTAACAATAGCATTAGGTATAGAATCCAGCACTGATTGGTCAATTCGTAACCTATAACCTTCAGTTGAAGGACTGATTCCACTCCATTGTGCAGACATTCGTCTTTTCTTGGCTCCAATTACACCATTAGAATCTTGCTGATAGTCATTAAACATTCCAAAGTGCACATATACCTCTTGACTAGATATGGCATTACTTCCATTTACGGTAACTGTAACCTTACCACTTGTTGCCGCACCTTGCCCACTATCATTAGCTGTATTATTATTTCGTGTTGGAACCCTTACACGAATGATCGAATCACTCCAAAATAAATAATCTAATTCAGCAGGTAAAGTATTTGCAAAAGTAGTGAGTGGAGATGATGGAATAATTGACTCCGCATCTGGAAATCCCACTGTCCCCGCACTAAATGCTCCAAATGCTGGAGTACCAAAACCAGATCCATATATAGTGATCACGCCTGGGATACCATTTTCAGACATATCTCCGACACCTGCAGCTACATTTAAAGGAGCTATGGAGTCAATTTGTGGTGCAAACTCATGAAAAAAGTTATTACTAACATTTAGACAATTCCACATAAATTTATGAGCCTCTACATCTTGTATTCTTGTATATTTGGTATTATCTAACAATGTCTGTTTGGTAATATCCAAATGCGGAATTTCGCTACCTAAAATAGATGAAGTACGAATACGACCTTCAATAATCGGCATATATTCTCCTCCAATTAAAACAGGTATTTGTGATTTTTTTGTAGTTATTAATATTACAACTTTATTTGCACCCAACCTTTCTAAAGTCATATCGTAGCTTTCTGCTAATTCTTGTGAAAGCTTCAATTTGATATTTTGCGAATCAAATGGGTCTGACCCATACTCACTAGGATCATACATTATTGGAATGTATGCTTTATTTAGATATGTGCTTGGGATATCCGAACTTGCTAGTAGTCTAAATCCTATTTCGTCCGAGGATAAGGTAGTATTTGGATCAAAATCAATGGAGATATTTAAGCAACCTCTTTGCACCATCTTCCTCTCTGGAGTCTGCGTAATATTAAAAACTTCCTTTTTTAGTCCATCTAAATTATCAAAATATCCTGCATAAGAAAAGTACCTGCCTTTGTCTTTATTACTTTCTCTGTAATAACCATTCATCTCTCCTTTCAATCGGAATGCCGTATCTTTGACGATAGAGTTATCCAACATAAATATACCTTCGTCTTCTAGGTTCAAGTGCGCAACATGACTGTAGCCGATGCTCTTATCTCCTATCCGGCCACCAATAGTAATAATGGATATAAAATTTCCTAAATAGCTACTTGATTTCAAAATAGAATATATTTCCACCTCATTTTGTGTATATATCTTCCCATTATGCTCAAAAGAAGTTTTGCTGATTACTTTACCTTCCACTATTGCCTCAGCACTTTTTACCATATCATTAAACTTTAAGGCAAAATGTTGAGCAGAAACCATATACGGCAACAAGAAAAGCGCCGTCAAGCAAATTATTACTCGATTAGCAGCTTGCCGATTAAAATTACATGAAAAAGTTAGCGGTGTTTGTGTGTGTGTTGACTCATGATTACCCTTTTTTATTTAGTTAAAACCTAATATCTAGGACTAATATATGCAAAATTGTTGTAATTCAAAATTAATTTAACCTATAGCTAATTTGTTGTGCATCATTATTGCCATATATTTAACTGCTTACAAACATCGAGTAGGGTAAGGTTAGGGAATATACTCTAACTATATACCTGGCACAGAATCGTGGGTACGAGCCTCGTACACGGCTCATGCTAACCCTTATTCGTAATACTGATGCAAGATGTTTGTTTTACTCACTCCATATCGTACAATCCTTGCTGCTCAATCCATTCATCGGAAGTGCATTGTGTACCGATGACAAGCGGAATCAAATGCATTCCTAATGCCAAAAAAAGGCAAATTGAAAATATTAGGTTAGGCAAACCTCATTTTATCACTCTATTCACAATAGAATCCACTGGACTTATATCTACCATTTTATGATCAGCATAAAACAAAAAATTAAGATAATGTGTATCTCTACCAAGCAATACGTGTTCGTTATAACTATGCTGGTACTTA
>ENA-ORXT01006031-ORXT01006031.1-marine-metagenome-genome-assembly--contig:-NODE-6031-length-11513-cov-12.707940_pt1 | contig 11513 bp, 2 predicted proteins | sample MGYA00237868_ERZ511482 | MGnify/ENA metagenome assembly ERZ511482 | reverse complement strand
CCTCTACCCGTCTTTAGATAATCTAAAGGTGGAATACTTTGATCTTGCACGCCCATCAGCCAGTCTACGCCATTGAGATCTGCATAATCAACAGAAGAACCAATCGCTCCGTTTTGACCGCTTCCAATCGCTCCAACTTCTAAACCAATTTCCATGGAAATAGTGAAGCCATATTTTCCCACGATTTGCTCGTTTAACTTTTCGATAGTTGTCTCAGAAGCAATCTCCGTTCCGTCTGATAGATCCGTTAACACCCAACGTACTTCATCATCTAATCTATCATTGCTCATATTTTCATCCACCAGTGTTAATTCAAATTCTCCATCTTGTACATCCAATGGATTGAATATTTTAATATCTACTGGACCTCTACCTTGTTTATACTCAATTTCTCCATCAAAAGAGCCATCTAAAATAGATTCTCGAACCCCTTCTTCTAAATCTAAAAACTGGCTACCTGCCCCTACTCCATCCAGCCGCACTATCTTTGCGCCATCTCCATAAGTGGCATTTAGGTTTTTATCTACAATCGGTCTAGGAATAGTCGTATAATAGATGTTTACACCATCTCCAATATTTCCTCGACCTTCTAGGTAGGGTCTACGCTGTCCTTCTACTTGTGGAAACTGCGCAAACTGCTGATAACTATTGTATGCATAAGCAATAGCAGTGAAGTAATACTTTTTATGATTAATCAAGGTTCTATCCCCATCTGCAAATTGATCTTCAGTAATTCTAAAAGTATGTCGAATTCCTGCATCTTGTCCTTCTACTTCCGACTGCGGCACCCATATTTGTGACGGTGCACTTGGATCAGGATTAGGATTTCGAACAGGTGTCCAATTAAAAAGTTCATTGACTCCATTTCTAATATCTACTTGATAAACAAGTCGTACTTTATCTGGATCATCCAATTCTGCAATACTTACATTTGGACCTGATAATTGGAATAATTTATAGCCTTCAAATTGATACAATCTATCTTCTTCTGGCAAAGTATTTGGTGCTTGTAAATCTACTTCCGCATAGGCTTCCCCTGCATTGTTGGATAATAAATCGTCATTGGTAAAAATGGCTATTAATTCTTGATCCAGTTCTATCCAATCTACATCAGGTGCATCTGGACCATCCGTAATGTCAAAACAATTATCAAACAAGGATTGCGCAATATCATCCGCTAATAATAAAGGATCAATATCTGGGCTAGGATGTTGTACATCTGGCACCCAAACCACCCCAACAATTAATTCATTAACCGCACCTGGATCTAAACGGAAAGGACCAGAAGCCTGAATTGTACGGGTATCAAAATTTTCTAAACCTTGACTGGCCATAGACCAACCATTGGGATCATCTGGTCTATTGGGAAAGGCATAGCTAACAATATCTGGATCATCCTCTGGCACCTCCGAAGTTCGATAGCCATTGCCACCAAAAGTATAAGGTTTTCCATCTATCCATCTACCAGAAAGCAAGTTGTAATATTGATTGCCAGAAGTAGGATCGTTCATTCCTTCACTAGGGCCTTGTCTTAGGTGATAAGTGAAAGAAGACATCGGCAACTCCACAATCGTATCGGGCGTTTCTCCTAAGATAGGATTTCTCAAAGTACCATCTCCTGAGAATACTTTAGGACCTAATGGCCCTCTAAAGTAATCTACTCCTAAAATAGGAACTTCATCACAATAGGTGTTGATTTGCCCTCCCACATTACACTCACAACCAGTGATACCATCTACACCATCTCTATTGTAAACATAGGCTAAACTTCTATCTACATCACAACCTACATAATCATCCTCTGGGCAGCCTAAATCCGCATCTACCCAAACCGCAAAATAAGTACTATCAATACTTTCTATCGCTCGATTAATCAATTTATATCGCTGAAAAGTCATGTCATTAATCTGGTCATTCGTTGCATAAGCAAAAGCTTGAACTTGAATTTCCATCTGAATGGCATCCCCATTACTTTGTGTGTGCGGCGCACCCGCATCATTATAAATCCAGAAGGTCATTTCATCTGGATATTGTGGCGCATCACACCCTCTAATTTCTATTCTAGGATAATCTCCCTTTTCTGGGTCATAAAAACCATCGCCATTCTGATCAAAGAAAGCCGCTAAACCCTGTGTAGTATTTGGTAATTCAAAACCTCTTAATTCAAAGAAAAATTGATTCCCTCTAGCGGGCCAAGCTTTTACATCTTCAGGGATTAAGCTTGGATCGTAGGCAGTACCTGCCTCTCTAGCCTGTTCAAAATTTCTAAGATGTATATCTATGTTTTCTCCTTTTACCGTAAAGAAACGATCCCAATTATCACAAACATCCCGATCAGTAGAACCTTCATCGGGATCAAGCGGACCTGGCCAGAAATCTTCTCCATTAGTACTATAGGTTTGAGCCGCTAATTTTAAGTTCCCCCCAGGGTCAAATCCACCAATCCAAACGGCCCCTGCAAAAATAGAAGAACGCTCTGGCACACCAGTACCCGGTTCTACTTTAGGTATAATATACCGACCATTGGTACTACCATCCCACCATACATCGCCTCCTGTCAATAGTCTGGCTCGAACATTATTGATCGCCATATCTATTTGTGCCTCTGCCTGCACACAGTCCTCTCTATAGTTGGCAACGGTATTCTTTTTACCACCACTTGCAGTTGTTGTAGTCGTTGTCGTGGTTCTTCCTTCGCCTCTTTTGGGTCCTACATGCGCTTCTAAACTAGCAACCAGCAATAAGCCGCAGATAAGAAATAGGTAATGCTTATAATTCATTGTCCACTTTTTAGTGTTGTTGGCTTGTGTATAGGTAAAGAAAATTTATAAATTTTCTTTACCTATACACAAGCCAACAATCATAACTCTTAAAAAATCTCCCGCTCTCCAAGCGAGAGAAGGAAAGATTTATTTTTAGAATTTTTCAAAAAAAAATCTAAAAATAAATCCTCTTGAATTTTACTAAAATTCTATAATTGCGCCTACAAAAATCCTTCTAGGCAGCGAATAAAAATCAGGATTTGCTAATGCCCAAGAGTAGGCAGCTAAGAAAGCTTCTGTATTTCTTTCAGAAGCAGCTAAGTTTCTAACCCTTGCTACCCCGTCAGAAGAGGCTAAATAACCATCATCAACAGGCGAACCAGTTGCAGGAAATACATCTATTATGTTTCTAGCGTCTAATAAGTTTTGGATTCTTACATAAACATTTAAAAACACAGGTTTGTCTGCTCTAAAACTTGGTAGTTGAAAATTCTTATCTGCTCTTAAATTCATCGTAAAATTCCACGGTAGCCTTGCGCCATTAATTGCCCCGATAGTGCCATCTCCACCAAATTGTCTTGGCGTTGTTTTACTAGTATAAGGTCTTCCTGATACCGCCGTCACTTGAAGGTTTAGACCTGCATCTGCGAAAATAGCTTTATCCGCTATCGTAGGACCATTATACCTGCTGCCTTTTCCAAAACGATAATCCACTAAGGCATTCAGACGGTGTCGCTCATCAAAATTTAAAGGAAATAAAGTTCTTAGATTGCCATTTTCTGTTAGATTACTTTGAGATAAGGCATCGGAACCTGTTCCATCTGCAAATTGTAAAGTATAACTCGCTTGTAATTGTATATTGTTGGTTCTTCTTAAATCATACGTAAAAGAGAACCCTTTTACCGTACCAAAATCCTGATTATCGAAGGTATTATATTGACCTAACACAGGAACAAATAGATAGGTTCTGGTCTGAATCATATCTCTTAATTCCTTATAATAGGCTGCTATTTTTAAAGCGGAGGAATTACTTATTTTTTGTTGAAAACCTACCTCATAATCAACGGTTTTTTCTGGTCTCAAATTGGGATTATTGGAAGGCGTTCTTCTTGGATCTAAGAAATACAAATAATCTAATGCTGTTGCATTGGTTCGCACCTGTGGTCGTTGTACCAATACATCATAATGCGCAAAGAAATTGGCTTCGTCGGAAATAGGGAAAGAAACCGCTAAACGAGGCATTACACTAATCTGTGGTTCATAATCCTCAAAAGAAATATTAGGATCAAAGTCCGCCGATTGAATATCTGCATCTTCATCGACTAGTTTAGGGTTGATTACCCCACCACCAAAAATGACATTTCCATCATTCGCAGGATTTCCATTGGCAAAAAACCAGTCATCACCATCTCTAAAAGCTTTCACCAAATCAGAACCCGCATTTTCTAAATACACCTTATAATCATCTCCTACTCCTGCTGGTTGTTCTTCGCCAATAGAAGCATAGAAATCTCTAGCCCCCATAATTTCATATAAAGAGTAAGGGTCTTTTAATACCTTCCTGTTAGCATCGTATCGATCCACTCGCACGCCTACCCGAAAGATAATATCCTCGAAGGCAAATTTATCTTGTATATAGGCAGAAGCATAAACAGGGCGATCAGGTGCAACGGGATAGGTCCGTACGCCATTTTCATCTCTAGCTCTAAAGAAATCTTCAAAGGTTATGTCACTTGTTAATTTATTACCTAGATAATCGTAGCCTTGATAGTCTATAATACCATTCGTACTATGTAATTCAAAAGGAGAAAATAAATCCAAACTTAATTGGTCAGGCGATAAACCATCTACATTCACATATTCATTTAAGGCATTACCCGTTACTTCTCTTACTTTTTTAAAAAATTGATTGTCGTCAAATCCATCTGTTGCGATTTGGGTGCCGTAAATATCCACAGGTAAGTTGCCAACCCCCGGCACGCTAACTGTATCTCTACCAATTACTAAAGAAGTATCTACCCCTAGTATATGGCGATTCGCCTGTAGTCGAGCTAAATCCCATAATCTTCTTGGGCTAATACTATATTGTCTAGATACTGTTTGCTCGTAGTTGACACCAAATTGTATCGTATGTCTTCCTTTCTCCGAGCCGCCCGGTAAAAAGTCAAAAGAGCTATTAGCATTGAAGGTATAAATATCTCCTTCGGATTTAAAGTTTAGATTATAAATGGCATTCACATTAGAATGAATCCCCCAAACATCATCAAAAGGACCATCTACATAACCAAACAAACCATTTTCCACTACAAAATCGTTGGCATTACCAACATCACTCAAGCCATTAGAGGCAGCTAAACCAGCATTTGGATGCCCTGCACCAGCAGGTGTAAAGCCATTAAAAGTTCTAGTATAATCCACATGCCCATAGCGTCTTTCTTGTCCAGGGATAAGGGTACCTTGCTCTAAACTAAAATCAAAAGCAGGTTCCCAACTATAATCAAAATCTCCTACATAGCCATAATCAAACAAATTATCTCCATGTCGGGTATCTTTTAAATCACGTAGTCTTTTTTGGTAACCAAACTGTAAAGTATAGGTTAGGTTTCTAATTAAAGCACTGCTATTGGTCTCTTCTGCGCCAGCCCCTAATCTTTGTCTAAATCTAAAAATACCTCTGTAGGTATCATTATTATCAAAAGGATTGTGGTGGGCATTTAATAAACGCCAATTGTCTATGCTTGTGCCATTAATGGTTCTACTTGGCGTAAATTGATCTTCACTGCCCGTATAGGTTCCTGTAAAAGCAACATCTATCGTTTTGCTTAATCTCGCTTCCAGTTTAGCCGTTAAACTTAAAGATTTAAAGGCTTCAAAAGGTCTAGCATCCACTGCTTCTACATCTGCATCCGTTAATTGGTCGGCAGCAATAGAGCGCGTTCCATTAATATTGGTAATTGGGTTTGCCTCTAATTCTGCCAACTTATCGCCTTTCACTATAAATAAAGGAATCGCTGTTGGGTCATCATCTCCTCTATATGTATACCGCCCAGAAACTCGATACCCTAAAATAGATTGCCCAGTATTTTTATTTTTTAAAATAGGTCCACTTAAATTTAAGCCCAATATATTATTATCAAAAGGATCTAAGCCTTTAGAAGTTTCCGCTTCAACACCAGCAGCAAATTTTTCGGAAGGTCCCTTCGTCGTAATAGAAATAATCCCTCCTGTTACATCTCCATATTTTGCTTCCAAACCACCCGTAATCACTTGTAACTGTTCTATCTCTGATTCTGGAATCAAAGCACCACTTACCCGCACCCCATCGATATAATAATCTGTTGCATTGGATCTAGATCCTCTAATGGATATATCATCCCCTTCATCTGCGGAGGAAGCACCTGCGGTTACAGAAGCAATCGCATTAATATTACGAGTAGGGAGTTGCCGAATTTGTTCGGAGGTAACCGTTCCCCCTTGGGTCGTATTATCTTGCTCAATTAAAGGAACTTTATAATCGACCACCACCACTTCATCTAAAAGCACACCCGAAGTCATGGTCGCATCCAATTTATTAGCTTTACCCGCATACACAACTACGCCTTGAATTTTTTGTGATTGTAAGCCTGTGTAACTAAACTCTACATCATAATTACCGGGATCAAGATTACCCAAACTATAGTTGCCATCTATGTCTGTCGTCCCTCCAGAAACCAAAACGCCATTTTTATAAAGTGCGATGTTTCCAAACAAGACGGCTTCGCCTGTATCGTCAATCACTTTCCCTCCGAGGGAGGTCTGCGAAAATGCAGTCGTCCCAATTATTAGGCAACAACAAATTAGTAAATATCTAATCATATAGTATCGTTTTATAGTAGATGTAGGCGTTTGAAGAGGTTTATTTTTTCGTCAATACTTAGCATGTTTATTTGTTTATCAAGTAGGACGTTGACGTTACACTTGATAAACAAATAAACATGCTAAACAAATAAACAAACTTCCCTAACAATCTACTTCTTTTTAGCAGGATGCACAAATTTACCAGCTATCAACCATATTCCAAAAAATCTAATTCATTATACTGTTTATTTTTTGACAATTGGTGATACGGACGACTTGTATATTAAGTGTTTGACGGTTTTACGACTATTGAAATGGAAAGATTGGAGAATGAAGAATTAATAATGAAGAATTTACTAGACGCAGCACGTATCATATACTATTTCCTACCCTTCCAACTTGTTTTAATAAAAACGATTTAATATAGGTTTTGGCTGCTTTCTTTTTTAACTTATTACAGATTCGTAAAAGTTCGCTTACCATTTCGCAACAAACCACTAATGACGATTTAGCTTGCCACGTCTCATTTGCCACGTCCCACTTGTCATTTCGCAGAAAATCTACTAACGTCGCTTTGGCTACGTCTCGCTTGCCACGTCCCACTGGCTACGCCCCACTGGCTACGCCCCACTTGTCATTTCGCAGGAAATCTACTAACGACGCTTTGGTCACGCCTCGCTTGCCACGTCCCACTGACCACGCCCCACTTGTCATTTCGCAGGAAATCTACTAACGTCGCTTTGACCACGTCCCACTGGCCACGCCCCACTTGTCATTTCGCAGGAAATCTACTAACGACGCTTTTGCCACGTCCCACTGGCCACGCCCCACTTGTCATTTCGCAGGAAATCTACTAACGACGCTTTGGCTACGCTCCACTTGTTTAGTGAATATGGCGTTAGTAGATTTCCTGCGAAATGACAAGTGGGGCGTGGCCAGTGGGACGTGGCAAGCGAGACGTAGCCAAAGCGTCGTTAGTAGATTTCCTGCGAAATGACAAGTGGGACGTGACCAGTGGGGCGTGGCCAGTGGGACGTGGCCAGTGGGACGTGGCAAGCGAGACGTGGCAAAAGCGGCGTTAGTAGATTTCCTGCGAAATGACAAGTGGGGCGTGGCCAGTGGGACGTGGCCAGTGGGACGTGGCAAAAGCGGCGTTAGTAGATTTCCTGCGAAATGACAAGTGGGGCGTAGCCAGTGGGACGTGGCAAAAGCGGCGTTAGTAGATTTCCTGCGAAATGACAAGTGGGACGTGGCCAGTGGGACGTGGCAAGCGAGGCGTAGCCAAAGCGGCGTTAGTAGATTTCCTGCGAAATGACAAGTGGGACGTGACAAGTGGGACGTGGCCAGTGGGACGTGGCAAGCAAAGCGTGGCAAGTGCGACGAGGTAAATGAAACGCATTTTGGCTGCCTATTCTAAATTTTTATTTGCAGCGTCACATAAAAACTTCGCCCATCAGAAGGAATAATACCTGGGCCGGGATAACCAGTTGCCCGTCTTGTAAAATACGCTTCGTTTGTTAGGTTATTTATGCCTGTTTCCAATTTTAAAAATTTGTATTTATAGCTAAAAGAAATATCCATGATATGATAAGTAGGAATCAGTCCTTCAATTGCGGAGGGAGTACGCAAGGCATTGGAGGCATCTGAAAAATGTTCTCCAACTAAGGCATATTGCCAAGTCGCTGAAAAATCGCCTAAAGAGCCATTAAGACCTGTTTTAAGATTGTAAGGGGGGACTAATTCTACCTCATTTCCTTCGATACCATTTTCTAGAGAATTGGAATACGTTGCATTGAGCAAGGCGAAATTACCAAAAACAGACAATCGAGTATTGGGCAAATTGAATTTACCTAAACGAATTAAATCTACCTCTGCAAAAGCCTCTAAACCTAGAATATCTGCATCCGCTGCATTTGTTCGGAATCGGATAGTACGCTCTACTAATCCATTAAAAGTGGGATTGGGTTCTCTTTTTAAAATATTGCCAATCCGATCTTTGTAAGCGAGATAAAATACAGTTAGGTCATAATTGAGTATGCCTTTTACATTTCCTCGGAGGCCCAAATCCGCATTAAAGCCGCGCTCGTCCTCTATATTAGGATCAACCACTAAGTTACCAACGTTGACTCGAATATCATTGAAATTTATCGCTCGAAAGTTTTGGGAAAAATTTCCATAAATTTCGGTATTTTGGTTGGGTTTAAAACTACTTCCTATTCCAAATAAGACAAATTTACGGGCATTATCTTTTTGTTCTTCAACCGTTTCATCCAGCAAAACATTTCCAGCTAAATCTTGTGTTAAAACTCTGTATGTTCCCTCTGCTTGTGTTCGGATGTATTCAAATCGAATGCCGGGGGTTATACTCCATTTTTCATTGATGTTAAAAATATTTTCGATGAAAGCAGCTATGTTAGAACTTGGCAAGTCAAAATCTGAGCCTTCTAAATTATTGGGATTATTGTAAACAAAGTCTGGCGTACTACCTGCATTTCCCTCTCCTTGCTGCCTTATTGTAAAACCATTATAAATCCGTGTACCTATCAAAAAAATAGCTGGCTGTTGAAATGCGGTATATTGATGAATCAAACGGGTTTCATTCCCAAAATTTCTAAAGTCATCTACTAAAAGATCTCGATTTTCGCCAAAATCTATGAGGTTAATTCTATCCAAATTGCCTAAAGCATCTCTTCCTCCTAGCAAACCAAAAGTACGGCTATTGATTTTTGTTCTATCAGAAAATTCATAATCTAGCGTTAATGCGAATAAATTCCAATCTACTTGAAACCAATTTCGTTCTCGGTTAGATTGTCGAGGATTCATCGCAAATTGGGCATCCGTTAGCCCCCCGGGTTGTTGTGCTAGATAAGTGGTAAACGTATATTCTGGGCGAATAGAAAACTTTTTTCCTGCCTGAATTTTTGCTCCAAAAAAAGCAGTATGTTGATTGATGCTTGAATTGGGTCGCCAACCTTTACTTTTTTTGTATTGATAAAAGCTATAGTAATTCACCTTTCCGACGGTCCCACCAAGACTATTAAAGGAGCTGAATAATCCAAAAGAACCAGTTGTTTGTCTAGTAGTTAATTCTATTGGTTTATCTGCTGGACCTTCTTTGAATTTAAAGTTTAACATGCCGCCAAATTGAGTCCCAAATTGCAAAGAGGCTGCTCCTCGAACAATTTCAATTTTCTCTATTGCTTCGGTAGGCGGTGCATAGTAACTTTCTGGATAACCCAAAGCATCTGCACTTATATCATAGCCATTTTGCCTTGTGTTAAAATTAGAGTTTCGATTCGGACTCAGCCCTCTGCCACCAATGCCTAATTGCACCCCTGCCCCATCACTTTCCCAAATATTTAAGCCTACTACTTTAGCGTATATTTGGCGACTAACATTGGTCGCTAAGTTGGCTGTAAGATCTTTTAAAACAATTACCTCTGTCTTCTTAGAAGCATAAATACCAACCCCCTCTACTGCTCGTAAGCGGGTAATACCTGTCGTTTCGGCTGCTTGATCTTTGACAATGACGGTTTCTAAATTTTGTGCACTTAGCTCTAATTGAAAATTAAGTGTAAGGTCGCCATCTATAATAGATATGGTTTTTGTCTGTGGGCTTGCCCCTACAAAAGAGGCGCTAATTTCGTAACTCCCTATCGGCACATTCGGAATTGAGAACTTTCCATTTGCATCACTAATAGCTCCTAAATTTGTTTTGGCAATGCTAATACTTGCCCCGTCTAATGCTTCTTGCTCAAGGGTCAAGACTTTTCCTGTTATTGTGTATTGCTGCGCTTGCAGGCTGCATAAGCAACTTATTCCTAGTAGATTTATTATGAAAATTTTAAAAATTCGATTTATCATTATACTTAATTCTGAATAACTTTTTTCGGTCTTTGGTTATTGGTCTTTAGTCTTTGGTAGCAGTCTGCCAGGACTTGGTCAATAGGAATTATTTTTCTTACCATTCTTATTTTTTAGGCGACCGTAAAAAAATATGTTTAGACTTCTTCCAAACGAGTGCGTACCAAAGACCAAAGACTAATAGCTAAAGACTGCTTACTCCAATGGCAACACCCACTTTTTATGCGCCCAGCCTTCCTTAATTTCTAGAAGGTTAACTGTAGGATCAATAAAAGGTTTACTTCTCCGACCATTCAGCGTCACGTAACTTTCCGCTGTGATTTGTGGATTAATAAACCCTTTTTCTTGGTATTTTGCTTTTAGAAAATGAGCAAATTGCAGGATCATATCTGGTTGCGTGCTCATTTGTTTTTCTTGCGTTTTGGTCAAGTATTTATAATTATTGACTTGCTCTATTTTCTTTGTTTCTGGATCATAGACATGAAAAACGACATAGCCTGCTTTTTCCATTAGCATCACTCGCCAAGAAAAACGATAGCCTTGTTCGGTCCAATACATGTTACCGGGATACAACAAGTAGCGAAAAGGGAATAATAGCTGAATACAGATGTAAGTAACAAGTGCATAAGTGCCTACTTTGTTCCAAAATTTATTAAAAGTAATAGCAGGACGATTGCTTAGTTTATTCGATTGCCTTGAAAAACCAAAAGATAAAAAATCAATAATCTTTTGATGGAAAGTAGCAGGAAAAAATATTAAGGTCAGCAGCACCATCATATAGGGAAACATGCCAATTTGAAATAAGACTGCCGTCATCGCATGAAAGCTTATAACCGCTAAATAGGCCAATGGTCGAGTATACTTATTTAATAATAAAAATGGAATTGTCAAATCATACAAAGCACCACACCAACTAAACACAATTGCCGACCATTTATAATTAAATAACCAACCAATAAAGGGTACATTAGTTTTTGCAGGCAACCATATTTTTAAAGGCAAAGCATTCACTAGCCAATCATAGTTTAATTTGGCGATACCTGCATAGAA